>CAFABG010000001.1_pt1 | contig 51957 bp, 50 predicted proteins | sample 7267821 | NCBI WGS metagenome assembly CAFABG01 (sample SAMEA6814007, study PRJEB35770) | freshwater metagenome | biome: Freshwater; feature: Freshwater reservoir; material: water | place: Czech Republic | collected 2017-08-18 | depth 30m m
GCACGCGGAGATGTCTTAGATTCATCGCGCTTTGAACTCGGCACGGTCGATACAAGTATTGAGGAGGAGAAATAGATGAATGCAGCTAACTATCTCTATCTCTCAGCACTTCTCTTTACTATCGGTGCAGTCGGCGTAGTTCTTCGCCGCAATGCAATCGTCGTATTCATGTGTGTTGAGCTCATGCTCAACGCCGCTAATCTCTCGTTTGTAACCTTCTCTCGCATCAACGGAGATCTCAACGGCCAGGTGGTTGCCTTCTTTACGATGGTCGTTGCCGCTTGCGAAGTCGTAGTTGGTTTAGCAATTATCGTAACGATTTATCGCTCACGCCGATCAGCATCTGTCGATGATGCCAGTTTGTTGAAGCGATAGCCATGATGAGTTCAAATAGCCTGGTTTATCTCATTGCACTGCCACTTGCTGGCGCTGTAATTTTATTATTAGCAGGACGCCGCAGCGATAAATGGGGACACTTACTTGCAACGGCGCTTTCAGCATCTTCATTCTTTGTGGGTCTCTATCAACTCTCATTAATGCTTGGCCGTCCAAGTGAGCAACGCCCAGTTGGTCAGAAGCTCTTTGAGTGGATATCGGTAGGGACATTTAAGATCGATGCAGGTTTATTGCTCGATCAATTGTCTATCTGCTTTGTTCTTTTGATTACAGGTGTGGGCACATTGATTCATATCTATTCAATCTCCTACATGGCCCACGATCCAGATCGCCGCCGATTCTTTGCATTTTTAAATCTCTTTATCGCCGCAATGCTCTTACTTGTCTTGGGCGATAGTTATCTCAATCTTTATGTTGGCTGGGAGGGCGTAGGTCTTGCCTCCTATCTCTTAATCGGTTTCTGGAATCAAAAGCCTGCATATGCAACGGCCTCTAAAAAAGCATTTATCATGAACCGCGTTGGTGACATGGGGCTCTCTTTTGCCATCATGATCGCATTTGCAACGATGGGCACTGTCTCATTTACCGGCGTAAAGGCCGCCGCTGAGCAGACATCAACTGCGGCGCTCACCGGTATCGGCATTATGTTGTTAGTTGCAGCAACTGGAAAATCTGCACAATTCCCGCTACAGGCATGGCTTGGCGATGCGATGGCGGGTCCTACTCCGGTCTCGGCCCTGATCCACGCCGCGACAATGGTTACCGCGGGGGTCTATCTCATTACTCGCTCTAACTTCATCTTTGATGCCGCTCCTACCGCCCAACTTTTGGTTGTCATCGTCGGTGCAATTACTTTGATGTTTGGTGCCTTAATCGGTACAGCCAAAGATGATATTAAAAAAGCCCTTGCAGCATCAACAATGTCGCAGATCGGTTACATGATTTTGGCCGCTGGCCTTGGTCCAGTTGGTTATGCCTTTGCAATCATGCACTTGCTCACACATGGTTTCTTTAAAGCTGGAATGTTCCTTGGAGCAGGTTCAGTTATGCATGGAATGAACGATCAGGTAAATATGCGCAAATATGGCGCGCTGCGTAAGTTCATGCCAATTACCTTTGTAACATTTGGACTTGGATACTTAGCGATTTTAGGCGTTCCACCATTTGCCGGCTTCTATTCAAAAGATATGATCATTGAAACTGCATTTAACTCTGGCGGTATTAAAGGAATCATTCTTGGATCGGTCACATTATTAGGTGCAGGCATTACTGCTTTTTATATGACACGAGTAATGATCCTTACATTTACCGGTACTTCTCGCTGGGATGAAGAGGCACATCCCCATGAGTCCCCATGGTTAATGTGGTTGCCTATGGCCATCCTTGCCGTTGGTTCAGTTACATCGGGTTACTTATTGAGTCATGGGAATGCACTTATTAACTGGCTATCACCGCTCTTTGAAAGCCATGGTGAACATGAAGAGCTTCTCTCACCAATAGTTGTCTCAGCACTTGCCTTAGCGATGGTAGCTATTGGTGTCGCAATTGCATTTATGAAGTACTCACGAAATGAAGTTGAAGCAGTGGCACCTACCGATGTTTCAATCTTTACAACAATTGCCCGCCAAGATTTAATGCAGGATCGCTTCAATGAGGCCGTCTTTATGCGTCCAGGTCAGGTGTTAACCGATGTATTGGTCAAGACTGATGAGGCGGTAATCGATGGGGCTGTGCGAGGCGTGGGACGAGCAGCTCTTGGTTCAGGAGCATCCCTGCGTGGGCTTCAGAACGGCTTTGTGCGCAGTTATGCCGCGTTAATTTTCATTGGCGCACTCGCACTCATTGCTGCTATCTGGGTGGTGGTCCAATAATGATCTGGTTAACGCTCTTGATGGTTTTGCCACTTGCTGGTTCAGTTGTGGTTGTAGCCCTTCCAAAGACGAATGAGAAGTTAGTAAAGCAAGTTGCCCTTGCAACAACACTAATTGTCTTGGGCGCAACAATCGCCATGGCCACCACTTTCCAACGCGATAACGTTGAGCTTCAATTTGTTGAAAAGTATTCATGGATTCCATCCTTTGGAATCAACTACGCATTGGGTATCGATGGCCTTGCATTAGTCCTTATCTTAATGTCAACGATTCTTGCCCCAGTTGTAGTTCTTGCCGGTTGGAATGAATCTCACGGTGGACGCTGGAGCGTTAAAACCTTCTATATCCTTATCCTTGTCTTAGAGACAATGATGATAGGTGTGTTTGCAGCAACTGATGTATTCCTCTTTTATGTGATCTTTGAAGCTATGTTGATCCCGGTCTACTTCCTTATTGGGGGATATGGAACGGGTGAGCGATCAGCGGCAGCGGTAAAGTTTTTGATTTATAGCCTCTTCGGTGGCTTACTGATGTTGGCTTCAATCATTGCACTGTATGTGATGTCAGGGGCACAGGGTGGACACACATTTGATTTAGTGGCACTCTCCAAGCTTGAGATGAGCTCAACCACACAGAATCTTTTGTTCTTAGGATTCTTTATCGCCTTTGCGATCAAAGCTCCCTTGTGGCCACTTCATACCTGGCTACCCGATGCTGCCGAATCGGCTACACCAGGAACTTCAGTACTGCTCCTAGGTGTCTTAGACAAGGTCGGAACCTTTGGAATGATTCGCTACTGCCTAACTCTATTTCCAGAGGCCAGCAAGACATTTACACCACTGATTTTGGTCTTAGCGGTAATTTCAATTGTTTACGGAGCAATCCTTGCGATTGGTCAGCGTGATTTAAAGCGTCTGATCGCCTTTACATCGATCTCTCACTTTGGCTTCATCACAATGGGAATCTTTGCTATGACCTCTCAAGGCCATAGCGGAGCAACGTTATACATGTTTAATCACGCCTTCTCCACCGCCGCCTTATTCTTAGTTGGAGGCTGGATGATCTCTAGGCGCGGATCTTCAACGATCACCGACTTTGGTGGCCTACAGCGCGTTACACCTGTAATGGCCTGGATGTTCTTCCTTGCTGGAATGTCATCGCTTGCACTTCCTGGTCTATCGAGCTTCGTTAGCGAGTTTTTAGTTCTTGTCGGTACCTTCACGCGTTATCCAGTACATGCAGTCATTGCAACATTTGGAATAGTTTTAGCAGCGCTATACATTTTAATCCCAGTTCAAAAAGCGCTCCATGGACCAACTACACCAGGAAATGAAAACCTGAGTGATTTAAATCTTCGTGAAAAAATCGCTATCGCACCTGTAATTGCAATTATCGTCGTTCTTGGTTTCTATCCATCACCACTGCTCAAGGTCATTAATCCAGCGGCTTCACATGTCATCGCTCAACTGGGCTTTAGCGATCCTCTACCAACGAGTGGGAGCAAATAAATGGGTTTCACTTCGCCAGTACTTAACTACACACTGCTTTCACCAATTTTAATTCTCCTTGCTGGAGCTTTAATCGGTGTATTAGTAGAAGCCTTTGTATCCAAAGCACTGCGCTCGATTACACAGTTAACCTTAACAATCGGCACACTTGTTTTATCTCTTGCTCAAGTATGGAAAATCCGCAACGCCCAATCTACGACCGCTGCAATGGGATCGGTAGTAATCGATGGCCCAGCTATTTTATTGCAGGCCACCATTCTTATCATTGCAATCATCTCAGTCTTTGTTATTGCCGATACTGATCACTTCACCGCCCTTGCTGCAGCTCTGCCAGGTTCGGATGAAGAGCGCCATGCCGTACAAACAGGAAATCAAGTAACAGAGGTCTACCCACTCACACTCTTTGCCATATCAGGAATGATGTTGTTCCCAGTTTCAAGTGATTTGATTACTTTATTTGTAGCCCTTGAAATGCTATCGCTGCCACTCTACTTAATGGCAGGCCTTTCACGCCGGCGCCGTTTGGCATCCCAAGAGGCGGCCCTTAAATACTTCTTACTCGGCGCCTTTTCCTCAGCATTTTTCCTCTTTGGAATGGCGTATTTATATGGGTACTCAACCTCAGTCACATTTGCCGGAATCCGTGAATCAGTAGTTGGTGGCAGTGGTAACGATGTACTACTTCTGATCGGCATCGCATTTCTTTCCATTGGCCTGCTCTTTAAAGTTGGCGCAGTTCCTTTCCATGCATGGTCACCCGATGTCTATCAAGGTGCACCAACACCAATCACTGGATTTATGGCAGCAGCTACCAAGGTTGCTGCATTTGGTGCGATGCTCCGTATCTACTACACGGTCTTTGCCAATGCACAGTGGTCTTGGTCCCCGCTACTTTCGGCAATAGCAATCATCACCATGCTCTTTGGCTCATTCGTTGCAATAGCCCAACGAGATGTGAAGCGCATGCTGGCTTACTCATCAATTGCACATGCAGGCTTTTTGCTCGCAGGTGTTATTGCGCTCAATAAGGCAGGGCTAGATGCCTCAATCTTTTACTTATTTGCCTATGGCGTTGCAACCGTTGGTGCATTTGCAGTCGTGACATTGGTGCGTGATGCAAACGGTGAAGTTACCGACTTAAATCGTTGGAAGGGCTTAGGTAAGCGCTCTCCATGGATCGCCGCTACATTTGCAGGATTCTTATTAGCCTTTGCTGGAATCCCTCTAACAAGTGGTTTCATTGGAAAGTTTTCAATCTTTTCTGCCGCATATGAAAACGGTGCGAAGGCCGTTGTAATAGCCGGTGTACTCTCAAGTGCAATTGCTGCCTTTTTCTATATACGTGTAATCGTTCTGATGTTCTTCACCGACCCAGTTCAAGATGGTACAAGTGTTGAGATTCCATCATCACTTACACGGATCGCAATTATCTTTTCAATCATTCTCACCATTGCACTGGGCGTTTATCCCGCTCCACTTCTTGATTTCATAACAAGCCTCGCAACCTTTATCCGCTAATGTCATCATTTGGTATTCCCAACGTCGCACCGGCACTTGAAGCCACACTCGTGGCCCAGATGGCGCAGGTAGAAGCTCTGCTCTTGAGCCACACACGAAGTGACAATCCCTTTGTTGATGAAACTGCGCACCACCTTGTTGCAGCCGGTGGCAAGCGTCTTCGCCCCTTATTAACCCTATTAACTGCTCAGTTTGGTGATCCAACGGGCCAAGGTGTTATCGCAGCGGCCGTTGCCTGCGAGATTACGCACATAGCAACGCTCTATCACGATGATGTGATGGATGAGGCGCCACTTCGCCGTGGGGTTGAGAGTGCAAATCTTCGATGGGGTAACACTATTGCGATCTTGACTGGTGATTTTCTCTTTGCAAAATCCTCTGACCTCTTAGCCGACCTTGGCCCTGCAGCCGTTCGTTTACAGGCGCGCACATTTGAGCGCCTTGTTATTGGTCAGATTATGGAGACGCAGGGGCCAAATCCCGGGCAAGACCCACTTGATTATTACTTAAAGGTTGTGGCCGATAAAACAGGTTCGTTGATCGCCGCTAGTGCACGCTATGGCGCAATGATTTCAGGTGCACCACTTGAGATTATGGATATCGTGACTAAATTTGGTGAAAAGATAGGTGTTGCTTTTCAATTAGCCGATGATGTTATCGATATCGCGAGTGAATCAAGTCAATCAGGCAAGACACCAGGTACTGATTTACGTGAGGGTGTGCCAACGCTTGTAACTTTAAATGTCATGAAGTCAAGAGATTCGGCCGATCGCGAGTTACAGCAATTACTATCGGGACCTATTGAGGATGAAGCAACTGTGGCGCAAGTTTTAGAGGAGCTTCGCAACCACAAAGCACTGGATGTATCACGTGAACAACTGCACAATGTTGCTAAAGAGGCACGTCTTGCACTTGGGCCCTTACCCGTCAGTGATGCAACTGGTGCCTTAATGTCGCTATGTGACGCTGTTATCGACCGTTCTGCTTGATTTAAGTAAATCTAGAGCTAGCACGCTCAGTGCCACCCAAATAATAACGAAACCAGCCCATCTTGCAGCAGACATATCTTCATGGCGGATCCACACACCAATGCAAAAAGTCAACGTAGGTGTGATGTACTGCAATAAGCCGATGGTTGCTAGAGGTAGCCGTGTTGTTGCACCATTAAATAATAAGAGCGGAATTGCAGTTACTGCACCCGCGCTGATTAATAGAAGCGTTAGTCCAGTTGTACGTCCAAACTGTCCGGTTCCCTGATTGCCTATATAAATAAGGTATCCCAGGTAGAAGAAGCCTGAGATAAATGTTTCAATCGCAAGGCCTTCTAGCGCGCCAAGCCCCAACAGCTTTTTCATGATCCCGTAACTTCCCCAAGAGAGAGCTATTACAAGGGCGATCCAGGGCAGGCGCCCGTAATCAATAGTTAGGACAAGAACGCCCGCTGTCGCAATGGATATAGCAGCCCACTGCAGTTTTCGGATCCTTTCCTTTAAAGCGATTACACCAAATGCGATCATTGCAAGAGGATTGATGTAATAACCCAGTGATGTCTCTACTACGTGGCCATTATTTGTAGCCCAGATAAAAACTAGCCAGTTAATCGAAATCAGAATCGATGTGAGGAGTAATTTAGCTGCAATTTTTGGGCGTTTCATTGTGGCTAAAGTATTTTTTAACGCCTTGGTAATAGCCAAGATAATTATGCAGAAAACTAAAGTCCATACTGCACGGTGGGAGACAATTTCAAGAGCTGATGCAGGTTTTAGTAAGGGCCAATATAAAGGAAACGTACCCCAAAGAACATAAGCACTTACTGCGAAGAGTAAGCCAATTTTGTTTTTATTCAATTATCTAAAATTCGTAAATTGAACTGCGAAATCCCAGCCACCATCTTTAACCATTGCCATAACCTCTTGCAGATCATCTCGACTCTTTGAAGTCACACGAAGCTCATCGCCTTGAATCTGAGTTTTTACAGATTTTGGTCCCTCATCGCGAATCTTCTTTGCAATCTTCTTAGCGTTTTCCGTTGAAATACCCTCTTTTAGCGGGGCAGCAATCTTGTAGATCTTTCCAGATAAAAATGGCGCACCTGCATCCAGATGTTTGAGTGAAACCCCACGCTTAATCATCTTGTCTTTAACAACATCCAGGGCTGCCTTAGCGCGCTCTTCAGTATCGGCCTCAATCAAAATCTTTTCACCCTCTAATTCAATTTTTGAGCCAGTATTTTTGAAATCAAAACGGGTATCAATCTCGCGGATCGCTTGATTTATAGCGTTATCCAGCTCCATACGATCAATCTTGGAGGTTACGTCAAAACTTGCATCTGCTGCCATCGTGGGCTCCATTCACTTAAAAAGCGCGGTTTGTACGCGCACGCACCTAAGGTATCCTTTCCCTTCGCACTATCCATAATTGCCGCAGTACTTGTTCGACCTTGGCGGGTTGCCCGAGCGGCCAATGGGAGGGGACTGTAAATCCCCCGGCTCTGCCTTCGAAGGTTCAAATCCTTCACCCGCCACCAGAAGTACTTTCTGCCAAGTCAAATTTACCTACCTTTAACTCGTACAGAACTTTCAACTTCGCTTTAATTAAGAATCTGTGAGGCTCGAGCTGAGCTGTAAGGATAAACGTTAATCCAATCAAGAGGGTCTAGGCTGCAGGAATGCCGGGAAGAGAGCGTAAGAATCATATCCCTGACTCCCGTGAGTTAACCCAGCGGGGATTTATATGCGCAGCAATTGCATTTGCGATGATGGGATTTACTTCAACATGCTGGGGGCCCATGCTCCCATGGATTGCAGACCGGTCAGAGCTTTCCATTTCCAGATCCGGCTTAGTATTAGCTGGATTTACACTCCACACTCTAGGAGGAACATTAATAGTTCAAATTTTCGGGCCCCGCAGAGATTTAATCTGGTTTATTCAGCACGGAATTATTATTGCCCTTATTGGCTTTATAGGGGTTGTGACTTTACGAGATCCTCTCTTGCTTACTCTTTCTGGCTGTTTTGCTGGTTTAGGTTATGGCGCCACTGGTATATCACTTTTACAGCTTTTCACTCGCAGTAGTAACGCTAGCCACGTACGGATGAATTTAGCTAGTGCTGCTACAGGTTTTGGAGCACTTATTGGTCCCTTCTCAATTGGTACGGCTGGAGCTTCTAAGATTCCCCTGATTGTTATTTCTGCAATTAGTACTTCATTTATCGCGACTAGATTTCTTACTGGAGCGAAGTGGCGAGTAGAGAAATTCAACCACTCTTCTCAAACTCCTGAAAACCGCATCAGGCTTGCCATAATTTTATTGGCTGTAATTTTCTATTCTGGACTCGAAAACTCAATTGGAGCATGGCTCCCGACAATCATCCGGACATCTAATGGAACCTTAGAGGCTGGGGCATTAACCAGTGCTTTCTTTTATCTGTTCTTTTCGCTTGGCCGATTTTTCGGTGTTTTCTTATCGCGGTACGCAGAGCCACACTCAATAATTGCTATGTGCATACTTGCTACATTAGCGCCTTTTTCGTTTGCAATTTTGAGTCAAAATCACACAAGTTTGGGTCTTGCTATATGTGGGTTTTTTCTGGGCCCAATTTTTCCTAATTCATCAAGCTGGATAGCACGAAAAACCCCAGGTTTTCCCTTAGCAACCACGGTATTGATGCTTTCAATAATGTTAGGAGGGTTTATTTTCCCACCCATTTTAGGTTTTATTTTAGAATCTAATGGCACCACGGGCTATCTCTACTCCCTGGCTGTACTTCTAGTTCTATCGACATCAACATTTTCTTATAGTTATATAAAATGGCGTGCATAGCTAGCCAGATTTAACGCGGAATACCACTCCATTTCCAATTTTGGCGTCTTGAATGGCCAGAGAGTTCAATTCGACCTGCCAACCAGAGTAGTAGCTCGCCATGACTGGCATGTAGGGGATATTCTGTTGTCCCAGAGAAGAGTCGATCTATCGCAAACTTTGCAGCCATATTATTGGGTAGAAATTCAATACCAAAACCCTTGGCCAAGTCGTAGGTATGAACACTTATTTCAATAACACCCATAGCGGCGAATCCAATTGGATCAGAGATTCCATAAGCATGCCAAGCTCTGTCTTTTACGTCAGAATTCTTAACAACTTTTTGCAAGACTTTGGCCGCCGTTAAGATCATTGGTAAGTAATCGGCCGGAGAGGCCTTTTCCTTTTTTTCAAATAAAATTGGCTGGTAACTATCCATTCGTTTTCCAACAACTTGGTAGGAGTACTCCAGCGCAGCACGCATTGTGTGAATTGCTGTTTGTGTTTGTGTCCAATCTAAATCGGGAGTTTTGGATTCCCAATCTAATTCAACTGTAGGGGTCAGTGTTTCTACTAACTCTTCTGCAACTTTTACTACCCAATTCCCTGCGCTAACTAATTGATCCATACATGGATTCTATCCTTACAATGCTTTATGGTGGGCATTGAATTCTTCGACATGAAATTGGGTTATGCATTCTGTAACAGAGTTAGGTTAGGAACTGCTTTGATGAAGCAGGGCTAGCAGGACAAATCGTGTGAAAAATAGAACCTAGGGCAAATACTGCTATGCCAAATTGTTCGCGATGCGCATTTGGTGGATTATTCATTCGAACTCTTCTTTTACTGTTGTTTTTAAACTACTATTCCTAAATTAGGCAGTGTCGATTATTGGTTGAGAATAGATTGCGGGGAATTCATGAGTTTAGAAAAAGAGATCGAAGACCTCGGCCGCGACTATTGGCAATGGCGCAGCGTGCAACAACCCAGATCGCACGATGATATTCCTCGATTAGAAAGACCCAGAAATTGGCGACCAGCTTGGTCGCAGGCCGATGTTTTAAGCTATCAGGAAGCAATTTCAACCTTCAATAATCGCTGGCAGGGGATTAATGTAGGCAGTGCGGTTGCCCCTCGTGTGAGTAAAGAAGATTGGGTTGACTATCAACTTATAGGAAGTGCAATTTCAAGGGTTACATGGGAGCTTGACTTTCTTAAGATCTGGCAGGAGCAGCCGCGATTTTACATAGACCAAACTATCGGAGTTGTTTTTGACTTATTACTGCCTCTAAAAATAACCGCTGACCATGTGGAGCAGACAATATTTGTACTAGATGGAACGCAACAGATTTTAGAGGATGGAATTATTAATCTTAAGGGCCACGCGGTTGGTCCCTACGCCACCGTAGCCATCGATTTATTAGCAGATATCGAGAATCAAATATCTCAGTTAGTTTCTGTGCTTGGAAGTTTTACTGATCCACAAAGAGCCGCTATTTTGAAAAATTCAGGCATAAAAGCGAGTGAGGCTTTCGTGAAATATCGCAATTGGCTTAAAGCCAATCTCAGCAGCATGAAGCCCATCGTTGCAATTGGTCCGGAAAAGTATCAGTGGTTTTTTGAAAATGTCGCATTAGTTCCATTCGCAAACGACGAACTGCGCCTTATCGGTCAAATTGAATGGGATAGAGCCGTGACGTTGGAATATTTAAGCTTAAATAAGCATAGAAATATACCAGTTCCGCCAATCCCTAAAACTGATACTGAGCAAGTAGATAACGAGGAAAAAAGTGAAGTTCAGGTTAGAGAATTTTATGAGCGTGAAAATATCCTTTCTCAGCCAAAGAGTCTGAAGCACTACTTAAATGCGCCACTTCCTAATTACTTGGCACCAATTAAGTGGTTAGGAGTCACTGATGATTTAACAGGGCCATCTAGAGTGGATGAAGATGGCTATTCATATGTACCAAAGCCTCACGAACAGTTGCCCTATTTTTATGCAGCCAATGCTCGCGATACAAGAGCTGGAATAGTTCATGAGGGCGCGCACTACCAACAGTTGGCAATCTCTTGGCGCCACAAGCGAACTCTTCGACGGAGTTACTACGATTCTGGAGTCAATGAAGGCATTGCCTTCTACAACGAAGAAATGTTACTTGCAGCTGGATTATTTGACGATGCAGTTCACTCGCAGAGCGTGATGTATAACTTCATGAAACTACGGGCCATGCGCGTAATTGTCGACGTTAGTTTGGCTACCGGCGAAATAGATATACCTACTGCAACCCTTTATTTAGAGCGCAAGGTCCCAATGGATCATGGGACAGCTTACGAGGAGGCAGTTTCTTTCTCTTCTAATCCCGGTCAGGCGTTGACGTATCAAATTGGGAAAACTCAGATAATTAAACTTTTCTCTGATGCAATTGAGGCTAAACGTAGCAATTCATCAGGTTTTAGCATGCGCGAATTTCATGACTATCTTTGGCTAAATGGGAATGTCCCACTATCTCTATTGCGCTATGAGTATTTAGATGACGCTTCGGAAATAATGCAAATCCAACAATCAAAAGATACACATAAGGAAAGAGGAGAAAATGGACGCAGATAAGGATTACATCTGGAATGGTGTTCTCACTATGTACGAAGGCTTTACTGAAAAGAACCGGCCGAAAATTGATAAGTTTATTCATGAAGATTGCACTGTGTGGGACTCATCTGAACGAGACATGGCTTTTGGTCTAAAGGGTCTCAATGAAGTGCGCGGCCGCCGGCCAAATGATCCAACAGCACCTCAAGTTGCCCGCATCGATGCGGCAGATCCGGTAATCGACATTTATGGCGATTTTGCGGTAGCCCGGCACTACCTAAAAGTTGTTTATATCGACAATGCCTCGCCGACTCGCGAAATTCGCAATACCGGAATTTGGCGTAAATTCCCGCAGGGCTGGCAAATTATCCATAACCATGAGGACGAGTTACCACTGTAAACCCAAAGAAAGGACGTTGACCAGATGTTTGACTACAAAGCCCGAAGACAGAGCCTCTATGCCCTAATGGAGAAAGAAGGGGTTGATTTGGTTTTTCTTCCGAAGCATTCAGCCGATCTTGACTATTTAACTGGCACCGAACGCCGTGTCGTAACATTTGGCAACGTTGCTTACACACACCACTGGGTAGCGGGTGCCTTTCTGCATCCAAAACATGATCCAAAATTCGTTTTACCACGGATGATTGTTGAATTTGATTCCCCAAATGGGGTGGATCCGAACACCACTACAGTCAGCGAATTAGATGATGCATATGCCAAGTTTAAGAAAGTGGCTCAGAGTTTTGGAAATGTTAGGAAAATTGCGGTAAGTGCGCGCACATGGAGTGAAACAGTTTTATACCTAATGCAAATATTCCCCGAGGCCACGGTAGTTAACGCTGAAGAGATAGTCAATAAGTTACGCCGAATCAAATCGACAGAAGAATTAGAACAGATGACTCAAGCCTGCCATCTAGTCGATGGTGTCCTAGCTCAAGTACAAGGTCGGGTAAATATTGGAGTTTCAGAGTTAGATTTGAAAACGGAAGTTAACTTTCAAATGAACGAGCGTGGATCAAAGACCGAATCATTTGATACTGCGGTCTGGTCGATGGGTCCAAAAAACAATCGTGATGCATCCGACCGCAGGAGTAGTAATCCAATAGTTGGCGGAATGGGTGTCTCCTTTGATTTTGGATCTGTAATTAACGGTTACTGCGCCGATTTCGGAAGAACAGTTTTCGTAGGAGATCCATCAGGGGAGTATCAGAAGGTTTATGAACTAGTTATGGCTGCGCAGGCTGCAGGAATTGCCGCTGTTAAGCCTGGCGTACTTGCCTCCGATGTGCATAAAGCAACTCGTGATGTAATTGTCGAAGGTGGATATGGAGATTGGTTTAGACACCGCACGGGACATTGTATTGGACTTGATGTACATGAATTTCCCTACATTTCAGAGGAAGATCACACGCCACTTGAAATAGGTATGACGTTTACCATTGAACCTTCGGTATTTTGGCCAGGGAAGGTGGGGGTTAGAGTTGAAGATGTAATTGTTGTCGAGGAATCAGGGGGCCGTAAAATTAATAAACACCCCACTGATTTAGTCGCTAACTAGTTTACAAAAATAACAAAAAGTAATAATATTTGTTCACTACCCGCACATAAAATTAGTGCAAATTCAATGCAATCATAAAATAAATTCTTTGACTTCTACGCCTGTATTAGCAACAATTCAGTCAAGAAATCGAACTCAGATTCTTAGTCTTTGACGAGGTTGAGTGCGATCCCTACTTCAGTGTGAAAGGTTAAAGTCTATGACGCTCTACTCTAAACGCATTGCAAGCATCGCGATCTCAGCAGCATTAGTTACAGCTGGATTAATAGCGACACCAGCAACTGCGGCACCGAAAAATCTTATTGTGGAAAATGTATTTCAGTTAACTTCGACAGATCCAGCCCGTTCCTTTGAACAAACTGGAAACATGATAAATCATGCTCTCTATCAGACACTCATCACATATAAAGGTGGGGATGCAGCAACACCAGTACCAAGCATCGCCTCAAAGTGGACAGTGAATGCTGCAGCAACAGAATTTACTTTCACTATAGATCCAAAAGCTAAGTTCTCTGATGGAACGAAAGTAACTTCAGCCGACGTAGTATTCTCACTTAATCGTTTGAAGAATATTAAGGGAAACCCATCGTCTTTGATGGCTGGCATTACAGTCTCTGCACCAAATGCATCAACAGCCGTACTCACGACTCTGAAGGCAACTCCACAGCTTTTAGCAATCGTGACATCTCCTGCATTAGGAATCATGAATAGTAAAGTTCTTAAAGCAAATGGTGGCTCAGACGCTGAGAATGCAAGCACTTCAGATACAGCTCTTGAATTCCTTAAGGGAACATCTGTTGGTAGTGGACCATATGTACTTAAGTCCTTTAATCTCACAACCGAAGTTGTTATCGAGAAGAATGCTAAGTTCTGGGGTACTGAAAAAGCTGGATATGACAAGATCATTGTTAGAAATGTTCCAGTAAATGTACAGCGCCTAAACGTAATCAAAGGTACTTCATCTATCGCAGTTGACCTATCACCAGATCAAGCATCTGATGTTGGCAGCAAAGTAAATGTAGTTACCGGACAGGCATCAAATGTTTTCTTCTTTTACTTGAGCCAGAATGCAACATTCTCAGGAGCAACGGCATTTACTTCTAATGCAAAGTGCGTTGAAGCTGCTCGTTACGGCATCAATTATAAGAAGATTGTCCGCTATGCAGGTCTCGGAGCAATCCAGGCTGCTGGAATTATTCCTAGCTTCTTCTCTGGTGCACTTACTCAGAAAGATGCCATCAAGCAAGATACAGCACGTGCAAAAACTGCATTCGATGCTTGCGGAATGAAAGACACTCCAGTCTCAATTGGATTCTGGGGAGATGGCGGCGCAGTTAATGGTCTCAACTTCGGTTCACTGGCAGCACTTGTAGACGAAGATTTACGTGCCATCGGATTCAAGACGAAGCTAGTTGGTGCTCCAATTGCTGTTTCACTTCCTCTATATCGCGACAACAAAGAGGAGATGGGGCTATGGCTCTGGGGTCCAGATTGGCCAGACTCAACTAACTACACTGAAAGCTTCAGCCCAGGAACAAAGGTAGGCCTTCGCATGGGTTGGATTGCCGGTGCTGATTCAGTTATTACTGGTCTACAAACAAAGGCAGCCACTGAGTCTGACGCTAAAAAGCGTGCAGCTCTATTTACTCTATGGCAACAAGAGATGAATAAGCGCAGCCCGCTCATTCCTCTAGTTCAGCCAGCTGCCATCTTGGTTGCTAATAAGTCAGTTAAGGGCTTACACGATCATCCAATCTGGAAGGTGAACCTCACCGAGCTCAAGTAATTTCGTAACTTACTTGGATATAGGGACATAGATGACAATGAAGCCAGTTTCAGGCGAGAAGAGTGCGCGTAAGCGTTTTCTCTCTGGGACTGGCTTCATTCCATTTATTATCAGGAGGTTGCTTATAAGTGTTCTATTGGTCTTTGGTGTCACTTTTATCTCATTTACAATAACGCAGCTAGTGCCGGGGGATCCTGTCGCGGCTAATCTTGGGCAGAGCGCCTATAGCGACCCAATAATTGTTGCTACATTCAAAAAAGAATTTGGTTTAGATCAGCCCGTTCCAGTCCAATATGCCAGATACGTCGAAAAGCTTTTCCATGGCAATCTTGGAGTCTCTCTTTCTAGCAAACGTCCAGTAGTCCAGGATTTGAAGGAATATTTCCCAGCTACATTAGAAATCGCACTTGTTGCTGTATTTCTTGCCCTGGTAATGGGCCTACTTCTTGGAATAATTTCAGCTGTTACTAGAGATCGACTGCCCGATCAGATTATAAGAGTCTTTAGTTTGACTGGCGTATCCATGCCAGCATTTTGGACCGCACTAACTGCTTTTTATCTTTTCTTTTTTGTCTTAGGGTGGGCGCCAGGTACTGGCAGACTCGATCCTGGCGCAGATGCCCCACCAACGGTTACTGGTCTCTTCACACTTGACGCGTTGATAGCTGGTGATTTTGCAACATTCAGACAGGCGGTTTCATACTTGCTGCTTCCAGCCATAGTGCTTGCAATTTATGCAGTTGGAGTCTTAACGCGATTTACGAGGGCATCTATGTTAGAAATTTTGGGTAATGACTATGTTCGAGCCGCACGAGCCAAAGGGTTGCCAGAATTTACCGTCATTCGGCGACATGTATTACGCCCAGCGCTGCTCTCTATTATTACAGTAGCTGGTGTAGCATTCGCTAGCTTGTTGGCGGGATCAGTTTTGGTAGAAAATGTTTTCTCTTGGCCAGGTTTGGGGCAATATGCATATCGTGCCGCTGTGGGTCTAGATCTACCAGGAATTATGGGTGTGAGCATGGTCGTTGCTACGGTATATATAACTATGAATTTAATTGTCGATATTCTCTACAGAGTTATTGATCCTCAAATGCGGGAATTAAAATAGTGACGCAAAGCATTATTAAAATAAAGAAGTTTAAAAACAGCAATGCGATTTGGCGCCAGCCATTAGCGGTTGTCGGAATTGCCATCATTATTATGTGGACATTGTTAGCTCTGTTTGCACCATTAATTGCACCATATCTTCCTAATTCGCAGGACGCTGATAAATTTTTAACTCCATCAGCAGCGCATTGGATGGGTACTGACGAACTTAATCGCGATGTATGGAGTCGCATAATCTATGGAGCTCGAATCTCACTCCCATATTCGCTGCTTTTGGTAGTTCTTTCGGCCACGCTTGGCTCAATAATTGGTGGGATCTCTGGATATGCTGGTGGAAAAGTTGATTCTTTCCTGATGAGAGTTACAGATATTTTCTTTGCATTTCCAGGCATAGTACTTGCGATGGCTGTCGCTGCAGCCCTTGGCCCCCAAATTCGAAATGCCGTCATTGCTATCACGATAGTAGCCTGGCCTGTATACGCACGCCTGGTCAGGGGCCTTATATTAAACGCCAAGCAAAATGACTATGTGACGGCCTCATCGCTCCTAGGTTCTTCTTCGTTTAGAACACTCTATGTTGATTTGCGTCCCAATCTCTCAGGCCCAGTTTTCGTTTTAGCTTCGCTAGAAGTCGGTAATGCTTTGCTATTGCTTTCGGGACTTTCATTTCTGGGCCTTGGAGCACAGCCACCTTCGGCCGAGTGGGGGTCAATGGTCTCTATGGGAGCGGCAAATTTTGACCGCTGGTGGGTAGGTCTTTTTCCTGGCTTAGCAATTCTCACGGCCGTATTGGCTTTCAATTTTATAGGTGACTCACTTCGTGATGCTATGGATCCAAGGACCGCGAAAGCACTTCGCGACTAATGGAATTATTAACTGTAAAAAATCTCAGCGTCACCCTTGCTACAAGTAGCGGGGAGGCCGATGCTGTTCGTAATTTATCCTTTAAAATTGGGCAAGGAGAGATTTTAGGAATTGCCGGCGAAAGCGGAAGTGGGAAAACCATGACTGCATTAAGTCTAATAGGTCTTTTACCACATAAAGGAAGAGCTACTGGATCTATAAATTTCGACGGCCGCGACATACTTGCAAGCAGCAAACGCGAACAACGTGATTTGCGCGGAAAAGAAATCGCAATGATTTTTCAGGATCCTATGACTTCTTTGCATCCAATGTTAACAGTAGAGGTTCAACTAACAGAACACTTGCGGCATCATAGAAAAGTTAGCAAAGAGTCTGCGCACAATACTGCTCTGCAACTTCTAGGCACCGTTAAAATCCCTGACCCAAGTGCGGCTCTTCGCGCTCATCCAAGCCAATTTTCTGGTGGTATGCGCCAACGAATCGCAATCGCAATGGCGCTTGCGTGCGAACCTAAATTACTCATTGCCGACGAACCAACCACTGCCCTAGATGTGACAGTTCAAGCAGGTATTTTAAAGCTCTTGCACCAGCTACGCATGGAGAGAAAATTATCTATATTGGTGATTACTCACGATCTTGGAGTTCTTTCATCCCTAACAGATCGGATAATGATTATGTACGCCGGATCAGAAGTTGAATCTGGAAAGACTAGCGATTTACTTCAGAGGCCGAGACACCCTTATACAAAGGGGCTTATATTAGCTTTGCCAGGACATAAGAACTTAGACGCACCAGCTAATGCCAAACGCTTATTATCAATTGAGGGAATGCCCCCGGAGCTCGGGAATTTTCCAACAGGATGTGCATTTCATACTCGCTGCACCTTTGCTGAAGCAGCCTGTAAAACTGTGATACCTAAAAAAATTGATATTTCGGAGTCACATCATATTTTTTGCCCTGTTAATCCCTTCGCAGATCAAGCAGAACAGGGAGCTCGGAAGTGAAAGAAATGTTGAATGTTTCAAACGTTATTGTTGAATATGAACGTCATGGTGAAAAAGTAAGAGCAGTAGCTGGCGTTGATCTGACCTTAAATTATGGTGAAATTCTAGGATTAGTCGGAGAATCTGGTTGTGGTAAATCTACGTTAGGAAAAGCAATTGTTGGAATCCTTGGAACCGCAACTGGCGAAATTGTCTTCGATGGCGAAAAAGTCACGAAATTGACTCGCGGCCAGAGACCGAAGCATTTTAGAAATTTGCAAATGGTTTTTCAGGATCCCTATGGGTCATTAAATCCACGACGAAAAATTGGCGTGCAGATTGCTGATGGCTTAGTAGTTGCCGGTTCCTCAAAGAAAGTCGCATTAGAAATGGCTGCAGCTTTACTTGAAAAGGTAGGATTGCCCGCAAATGCAATCGACAGATTCCCCCACCAGTTTTCTGGGGGACAGCGCCAGCGGATTTCAATAGCACGGGCACTTGCTGCTTCACCGACTGCGATTATTGCTGATGAGCCAATATCGGCCCTCGATACTTCTTCGCAGGCACAAGTTGCAAATTTACTGGTAAACCTAGTTGAGGAATATCAGATGGGTATGGTTTTTATCTCTCATGATTTATCTATTGTGCAAAGGATTTCAGATCGTGTAGCTGTGATGTATCTGGGCAAAATTGTAGAGACCGGAACAGTAGATCAGATTTGGAAGAATCCTTCGCATCCCTATACGAGGGCACTTATCTCGGCAATACCGCACGCCGATGGCACTGGCTTTATGCCTGCAGATTTACCAGGAGATGTACCAAACCCACTAAGTCCTCCAAGTGGCTGTCGATTTAATCCACGCTGTCCACTTGCTATGGATGAATGCAAAAATGTCGAGCCTGAACTGCGCACATTAAGTGATGGACGCAAAGTTGCTTGTTTCCTGCAGACAAATGGAAGTAATCCAGTACCAATCTCAATTAATTAGCGGTTTGGTGACCAAATTGCTTATCAATCAAATCCGAAAGGCGAATAATGCTCATAGTTAATGCAAGGATTGTTGATGTATTATCTGGTGAAATTAACACCCACGATGCCGTGAGAATTGCAGATGACGGTAAAATTTCGGAGTTAGGAAAATCGACAACACTGATTCGTCGCTCTGATGAGACTGTAATCGATTTAGATGGAAGATATCTATTTCCGGGGTTAATCTCTTGCCACACCCACCTCTCAGTTGTCTTTCCTTTTTCCTTGACTGATCCAAACGAGGATCCAGCTGTTACGGCCTTTCGGGCAGCAGCAAGAGCTCACGAGGCACTTCATTCAGGGATAACAACACTTCGTTCGGTTCATGAGCAGAATCAAGTTGATTTGGCGCTGCGCAATGCAGCAAAGGCTGGTTGGTTTCAAGGCCCCAGAATTTTTGGTGCAGGCAGGGCGCTTTCTACCCCAGAGGGTCATGGACAGGGCGCTGCCTGCAGTTATGCAAAGGATTTCGATGGTTTTTATAAAGCTGCAATTGGTGAACTAGATGCCGGCGCAGATCATTTGAAGATATTTATAACTGGAGGATTGGCACGAGCTGGCGAACGTCCAGAGGACCCCGAAATGACTGATGATGAGATCAGAGGCGTAGTAAAAGCTGCAGAGGAACGCAATACATATGTTGTTGCCCATGCTGGTGAGTCAGTAGCAATCCAGCAAGCGCTGCGCTTAGGTGTTCGCTCTTTTGAGCATGGCTATATTATGGATCAAGATACTGTTGATGCGATGGCTGCCAAAAATGTGTTCTACTCACCAACTCTGTGTGTGACGCGATCTGAAAGTTGGATGCGCGCTAAGGGTTTTGAAGAAGCTTCGATTCAAAATTGTCTGGCAGTGAGTGATCGACATTTAGCGAGTGCAAAATTGGCAATAAAAGCTGGGATTAAAATGACCAATGGAACAGATTATCCACCCGGAGATCGTGTAGATGGTGTACCCGCGGCTCTGCATGAATTATTTTTAATGCATGAGGCTGGCTTGAGCACCATTAAGAGCCTTCAATCGATTACATCGGTTGCATCGGATTTAATTAATCAAAGTGATTCATTAGGCCAAATAAAGTCTGGATTTTATGGTGATTTTATTGCAATGCGGGGTAATCCACTCGAGGACCCACACAATTTGAGTGAATTAGATTTAGTAATGCAAAATGGACATCTAATAGAAAATAGATTGTAGAAACTCATGACAAGTGTGAAAGTAGATATGTGGTTTGACACTCTCTGCCCTTGGGCTTGGATGACTTCGCGCTGGCTTCTTGAAGTCGAAAAAGTGAGGGATGTTTCACTACATTGGAATGTCATGAGCTTATATTTCCTCAATAAATCAAGATCTCACATAAGTGATGAGTACCTGGAAAATGCTTTGAAGGCCCTTGGACCGCTCCGTGTCATTACCGCCGCAGAAAAAATCTATGGTCCAGCTATAAAGGGTGATTTATACACAGCTTTTGGTGAAGAGATTCACTTAAAGAAAGCTGAATTTTCCGATGACCTTATTTCTACTGTTTTAAGTAGGTTTTCTTTCTCGCAAGATTTATCACACTACTCAAATGATGACTCACTTGATGATTCAATTCTGGAGAGCCATAATTTGGGTCTCGGTAAAGTTGGTGAAGATGTTGGAACGCCAATTATTAGTATTGGAGATGTTGCATTCTTTGGCCCAGTAATCTCTCCGGCACCAAAAGGTGAAGAGGCTGGAAAACTATTTGATGGTGTAATTGCAGTCGCAAGCTATCCAGGATTTTATGAGATTAAACGCACAAGGCATGTCAAACCCATATTTGATTAACTAACTTGGCTGATGTCGTAGCACGCAAATTACGCGAATCGAAAATCTCTATCTTTCGATTGATGTGGAGAAAGTGAATATGAATGGAGGGGCTATCGCCATCGGCCACCCAATTGGTGCCTCGGCCTCCCTTGCCGTTATCGACTGTGGCCGCCAACTAGCCCGTACAGGTGGGCGCTATGCAATAGCAGCTGCTTGCATCGGCGCGGGTCAAGGAATTGCTCTATTGCTGAAGTCAGTCTCGGAACTAGAATCAGCCCCTAGGAGGTAGACATGCCCGCTAATGCACTTGAGAAATCCAAAGATTTCGTTCAATCAATGGAGCGAGGACTTTCAGTAATGAAAGTGTTTTCTGCAGAAAACCACAAACTTACGCTTACTGAGGTCGCCGAACTAACTGGATACACACGAGCTACAGCACGTCGCTTCCTATTAACTCTTGAAGAGCTCAATTACATTGGAAGCACTGGTCGGTTTTTCTTCTTGCGTCCAAAAGTTTTAGAACTTGGGTACGCCTACCTTACTGCTTATAGTTTAGTGTCAATTGCCCAAAATCATTTAGAGATTTTGGCAGAAGATTTACGTGAGTCATGTTCTGCATCGGTACTTGAAGGTGAAAGTGTCATCTACATATGCCGTGCATCAACCAACCGCATCATGACTGTGAATCTGTCAGTGGGACATTCCTTGCCAGCCTATGCCACTTCTATGGGGCGAATTCTTCTGGCTGCCCTTTCAGAGAAAGAGATCGACGAGTACCTTGCAAAGTACATTCGAAAGAAATTGACATCTAAAACGGTGATTGATGCCGCCGAACTAAAGCAGATTCTAAAAGACGTCCGTAAAAGAGGGTGGGCAATAAATAACCAAGAACTAGAAGAGGGAGTTCAATCGATTGCAGTGGCTATCCGCGATAAGTCTGGAAAGATAGTCTCTGCCGCTAATATCAGTGCCCATGCGACCCGAGTTTCGATCGAAGATTTAGAAACAAAATTCCTACCAAAACTCCAAGCGGCTGTTGCCGAAATTGAAAAAGATCTCTCGCATCAGCCTTAGGGTTTAAACCCCATCGATACAGAGGTATTTGATTTCTAGGAATTCTTCAATTCCATGTTTGGATCCCTCACGACCGACTCCAGATTCTTTTACCCCGCCAAAGGGTGCACCTTCATAAGAAATTAACCCCGTATTAATCCCAACGACTCCAGCCTCCAGGCCTTCGGCAATTCGCCACGTACGGCCATTGTCTTGAGTGAAGAAGTACGCGGCCAATCCGAATGGCGTGTCATTGGCAATTCGAAGAGCGTCTTCCTCAGTAGAAAACTTAATAATTCCGGCGAGTGGACCAAAAGTTTCCTCACGCATTAAGAGCATATTTTCAGTGACGCCAGTGATGATTGTGGGCTCAAAAAAGGTTCCTTCGGACCCAATACGTTTTCCACCAGAGATGATCTTTCCTCCAAGAGCAACGGCATCATCAATGTGGGATATCACCTTAGAAATAGCATCCTCATTAATTAGAGGTCCCTGTTTAGTATCAGCATTTAGACCATTTCCAACCTTAAGTTTGGCAACGGCAATTTGAAGGGCTGCCACAAACTCATCATGAATGTTATCTTGCACCAAGATTCGATTGGCACAAACGCAGGTTTGGCCGGCATTACGAAATTTTGAAGCGATTGCGCCGGCAACGGCCGCATCGAGACTGGCATCATCAAAGACAATAAACGGGGCATTGCCGCCAAGCTCCATAGCAACCTTCTTCACAGTGGAAGCCGATGCTGCCATAAGAAATTTTCCAACTTCGGTAGATCCCGTAAAGCTAAGCGCCTTGACTATTGGACTAGAAGTAATTACTTCACCAATCATTTGTGATGGCCCAACAAGAACACTTAAAACCCCTGCAGGAATTCCAGCACGGCGTGCCAATTCAGCCATTGCATTTGCAGATAAAGGAGTATCTGTTGCAGGTTTGATTACCATGGAGCATCCAGCGGCAAGTGCTGGCCCTGCCTTTCGAGCGATCATGGCCATAGGAAAGTTCCAAGGGGTAATCGCAGCAGTAACTCCAATTGCTTGACGAATAGTTAAGAGCCTGCGGCTAGAAACATTTGTCGGAATAGTTTCGCCATACAGTCGCTTTCCTTCTTCGGCATACCATTCGATAAAGCCAGCACCATAAATTATTTCGCCACGAGCTTCGTCAAGGGGCTTACCTTGCTCGCAAGTCAGAATTTGTGCAAGGTCATCCACGTTTTCAAGAATCAGGTTGAACCATGTACGCAGAATCTTGGCCCGATCTAGCGCAGTCTTTTTGGACCACAACTTAAATGCTGTATCAGCTAAAGAAATTGCCCGCTCGACGTCAAGCTTTGTGGCCATGGCAACTTCGGCGATAACTTTCCCAGTGGCAGGATTTACTACAGCCGTACGCTTTCGGTCAGAGGATTCAACCCACTCACCGCCAATGAAGAGATTTTGCTGCAATAAATCGGAATCAGCCAGCTTGATACTTTCTTCGATTGCCATTGAGCCCACTCATTTCTCTATTGAAACACCTGCAACCCTATTGTAGACAGTATCGCGATAAATCGGTAGGTTGTTCACAAAGGTTGAATTCGCATGACGAACATTTATGAGTGGAGTAGAGAAAAAGATGAACACGAAGTCTCTTTCTGAAAAAGATAAAGAATATTTCTTTCATCCTTTCACTGCGCTGAAGGCGCATGAACAATTAGGTGGAAAAATTATCGTCAAGGGAAAAGATTCAACTATTGAAGACTCTGATGGAAATAAATTTATTGACTCGATGGCAGGACTGTGGTGTGTCAACATCGGGTACGGAAATAAGGAAATGGCAGAATCGATCCACGATCAGGTTCTAAAACTTTCTTACTATCACGCATTTTCTTCTTTTAGCACGGATTTAGCCGTTGAGCTCTCCGCCCGTCTTATTAAAATGGCTCCGGTCCCAATGTCGAAGGTTTTCTTCGGAAATAGTGGCTCCGATGCAAATGATACAAATGCCAAAATAGTTTGGTTTTACAACAACGCCCTTGGTCGCAAAGAAAAGAAAAAAATTATTGCCCGACGACGCGGTTACCATGGAGTGACAGTGCTGTCCTCCGGACTAACTGGACTGGACAATCTTCACGATGGATTTGATTTACCCCTTCCTATGATTCGTCACGTACGTCCCCCACATCGCTTGTGGGAAAAAGAACCGGGAGTTACTGATGCCGAATTTTCACAGATTTTGGCCGATGAGTTAGAAACTCTCATATTGAAAGAGGGCCCAGATACAGTTGCTGCCTTTATTGCCGAGCCATTTCAGGCTGCAGGAGGTGTGATAATTCCTCCTGCAGAGTACTTCCCTGCGATTCAAAAAGTTTTGAAGAAGTATGACGTAATTCTAATTGCAGATGAAGTGGTCTCAGCCTTTGGCCGCCTTGGTCAAATGTTTGGTACAACAGCCTATGGCATGGAGCCTGACATCATCACGGTGGCAAAAGGGATTACCTCTGCTTACATTCCACTGTCAGCTTCCATGATTTCAGAAAAAGTCTGGCGTGTTCTGGCTGATGGTAGTGAAAAATATGGTGCTTTTGGACACGGCTACACATACTCTGCGCACCCATTGGCAGCGCGAGCGGCGTTGACCAATCTTGACTTCTTAGAGAAAAATAATCTTGTTGGGCAAGCTGCAATTAGTGGAGCATATTTGCAAAAATCTCTGCGCGAGGAATTTGGAGATCACCCAATGGTTGGCGAAGTACGCGGGCAGGGATTAGTTGCTGCAATCGAATTTGTGGCTTCGAAAGCGCCAATGACCGCCTTTGCACCAAGTGAAAAAATAGCATCTCGAATTGCGCGACGATCGATGGACCTTGGTGTTATTACTCGCGCACTTCCGGCAGGTGATTCTATATCTTTTAGTCCACCATTTATTATCACAGAAGAAGAGATTGACACAATAGTTAAAACGGTACACAGAGCCGTCGATGATGTCATGAAAGAAATTGGGCGTTAGTTCAAGTGAGCACCAAACTTAAGGTGGGTTTGATAGTTAACCCAATCTCAGGCATGGGTGGGAAAGTAGGTTTACACGGAACGGATCGCGAGTCATTTAGAACTGCGATTGGCTTAGGAGCTCGCCCGACTTCTGGTGAACGAACAATACGTGCGCTCCGCGGTCTAGTTAGAGATTTAGAACTTTTTGATTTCTATGCGGTCAAAGGTGTATTGGGTGGAGATTATTTGGAAGCATTGGGAATCACCTACCAATACTTAACTACTGATACCGTACACGAAATTACATCGGGATACGATACACAAATTACTGTATCAGCCATGATTGAAGCGGGCATAGATCTCATTCTCTTTTCTGGAGGTGATGGCACTGCCCGTGATATTTTCTGCGTAATTGGTGATTCCTCCCTCATACTGGGGATTCCATCTGGCGTAAAAATGCGCAGTGAAGTCTTTGGAATCTATCCAGAATCAATCCCCGAGATAATGGTCGGACTTGCTAAAAATTTTCAAGGGCATCAACCCGACAGTGCGGAAATATTAGATGTTTCAGAGACGCTGGACTCAAACGGGTCTTGGAGTACGGAATTATTCGGTGTTGCCAAAACTCCAAGGACTAGGCGCTTGATTCAAAGCGGTAAAATCTCTGGTCAGTCACATAGTGAGGTTGGTTTGCGCGAATTAGCACGAGAGATTGCCACAGAAATGATTCCAGGGAAACTCTATTTGATCGGTCCAGGAAGAAGCGCTCATTTGCTCCTAGAAGAGCGTGGAGTTAAGGGCAGTTTTGTGGGAGTTGATGCACTCGTTGATGGGGTAGTTCTGAAAACTGATTGCAGCGAAGTAGAGATTCTCTCCCTGCTTGAGCGCTATGAGCAGCGAGAATTAATTTTAGGTGTCATCGGCGGGCAGGGGTTCCTTTTAGGTCGGGGAAATCAGCAGATTAGCACTGCCGTTATATCCGCATTGGGATTTGGCGCAATTAAAGTTATCGCCAGCGCACAGAAAATTGGAGCGCTTATACCCGCCACGTTGCATGTCGATCTTGAAGTATCTGGTGAGCAGATGGTTTTTCCTCGCTACATTCAGGTGCATACGGCCCCAAACCGAACTATCTTATGTTCAATAGAAGTACCAGCCCGTCACGAAGCAATCATGGTCATGTGAGGATGAGGAATAATGAATAAAGAAGTACTACCAACGCCGCACCCATTCATGGCTAATTCTGCTGCGGTCAGTTATAAAGAGATGTTACGAGTGGCAGAAGTAGATGACATCGAAGAGCTCTTTGAGCAGATTCCTAACGAACACCGTTACAAAGGCAGATGGAATTTCCCCCCATCACTTGCTTCAGAGGCCGCCCTTTATAAACATATGAATTCAATCTTAAAGAAGAGCATTTCCTGCGAAGACAATCTGAATTTTCTGGGTGCTGGATGCTGGCAGCATTACGTTCCAGCTATTTGTGATGAAATGGTTACACGCACTGAATTCCTCACCCCAGTATGGGGCACGCCGTCATCCGACCATGGACGCACACAAGTTTGGTTTGAGTTTCAAAGCCAGATTGGTGAACTTATAGGAATGGAGTTTGTAGGCCTTCCTTTATACAGTTATGGAACAGCAGCTGGTCATGCTGTTCGAATGGCGGCTCGGATAAATGGAAGAAGTGAAGTTCTAGTCCCCTCCACACTTGATCCTGAGCGTTTGAAAGTTTTAAAGACTTACTGTGGATTTCCAGAGCTCAATGGCTACATTTCAATTGTAATGGTTGCAGTAAACGCTGACGATGGCGGCATGGACCTCGATGATCTACATGCAAAAATAAGCACTAAAACTAGTGCGGTCTACTTTGAGAACCCAACTTATTTCGGAAGTATTGAGTTAAGGGCTCATGAAATCAGTGCGATCGCACATCAAGTAGGAGCAGAAGTAATTGTGGGCGTTGATCCAATATCTCTGGGAGTGATTGCCCCACCTTCGGAGTATTCGGCAGACATAGTTGTTGGAACTACACAACCGCTTGGCGTCCACATGAATGCCGGGGGCGGAGTGGGAGGTTTTATTGCTACACGCGATGAGGCCAAATACGCCAAGGAGTATCCGACACTGCAAGTGAGCTTAACTGGCACCACACATCCTGGGGAATTAGCCTTTGGTCTAACGCTCTTCCATCAATCATCCTATGGTTCGCGTGAGAATGGCAAAGATTGGACGGGCAATTCAGTTTATTTGTGGGCAGTTGCCAATGCGACCTATATGTCACTAATGGGACCTCAAGGATTTAGAGAAATTGGCGAAACCATCATTCAGCGGTCTCATTATGCCGCCTCTCTCATAGATGAAATAGAGGGTGTCAGCATTAAGTGGAGGCAGGGTTTTTTTAAAGAATTCGTTGTAGATTTTTCAAAATCTAAATTGAAGGTTGCCCAGATTAATAAGAAGCTATTGGAACATTCGATATTTGGCGGTAAGGATCTGAGCAGGGACTTTCCGCACATGGGGCAAAGCGCCCTTTATTGCATCACAGAGATCCATAGCCTGGAAGACATTGCCGTCCTTGTCGATGCACTTAAAAAGGTGGTGAAGTAAAATGAAAAAATTGAAGAATTATCACGCTCAAGTTTGGGATGAGCCACTTGCGATGCAGCTTGGCGTTTCAGGTCGCCGTGGCGCGATATTGCCAACAGTTGAGGCAGAGATCGTGCAGCGAGTCGGTACTGCACAGGATTTAATACCAGCAGCTCTGCGCCGAAAGAGCCTGCCAGAGCTTCCAGAGATGTCCGAGTTTGAAGTTCAACGGCACTACCTCCACCTGTCGCAGCAAACGATGGGCATGATGGGTATAAGTCTTTTTGGGACCTGCACAATGAAGTACAACCCGAGGGTAAATGAAAGACTAGTCTATCAGCATAATGTTACAGAATTAAACCCACACCAACCCGTTGAAACTCTTCAAGGCGTCCTGGAAGTAATTAGTAAATTTGATCACCTTCTCCGAGAACTCTCTGGACTAGATCGATTTGTCTTTCAAGCAGGCGGCGGTGCAGATGCTGCATACACACAGGTATGCATTACACGTTCCTACCATGCCTCGCGAGGCGAGTTAGCTCAACGCAATGAAATTATTACGACTTCACAAGCGCACCCATGTAATCCAGCTACTGCTGCTGCGGCGGGATTTAAAGTTATTACTCTTCCATTAGAGGCTGATGGATTTCCATCTGTAGAAGCTCTCCGCGCAGTTGTTTCTAATCGGACCGCAGCATTGATGGTCAATAATCCGGATGACGTAGGCATTTATAATCCGAATATTGCCGAATGGGTAAAAATTGTTCATGAAGCAGGCGGGCTTTGTTTCTATGACCATGCCAATTTCAATGGAGTGATGACTCGGCTGCGCGCGGCCGATCTTGGTTTTGATGCATGTATGTATATGTTACATAAGACTTTTGGTGGGCCAAAGGGTGGGGGAGGTCCTGCCGTAGGCGCCTATGGATGTAATGAAAAACTAATTCCATTCTTGCCGGGACCCCTAGTTGAAGAAGATGCCAATGGCAGCTACTACCTACAAGAGAATCCAAATTCCATCATCGGCACGGTCCGAGAGTTCTGGGGAAATGTTCCAGTTGTCATTCGTGCCTATGCCTGGACTAGGGCAATGGGTATCGAAGGCCTGCGTGATGCGGCCAATATTTCGGTTTTGGCCAACAACTATATGGAAAAACGGTTGATGAAGATTAAGGGAATTTCTATCGGTTTTCCTGACATGAAGAAGCGTCGCCTTGAGATGACACGTTACGGATTAGGTGAACTCACTAAAGAGACTGGAGTGAGTACCATCGACGTACAAAATCGAATGACTGATTTCGGTGTCGATGCATATTGGCTTAGTCATGAACCATGGTTTGTTCCCGAACCTTTCACCCCAGAAGCGGGTGAATTATGGTCGATAGAAGATATAGATTATTGGATTGATGTTTTGGAGCATGTCTGTAACGAAGCCCGCACAAATCCGGAGCTTGTCAAAACTGCCCCGCATAATCAGGTAGTGCATAAATTAGATGGCACAAATCTTGATGATCCTGAGAAGTGGGCTACTACCTGGAAGGCATATCGCCGTAAGTACAAAAAAGATACCCCTTAATGAAGTTTTCAATCGTTGGCTCTGGAAGCATCGGAGCTGCTTGGGCAATAACTTTTGCTCGTGCCGGTCATGATGTATCGGTTTATGATGTGGAGCCAGAAAAATTAAATTCTCTCAACTCGGGGCTTTCTACACGGTTACATTTTCTGGCAATTGAAGAGTTGATTTCAGAGGACCCCGAAAGTATTTTGAAGAGAATATCTACGACGACCGATCTATCCCTTTGCCTGGAAGGCGCTACTTATGTACAAGAGTGTGCGCCAGAAAAGATTGAGATAAAGGAAAGAATATTTGAAGAGTTAGATCGCCTAACTAATAAGAATGTCATTCTGGCGAGTTCCTCATCAGCTTTGGGAGCCTCGAAATTCAATCAAAGGATGCAACACCCGGAAAGAGCGCTGGTAGTACACCCAGGAAATCCTCCCTACTTACTTTCGGTTGCCGAAGTTGTCCCATCAAATAAGACATCGCCCGCAATTACATCTCAAACGATTCTAATTTTAGAACAGGTGGGAATGCATCCTGTTGAGGTTAAGAGAGAAATTGAAGGTTTTGTATTTAATCGCTTGCAGGGGGCAGTACTCCGAGAGGCTTACTGTTTGGTAAGAGATGGTGTAATTGGCCCAGAGGAGATTGACTTAATTGTTACGCAGGGACTGGGCAAGAGATGGGCAGTTATTGGACCATTTGGAACCTCTTCATTGAATGCGCAAGGCGGTATACGCGATCACGCTTCTCGTATGGCCGAAAGTTATTATCAGATGGGTAAAGATCGCAATCAAAACGACCCTTGGACTCCAGAAATGGTGGAGTCTGTAGCTGGAGTGATGGAAAAGATATTTAAGATAGATGAATGGGAATCTAATGTTGAGAAGCGGGATCGCGCATTAGCAGAAATAAATAATTTAATTGCTAATAGTCATAATTTTAATTTCTATGATAAGAAGTAGATTATTGATCTAATGCCGAGCGACTGGATGCATTTTTTCTCGGTGAAAGTTTTCTATATGAACAGCAAAGAGTTTGAGCTCTGAGATTTTCCATACCCCTAGCTCGTAAGTAAATTTGTGATGGTAATGTCCCCACAGGTAGCCAATCTCTGGTTTATGTTGGTATCTATGCCAAGCATAAACATATGAAGTCGAATGCGCCGACTCGGGTGAGTCAAAATCGAGAATAAAATTTGAAAGGTGATGACTCGTTTGAGCAAAAAGATTATCTAAGCCTCCAGTAAACATAGCTAAAGCGGCTGCCTTACTTTTTAGGGGCGGGACTTCTGGACCGTAATCGATAAGTACATCCTCGGTAAATAGTTCTATGATTTTTTCGGGCTGATTGGTGTCAAAATAGAGACAATATTTCTTTACTAAATCTTCAATGGATACGCGGTCTTCACATTTTTCCATGGTTCCCCATTTCTCTCCAAAAAAGTATTCTACATTTGTGCTAAGAATTGAAACATATCAAAACTTTATAATTGATAATAGTCTTTTTTGTGCGTCATAAGAACAAAAAAGTGGTGCAATTATCCTTAAATGCCCTAGTAAATACTTGTAGTTTGTGTGAAAATTTCTGCATATATCAGGAGAGGATCAAAAAAGTGCTCTGTGATACCGGAGGTGTGCAGCATTAACAATAAAGCGGAGTTTGTTTTCGACTTTGCAGTAATAGGTGGTGGTCCTGCCGGTATGGCTGCTGCAGTGCGCGCCTCTGAAAATGGAGTAGGTGTCGTCCTGATTGATGAACGGGATTCTCTTGGCGGACAGATATTTAAGCAACTTGGCCCAGGTTTTAAAGTCACAAATCCAAACGAGTTACAAGTACCACCACACATAGGCCAGGCGCTAATTTCCAAATCTGAACAGAGTAAAATCACTTTTTTTCTAAAAACTACAGTGCTTTCAATAGAAGACAATGACTTAATGGTTGCTAGCGATAGTGACCATGTTTCTAGAATAACCTTTAGAAAATTGCTCATAGCAACTGGTGCATATGATCGGCCAGTTGCATTTCCGGGCTGGACACTTCCTGGAGTTATCACAGCAGGTTCAGCCCAAACATTAGTGAAGACCCAGAGGGTATTACCTGGCTCGAAAATCATTTTTGCAGGAAGTGGGCCAGTTGCCCTCGCTTTTCCCGCACAACTTGCCAAATTGGGGGCGAATATAGTTTCAGTTCTTGAGGCTGGACCAGCACCTACTCCAATAAATGTTGTAAAACTTCTCTCCGCATCTGTAGGTAATTGGGATTTGATTGTCGATGCCATGAAATATCGTTCAATGCTTGTACGCAAAAGAATCCCTGTGCGATATAGAAGCATCATTGTCGAAGCTCATGGAACATCCAGAGTTGAAGCTGTAACAATTGCAAAAGTAGACCGTAACTGGAGAATCAAGCAGGGTACCCAGCAGCGGATAGAGGTGGATACTCTGTGTCTTGGTTACGGCTTCCTGCCCTCAAGCGAACTACTGAGATTAGTTGGGTGTGAATTTGAATATGAGGAAAGTAAAGGTGGTCAGGTAATAAAGAGTGACCAATGGGGTCACACAACTGTACCCAATGTCTATGCAGTTGGAGACGGATCAGGGGTGGAGGGATCCTATATTGCTATTAGCCGTGGAAACTTAGTAGGAATTTCGGTTTCCAAAGAGTTGAATCACATAGGAATCGACCAGGCGAATATTCAGGCAAAAAAATTTCACTCTGAAACTAGACGACGAAGGGCATTTCAAAGAGCTTTACGGTCAATGTTTGATGTAAAAGTTGGAATTTTTGAGTTGGCAGATGATCAGACCATTATCTGCAGGTGTGAAATCGTAAGGAAAAGAGAGATTGATCTCGTTATTAATTCCACTTCTGACTTATCGGTCGTGAAGGCTATTACCCGCGCCGGAATGGGCTCTTGCCAAGGTAGAAATTGCCAGCGACAGATTTCAGCTATGGTCGCACTTCGTCACGGGATAGACATCGCAAAAGTTCCGCAGGGGACACCAAGATTCCCAGTTAAGCCAGTGGCATTAGGGTCAATAGCGGATAAGAGCGTCACCGATCAGAAATACTTTTTTGATGCAAAATAACTCGCACGCCACGGTTACAAGTTTTTTACCAGATGATTCTGCAAATGCCGCTCTTCCGGCCCATTCAGAGACGGTTATAATTGGCGGTGGACTACTGGGGTCGGCTCTAGCTTATTATTTATCGCAATCAAGGGTTGAAGTCACCTTGCTTGAGCGAGGAGAACTTAATCGCGAGGCTTCAGGAACTAACGCTGGTAGTTTTCATTTTCAAATTGCAATTCATCAACTGACAAAAGGTGTTACATCAGAGGACGAAAAACGCCTAGCTGCAGAAGTGCGTTTACAGTTGGATGCAGCCAAACTATGGCATGGATTAGAGAGTGAACTCGAAGCGGATTTAGGGGTTCATTTTACTGGTGGCATTATGGTTTCTGAGACGGAAGAAGAGCTTCAAGTTTTGCGCGATAAACAGCATATTGAGAATTTGGCAGGACTTGAAACTCATGTCATGACAGGTGAGGAGATGCGAAATTTTGCTCCTTATCTCTCCCCGAAACTCAGTGGAATTTCGTATTGCCCTCAAGAAGGCCACGCAAATCCTTTAACAGTTGCTCCCATTTTTGCTTTACGCGCAGCTCAATCGGGCGCCCAAATACGCAAAAACTGTGAAGTACTTTCAATTACTCCTCTTGATAACACACCTGGTTTTCGATTCAAGGTAAAGACAAGCCGAGGCGATATTTTGTGTAACCGAGTAGTTAACGCAGCTGGAGCTTGGACGCAGGAACTTTCATTAAAGCTCGGAATTTCGCTGCCAATAGGCCTGAGTGGATTGCACGTAAACGTCACCGAGGCTTATGAGCATGTCCTGACTCCGATGGTTCAACACATTGGGCGTCGATTAACACTCAAGCAATCAGCCAATAACACATTTATTATCGGTGGGGGTTGGCCTTCTCGTTTACAGGAGTTTCCAAAAAGGTATTCAAACTATTGGGCGAGTGCAGCCGGAAATGCTGCAGTGGCAATAGATGTGCTCCCGCTACTAAAAGATGTTCGACTTATTCGTGTGTGGTCAGGAATCTGGGCTTACACAAATGATTTCATGCCAATCCTAGGGGAGTCAAAAAAGCTTCCTGGCTACCATGTAGCTTTGGTACCTACTGGATTTACACTTGGTCCAATGGTTTCTAGCATGCTCGCCGAATACATGGTTTCTTTCGGCAAGTCTAACCCTATTCCTGACGAGTTTAATGTCGATAGATCAAGTTAGATCGATGTTCAATCCCAATAGTCTCAAAGAAGAGGAGCTAAAGAATGGATCGTAATTCAGTTGATTGGAAAGGCTATTGGCCTGCTTCACCGACCCCGTTCAAAGAAAATGGGGAGATTGATTTTACACTCCTAGGCTTACTTATTGATAGCTACTTAAACCTAGGCATGCATGGCATTTTTATAAATGGCACAACTGGTGAATGGTTCTCGCAAACACATGAAGAGAGGAAAGAAGTTGCAGCTTTCGTTTTAGATCGTGTTGCAGGCCGCGTCCCTGTTGTAGTTGGCGTAACAACGTTTACGGCCAAAGAGTCAATCAAGCTGGGCGAACATGCGATATCAGTAGGAGCTGCTGGTATATGTTCATCAGCACCTGCTTATTCTAAAACGCTACCTAATGAAACTTTGGCTTATTTTCAAGACCTTGGGAAAGGCGTATCTGCTCCAACAATGATTTATAATTGGCCACATGGGACGTCAATTGAAATCGAAGGGGATCTTGCACGCAGGTTGGCTGATTTAGAAAATGTTGTAGCAATTAAAGACAGCACGGGTAATGTAGATCAGTTCTTTGCCACTGCTAAAGCACTCATTAAGGACGTTCGCATATTCGGTAACTTTATGACTCCGAGCAATTTGGATTTCATGATCGAGTTTGGTGGAGACGGCACAATCGGTGGAGGAAGTATTTTTGGGGCCGCAGATCCGCAATACTGGGAGAATTACTGGGCGGGTAATCTTGAGCCAGTTAGGGCACATGCAAATCGAAACCTCAAACTTCTTGAAGCTCTTTGGGAGCCAGGCGGTTGGCGCGGTAAATGGGGGGGGTATCAAAGTCAGCTAAAGGTAATTATGGCAATAATGGGAGCACCTGGGGGAACTGTACGTAGACCTCGACTTCCAATCACAGATAGCCAAAGCCTTGAAAAAATTAGGTCAATATTGATTGAATTCGACATCCCGGTAGTTAAGTAAGGAGGATTAACTGTGTTCCTTGGAGTAGATCATGCAGGTATTGGCGTCGGGGATATGGATACAGCCCTTGATTTTTGGGGCCGTAAGCTGGGATTTACCGAACTCTATTTTGATTACACAGGCCCAATTCCTGGATTAGAAGAGATAACAAAGACGAACCAAGTCAAGGCCCGTATCGTCATGTTGGGAAATAAGAATTCCTCTCGACTTGGACCAGGAAAAGTAAAATTAGTTCAACGTTTAGATGGCGAAGGAGCACCGCCATATCCTTCAGGAATCGGGTATGGTGAAATCGGGCTCGCTGAAGTTTGCCTGCATACGGTTCATACCCAGAAGATTTACCAAGAACTTGTTGAAAAACTTGGCTGCGAATCTCTCATGGTTCCACTCAATGCCTCAGTTGGCCCACACGATATAGAACTTGATATTGGATATATAGCAGATCCATGGCGAGGGAAAGTTGAACTGATTGAATGGAAAGGGTTGTGGACATCTCGGCCAGGATTACCAAGAGTTGAAGGCGTCAATCACGTTGCATTCGGAGTATCAGACATGAAAACAACAATTGATTTCTACAAGCAATTGGGTTTCCTCGATCAGATATTTGAGTCGACCGAGTTTTTTGAACCAATGGCCCCTTGGTATCAAGTTGGTCGGCCACTCCCAGGGCACCACATGACTCTTCACTTATCTTCACAAGGCGCTGGAATCGAACCAGTTCGCCTAACACCACTCTATGAAGATTGTCGAGGCGAGTGGGGGCATGTAGGACCAATGGATTTTGGCATTGGTGTCCAAAATATCAAAAAAGGCGTTGCCGAACTTGAGCGATTAGGCATTGAAATGCATTCAGAGATTCAAAGACTCGATGTAGGAAACTCAGAATATAAGTATGTATATTTTAGGGATCCTGATGATCAGTACGTTTGCTTAGTGGAGAGTTCTTACTGACTTATTTATCGACCTGCAGGCCATTTTGAGTCCTAATCTCCATACCCTCTTTGACCCAAGTCATACATGCCCGAGTATTTGTAATTCCATCGACACTCACTAAACATTCAAAGCACACACCCATTCCACAAAAGACACCACGTGGATCACCCGCGACCGTAGTGCGCATTGCAGATATCCCCTCGCACATCATTGCGCTCGCAACGCTTTCACCTTCATAAGCATTTGCTATTACGCCATTAATTGTTATTTTTACAGCTTCGCCGCGTTCAATATTTCCATCAGAAGGTAGACGAACTGCACGAATATTGGGCATGAGACTAGTTTCTCAATATTGACTGCAGTTGGCAAGCATTTAGTATCTATTCAAATGAAAAATTTGTTGAAAAAAAATACGAGGAGCGAACAAATATAGTAGTGGCAACACAAGTCAATGAAACCGGGAGATAGAAAAAGCCTCTAGATTTCGATCGATTAACTGTCCAGTGGCTAATTGAGCAAGAGTCTTGCCTAACAATGGCCCTGCCGTTAAGCCCATTCCGGGAAACATTCCAATGAAGACGCCTTTATAACCAGCAACTTCACCAATGATTGGGCGGTGATCGGGGGTCCCGTTACCAACACCAATCCATGTTCTGATAATTTTAATCGCTGAAATCGAAGGAACTACCTTAATGGCGACCCGCATATTACCCCTCAGTGAATCTGGATTAAGAACAGGTACACCCTCGGCATTAATCCTTGCAGGCCATCCACCTCCAATCAAAAGTGAGCCAGACTTTGCCTGTTTAAAAGTCAATCTTTCTCCAGAAAAATAAATCAGATGTTTTACAAAAGGAGAGACTATTTCCGAAACACTTACTTGTACTGGTTCGTCAGTAATTGGTAACGAAAGCCCAAAGTTTGCCCCTAATTTAGTTAATCCAGCATTCGAGGTAAGAAGAATATTCTTACAAGTAAAGTCACCCGCTGATGTCACTAATCGATATCCATTACCATCTTTTGTAATTGTGAAAACTTCTACTCCAGTAAATATTTTTGCTCCATGCTTCTTGGCTGCTTTTGCAAAAGCTGGTGCAGCAAGCAAAGGGTTAGCTTTGCCTTCTATAGGCGAGAAGGCTGCACCGAGCATTTTCTCTGCAATATAAGGAGCCTTTTGCCGAAGTTGATTACCATCAAGTAGTTCCGCAGCAATTCCTATGGATTGCTCAAGTTCAACTTTAGTCGCAAGAAGAGCCATCTCCTCTTTAGTCTCAGCGACCAGGAGACCTCCACCACGAAATACTTCTAAGTCAGTTTCTAAATCAGTTGAAAGATTGCTCCATATATCAAGTGAGTCAGCTAGAAATCTCAGCGCAGGTAAAAAGCTTTTGCCCCACTCAAATCCGAGTGTATGGAAAGGATCAAACTGAATTTGCCCATGTAAACTTCCAGCATTACGGCCTGATGCTTGGGTGTTTAAATCAAATTGTTCGCATAGCGCAACTTCATTACCTTCTTTAGCCAGAAAATAAGCAGCAGCAGTGCCAGTAATGCCCCCACCAACAATAATATTTTCAAAATGATGAATTTGTTGCATTTGCATTGGCGCACTCTTCTCTAAAACCATATTTATATTATAGGGTCTACTCATTCAAAATTAACATGAAATGATTGAAGGAAAAAATGAGTCATGATTTCCGTGGTAGTTATTCAGTCTTAGTTACACCTTTTACTCCAGATCGAAAGCGCATCGACGAAAATGCCCTTAAGTCGTTTCTTGATTGGCAGATAAGCGTCGGTGTGCCCGGTGTCATCATGTTGGGGACAACGGGAGAGTTCCTAACCTTGACCGATGACGAGCGCCATCAAGTTGTCGATGTGACGGTCAAACATGTTAAGAAGAGAATTCCCGTTCTTGTGGGGACTATGAATGCTTACACCCCCAACGCAGTTCGTTACAGCAAGGAGGCTGAAGATTTAGGTGCCGATGGGCTTATGATCTTACCGCCGTACTACTACACCCCAACTCATGAAGAAATATTTAACTATTACAAGGCTATTTGTGAGGCAATTCAAATTCCGATTATGATCTATAACAATCCATACACTTCAAACGTAGATATGCCTGCAAAATTGGTGGCAAGTCTGGCAAGAAGGCTTGAGCAGATCAGATATATCAAGGAAGCAAGCACTGATGTTGCCCGTGTCCGAGATGTAATTGAAGAATCTGAAGGCCTTATCAGGGTATTTGCTGGCGAGAGAGTAGTTGACTCATATTTATTGGGTGCAATTGGCTATGTAAATCCTTACGGAAACTACATCCCACACGCCTCGTCTGAAATCTGCAACTTAATGGAGGCAGGACGTGTGGAAGATGCAAGGAAAGTCCAGCGCCTAATCGACAAAATCGATCATATTATCGCCGAAGGTCACCCAACATACGGTCATCAATGTTATTCAAAGGCGCTTGCCGCTATTGCTGGCCACCCTGTGGGAGATGTCCGTCCACCACTGACTACATTTTCTGAATTGGGTAGCGAAGGCATCGATCGAATAGAAAAAATAAAACCACTTATGTCCCAACTCGATTCACTGATGGTATCGCTAGCTAAATAATTTTTACTGTGGAGATGGACGCGGTGCAATTTTACGGGCGCGTTCAAATTGTTTTTGCCAAGCGATTCTGATGCCTAAATCTTCTGCCGCACTCATTGGCCAATGTGGATTGCGGAGCATAGCCCTACCTAGCATGACTGCATCAGCTTGACCGAGTTGAACTATCTGCTCAGCCTGAGATGGCTCTGTAATTAATCCAACTGCCGAGGTTAGAATTCCTGAACTTTCTTTTATAGCTTGTGCAAACTCGACTTGGTATCCAGGCCCAGTTGTAATTTTGGCGTCATGAACGAGCCCACCTGAAGATACATCGATTAAATCAACACCGATATCTTTCAGTACCTTAGCTAGCTCAATAGATTCTTCTAATGTCCAGCCTCCGCTGACCCAATCGGTTGCAGAGATTCGAACGAACAGTGGATTTGATTCAGGTACAACAGCACGTACTGCCCTTGCCACCTCGCACAAGAAGCGAATTCGATTTTCGAATGAGCCGCCATATTGGTCTTCTCTCTTATTTGATAGAGGTGAGAAGAATTGATGAAATAAGTACCCATGAGCTGCATGGAGTTCAATGACGTCAAAGCCAACGGTGATTGCACGCTTGGCTGCACTAACAAATTGCTGGGAAAGATTAGATATTTCAGAGATTGTTAACGCGTGTGGCACAGGAAAGTCTTGATAGGAGATAGAACTTGGTGCATCGGTTACCCATCCTCCTTCATCAGCTGAGGCAATTACATGGTCATCCCAAGGAAGAAGAGTCGAGCCTTTTCGACCTGCGTGTGCAAGCTGAATACCTATGCGCGTACCCATTGAGTGCGCGAAATCAACTACTGGGGCGAATGCCTGTGCATGTTCATGACTCCACAAACCTGAACATCCAGTCGAAATACGTCCATTTGCAACAACTGCAGTTGCTTCAACCATTACAAGTCCAGCACCACCAGAGGCAAATGCACCTAAATGAATACGGTGCCACTCACCTACAACACCATTTGTTGCAGAGTACTGACACATTGGACTTACCCAGACGCGGTTGAGGAATTCGACTTCTCGTATTTTTAACGGATCAAACATTGAGTTAGGCATTTCGAATCTACTCCATCTTTAGCTGGGTTAGTGAAGTAAATTATCGAACATAGGAGGCACCATTAACATCAATAGTTGCACCAGTGAGATGTCTACATCTGCCTGTAGCCAGAAAGACGACAAGATCCCCTATCTCGCTAGGTGGAACGAGTTCACCTAATACTAAAGCCGCTTTCATCTTTTCTTCACCACCCCGGGCGATTGCAGCCGCATCTGCCATTCTTGTCTTGACTATTCCTGGAGCTAGCACATAGGCCAAAATGCCTTGCTTAGCGTAGTTTTGTGCAACTGTCTGTGTTACAGCCTTGACGGCAGCTTTAGAGGCTGCATAGGCTGAAAGCTCAGCGATTGCTGATCCCCGTTGGCCCGACCAGCTAGACATAGAAATTAAGATTCCGCCGCCTTTAGCCAAAAAATGCTGAACAGCTTCTTTGATGAGATTAGAAGATTCCAAAACGTTTACTCGAAGCGTCATTTCCCAATTCTCATCCCACGTTTGATTACTACCCGTAAATGAACTATCTAGGTTAACGGCGGCATTGTTGAGCACAACATCTATCTGATCGACTTGTTGAAGTGCTTGAACAAAGAGTGACCGACCACTACCCGGGATTGAGAGATCTTGTCCTATAAATACCTTGCGATTATCAGGTATACCCTTAAGTGTCTCCCGTGCTCCATCTTCGAATGAGCTGTAGTGAGCGATAACTTTTGCCCCGGCTTCGGCTAAAGCCTTCACGGACGCAGCACCAATGCCACGTGATGCTCCTGTTACTAAAACTGTTTTACCCGTAAGATCGTACATTTTCTCCCCCATTTTGGTTACATGACTCCGGCATCGACATTGATCATTTGACCCGTAATGCCATTAGCTAAATCGCTGCTTAAGAAAAGAGCGGTGTTGGCTACATCATCAACAGTGGCTAACCGGCCTAAAGCAGTTGATTTTGCGAGTTTTTCAAGGGCACTTTGGAAAGCATCCTCATCGGCACCATTACGCTTTTTTATTCTTGAAAGTAGAGCCTGCGTTGCCACAGGTCCAGGGGCAATTGCATTCACACGTATTCCACTTCTTCCAAAATCCAGGGCAGCTGATCGCATCACACCAAGGGCTGCATGCTTACTCGCAACGTAAGGGACAATATTTTCATCGCCTTTCCAAGAATTGAGTGAGGCAGTAATAACAATTGATGCACCAGGTTTGCGTAATAAATCAAAACTTTCCTTTAACGTTATAAAAAGCCCCCGAGAATTAAGTGCCATTACATCATCCCAAATCGTAAGGGGGGTGGCGGCTATTGTCGACCATGCGGGAACCATCCCAGCATTTGCCAAAAGTACATCGATTTTCCGTAAATGTACTGGAATGGATTCGAAAGCAGCGCTTGTGGCCCTCTCATTAGTTAGATCGCAATTAATATATACCCACCCGCTAGGCAATTGAGCAGGCGCGATTTTGTCTAAGACTATTCCAGTTGCACCTGAGGCACTAAATGTACGCAACATTGCTTCGCCGAGGCCTTGTGCACCTCCAGTCAGTAAAACATTTTTGTCAAGCATAGAAATGTTCGGCATACGCACCTCTTCCCAAAGAGAAACTCATAAAATACTTTCGCTTAATATGCATTTCAGTTATATTGTACTCAATAGTTATAAGTATTTGGAAGGTTTTTAAGAAATGTTAATGGTAAATCAATGAGCAAGTTCAAAAGTATCGCTGAGGCGATAAAGGAACATGTTCATGATGGGGACACCATTGCCATGGAAGGCTTTACGCATTTAATTCCATTTGCTGCAGCCCATGAAATCATTCGCCAAGGGTTGCGTAATTTAACACTCGTACGGATGACTCCAGATCTGATTTACGATCAAATGATAGGTGCGGGTTGTGCATCAAAATTAATTTTCTCTTGGGGAGGAAATCCAGGGGTCGGTTCTCTCAATCGATTCCGTGATGCAGTTCAAAATGGCTGGCCCAATAAACTCGAGATTGAAGAACATACTCATGCTGGTCTCTCAAATCGATATTTAGCTGGCGCAACCGGGCTTCCATTCGCAGTGATGCGGGGATATCAGGGGACGGACTTATTGGCTCAAACAAATAACGTCGACTCAGTCATCTGCCCTTTTACTGGTGAACGAATCACTGCAGTTGCAGCGCTGAATCCAGATGTGACGATTATTCATGCTCAGCAGGCAGATCGAAAAGGCAATATTTGCCTGTGGGGCATCACGGGAGTTCAAAAAGAGGCCGCTCTTGCTGCAAATAGAGTAATTGTCACTGTTGAAGAGATTGTAGATAGTTTTAATCCTCGTTCGAACTCACTTGTGATTCCATCATTTGTTGTTTCTGCAATTGCCCATGTACCAAATGGCGCTATCCCTTCATATGCATTGGATTACTACCCTAGAGATAACGAAGCTTACATAGCCTGGAATGCCATCAGTAAGGAACGTGAAAGTTTTGAGGCATGGTTAGTTAGTGAAGGTCTTCGCTCATGATGCAGGAGCAAGGATGGAGCGCCGATGAAATGATGACAGTTTCAGCAGCGCGCACCTTAAAAAACAGCGATTCTTGCTTTGTAGGCATCGGTATTCCAAGCACTGCAGCAATCCTGGCCAAGGCTACACATGCTCCAGAACTGGTTCTTATTTATGAGTCCGGCACAATCGACACAAACCCAGCCAAACTTCCTTTATCTATTGGAGATGGCGAATTAGCACAAACTGCGCTCACAGTTGTCGGTATTACAGAAATATTTAATTATTGGCTACAACCCGGTCGGATAAAAGTTGGATTTCTTGCCGCCGCTCAGTTAGATAAGTTTGGAAATATCAACACAACCATTATCGGCGGTACTTACGATCACCCTATTGTACGTTTACCTGGCGCAGGCGGAGCCACTGAGATTGCTGCGGCATGCAGAGACACAACAATTATTTGCCGTCAAAGTACTCGTACGTTTCTTGAAAAGATTGATTTCATTACCTCTGTGGGTTACGGAACTGGCCCAGGATCTCGCGAATCATTTGGATTAATCGGCAAGGGTCCAAAAACTGTTATCACTGACCTCGGAATTTTAGAACCCGATCTAAAAACATGCGAGCTAGTTCTGACTAAAATTCACCAAAATGTAGATATTGACACTGTAATTGCAGCTACAGGTTGGAAATTAAAGATATCAAAAAGCCTTGAAATCACTACACCCCCAACAGATGAAGAGCTAGTTTTGTTGCGTAAGTTAAATCCGCCAAAAAAGCTTTAAACAAACGCTGTTTTTGCTCTAGCAGAAAGTGCAAGATAAGTACCGGTGACAATGAGTGGAAAACTTACAAGGATGCCAACTGTTATTGGTTCTTTCGCTATGATTACCCCAACAAGTACGGCAACAAGTGGGTTCGTAAAAGCAAGATATGTTGTAAGCAATGGACCAACTTCTTTTATAAGTTCGAAAAAAATCCAAAATGCTAAGGCCGTGCATATAACACCAAGAACCAGCGCCGCAATAACTATTCGGATATGTACACCATGCTGTGGCCAAGTGGTAATTCCAGGAATGGACCACGCGAGTGAAGTTATTAGAACTGTTAGTGAAACAGCGCCAAGGGAAGGAACTTCCTTTAATTTACGATTGACTACTCTAGGTGCGTAGGCATATCCACACGTAGAAAGTAGTACCATCGCAACAGCGAGGAGATTAATCTGACTTTTTAGACTATCTAACCCAATTAGTGCGCTAATTCCCAACAGACCAATCAATAGTCCCGCAGTGCCTTGTCTAGTTAAAACCTTTTTTTCTCCAGAGCTAAACGCATAAAAAAGACCAATAATTGGGATGGCTGTCATCATCAATCCCGTAAAAGCCGAATCTAAATGTTGCTGTGCAATACTCGCTAGACCCCAAGGGATAGTCATCTGCGCCAAAGCAAATACCAAAACCCATCGCCAACTCCGAAGAGCCTTTTGAAAATCTCCTGAATGCAATGTGAATGGCAGCAATACCGCAGCTGCTATGCCAGCGCGAAGGAAGACTATCGTGCTGGGGGAAAATTCCGTCAGTAGGTATTTAGTCAGCCAAAATGGAACCCCCCAAATAAATGAATTACAGATGAAAAGAGCTAATCCTCGCTTGTTCATTATGAAGCAGTGGATTGGGCAATAATTCCTATTGGTGTTGGCTTGAAAGGAGGTTGGGGTGCAAACCCTGAATATTCTGAAGGCGTACTTTGAGTTTTTTCCGCAGCTTTGGCTATGGTAAACGAACTGCAGTACCGTCCCTGACAGATTCCCATACCTGCCCGCGTAACTCGCTTAAGAGCACCAGCTGTTAAAAGCTCCTCTGAAATCTCGCCAGAGATTTCTTCCTTGGATAAAGATAGACAACGGCAAATAATAGTTGTGGAGTCACTTAATTGATCTAGGTTGAGGCTGCCACGAAAAACCTTCCAAAGACTTTTCTGGAATTTCAAATTCCGCTTATAACGGCGTTGCGCAGTTTTAATTTCGCGTTTTAGTGCAGAAGGGATAACTTTGCCTGCACTTTCGACAATGGCATATCCAGCCATGATGCCATTAGCCTTGGCTACTTGAGCACCAGAAATTCCGCCACTATCTCCCACAACATAAACTCCTTTGATGCTCGTTTCTCCGAAATTATCACGAGAAACCTGAAGAGTCTGACTTTGAATATCAAAGGCATGTTTACAGCCAAGAGAACGGGCAATCTCATTCGATGGCATAAAACCATAACCTAATGCAAGTGCATCCACGCGAAATAACTTGACTCCAGAATTAGAGGTAGACCCATCTGAGGTAATTGACGCTACCTTGACAACACTCAATAAGGGAGTGCCTGAAGCCTCAATGACGGCACTTGAGAAGTAAATCGGGACCTTTGCTCTGAGTAAAGTAAAAAAATATCCCAGGCCATTTAGAACCAGTTTTGGCGAATACCAGGCCAGAGTCAGAGAGGTGAAGATATTTTTTATCTTAAACGGGCTACCTAATTCAGCAAGACCAGCTACAGAACCGCCGGCACGTATGAGTTCTGCCGCCATTTGAATATTGAGTGGACCATTTCCTGATATAAAAATCTTTGACCCCAAAAGTACTTGATACGATCGCAACAATGTTTGTGCAGCTCCCGTAGTCATCACTCCAGGTAAAGTCCAACCTGGAATCTGAAAACTTTTCTCATAGGCCCCGGTTGCTATTACTAAACTCTTTGGCTTCAATACCCACCGATGTGTCGTACTTGCTGCGACAAGGTGGTTAGGGGCGAAAGCACCCCAGATACTCGCTCCAGTTAAAACTTCGACGCCAGAAGTTCTTGCCCTTTGAATTAAGGCCCGACCCTCAAGAAATTGACTATCCAGTTGGTCCTCGCGTAGGAGAGGATCCACTGGCTGTTTAAAATATTGCCCACCTAATTTTGCCCGCTCATCTAATAGCACGACCAGTAGTCCTGCCTCAGCACAGACGGCCGCTGTAGCTAATCCTGCAGGACCAGCCCCGATTACTAAGACATCAGGTGAAATTTCTGATTCAGGAAGAGCTACGTAGTCAACACTATTGATGCTCGGGTATGCAGGCTGTCTCGAAACCTCATCTCCATTGCAGACAGAAGTCATACACGCTAATTTGCCTGGAGTTCCATTGACAACAATTGCACACTCATTGCAAACACCCATTCCGCAGTAAAGACCGCGGCGAGAACCGTCAAGACTCTCTTTCAAGTCATAAATCCCAGCCCTTGTTAGTGCAGAGGCAAATGTATCTCCTTCTTTAGCTTGAATAAACTTCTCATCAAAAATAAATGAAATATTTGGTGCGCTATCGCGCATTGTAGTTTTCGCTCTCATGCGCGCCTCCAACGTATCTCAACTATTGCTAAATACACTTACTTTCTCTTACCATAGACTCTACGAGATTAAATGAGTTTATTCTAGAAAGGTAATTGCAGTGGGAAGCTTAAGCGGAAAGACCATTCTCATAACAGGGGCATCAAAGGGAATTGGTTGTGCGACTACCGAACTTCTAGGAATTGAAGGTGCTTATGTTATAGCACATTATGGTTCAGATAGAGAAGGTGCCATTGATGCAACAAAAAATATTCCTGAAGACCACAAATTTATAGTACAAGCCGATCTGGCGCAATCAGGCAGTCCTAAAAAACTTTGGAGAGAAGCCCTTGAGTGGAGAGGCGTAATCGATGTCGTAATAGCCAATGCGGCAATAATGCCTGAAGCTGCCTTCACGGATTCTGATGAACTCTGGGATGCAACATGGGAAGCGGCCATGAGTGTGAATGCAACTGCGCCAGCGCAGCTCATACGCGAGGCGACAAAATACTTCCTTGAGAATTCTGGCGGATCTATCATCGCAATCTCAAGTTGGGCAGCTCAGCGGGGTGCAGGTAATATTAAATTAGGTGCTTATTCAGCCTCTAAAGCTGCCATTGCCGCACTTGTAAAAACTATCGCACGCGCATATGGCAGAGATGGTATCTATGCCTATTTGATATCACCCGGTGTTGTTCGTACCGGAATGTCAGTTGCCTCGGCAATTACGCAAGGCGGAGAAGAGAAAATTACAGCCACATTAGCCATGGGAGAATGGGTTCCACCCAAAGAGATTGCCGAGATGGTTGTCTTTTTAGCAACTGGGGCTAGCAAGCATTTATCTGGTGGCACTATTGATGTAAATGGGGCTACATACATTCGTTAACCATTACGGTTGATAAATATCATCACCCTCTTGAAATGCTGGGCCATTAATTACAAGGTACTTACCTGATCCTAAAAAGGAATACTCTTGAGAGCGTGGGATGACGACGATATCTCCAGCACTTGCCAAAATTTCATCTTCAGGGAATATGTTAAAAACGAAAGAACCCTCAAGCAAATAATAAACTCTCGTGCTTTTATTTGTAACGAGACTACGATGCGCTCCATTAATTTCAACCCAGGTTAGGCTCACATCGGCCCCATGAGAATTAAAGTTGGCTAACTGGCGAAAGCTTAAATTATTGGAATCCTCACGAATCAATTCGATATTCTCGGGCTTTACATGACTAATACTCATTTTTGCCTCCAACTGATTTTGAGCATGATTTCTATGTAAAGCAAAGGACCTCCAGTAAGTAAAACCGGAGGTCCTTTGCTTACCGTGTCCCTATTAGGTCCAAGAAGATGTTACAGAGACAGATTGGAGACCCATCTTGCGAGCATCATTACCAACATATTTATCCCAGAGTCCTGCAAGATTGTTGTGTGAAGTTTCATAACGCAACCAAGTGTCAACATAAGCCTTCAACTTATAGTCACCTGCAGGCATAAAGAAACTGTTCTCATCAACGAAAACTGGCTTACCCTTGAATACCGTTAATTTAGGTTGATTCTTGACTGCATCTGCAACCTCGAACTCACCAACGATCATGGCATTAGATCGACCAGCGCTAACATCGGCAAGCGCGGCCTGGTTTGCAAGTCGCTTGAGCTTGGCCTTTGGATAAAGAATTTGGGCAGCTGACTCTTGTGAAGAACCTAAAACAACTGCAATAGTGACAGAAGAACTATTGAGTTGCTCTAGTGAACTCACCTTAAATCCTGGTTTCAATAGAACGACATTTGACTCAACGAATGCTGGCAATCCAGCAAAAAGTACTTTCTGAGCGCGTTCTGGCTTGATTGTCGCTGCTATTCCAGACATATCAAATTTACCTGCTGCTTGGCCGGCAAAAAGCTCACCAAATGGAATTTCGACCCACTTTGGAGTTGCGCCAAGAGAGGCTGCTAACTTATTTGCTAAGTCAACTATATATCCCGTTGGAGTACCAGAAGCCGTCTTATATTGAATTGGCTTAAAAGTGAGATCAACACCAAAACTAATTTCTTTAGTTGCTAACACTTTATCAATTACTGAATCATAACCTGAAGTAGCAGATTCACTTTTCTTTGATGTATTTGTTACAGCTTCAGCTGATGAAGGCATGGCTAAACCCGTCAATGCGCTAGCACCAAGTGCGAGTCCAGCACCTTTAATAAAACGTCGGCGGTCCGTTGTTTGTTCAATATTTGCTTCATCTTTTGTAGTAGGTAAAATACGTGACATGTAACTCCCCCTTATTTCAAAAATGACCAGACAAGAATGATTGGTCATTTGGTTTTAAGTAATTCAATACTTACTGCAGTGTTCTGTCAAGAGTCAAAGGCAAAACAAAGGAGAAAAATCCACACTGGGAGCTAAGGGGTAGCCTTTACAGGCGATTGTGCGCTATGCGCAGAAACTTTTTTCTCAAGTTGGGCTAATAGTCGAGAAATGGTTAATACAGCAATTAAATAAAGAAGACCTGCGAAAGTATAAAACTCAAATGGCTTGTAATGTAAATCTGCTAATTGCTGGGTTTCGCGCATTAATTCAGGTACACCAATGATGCTTAAAATCGCGGTATCTTTGATCGCATCCACATATTGATTACCAAGTGGTGGAATAATAATCCTAAATGCTTGCGGCAAAACAATTAAACGAGTGACATCTCTTTTAGAAAGACCTAGTGCCATACCCGCTTCAACTTGCCCGCTATCTATTGCGGAGATGCCAGATCGGAAAGTTTCAGCTAGATATCCGCTATTTAGGAGACCTAAAGTGACCACGCCAGCCATAATTGCGGGCATGTTAATCCCGACAGCAATTGCAAGTCCAAAATATACCCAGATCAAAAGGACATAGAGAGGAATTCCACGAAATAGTTGAGTGTATAAAAAAGCAAAAGCCTTGAGAGATTTAACCGAAGATAACCTCATTAAGGCGATGATTAACCCGAATATTATTGCAATTATAATTGCGAATGTCGCACATGCCATAGCAAGACCAAATCCTTTTAATAGTATTCCCATACTTGACCAAACAGATGTGAAGTCAAAAAAAGGTTCTGCTCTAAACATGTGCCTTACTCCTTCCCAGGCGGCGTTCTAAAAGCCATACAAATCCAGAGATTGTGAGTGTAAGTGAGACGAAAATTAAACCTGCAACCGTATAGAGTTCAAATGGTGTAAAAGTGGCAAGTGAAACATATCGAGCAACATAAATCATGTCTGAGACACCAATAACCGAAACGATAGTTGCACCTTTAAGAAGCCCCACATAAACATTTACAGTTGGTGGAATGACAATGCGCAATGCCTGAGGTAGAACAATTCCTCGAAAAACTTGACCTTTGCTTAAACCTATTGCAAGCCCTGCCTCAGATTGGCCAGGAGCAATAGCAAGTAACCCACTTCGGAAAACTTCAGCCATATAAGCACCACCAGTTATTCCAAGGGCTAATGCGCCTGCTTGGAATTCGGTAAGCAGGAGGTTGAATTTGAGAGAAAGGCCATAATAAATCCAGAATAAAAGAACAAATAGGGGAATGGATCGACTTAGTTGCACGGCTCCGTCAGAAATTGCACTGATGAGTTTATTTGAATTTAGACGTCCAACTGCCAAGATTAATCCGAAGATAAGGGCTAGCGCCATTCCGACAGCTGAGATTTCTAGAGTTATGGACAAGCCCTTAAGGAGTTCGGGCAGATATTTATGGATGACATTCCAGTCGATTTTGTACGCTGAGCTACTCATTAGTTTAAAATCGCTGCGAGAAAAGTCCTGGTACGAGGTTCCACCGTATTGCGAATTTCTTCAGGAGAACCAATTTCTACGATTTTTCCTTCATCCATGAAGACAATACGGTTAGCCACCTGGAATGCGAAGTTCATTTCATGGGTGACGATGACCATTGTCATCCCTATTCCGGCGAGCCGGCGGATCTCTTCAAGAATTCCACTGACTAGTTCTGGATCGAGAGAAGAAGTAACCTCATCAAAGAGCATGACTTTCGGCTTAAGGGCTAAAGCACGGGCAATAGCAACGCGCTGTTTTTGGCCACCAGATAGTTTTTCTGGATACTGGTCAAACTTATCCGAGAGCCCCACCCGGCTGAGTTCAACTTCGGCCGTTTTACGTGCCTCACTCTTGTTCATGTTTCTTACCTTCATAAGTCCCAACATCACATTCTGTGTTGCGGTCATATGTGGGAAGACATTGAAGTTCTGAAAAACCATGCCGATATCACCTCGTAACCCAATTAATGCTTTTTGATATCTCTGATTAGCCAAGAAATTGAATTTAGAATGGAAAACATTCCAGGAATGACCTTGGAAGATAACAGTTCCGATGTCAGGAGCTGCAATAAAGTTAATGCAACGTAATAAGGTGCTCTTTCCCGAACCACTAGGGCCGATAATTACTAGGACTTCACCTTCAGCAATGTCAATATTTACATCATCAAGGACTTTATGGCTCCCAAAACTCTTAGAGACGTTCTTCAATTGGAGAAAAGCGTGTACTTGATTCTCAGTCGTAGCATCATTTTCACTCATTACTCTGTGAACTCCCTAATTAAGCCAATGCGTTGAGAAGACTTTCTTGATTTCATTCCTAATGTAACAAAAAACTTTTTTGAGTTCAAGGAATTAAGCTATAACTCACATAAAGAGTCAAATATCGCCATAAGTACGCTACCCGAACAGGGAATGGGTGAGTAAAAAACCATAGGTTTCGAGCCCCAAGCAATTACTGAAGATGAATCTTAAATAAAGGGTTAAAGTTCATAAGTGAGCAAAGCAATCGTTATTGGCGCCGGAGTAATCGGATGCTCGATTGCTTATGAAATGGCACGCCAGGGTTATGAGGTTATTGCACTCGATAAGGCCCAGAGCCCAGGACAGGGCTCATCAAATGCATCAAGCGCGGTTGTTCGTTTTAATTACTCTACTTTTGATTCAGTAGCCCTTGCATGGGAGTCATTTCATTGCTGGAAAAACTGGCCTGAGCACCTTGGAAATAAACAGGAGCGCTATTCACAGATGATAGATGTGGGTGTGGTTATGTTGGATGCACCCGTAATTTCAGGTGAGAAAACATCACAGTTATTTGAAGCCGTTGGAGTCCCGTATGAAGTCTGGAGTTCAGATGAGCTGGCAAAAAATGTAACTGGAATCGATGTTGGCAAGTATTGGCCACCAAAGTTATTGGCCGATGGAGCCTTTTGGGAAGATGCCAAAGATTCACTTGGTGCGATCTTCACACCAAATGGTGGATATATCGATGATCCACTACTTGCAACGCAGAATTTGGCACAGGCTGCACTTAATACTGGGGTTACCTTTCGCTTCAAAACTACAGTAACAGCCATCCTTCGTGAGGGTAATAAAACTCTTGGAGTAGAAGTAAATAACTCTGAAAAGATTTTCGCCGAGATCGTAATCAATGTTGGTGGGCCATGGTCTAATCAAATCAATGCACTTGCCGGAGTTGGCCAAGATTTCACAATCTCTGTAAGAGCCATGCGGCAGGAGGTTCATCAAATCAATACACCGATGAACTTACTTCCTGGCCCTATTATTGGAGATTTAGACCTTGGAACATATATGAGATCTACGCCAGCGGGTTCAACACTTATCGGTGGTACCGAACCTGAGTGTGATGGGCTTGAGTGGGTAGATGATGTCGATGCAGTTAATCTCAATAGAACGAAGGAGAAGTTCGAAGCCCAAGTTACGCGTGCAGCTCGCAGGCTTCCTGCACTAAAGATTCCAAACGCACCATCTGGCATCGCTGGCATTTATGACGTTGCCTCGGACTGGACACCTATTTATGATCGAACTGATCTTGATGGCTTCTATGTAGCCATAGGCACTAGCGGAAATCAATTTAAGAACGCTCCTATGGTCGGCAAACTCATGTCCCAACTCATTAGTGAAGTCGATGGCGGACGCAACCATGATCTTGAGCCTGTACGGGTGCGCTGTGGACATACGGGAAATGAGATCAATATGGGAGCTTTTTCGCGCAAGCGCTTATTTAACGCTGATAATACTGGGACGGTGATGGGCTAAAATTCGAAAGTAAGTAAATCTTTTCGGGTGCACTACTTCTTGGCGATATTTAATGCAAAATTTAAAGCCGGACCAGCTAATTTGTCATGTAGTTCAAAGAAGTTTTCAGTTGCTTGGTAGCCAGCCCAAGATTTAGGTAAAAACTCTTTAGGAAGACCTGGATCAAAATACGGCGCATGCCGCCAATTGGTAAGTATCGTTGTGTAGTCACGAAATGCTCTAGCTGCATCGATTACGTTATTTCGAGAGGCCCAATATTTAATGACGGGTTTGGTAGTTTTACTAAAAGAGGTGTAAACCTCTTGAATACCCTCGAGATCCCACCATTCTTGGACTGCGGCAGATGTTGGAACAAAGGCCATATGTTCGGCGGAGAAAAAATTCATATACTTTTCAACTTTGAGCGATTTAGCTAGTGAGATGGCATCACCACTTAGCTGGCGAGGGGCTATCCAAAGTCCACCGCTCACTTGCGCAAAACCTATTCTCGTTAAGCGAGATCTAAGTTGATATCGTACTGATCGAAGTTTTTCAGGAATTGAAAATGCAACCAAAATCCAACCCTCGTTAATGGGGGAATCGCGGCGCTGGAGTACTCGGGAATCACCTTGGTCGAAGGATTTTCGCATTTCGGGAGAAATCGCATAGCCAATAACGCCATTTTGCTTTTTAGAGATCAACATTCCTCGGCGTTTAAATCGCGCAAGTGCGCTCCTGGCGGCATCTTCGGCGACATCTAGTTCGGCACAGAGTTGGATTATCGTATTTGCAGAGAACCAACCTCCGTTGAAGCGGCTATAAGCAGCGAAAATAGTGATGATCAGAGACTGAGGGCGCGCAGATCTATCAACTAAATCTCGGGCTTCTCCACTAAAGATACTGTCCATTTGGGAATGCTAGTGTGCAGGAGTGTAATTGCAAGGGTTTCTAAAGAGAATAATTAGGATAGGTGCCTACCAGGGGGTTCTAGTGGCTAACGTATATGTTGAAGTAAAGCGGATCTTAGAGTGGATGGAAACCGATGCCGCTGGCCATCAACATTACACATCGGCATTTCGTTGGGTGGAAGAGTGCGAGTCTGCTTTGTATCGCAAGCTAGAACTGCCGA
>CAFABG010000003.1_pt1 | contig 29453 bp, 27 predicted proteins | sample 7267821 | NCBI WGS metagenome assembly CAFABG01 (sample SAMEA6814007, study PRJEB35770) | freshwater metagenome | biome: Freshwater; feature: Freshwater reservoir; material: water | place: Czech Republic | collected 2017-08-18 | depth 30m m
CCAGCAGATAGTCCCGATTGCTACTAGCGTTACCACTGATCGGATATTTGATTCCATGAGAGAAGAGTAATGCGGATCTCGATAAAAGAAGGCGGTAATTGGCGTTCATTTCGTCACCGTAATTACCGCATCCTTTTTCCAGCAAATACCGTTTCAAATATCGGTAGCTGGGCACAGCGCATCGCCCAAGATTGGCTCGTCTTAGAGCTGACCAATAATAATGGTACATATTTAGGGCTTGTCACTGCAGTTCAGTTTGCACCAGTTCTACTTTTCTCACTCCATGGTGGCGCCATGGCTGATCGAATCGATAAGCGCAAAGTATTGATTGCAACTAATGTCATTGGAGGCGCTGCATCTATTGGACTGGGTCTATTAGTGATCAGTGACGTAGTTCAGCTATGGCATGTATTTGTACTTGCGGGTGTGCTCGGTATTGCAACGGCGATAGATGCACCAGTTCGGCAGGCATTCACGAGTGAGCTGGTCGGTCACGATGATTTACCCAATGCCGTTAGTCTGAACTCTGCAAACTTTAATGGAGGTCGTCTCATTGGCCCAGCCGTCTCTGGTTTACTCATTGCCGCCTTCGGTACCGGGCCTTCATTTTTAATTAACGGAGCTTCATACTTCTTCGTCATTCTTGCCCTTCTGAGGATCGATGCAAAGAGGTTATTTCACCAGAATCAAGAGAAGAGTCTGGGCAATATTCGAGAGGGCATTGCTTATGCAAAGGCGCGTCCCGACATCTACGTTGTAATGATTATGGTCTTTGCCTTAGCAACATTTGGTCTTAACTTTCAGATATTTAATGCCCTCATGGCCACGCAAGAGTTCGGCCTAGGACCAGCGAGTTTTGGCCTCATGGGAACTCTTATCGCCATAGGCTCGCTAACAGGTGCCATTGGATCGGCCCGGCTTGAGCGCTTTAGAACCACACGCTTTGTAATCCTCGGAGGAATGCTATTTTCAATCTCCATCATGGTGCTCTCTGTGCTTCCAAATTACACAACATATATTGTGTGGTTGCCCATATGTGGTGTCACTGCGTTGACAACTTTGGTCTCAGCTAATTCAATCGTTCAGACAAGTACCGATCAAGTGATACGTGGGCGCGTAATGGGCTTGTACCTACTTATCTTTATGGGCGGCACACCTTTTGGTTCGCCGTTGATTGGATTAGCAACTGATTACATCGGCATTAGACCGACGATTGCGCTGTGCGGAGGCATATCCCTTAGCGCATCCTTATTTGTATGGATTAAGTATCGAAATAAAGTGACTACGCCGGCCGATATCAGCGTAGCAGCGGTATTAAAGAGCGCTAATAGCGCTCAAAATAATTAAGCCAAAGAGCACTACTAAAGTCACAATTCTGCGAGTTTTATAGTTCATCATTTATGCCTTTACTGGGTTAGAAGGGATGAACTTAACTATAACAAAGGAGATAGCAATCAAAACGGGGACCATGATGTATGCCCGTGAGATTCCAAAGTTATCACCTAGCACTCCCAGCAAAAACGGTGCTGCCGCTATTGCAACACCTGCAGCAAATGAGCTCCTACCAATCGCAAGATCAGGTCGGCCATCGCTAAATGCGATTAAGCGGATCGATGCTAGTGCAAACTGAATCGAGACGCCCAAACCAATTGTAAATAGTGAAATTAGACTGATGGGCATTGAATGGGAGAACCAAAAGGCAACAAAACCGAGGAATTGAATAGAGATAGCAAGAAGTAATTGCCCATCAAGTGATAACCGCCTAAATATGTTTGGACCATACCAACGTCCAATAATCATTCCGAAACCGATTGCTGTGACTGCAGCCGTTGAAATTGCCGCACTTGAACCTACACGATCCTTAAGCAATGCTGCTGCCCAGAACGAGACGGCAAACTCACTTGCAATACATGCAACTAAACCAATCCACGAAATCCAGAAAACTCCGGAGAGCTTTCCACTCTGGCGCCCAGCTTCATCAGGAACATGATCTTCGCTCTCTTTATCCCGACCTAGAACAAAGACTGCAATCGCCACGGGAATAGCAAGGAGTAAGCCCACTCGCCAAAGGCGTGGAAAGATAATTGCTATTGCGCCAATCATGGCCGTACCCAGAACAAAGCCAACTGAAGAAACTCCATTTGCCTTTGGAATAGCAATTTCAGCTGCCTTGCCATAGTGGTGGTTCATGGATGTCAGCATCGCATTGATGACAATCGAGGTACCAAAGCCCGTTATAAAGGTAGCTGGCAGAGTCAAAAAGACGGGAGGGGAGATAACAAAGATAAGCAAACCGGCGCTAAAAATACTTAGACCTATCCAACCTGAACGAGTTCGACCAAATTTATGAGCGAAATGTGGGAAGGTATAACCGGCCGCGATCGCTGCAACTCCCAGTGCCGTGCCATGCAGGCCTGCGACAGTTAATGACGTACCTTGGTCTGCACGAAGCAGAGATTGTGCTGGACCAAAGCCACCTAGATAGAAGTTAACAATGGCGGTTTGTGTGGCAACAATCCAAAAAAAACGGCCACGGTGAAATGTATTAGGCATCTATTAAAGGGCAGCTACAACGTGCTCGATACAGGCGGTGAGGGCTTCAACATCGCCTGGGTCAACTGCCGGGAACATTCCTATACGCAGTTGGTTCTTACCTAACTTGCGATATGGCTCGGTATCAACGATTCCATTGGCGCGCAAGGCTGCTGCAATTTTTGTAGCATCAATTGCATCATCGAAATTAATGGTGCCAACCACCTCAGAGCGCATCGCAGGCTCTACAACAAAGGGAGTTGTGTACTCAGTTTTATCGGCCCATGAGTACAAGATGCTTGATGATTGTGCGCTTCGGCCTGCAGCAAATGAAAGTCCCCCTCCTTCGTTCATCCACTCAATCTGCTCGGCCAACAACATCAAGGTTGTAACAGCGGGAGTGTTGTATGTTTGATCAAGACGTGAGTTTTCAAGCGCGATAGTTAAATCAAAGAAGGCTGGGATCCAGCGACCACTAGCTTTTATTGACTCTACTCGGGCGATTGCAGCCGGACTCATGATGGCGATCCAGAGCCCACCATCGGATGCAAATGATTTCTGAGGGGCAAAGTAGTAAGCATCAAACTCTTTCGGATCAACTAATAAGCCTCCAGCTGCACTCGTTGCATCCACAACGACGAGTGCGCCATCTGTGCCAGCAGGGCGAAGGATTGGCATTGATACGCCAGTACTCGTTTCATTATGGGTGAGTGCGTATACATCGATTCCTGCTTCTGCCACTGAGAATGGATGCGTTCCAGGCTCAGATTTGATGACCGTTGGTTCGCCTAGAAATGGCGCCTCCTTTGCCGCCGATGCAAATTTGGATGAGAACTCACCAAAGACTAAATGTTGCGAGCGTTCCTGAATTAATCCCAGCGTTGCAATATCCCAAAAAGCGGTAGATCCTCCGTTGCCAAGAATTACTTCATAGCCATCGGGCAGATTAAAGAGAGTATGCAGGCCATCGCGAACGCGCTTAACAACGTTCTTAACAGGCTTTTGCCGATGTGATGTACCGAGAATCAAATCTGCACTAGATAGGGCAGCTAATGCTTGAGGGCGAATCTTTGATGGCCCACAGCCAAAACGTCCATCGAGAGGCTTGATACTTGCCGGAATGATTATCTCTGCACTCATTGGGTGAGTTTAAGGGTAGTAGCGACCTATGACCCAATCAGCGCCAGTGTTAGCCCGCTCATACCGTAATCGATCATGCAACCGTGAATACCTCCCCTGCCAGAATTCAATAGCAAGAGGAGTAACGCGATAACCACCCCAATGTGGAGGGCATGGAACAACACTTCCTTCAGGCCACTTTTCGGCTGCGCCTTGAAATCTTTGTTCTAACTCTTCACGTGATGCAAGGGGTGCTGATTGGTGACTGGCCCACGCACCGATTTGAGATGACCATGGACGCGTTGCAAAATAGCTCTGTGATTCTTCACCACTGACTTTTTCAGTAACTCCGCTAATTGAAACCTGTCGCTCCATGGCATACCACGGGAACAAAAGACTGACCTGTGGGTTCATCTCGATCGAGTGAGCTTTGCGCGATGAGTAATTAGTAAAGAATGTAAAGCCACCGTGCGAAATATCTTTGAGCAGTACCGTGCGAGTTGTAATCGCTAAATCAGAGTCAATAGTTGAGAGCACCATGGCGTTGGCCTCGACGATGATTGGATTTTCATGGGCCTGGCCCAGCCACTCTGCAAATGCCTTAATAGGATTGGCATCTAATTCACCGATGCCGTCCTGGCCATATGAGCGGCGCATCGCCCTGATTTCATCGCGATTAAAACTCTTCTCACTCATGGATGTATCGAACCTCACTTTGGCCGTGAGTGCATCCTCGTACTGGGATGGTGTTTAGCACCCCCTGTTTAGGTGCAGAATTAGCCCCTGCAGAGCCGATATAAAGGAGCCGAACGTGTCAGAGGATTTCAAGGCTGGTCTTGAGGGTGTCATCGCCTTTGAATCCCAGATCGCAGAGCCAGATAAAGAGGGAAGTTCACTTCGCTACCGTGGTGTCGATATTGAAGATCTCGTTGGTCGCGTCTCATTTGGAAACGTGTGGGGATTATTAGTCGATGACGAGTTCAATCCAGGCCTGCCAAATGCTGAAAAATTTCCTTTGCCGGTTCACTCAGGTGATGTTCGCGTAGATGTTCAGGCCGCGATCTCGATGTTGGCACCAGCATGGGGATTTAAACCTCTATTAGATATCGATGAAGTTGAGGCGCGTAGTAATCTCGCCCGCACATCTGTCATGGTGCTTTCTTACTTAGCTCAAGCTGCACGTGGTCAAATTGCTCCACCGATTCCAGAGTCTGAAATCGATAAGGCACATACTGTTGTAGAGCGAATGATGATCCGCTGGCGTGGAGAGCCAGATCCACTACACGTGCGCGCAATCGATGCATACTTTGTATCTGCTGCCGAACATGGAATGAACGCATCAACATTTACCGCACGGGTTATTGCTTCAACTGGTGCAGATGTAGCCGCTGCGATTTCTGGTGCAATCGGTGCGATGTCTGGACCATTACATGGTGGTGCACCTTCGCGCGTACTGCACATGATCGATGAAGTTGAAAAGACCGGCGATGCAACTGCTTATGTAAAAGGCCTACTTGATCGCAAAGAGCGTCTAATGGGCTTTGGTCACCGCGTCTATCGCGCTGAAGATCCACGAGCCCGTACTTTGCGTCGCACCGCAAAAGAGTTAAACGCCCCGCGCTATGCAATTGCTGAGGCTCTAGAGCAAGCAGCTCTAAAAGAGCTTCGCGAACGACAACCAGATCGTGTTCTTGAAACAAACGTTGAGTTCTGGGCAGCGATTATTTTGGACTTTGCCCAAGTTCCATCACATTTATTTACATCGATGTTTACCGCCGCCCGCACCGCCGGATGGTCTGCACATATTCTTGAAGAAAAGCGCACGGGCAGATTAATCCGCCCATCTGCGCGCTATATCGGCAAAGCTCCTCGCTCTCCCGAATCAGTGACTGGCTGGGATTCAACGGTCGAACAGCTTCATAAGTAACGGAGTGCAGCAGGACTGAAAGAGTGCTTGGATTTAGCCATGTCCAAGGCACAAGTATCGATCATGTGGTTTCGTCGAGATCTACGAATCAATGACCACCCTGCACTATTAGCTGCAATTGAATCATCAGAGCAAGTGATTCCACTTTTTATTCTCGATAAAGCCCAAATTGCAGAGGCTGGTGAAAAACTCTTGGCGTATATGGGCCAATCTCTAAGAAAGCTTGACGAGTCACTTGGTAATCGCCTACATATTATCGAAGGCGATCAGGTAGAAGTTTTATCGGCACTTATTAAGAAGTACGAGGTTGCAGAGGTCCACATCTCTGCAGAGTATGAGCGCTATGGCGCAGCCCGTGATGCTCGAGTCGAAGCTGCTGGCATTACATTAATTCGCACTGGAAGCCCTTATGCAGTTACTCCAGGACGAGTTGTAAAACCTAGCGACGGAACTCCATACAGGGTCTACACACCTTTTTATAGAGCATGGCGCACACATGGTTGGCGAGCACCAGCTATCACACCAAAGAGTTTGAACTTGGTTGAACCAACTTCTGAGTATCGTAATTTTCCAGACTTTCCTCTGCCAAAAGGTGTTGAGGTCATTGAGGCAGGAGAGCAAGCGGCTCTATCTCGATTCAAGATCTTTACCAAGAGTGGTCTTAACTCCTACGATGAAAATAGAAATTTTGCAGGTATAGATGGAACCTCAAAGATGAGTTCGTATCTAAAGTTTGGTGAGATTCATCCTAGGACTTTATTAAAAGGACTCGGAGAAGATAAGGCCCACGATACTTTTAGAAAAGAGATTGCGTGGCGCGAGTTTTATGCCGATGTTCTTTTTAATAACCCAATGACCGATCGGGAGTATTACGCACCGCGCTTTGCCGATATGCGATATGACAAACCTGGTGCTCAATTTAGTGCCTGGTGTGAGGGCACGACCGGTTATCCCTTTGTAGATGCTGCGATGCGCCAGTTAGTACATGAGGGCTGGATGCACAATCGAACACGAATGGTTGTGGCATCATTTCTCGTCAAGGATCTACATTTAGAGTGGCAGTTAGGTGAGAGATTCTTTGCCCAGCACTTAGTTGATTTTGATGTTGCATCCAACGCTCATGGTTGGCAATGGACAGCTGGCAGTGGGACAGATGCATCGCCGTACTATCGAGTCTTTAACCCGATTGAACAGGGCAAGCGCTTTGATTCCAACGGTGATTACATCCGTAAGTATGTGCCAGAACTTGCCCACTTATCTGCTGCAGAGATTCACGAACCGTGGCTCTATCTCAATGGTTACAGCAAGGGCTATCCAGAGCGAATAGTGGATCATGCACTTGAGCGCCTTGAATCATTAGCGCGATTGAAAGAGATTAAAGCCGACAAACCCCAAGACCCTCGCGCTTAGCCCGATACATCGCATCATCGGCTCGGCGCAGTAAATCAGGCGCCCCATTATTGGCAGCCAGGCCGATACTGACGCCTATTTGAATATGGTGGTTCTCAATAGTGAATGGATAACTCAGCGTTGCACGCAGGGCTAGTGCAAGATCCATCGCTGATTCGTAACTTCCCTCATATAAAACCCCAAACTCATCTCCGCCCAAGCGGGCAAGTAGTGCGCCATGAGGTAGGGCTCGACTAAAGCGCAGGGCAACTTGCTGTAGAACTTTATCTCCAGCGGCATGACCATGTGAGTCATTTACGGGCTTAAAACCATCGAGATCTAAGAGCATGAGTGAACCATCTTTACCCATAAAACTCTCAATCTCAGAAATCAATGTGCGGCGATTTGGTAGACCAGTTAACTCATCTGTGCGCGCCAAAATACGTTCATGGCCAATATTTTTTGCCGCTTTGAGTGCGATCGTCATGCGAATGAAGGCTAAGAGCAGGGTTGCGATTGCAGGGATCAAGACAAAGTTTGGGAAATAACCGGGTCGAAGTGCGATGAGGGCTAAGAGGGTTGCACTCAAGAAAACAGAGAGTGTGATCAAAATCGGATTAGTACTCTTATCATCGAGTGAGTCTGAGCCCGTGCAGTGAAAACTTAGCGCGATGATGAGAAGTCCCAAAAGCCAACCATCGTCGATGAGGGATCCAAAGGTATAAGTATTATTGATATGCATTCCAAGATAGAGGAAATCAGTTATAGAAAAGGTTAGAACACCAGTTGCAAGAACTAACCCGCGCTTAGATGGGCCTTGTGCCAAAGTCGTGGCTAAAGTTAGTGAGATCACAATCAAATCCGCTATGGGATAGATGATTGCAAAAAATGTTTGGACAAGATCGCCATTAAAGTGCGGTAATACAGGCTTAAGGAAAAATGTAGTACCTAACGTAGTTAAACCTAGACCGACGATAGATGCATCAAAAATCTCAAGAGTTGAGAACTTACGGCTAGGAGATAGCAAGCGTGGCAGGGCAACTATGGCCAAGGGATAGAAGAGTAGGTATGCGATGTTAGAGAGCAGTTGTGTGGGTGCACTTATAAGAAAGTAGGAGGAGATACTTGATATGAGAGAGCCACTAAGCCATAAGCCAATCGCTGCTGCAATAAGTGGCTGGGCAAAGCAGTCGTTGACTCGCGAGGCGTTCATAACGACTGCTATTGCAGTCAGTGCAATTGCGTTATAGAGGAAGAGCTCACTCCACATACCTTTCATAGAGGGGACAAGATTTAAGAGCAGATGCGTTACCAAAAGCACGGGAGCGAGGAAGAGAAGTAGCCTCGTGCGCATTTACTCAACCTAGGCACATAGGCGCAAGAATTAAATAGGGAAAGCCCCATTATTAGAATGGATGAGGAGCTAACCCATTCTATTTTAGAGTGAGAGCTATAAGCCTTTAGTGCAAATTAATAAGGCAGTCGATTTGGAATCTGCGATGCTCGAGGCTAGTTCAATTGGCTTGCTTGCTGCAACGGCCTTAGATGCTTCGAGTTTGCGAATTGTGGCAGTTATGGCATTAATCTTGCTGGTGTAGGCACGCACTGCCGATGTCCACGAACCAAGCGCAGTTGTGAGAATCTTTTTATCGGCATCACTCTTTGCAGCAGCAAGCTTCGCCTGTGCCGCCGTAAGACGTATATTTGACTCATCTAGCTTTACCTGAATCTCTGCTTTATTTGTAATCTCATTTGCGATTCCAAGATCAATAACTGGAATCTGGGCTGTGTAATTTGCTGAAATTGCAGCAGAAGAATTTTTTGCCTTAATATAGCCATTAGCAGAAAGAAGGCAGTCATTTGATAGCCAGGTCAACTTTGTACTAGTTGACAAGGGATTCTTTGCACACTTGTATTTTCTACCGCTAACGGTTGTTGAGGCACCTGACTTCGTGCAAGTAACACCATTTGAAATAGGAGCGGCAGTAGCTGGCGCGGCAGTTAGTACGCCTGAAGCGATGATGATTGTGACACCAACTGCTGCGAGTTTACGCATGTGAAAACCTCCATTGAATGTGTCGTAATTCTATCGAGCGGGGCTTTAAGGGCCTGTGATAACTCGCCGATAAAGCAGTGAATTCCTTGTGAGTTTAACGGCGCTGCTTTACCCGAACGCTCATTCCGATTTTTCGTACCATTGGACGAGGCGCAATACTCATGATCAAAGCTAATAACTTGTACTGCCAACCCGGGATGGAGATCGCCCTACCTTTAAGAGCATCACTCCAAGCTTGTGCCACAAGTTTGTCGGCGCTAAGCCACATAAAAGCGGGTAGTCCCTTCATAGACATTCGGCCCCGCTGATGAAACTCGGTTCGAGTAAAGCCTGGGCATAGTGCGCTGATTATTACCTGAGTACCAGCTAATTCAGTATGAAGAGATTCGGAGAGCACCGTCAGATATGACTTGGCTGCGCTGTATGTTCCACCAGCGATAAAACCGGCAACAGAGGAGACGTTGATGATGATGCCTTTATTCCGTGCCTTCATTCCAGGTAGAGCCACATGCATCAATCGCATAGGAGTTCGCACTAAGACATCGAGTAGGTTTTGCTCGGTATCTAATGCGCTAACCGTGAAGGCCTTATTGATTCCAAAACCAGCGTTATTGATCAGAACATCGATCTCATGCTCAGCGATATAACTTTCAACAAGTGCGCATCCTGCATTAGTTGAAAGATCAGCTTGGAGAACCTTCGTTTCAACTCCGTAACTTCCTTGAAGGGCCGCTGCCCGTTCGTTTAGTCTTGGCAGGTCGCGCGCCACAAGCACGACGTTGTAGTTATTGGCTGCAAGTAGTCGAGTAAAACTCTCACCGATACCAGCAGTTGCACCAGTAACTAAGGCCCAAGATCGCATTACTCTCCTAAGAAATCTTTAGTGCGCCAACTGCACCGGCTGGCACAAAGGGTTGGTTCGGCGCGATGGGGAAAATACGTAGGTATTTCGCACCTTGTGCTGGACGAAGATCTGCATCACCTTTGTTTGGCCACATCGATAATGCACGTTCTGCTTGTGCGGTAATAGTAAGTGATGGATTAACCCCAAGGTTGGCGGTGATAGTCGAACCATCCACGATATGCAGAGTTGGATAGTTATAGACGCGATGATAAGGATCGATAACGCCATGCTCTGCATTCTCTCCAATTACACATCCGCCAACAAAGTGAGCGGTAAAAGGCGCATCAATAAGATCGCCAATATGTCCACCTGCGATCCCGCCATATTTGTCGGCGATGCGTCGTACGGCCTCGTTAGCCGCGGGAATATACGTGGCATTTGGCTTTAGCGGATCATTTGTAGATGTTAAATGCCAACCAAATAAGCCCCGTTTCCCACTCACAGTTACCGATGAATCAACATTTTGCATCGTGAGTGCAATTACTGTGCGCTGGCTCCAGCGACGAACATTGAGAATCTTTCCAAGCAGTGATGGATTGGCAATGAACTGTTTGAGCCAGTGCCTTCTTCGTCCCCTTGATTTATAACCATCGGTCATGATGGTCTGCATTAAGCCCATAAAGTTACTGCCCTTGCCATATCGCACTGGCTCGATATGCGTGTGCTCATCGGGAAAAAATGAGGATGTAATCGCACTACCAGCGCTGAAATCAATATCGGTATTGGGCATCATGGCACCAGTTAAGGCCTCGCTATTTGTGCGAGAGAGTTGACCTAAGTGATTAGATAATTGAGGAAGTGTTTTACGCTTCATTGCATGCAGAAGCTTTTGAGTGTTATATGTTCCGGCCGCAACAATAACTTGATTAGCATTAAACTTAATAACTGTTGCAAAGGGGTCATTGCTCTTAACGGCACGAATTTCCCACGTGCCGTCAACGTTTTGTGAAAAGGATTTAACAGTAGTCATTGGAAAGACTTGTGCACCAGCAGATTCAGCTAAACCTAAGTAGTTCTTAGGCAGAGTATTTTTTGCATTAAATTTACAGCCAGTCATACAAGCGCCACATTGTTGACAGCCATTTCGATCTGGCCCAACCCCGCCGAAGTATGGATCTTTAGCAGCAATACCTTTACCTTCACCAAAGTAGATACCAAGAGGGGCCATCTGAAATGTGTGCCCAACACCCATCTCTGTTGCAACATCTTTCATCGCTTGATCACTGGGAGAAAAATATGGATTTTCAGCTACACCCAACATCCGCCTGGCTTGATCAAAGCACGGCTCTAACTCTTTTTTCCAATCGGTAATCGATGCCCATTGTGCATCTTGAAAATATTCATCACTTGGCTGGTACAAAGTATTTGCATAGACAAGTGAGCCTCCACCAACGCCGGCACCAGCCAAAACCAATACATCCGGCAGCACATGAATGCGTTGGATCCCGTAGCAACCAATCGCCGGTGCATAGAGAAACTTGCGTAAGCGCCATGATGTCTTAGGAAAATCCTTATCGCGAAATCTCCGCCCTGCCTCTAGAACTGCGACGCTATAACCCTTTTCACGCAGGCGCAGCGCTGAGACCGATCCGCCAAAGCCAGACCCGATTATTACGACATCAAAACTCTTCGACATTTGCGTGAGTCTAACTACCCCAATATTTTATGACAAGATTGGCTTCGTAATCCAAGTAGGTCCTCGTAGCTCAGTGGATAGAGCAATCGCCTCCTAAGCGGTAGGTCGCCGGTCCGACTCCGGCCGAGGACACCAAAACTTAATGTTTTACCGTAAAGCGCTGCATCGATTTTGGTGCCCACCAGTTGCGCTCACCAAATAAACGCATCAACGCTGGTACTAATAGGGCGCGCACTATCGTTGCATCAAGTAAAACCGCCAGTGCAACGCCAAAACCTAACATTTTGATGGAAGTCACACCGCTGATGATAAATGTGGCAAAGACCCCGGCTAGAAGTAATGCAGCCGCGGTAATAATTCGCGCCGAGCGTTGTAGACCGACGGCTACGGATTCAATATTTGATTTACCAGAAAGATGCTCTTCGCGGATTCGAGAGAGTAAAAATAGTTCGTAGTCCATCGATAAACCAAAGACCACAACAGCTACCAAGATTACCGATCCTGTATCAAGGGTACCGGTGACAGTGAAATCACCAACTAACCACTTCAAATGGCCATCGATAAAGATCCAAGTGATTGCACCCAGTGTGGCACTGAGTGAAAGGGCATTGAGAATAATCGCTTTAATCGGCAATATAATTGAGCCAGTAAAGATGAAGATTAAAATCAAGACTGTCAATGCAATCCAACCAAGTGCAAATGGAAGTTTGCTTGCGATTCCATCCTGTGAATCTGTAAAGTCGGCTGCAGAGCCACCAATCAATGTTCCAGTGGGTCTATCAAGGGCTCGGATCTCATGGATCACTCGCTCTGAAGCAACACTGCGAGATGCAATTGAAGAGATGACCTGTACTCGAATATCTTGACCGAATGTTTCAAGAGCCCCAACACGAACGATTCCATCAACACTCTTTACTTTGTTAAGAAATCCTGTGATTTCATCCTCGCGCCCCACTCCATTCGGCACTACAACTTCAATAGGGCTACCGACTAAGCCATCGAAGCGGGTTTCAATTACCTGGGATGAGAGAGCGGCGCGATCTGATGCTGGCAGAACACGTGAATCAACTTGGGCAAAACTAATATTGAGAATCGGTGCTGCCATGATCGCCAACACAGATACTGCTGCGATTACAACTGGAATTGGGCGGCGCATGACCGTGCGAGCAGTGTGGGCCCAACGACCATCTTCCTTAGGAGTAATTGCACCGCGTCGCACTACTCCCTTGTCAACCTTTTCGCCCAGGATTGCAAGCAGAGCTGGGAGCGCAATAACTGCGCCAACAACGGCCAATGAAATTACTGCAATGCCTGCATAACCAAATGACTTTAAAAAGTTAAGTGGAAAGAATAAGAGCGATGCCATGGTGACAAAGACGGTTAGACCAGAGTAAAAAACAGTCTTGCCGGCCGTGGCGACCATTGTGACTACCGATTCTTCAACTGTTTTTCCATGGTGGAGCTCTTCGCGGAAGCGATTGACCATTAATAATGCATAATCGATACCAAGGCCAAGCCCTAGTCCTGTAATGAGGTTGAGGGCAAAGACGCTCACACTAGTGAAATGCGATAAGAGAAAAATTATAAAGAATGAGCCAAGGATTGCTGTAACACCAATAAATATGGGCATAGCCGATGCAACCATCGCTCCAAAAACAAATATCAATAGGAGGAATGTGAGTGGAATTGCAATTGATTCGGCGAGAAGCAGATCTTTTTCAATCCGATGGTTGATTGCCTGAGTGATTACCGCAGCTCCACCCGCATAAACGTCGAGACCCTTGTATTCACCATCAAAGCGGTTCTGGATAGTGGCACCGATCGAACTAAATCCATCCCAATCATCTGCTTTTAGATCTGCATAAACGAGAATAAAAGCGGCTTTACCATCTGTTGATTTCATCGATGGTGCACCGCCAGTAGACCAGTATGAGTAAGTCTTGGTCACACCCTTAACGGTGGCAATCTCTTTTTCAAGAGCAAGACCTTTGGCTCTTACTGCAAGATCATCTACTCCAGTTGTGGAGTCAACTACCAAGGTAACAATGGGCTCTTGCACCTTAAACTTCTTAATGATGTACTCGGCGGCAGCGGTTGATTCACTACCTGGATCGGAGTAACCGCCACTATCTAATCGCCCAAATGCTTGTGAGCCGACCGCACCGGCTGCAAGAGTGCTGAGCAAAAATAGGACGAGAACTGCCTTGCGACGCCTAACAATAAAATGACCGAGCTTCTCAAACACCCTCAACACCTGTTTCTACATCTAGACTAATAACTATGAGCGATCTCTTTCCTACCGTAACTTCAGATGAGATCGATCCTGAAGCCGCCGCTGAAGCGGCACAACGCGAAGCTGAAATTAAGTCAGATAAACCGCCACACCACGAAGATTAATCTGCCTTTGGCGCCGGTGCGACCGGGGATACAGGTGTAGAAGCTGTACTTTCGCTCACAGTTTTCTTTTTCGCGGAGTCGGTTTTATAAAATCCTGAACCCTTAAAAACAACTCCAACGGCAGAGTAAATTTTGCGAATCTCGCCAGTGCATTCAGGGCATTTCGTCAGAGAGTCATCTGAAAAGGATTGAACCGCCTCAAACTCATGAGAGCAGGCAGTACATGCATATTGATATGTAGGCATAGCCGCTCCTATCTCAGGAAAAACCCCTCGGTGGGGTAGATGCCAAGTCTAAAGAAGTGGCACGATAGGGTCGAATCGAAGCAAAGAATGAGGGAGTTATGGTGAGAATTAAGGGCATCGTGGTGTTACTCATCACTCTTGCCTGCGTGGGAGTCAGTAGCGCCTCTGCAAACTCACTCATCACTACTTTACCTATTAGCGGATCGACACTAACAACTCCACCAAGTTCGGTAACTCTCACCACTCAAGTCGACTTGATTGCAGATGCAAATGAGTTAATGGTTACTGACCCATCGGGCATCCGTGTAGATGACGGAACAATTACAGTCAACGGCGTTACTGCATCAATTGGTTTAAAGCCACTAGTTGAATCTGGAATCTATAAAGTCTCCTACCTTCTCTACTCTGAAGGTGAAGCACCGCTGCAAGGCTCCTTTACATTTAATTTTTCGGCACCAAGTGTTGTTACTACAAGTGAACCAACGGCGATGCCGACACAATCCCAGATTCCAGCTAGCAGTAGCTGGGGAACTAATGTTTTCATCATTGCACTATTAGTTATTGCGTTTTTCATATTAGTTGGCCTCTCCCTGTATGCACGAAAACTCTTTAGGGACCGATGATCGCTTTTAGCGTAATCTTTAAATATTTATCACTTGTTGGAAGTTTTGCAACTATTGGAACTCTCCTGGCGATGGCATTTCTACTACTAGATACCGACGGCCGACTTTCAACACAGGCCGAGAAATTACGGCGCCTATTGTGGGGCTCTGCATTGACGTGGGCAGTTGGAGCTTTTGCAACGATTGTTTTTACCCTCGCAACAATTTTAGATCAGCCTCTATCCATAGCCCTGGATGCAACGGTACTAAAATCTTTTATTACACAGGTAACTCTTGGTCAATATCTACTCTTTGAATCTATTGTCGCTCTCATCGTTGCAGCTTCAGCTTTTTACGTGAAGAGGATTCTCTCTACAGTATTACTCCTTATTCTTTCCTTAGCGGGATTAGTTGCACCGATCTTTCAAAGCCACGCTGCATCGAGTGGTTCACATGGCCTAGCGATAGGTTCGCTTGTCATCCATGTTGTTGCGCTCTCAATCTGGATTGGTGGGGTTATTGCGATCGCACTATTAGATCCAGAGGATCGCCCGATCGCCGTGCCACGCTTTAGTGAACTTGCTTTGTGGTCGGTCATCGCAGTTGTAGCAAGTGGCAGCGTTAATGCCTGGGCCCGCTTAGATTTTCAAGGGGCGTGGAACACCACTTATGCATATGTAGTCATTGCAAAGATTGCAATGACGTTAGTTCTTATTGCAATGGGTTACCTGCACCGTAGAAATTTAGCTAAACGCGATCACATCGATTGGGTGGGATTTGCCCGTTTAATATTCGCCGAGGCGCTGATAATGATTGTCACTGTAGCAATGGGTGCATGGCTCTCATCAAATCATGCACCAGAGCGCACTACTAGTACAAAGTTTGATCCTGCAATTGCAATTTCAGGAATCTCAACACCACCGGCGCCAACATGGAGCCGCATTTTCTTTAGCTACGAGCCCGATTCCCTAATGATCGGTCTATTAATTACTGCAGTTGCCTTGTATGTAAAGGGGGTAGTGGTTTTAACTCGCCGTGGTGATAAGTGGCCAGTAGGACGAACCATTTCCTTCGCACTGGGAGTTTCTGCGATTGATTTTGCAACAAGTGGCGGACTTGGTTTATATGCACACTTTTCCTTTTCATATCACATGATTGCGCACATGATTTTAGGAATGATCGCACCGATTGGAATCGTGCTCGGTGCACCCATCACCCTTGCACTACGCACATTGCCTCAAGGTCGCAATAAAGATGAAAGGGGTGTACGTGGAACACTTTTAGCGGCGCTGCACTCTAAATTAGCAGTTTTTTACACGAATCCAATCGTCGCTCTCGCTTTCTTTGATGGATCTTTATTCGCTCTCTACTTCACAGGCCTCTTCGGATCGATGATGCAGAGCCACGCAGGACACCTGTTTATGAATATCCATTTTATTCTTACGGGGATTCTTTTCTTCCATGTCATCATCGGTATTGATCCAAATCCGCGCAGGATTCCGCACTTGGTTCGTATCGTTGTTGTATTTGCAGCCATGAGTATTCACGCATTCTTCTCGGTAGCATTGATGTCATCAACGACCCTGATCGATAAGGGCTATTTCGCATCACTTAAAACGCCATGGCTCACTGATTTATTGGCAGATCAGCAGCTGGGTGGATCAATCGGCTGGGCTATGGGAGAGATTCCAATCCTGTTGGCACTGATTGTAACTTTCATTAGTTGGGTCAAAGATGATTCTCGTGAAGTAATGCGCATCGATCGCAATGTTGCTCGGGCCGCTGCTATGGGGCAGCCCGATGACTTAGCCGAATACAATCAATATCTGCAAGAGCTAGCTAAACGTGATAGAAAAGAACCCTAATGGATAATCTATTTGACTTACCGAGTGAATATAAAGAGTTACGCGCTAGCGTGCGTGCACTGTCGGAGAAAGAGATTGCCCCATTTGCACAATCTGTTGATGAAGATCACCGCTTTCCGCAAGAGGCCGCGAACGCATTACAAAAGGCGGGTTTAAGCGCTGCCCATGTTCCAACACAGTACGGTGGAGATGGAGCAGATGCGCTAGCAACAGTGATCATTATTGAAGAGGTCGCCCGTGTTTGCGGTGCATCTTCACTTATTCCTGCAGTCAATAAACTCGGTTCACTGCCCTTAATTCTGGGCGGTAACGAAGAGCAGAAACAACGCTGGCTACCGCAGTTAGTTTCAGGAAAAGGCTTCTCTTACGCTCTCTCTGAATCTGAAGCTGGCTCAGATGCATCGGCACTGCGTACAAAGGTCGAACGCGATGGTGATGGTTGGATTCTTAATGGTAGTAAAAAGTGGATCTCCAACGCCGGTGTCTCTGAGTTTTATACCGTTGTTGCACAAGGTGATCCAACACTTGGATCAAAGGGAATCACTGCCTTCATTGTTGAAAAATCCGATCCCGGATTATCTTTTGGCGCACCTGAAAAGAAGTTGGGCTTCAGAGGTTCACCGACACGCGAGCTCTATTTTGATAATATAAAACTCGGCGATGATCGCAGAATTAGTGAGGTCGGTGCAGGTTTTGCTCTGGCCATGAATACTTTAGACCACACACGGATAACAATTGCAGCACAGGCATTGGGGTTGGCCCAGGGTGCACTCGATGTTGCGGCGAAATATTCCCATGAGCGCAAACAGTTTGGTAAAGAGATCTTTGATTTTCAAGGTGTCCAGTTTATGTTGGCTGATATGGCAATGAATATAGAGGCAGCCCGCCAACTCACATATGCCGCAGCGGTAAAAAGTGAGAACAATGAAAAAGATCTTCGTTTCTTCTCAGCTGCCAGTAAGTGTTTCGCTAGCGATATGGCTATGCGAATCACGCAAGATGCGATTCAAATTCTGGGTGGTTATGGATATGTAAGTGATTATCCCGTCGAGCGGATGATGAGAGATGCGAAGTTAACTCAGATCTATGAGGGAACGAATCAGATTCAGCGCATTGTTATGGCGCGCAGTCTCCCAGGTTCCTAAGATTTAAAGCGCACAATAATCGAGGGTGTGGCTGCGGCATCTAAAGCGATGTCATGTGCCTCTCGTGGCAAATCTTGGCTTGATAGTTCGCCTGCATGGACTAAACCGATTTTCCATCCTAGAAGTTGTGCAAGAGCGCGATCGTAATAACCACCACCTTGTCCGAGGCGATAGCCGTTCTGATCGATATGTAATGCAGGCACCACAATTACATCAATCAAATTCAGATCAGTGACAGGCATGCCAATCGGCTCAGAGAGATTTTTTGTCACCTTGAGTTTGCTTTCATCACCATTCCATTCAATCCAGTCGAGATGCACTCCATTTATCCGTGGCAATAACAAGCGCTTACCGGCTTTGAGTAGCGCCTGATTAATCTCGGTGGTGCTTGGTTCTACACCATATGAAAAATATGTAGCAATGGTCGATGCCGTCATTATTTCTGGTGACTTCAAAATAAGATTGAAATTCGAAGGAATGAATTTTTGGCTCCGCTCACGGCGCAACCGCTCACGGAGCTCTTTCTTAACTGTGTTCTGATTCATGTCTTATCTCCCAGTAATTCGCAGGGCTAAATCCCAAAGAAAGCGCGGCCCAACAAGTATGGTGTGATTATGGCAGAGCACACGCGAGTAGATGGTTTTCTTAGCTCCCTTCTTGCGATCTGCAAGCCGCTGGAATCTTTTGAAATGCCGCTTCTAGATGCACACGGGGCAACGCTCTCAGAGGATATCTACGCTGGTGAGCGCCTTGTTATGCGCGCAGGCAGTCGTATCCGCTCGACACAGATTGGACTTGCAGCATCTATTGGTCGAGATCATCTACCTACGCGTCCACACCCACGCGTTGTAGTCCTCTCAGCTGGTCCAGATCTTGTCGAGCCTGGTACGGCACTAAGTGGCGACGAAGAGTATGAAACGAATTCATGGCTACTCACAACTGCGGTGCGCGAAGTTGGCGCAGTTGCATATCGAGTACATTCGATTCCAGATGATGAGGATGAGCTGCAAAGCGTTATTGAAGATCAACTGGTCAGAGCAGATTTAATTATCATTAGTGGCGAGCGAAACGATGACTCATTTGATTTAATTACCCGCACACTTTTACGCCTTGGCGAAATAACTACCGTTGATTTAGCCATTGAAATGAGTGGGCGCCATAACTATGGTCAGATCGGCCCAGATAAGACTCCGGTAGTAACGCTCCCAGGTGATCCGATAGCGGCCTACATCTCATTCGAACTCTTCGTGCGGCCCATGATTCGAACAATGCTGGGTGCTACAAATATTCATCGCCCATCAGTGAAAGCGAAGTTAGAGAAGGCCATTGAATCAGCTCCTGGAGTGCGCTCTTATATCCGAGCCACGCTAGCCGAAGATGCAAAGTCAGTAATGCCACTTAATGAGCAAGAGGAGTTTTCAACGCTCTCTGATGCGACGGCCTTTATTGCAGTTGGTGAAAATGAAACGCATTTATCGGCTGGAGATCAAGTCACGGTTGTCATTCTTGAACGTAGATACATTTAAGTAAGCCATGAGCGAGCGCTGGCCCATAGTAATTTCGGGAGATTCAATATTTCTGCGGCCACTTAGATTTCGCGATCGCAGTCAATGGAACGCACTCCGTGCCGAGAATCGCACATGGCTGGCACCATGGGAGGCAACAATTCCGGTGCTCAACTCAGATGGAGAGCACCAACACTTGCCCTCCTACTTCGCCATGGTCCGAACCCTGAATCAAGAGGCCCGCCATGGTCGCTCATTCTCATTTGCTATCTGGCACAACCACAATCTGGTCGGGCAAATCTCCCTCGGCGGAGTAATTTATGGAGCACTACGTGGTGGGCATATCGGTTATTGGATAGACCGCAACTATGCAAATAAAGGCTATACAACAATGGCTGTGGAGCTTTTAACCCAATATGCATTTACATCTCTATCACTGCATCGCCTTGAGATAAATCTGCGCCCAGAAAATGAAGCCTCTCGAAAAGTTGCGCAGAAAGCTGGCTATATTTTCGAAGGAGAGCGGGCCAAATACCTACATATTGATGGAGACTGGCGAGACCATATCTGCTTCGTGAAGGAAAATCCTTCGATTAAGTAGCGCCTAAATCCCCGAAAAGTAATCCCTCCTCCTTTATCTTTATACATCATGGCTTCTGGACTTATATATATTGCGATCATCGGCATGTGGGTCGCATATTTTGCACCCCGCTGGATCCATGACCGTAACGAGTTTTCTGGAAAATCAGTTGAGCGTTTTAAAGTTGCACTCAGTGTTGTTGCTAACTCTTCACCACACACGAATCATGAGAGCGGCCTTCATCATATTGATTTAGATCGCGAAGCAAAGATTGCACAGCTATTAATGCGCAGACGTATAATTTTTGTAGTACTAACTTTTTCTCTAACGACAACTCTTGTAGGTGGGTTTATGAATACAATGCCATTCTTATATGTACTAGTCCCTGCAAGTGGAATCTTGATCTACATTGCACATGTACGACGTCAAACCATCGCCGAGCGAATTCAACACCGCCGTATTCAACAGTTGCACCGCCGCACTGCAGGAGTATCTGCAACTAATCTCGTCGAAGTTGTGACACCAAAGCAGTCACAAGAGCATTGGATCCCATTATCTGAACGTGAACTCAAGGGTGTAGTCCTCTTGCCGCAAGGCACAGCAAGTGTTCGCAACGCTTGGCAGCCAGCTGATGTTCCTGTTCCAACATATGTCAGTGCACCGAAGGCCATTGTTCCAAAACGAGTTATTGATTTAACAACACCAGGTGCTTGGAGTGATGACCAAGAGCGCCTTGAACTTGAAGCACTCGCGGCGAGCTCACCTTCGCGCGATCAAATCTTTGATCAACAACTGGCAGATGAGGCAGTTGCACGTCTGAACCAATCTCGAGCCTCTAACGAATAGTTAGATCCACGAACTCATCCACATTCGCTTTAACCAGTCGGAGTAATTAATAACTTCTCCTGTGAAGAGTGGCAGGAAGTAGATAAAGTTAAGAAAAATGAGCACGATTAGCCCTGCAACAATAGTTACGGAAACACCAGGATTGATTGCGTTATCCAAGAGAAGTTTTGCGCAGTAAATAATCGCAAGTAGCATAAATGGCTCAAAAATCACGGCGTAAAAAGTGAAGACTGTGCGTTCTTGAAAGAAGAACCACGGTAGATAGCCAGCACTAATGCCCAGCACGATAATAGTAAGAGAGCTATCAAATCTCTTAGTAACCAGTGCGCGAAAGAAGAAACCAAAGGCAATTGCGATTGCAAGGGTTCCAATCCACCAGAGAATCGGCGTTCCAATAGCTAAAACCTCTTGTGCACAGTTTTTTGAGCTACATCCCTTGGGTGATTCGTAAAAAAACGATGTTGGACGAGCCATTATCAACCAGCTCCAAGGATTTGCCTGGTAGGAGTGTTGCTCGGTTAGGCCCAGATGGAAACCCAACATCTCTGAGTGATAGTGCCACCATGATGCAAAAATATTTGATGACCATTGGCGATCCCAGCCGCGCTTACTTAAAAACCAACCCGTCCATGTACCGATGTAAACCACTAGTGGCAAGAATCCATATTGTAAAGATTTTATAAACGTTGGTTTAATAAGATTGCGCCCAGAGTAGGAGGTAAAAACTCTGTAGATGGAAACAAAGGCGATAGCGACTAAGAAATACAATGCGCTCCATTTTGTACCCATCGCTAATCCCATTGCAATGGCTGCATACCAATGTCGTTGACGGTGCCACAAGTAAACAGCTAATAAGAGAAAGAAAGTTAAAAATAAATCTAGGAGCGCAGTCCGTGAATGCACGAGCATCATTCCATCCATTGCCATAAGAGCTGCTGCCATCGCAGTCAGTAAGGGCGAGAAGAAGAGAACGTGGACTAAGCGTGCAAAGAGCAGAATGAGTGCAACACCAATAATTGCAGTTGCAAATCTCCATCCAAACTCGTTATCTCCAAATATTTTCATTCCACTTGCTATAAGCCACTTGCCGACAGGTGGATGGACTATGAACTCAGGCGCATTTGCTGTGACCTCAACGCCATACTTTAAAAAATCTCGAGCCCCATCGACGTAGTAAACCTCATCAAAGACATAACCTTTAGGCGTAGATAGATTAATTAATCGAAGCGCCAAAGAGATGATTGCAATAACGATGGGAGCAAGCGCGGCGAGCATGTGTGTAATCGTATGGGCTTAAATGGGTGAAATTACTGAGATGATGGACCTATGGCTCTCATATTGGCAGCGACCCCGCTCGGAAACCCTGGGGATGCAAGCCCGCGCCTAAAAGCTGCGATCGAGAGTGCATCGATTATCGCCGCCGAAGACTCGCGCAGATTCCATCGCCTGTGTTCAGATATCGAGGTTACTTTCACTGCCCGAGTACTTTCATTCTTTGAGGGCAACGAAGAAGACCGCACCCGCGAATTATTGGGCGAACTTCAAAGCGGTGCGAGTGTCCTTGTTGTATCAGATGCTGGAATGCCAACTATTAGTGATCCAGGTTTTCGTTTAATGCGAGATGCAATTCAATGTGGAATCGAAGTTCATGTTATTCCGGGGCCAAGTGCGGTAACAATGGCAGTTGCATTATCTGGTCTACCAACTGACCGCTTTACCTTTGAAGGCTTTCCTCCCCGTGCATCGGGTGCGCGCTTGGCAAGCTTTGAAAAACTTCGACACGAAGAGCGCACAATGGTCTTCTTTGAGGCACCACATCGCATAGGTGATTCTTTAGGCGATGCCGTTGCTGTTTTTGGTGCACAACGCAGAGCCGCGATCTGTCGCGAAATGACCAAGCGCTATGAAGAAACTATCCGAGGCACTTTGGCCGAACTTTCATCATGGGCAGATTCCAATGAGGTCCTCGGTGAAATCACTCTGGTAGTCGAGGGTGCATCCACGGATTCGGCGTCAATGTCGGCCGATGAAATGGTTGCGCGAGTGCGCGAGTTTGAAGGCGCTGGAATGGATCGAAAGGCGGCGATTGCATCTGTAGCCCAAGAGTTCGGTATTGCAAAGCGTCTTGTTTATGCCGCGGTGGTCGATGCGAATAAGATGAGCACGTGAGCAAATCCTTTTATCTAACGACGCCGATTTATTACGTCAACGATGCGCCCCATATTGGACATGCATACACAACTGTTGCCGGTGATGTTCTGACTCGTTGGCACCGTCAAAAAGGTGAGTCTGTCTGGTTTTTAACTGGAACCGATGAACACGGACAAAAAGTTATGCGCACCGCCCAAGAAAATAAAACCGCTCCGCAGGACTGGGTAGATCGTCTGGTGCAGAGTGCCTGGAAGCCCAACTGGGCCGCCCTAAATATCGCTAACGATGATTTCATCCGCACAACCGAAGAGCGCCACACAGTGCGCGTGCAAAGATTCTTGCAATCTCTTAAAGACTCAGGACATATCTATGCCGGCAAATACGAAGGTCCGTACTGTGTTGGCTGCGAAGAGTTTAAACTGCCTGGCGATCTCATTGAGATAGACAACCAAAAATGCTGTCCCATCCATAGCAAGCCAATCGAGTTAGTCAATGAAAATAACTGGTTCTTTAAACTCTCTGCCTTTACCGATCAGTTACTCGAGCACTATCGCAAGAACCCTGATGCCTGCCAACCCGAGAGTGCACGCAATGAAGTTCTTTCATTTTTAGAGGGCGGAGTTTCAGATTTATCAATTTCACGCTCGACCTTTGATTGGGGAATCCCAGTTCCGTGGGATACCGATCAAGTTGTCTATGTGTGGTTTGATGCGCTCCTAAATTATGCAACTGCCGTTGGCCTAACGGATGCACCCGATAGTGAGGGTGGCAAAAAATTTGCAAGCACATGGCCTGCCGATGTTCACTTAGTAGGTAAAGATATTTTGCGCTTCCACGCAGTAATTTGGCCAGCGATGTTAATGGCAGCGGGTCTAGATGTGCCGAAGAAAGTATTTGCACATGGTTGGCTATTAGTTGGTGGCGAAAAGATGAGTAAGAGTAAGTTGACTGGAATCGCACCCAAGGACATCACTGATCACTTCGGCGTCGATGCATTTCGCTATTACTTCTTACGTGCAATTCCATTTGGTACCGATGGCTCATTCTCCTGGGAAGACATGTCTGCGCGCTATACATCAGAGCTGGCCAATGACTTTGGCAATCTAGCATCGCGCTCTGCGGCAATGATTGAAAAATACTGCGGCGGAGTTCTACCTGCACTGAGCCATGATGCCGATTTAGAAGCGGCGTTGAGCAGTGCGGTTACAAAGGCCGATTCTGCAATGTGTGAACTAGATTTCCAGGGCGGAATCCTTGCGATCATGGAGTTTTGTAAGAGAGTCAATGGTTATGTCACCGAGCAAGAGCCTTGGATTCTGGCTAAAGACTCGGCAAATCAGCTTGCCCTTGAGGGTATTTTGTACAACACCGCCGAATCACTACGTGCTCTTTCCGTTTTGCTGCATCCAGTAATGCCGGCAACGTGCGAAATCTTGTGGCAAAGCTTGGGTGCACAGGACAAGCTAGGTGATTTATCTGCACAGAAAATTAGCGATGTTGCAACATGGGGTCAGCTTCCTGCAGGTGCAAGGATTACTAAGACACCAGTGCTATTTCCGCGCTTAGAGACGAGCGCATAAGAGATATGGCCGATCGTCACAACCGCGATATTGATCGCCCACGTGCGCCGTTACCAGAGCCTCTACCCGTTGCAACAGTTGATTCGCATGCGCACATGGAGATGATCACCGACGCGGCGCCTGATTCACAAGAGGTTGCAGATGTAATTAGCGAAGCACGATCAGTTAACGTTGATCGCATTGTCCAAGTCGGATACTCTGCCGAACAATCTAAATGGTGCGTCGCGGCGGCAGAGAAATGGAACACATCGGTTTTAGCTGCAGTTGCTCTGCATCCAAACGAGGCACCCGTTGTCGCCGATCTCGAGGCCGACTGGGCAGTTATTGCCAAGTTAGCCGAACATCCACGTGTGCGCGCAATTGGAGAGACAGGTCTAGATTATTTTCGAACTCCACCAGAGCTACGCGGGCGCCAGCAGGAGTCTTTCAAATGGCATATTGAGTTAGCAAAGAAAACAAAAAAAGCTTTAGTGATTCACGATCGAGATTCTCATGATGATGTCTTATCGGTGCTGCTTGAAGTTGGTGCTCCAGAAAAGACTATCTTTCACTGTTTTTCTGGCGATACTGCAATGGCTAAAACCTGTATCGATCGCGGTTATACACTCTCATTTGCCGGCACACTAACCTTTAAGAACGCACCCGGGCTTCGCGAAGCGCTCACACTTGTCCCTATCGATCAGTTATTAGTTGAAACTGATTCACCATTTTTGGCCCCGATGCCACACCGAGGTGCCGGTAACACTCCTGCCCAAATTGCAACAATCGTGAGAGCGATGGCTACTGAGCGCAAAAGCGATCTTGGCGAACTCGCCTTTGCATTAAGTAAAAACGCCGAACGCTTATTTGGCAGCTTCGCACCATGAAACTGCTTGGTGCAGCCCAGATTCGCGAACTTGCAGCGGCTCTAGATTTAAAACCATCAAAATCGCTAGGACAGAACTTCGTCATTGATTCGAATATCTGTACCAAGATTGTGCGCACAGCAGGTGTAACAAAAGATGACATCGCTTTAGAAATCGGCCCAGGTCTAGGTTCATTAACCTTGGCCTTACTACATAGTGCGGCATCGGTAGTTGCAGTTGAAATTGATCACCGCCTTGCAACACAACTTCCGATTACTGTCGCAGAACACTACGAACACCCCGAAAACTTAACGGTGATTAAGGGTGATGCATTGACATTGGTAGATTTACCGGTGCAGCCAACTGTTTTAGTAGCTAACCTGCCCTACAACGTCTCTGTTCCAGTGCTCCTACATTTGTTAGAGAGATTTCCAACCTTGCGCACCGGAGTTGTTATGGTTCAAGCCGAGGTTGCAGATCGATTAGCTGGTAGCCCCGGCACAAAGGAGTATGGAGTTCCATCGGTAAAGGCTGCTTGGTGGGCAGAGGTTAAAGGGGCGGGATCAGTATCGAGATCGGTTTTTTGGCCAGCTCCAAACGTTGATTCAAAGCTCGTATCTTTTACACGCCGTGCAACACCCGGTGATGAGATATTGCGTAAGAAAACCTTTGCAATTATCGATGGCGCATTTGCCCAACGCCGCAAGATGTTGCGATCGGCGCTCTCCTCCCTCTATGGCTCATCTTCGGCGGCCGAAGAGATTCTTCAACGCGCAGGAATAGATCCGACGCTTCGTGGAGAGGCCTTAGAGATTTCAAGTTTTTGCGCCATCGCCGCAGTTGCACCTGACATTTTCTAATCAAGGCAATAGGGTCAATTCATGTCAGTAAAGAGTGTGACCGTGCGCGTACCGGCAAAGGTCAATCTTCAACTATCAGTTGGTCCACGAGAGGCTGATGGCTTTCATAATCTCGTAACTGTTTTTCAAGCTATCTCAATTTTTGATGATGTCACGGTAACTTTTGGTCCCCCAAAGAGCGGGCTTAGTATCTCAATTACTGGTGATCAAAGACATGGAGTTCCGGCAGATGATAGTAATTTGGCCATCAAGGCGATTGCTTTAATAGCCAAAGAGTACGACTTAGAGATCGATGCCCATGTTGAGATTAAGAAATTAATTCCAGTTGCCGGTGGCATGGCAGGTGGAAGCGCAGATGCGGCTGCGGCTATCGTTGCAATTGATTATTTATACTCACTCGGAATGAGCCGGGAAGAGATGACTGAAATCGCTGCACAGTTAGGTAGCGATGTTCCATTTATGTTAAGCGGTGGAACAGCAATTGGTACGGGCCACGGTGATCAGCTAACTGCAGCCCTATCGCGCGGTACCTATCACTGGGTATTAGCCCTATCGAGTATTGGTTTATCGACCCCTGCCATATATAGCGAGTGTGATCGTCTGCGTTCAGAGTCTGAAATCGCAGAGCCGCAGACAAATGAACAGTTAATGCAGGCACTACTGGCTGCAGATCCAAAGTCAGTTGGTGCACATTTAGTAAATGATTTGCAGGCGGCGGCATGTTCATTGCGTCCTGCACTGCGATTGGTTCTAGATGTTGGCCAAGAGTATGGGGCACTCGGTGCGTTAGTTTCAGGCTCTGGTCCAACCGTTGCATTTTTAGTTAGCGATGAAGAGGCGGGCCTTGATTTAGCGGTAGCGCTAACTGCAAGTGGCGTCGTCGGAAGCGTTGCACGCGCATATGGACCAGTTGCTGGGGCGAAAGTTCTTACCTAATTACCTGCGCTAATGGTCACGAGCACCACCCTTTATAAGGGAGAATATGGGTTCCGCCATTGTGTAGTGGCTAGCACATGGGCCTTTGAAGCCCAGGGTCCAGGATCGATACCTGGTGGCGGAGCGATAGACTTCATTCGTGGCCGTAGAAACCGTGATTATTCTCGCAGCAGGCGACGGAACACGGATGAAATCAAGCCAAGCAAAAGTTCTTCATAGTGTTGCAGGGCGCTCGCTACTTGGACATGTACTTGCAGCAGTTGCTCACTTGAATCCGGCACAGATTCGCGTTGTGGTCGGCGCCAATCGCGCAGGCGTTGAGGCACATATCGCCGAGATTTCACCATCTGCAACAACCATCTATCAAGAAAAGCGTGACGGCACTGGGCACGCTACTCAGTTAGCGCTCGCAGGAAATACCCCACGCGGCACCGTCTTAGTTTTAGCCGGTGATACTCCGATGCTGACAGGTCAATCATTGGCAGCCTTTCTAGATGCGCATAGCGCAGGAAAATTCGCAGCATCGGTACTAACTGCAGAGCACCCCGATCCATCGGGTTACGGACGCATTATTCGCGATGCCAACGATGAGCTTTTGCGGATTGTTGAAGAGCGCGATGCCAGTGAAGATGAGAAGTTTATTTTTGAGATTAACTCAGGTGTGTATGCCTTTGATGGCGCAAAGTTAGCTGATGCAATTGGTCAGATTACAGATTCAAATTCGCAGGGAGAGCTTTATTTAACCGATGCGATTGGAATCTTAAAAAACGCGGGCGAATCAATCGCTGCCATAATGCTTGAAGATTTCACCGAGATTTTAGGTGTTAATGATCGCGTTCAACTGGCTGAAAGTGCAGCGCTTCTGCGCGATCGAATCAATGATCACTGGATGCGCGAAGGTGTCACGATTATTGATCCAACTACAACATGGATTGATGCAACAGCAACACTAGCCAAAGATGTCACGTTACATCCAGGCAGCGCTATTTTGGGGCTGACCACTATTGCATCTGGCGCCGTTATTGGCCCGCGTACAACGCTGACAAACTGTGTAGTAAAAGAGAGCGCATCAGTTCTTGAATCTATAGCCACAGATACTGTTATCGGTAAGGCTTCAACAGTCGGACCATTTACATATCTACGCAGTGGAACAGTGCTTGGAGATAGTACGAAGGCGGGGGCCTTTGTCGAGATGAAAAACTCAAGCCTAGGCACTGGCTCAAAAGTTCCGCATCTTTCATATGTCGGAGATGCAACTATCGGCGAGGGCAGCAATATCGGTGCAGCGACAATTTTTGTGAACTACGACGGCGTTGAGAAGCATCACACAACGGTCGGTGATCATGTGCGCATCGGCAGCGACACAATGCTGGTAGCACCTCTATCTATTGGCGATGGTGCGTATACGGCCGCTGGATCTGTCATCACAGAAGATGTTCCGGCAGGCGCGATTGGAGTTGGCAGAGCTAAGCAGAGAAATGTATTAGATTGGGTCCTGCGTAAGCGCGCAGGCAGTAAATCTGCGCAAGCAGCCGAGGCAAGGAAAAAGAAGGGCTAAACATGGGAGAGATCCGGTTATCTTCTGAGAAGCGATTACGTTTATTTTCAGGACGCGGATACCCCGAACTAGCCGATGATGTGGCATCTGAACTCGGCGTTGAGTTAACTCCAACCTCTGCATACGACTTTTCTAATGGTGAAATCTTTGTTCGCTTCGAAGAATCAGTTCGTGGCTGTGATGCATTTGTTCTGCAAAGCCACACTACACCGGTCAACAAGCAGATTATGGAACAGCTCATCATGGTCGATGCACTCAAGCGCGCATCAGCTAAGCGAATTACAGTTGTTACACCCTTTTATGGTTACGCACGTCAAGATAAGAAACATCGCGGACGCGAACCAATCTCTGCGCGTCTAATGGCAGATCTCTTTAAAACAGCTGGTGCTGATCGTTTAATGGTTGTAGACCTTCACGCATCACAGATTCAAGGCTTCTTTGATGGCCCAGTAGATCACCTCTTTGCTCTACCAATGCTTGCAAACTATGTTGGTAGCAAAGTAGATCGCAGCCGTTTAACAATCGTCTCTCCAGACTCTGGTCGCGTACGTGTTGCCGAGCGCTGGTCAGATCTCTTAGGTGGCTGTCCAATCGCATTTATCCATAAGACTCGTGATCCTCGAGTCCCTAATGAGGCCGTTGTCGGTCGCGTTGTTGGTGATGTACAAGGTCAGACATGCGTAGTTATCGATGACATGATCGATACAGCGGGCACAATTGCAAAGGCGGTAGAAGCCTTATTTGAAGCTGGCGCAAAAGATGTCATCGTCGCTGC
>CAFABG010000010.1_pt1 | contig 19304 bp, 18 predicted proteins | sample 7267821 | NCBI WGS metagenome assembly CAFABG01 (sample SAMEA6814007, study PRJEB35770) | freshwater metagenome | biome: Freshwater; feature: Freshwater reservoir; material: water | place: Czech Republic | collected 2017-08-18 | depth 30m m
CACGAACATCGCCACCACATTAAGTGGGTTGGAGCCGAAGAGGAGGTGCGTGGTTTCTGGCAGATTGAAACTGCATCACATGCCGATTGGCCACAGCAGTCGCGCACAATCGAAATAGTGAGAGATGCTACTGGAGATATCTACTTTGGGCTTAGCATTGTTGATCATGCAGGCGGCAGTGGATACGGTGATGCAAAGAGCCCGTTAGAGATCGCTGCGCTTTCGAGAGTTTTGAGTGCAAATATCTGGCAGAAACGAGCCGAACTTGGTGCAAACCATGATGTCAACTGGTGGTGCGGGCGAGCAAGCGATCGAAATGTAATCTTAAAGATTAATAAACGCTAAGAGTCGTGCCGACTCTTTGTTCTTTCAATAACATGTGTTGAGCGCAAAATAATTAAAATAACTATCGTTAAACCAGCTCCAGCAATCTGAAAACCTAAACCGACTGCAACGCCTACTGCAGCTGCCGAAAATACAGTGGCCGCTGTTGTTACGCCTTGAATTCCAGATGCCTGCTTGTCGGTAAAGATTAATCCCGCTCCGAGAAAGCCAATACCGGTCATGATGGCGTGCAAGGCTCGAGTGGGATCTCCAAAATTGGAGTTTGCTCCAACTACCGCTCCTATTGCCACTATCGCCGCCGAGGCCGATCCAACCAAGGCCATGGTGCGAGGTCCTGCAGACTTACCCGCCCGATCACGCTCCCAACCAATAAGTGAGCCAAGGATCGCAGCGATAACTGCGTCGATAATCACCGAGAATTGTTGCCACATATCAATAGAGTGCAGATTAATCATGTACCCAAGGCTACAACTTTTGAGAGTGAAGAGCCATGATTTGGCCCTATAGAATTAGCTTTATGAGCCAATATCAAATCATGCGCTGGCGTGAAATACCTTCAATGGTCATTGCGCGTGAAGGTGAAACAACAATAAAGGTAATGCTTGCCTCCCGCTTCCAAGAGGCAATCGATGAGGCAGCTATGCGCCTTGGTGCTATCGATGCAGATGCTTACACCGCTGGTTGGAATCGTGATCCTTGGGTTGAAGCAACCGATACACCCGATCTTCTTGCAGCACGTATCGCTGCCGAATTAGAAAATGAACTCAGTGTTGAAAAACTAGAGGCACTACTTCAAACTATGGGAGAAAAATAATGTCTGCAATCTATGAGGCTCTTGAAAAGGCAACACTGACATCCGATGGTGCAATGGGAACAATGTTGCAAGATCGTGGATTAACCGATGGCGGTGCTCCTGAACTTTGGAATGTTGAAAAGCCCGAAGAGATTGAGGCAGTTCTTGAGGCATATGCAGCCGCTGGCGCGCGCTTTATTACAACAAATACTTTTGGTGGCACTCATGGCCGCCTTGCCATGCATGGACTTGAAGATCGTCTCTTCGAACTCAATAAAGCTGGCGCCGAAATCGCGCGCAAGGTAGCTGACCGACACCCTGGCTGTTTCGTCATGGGAGATATCGGACCATCTGGAGATTTAATGGAGCCGATGGGCACTATGACTCTTGAGAGTGGTCAGGCACTATTTGCCGAACAGATCCGCGGTTTAGTTGCCGGTGGCGTTGATGCGATTCTTATTGAAACAATGTCTGATTTAGGTGAGGTCGAAGCGGCGGTAAAGGCGGCACAAGAAGTTGCCCCGGGCATGCCAATCATTGCGACTATGAGTTTTGATACCAATCTGCGCACGATGATGGGTGTTAAGCCAGGAATGGCCGTTACGCATATAGCTGCACTCGGTGTTCGTATCATCGGTGCTAACTGTGGACGCGGCACTGATGAGATGCAGGTTATCGCCCAAGAGATGGTGAACGCTCGCCCAGATGGCGTATTTATTATTACTCAATCAAATGCAGGTCTGCCAAAGCTTCAAGGTGATGAGTTTATTTATGATGGCACACCCCAAGAGATGGCCAAGTGGGCGGGGAAGATGAAGGAGCTCGGCGTCAATATCGTTGGCTCGTGTTGTGGATCCTCTCCAGCCCATACTGCAGAGATTGCCGCAGCTTTAAAGTAAGGAGGCACAATGAACTTTAATAAGATCATTCTTTATTATGCCTTTGTACCTATTTCAGATACGCAGGCAGTTAAGTTATGGCAGAAGACTCTCTGCGAATCTCTTAACATAAAGGGTCGCATTCTTATCTCCCCCCACGGGATTAATGGCACACTCGGTGGCGCTATGGATGATGTTAAGAAATACATCAAAAATACCCGAGAATATCCAGGCTTTAAGAAGATTGATTTCAAATGGTCTGAAGGCACTGGCAATGACTTTCCCAAGTTAAAGATTAAAGTGAAAGATGAGCTAGTTGCCTTTGGAAATCCCGGTGAGATTCAAGTCGATGAAAATGGTGTCATCGGTGGTGGCGTTCATCTGCGCCCAGAAGAGGTTAATAAGTTGGTAGAAGAGCGTGGTGATGACGTCATCTTTTTTGATGGCCGTAACGCCTTTGAAGCTAAAATTGGCAAGTTTAAAAATGCCGTAGTACCTGATGTCACCACATCTCATAACTTCGTTAAAGAGATTGAAAGTGGCAAATACGATCACATGAAAGATAAGCCCATCGTTACTTACTGCACGGGCGGAATTCGATGTGAGATCTTGAGTGTAGTTATGAAGAACCGTGGATTTAAAGAGGTTTACCAAGTCAAAGGTGGCATCGTTCGCTACGGCAATGCTTTTGGTGATGACGGCCTTTGGGAGGGCTCTCTCTACACATTCGATGATCGACTAACCATTGATTTTAGTGATCACACGAAGTTAATTGGTGAGTGCGCCCATTGCAACGCTCCAACTAAAGAGTTTAGAAACTGCCAAAAAGCAGAGTGCCATCAATTAGTCTTGCTCTGCGGCCCTTGTTATGACTCTCATACGCAGCGTCCTTGCAAACATGATCGCGAGATCAAACGCAATCGCGACCTAGTTGGTTAAAATGCTCGCGATAGATTTAGGGCAATCTGGCACACGCATTCGTATGGGTGCAATCTTGATAAATAGCACAAGGGGCAAGTTAGCTGGAGAGCTTCCACTTGCGGCATTACAAGCAGTATTTGAATCTACTGAAAAGTTATCGGCCGAGGTCGTGTCTCTCTCCTGTTCGGGTTTTTTTGGAACCGTGAGCGATCCCGCCCCATTTCTTGCACTCTGCAATGAGTTTTTTGGCGCAGATAAAGTCGCAGTTATCGATGATGGTTTCGCTGGATTTATTGGTGCGCTGCATGGGGCTAACGGCGTTGTGCTTTCAATCGGTGGAGGCGTTGTATCTGTTGGTGGTCGCGATGGAAAATTTGCTCATCGTGATGGCCTAGGAAGCACCTTCGGTGATGAGGGAGGTGGATTTTGGCTTGGTAAGTTAGGAATCACTAAGGCACTTGCCGCTAGGCAGGGTCGATGTGATGAACCGAGACTCCTTGAGTTCTTTAAGACCCAACTTACTAATTACGACAATCTCGTAATTAGAGATGCTTCAGATGCTGCCTCACTTGCAATTAGATCGGCACAAACACTCTTAGATGCAGCCGATGCGGGAAGTCCCACTGCAATTGCGATTCGCGCTGAAGGTGCCTCTCTTTTAGCCAAAACTGTTATTGCCACTTGGTTAGGTGCTGGTGGTTTGCGAGATGATGCTCCAGAGATTGCAATTCAAGGTGGACCAACAGGAAATAGTAGTTACGTGCAAGCAATCCAAGGATTTATTGTTGCAGAGCTTCCGAATGCTTCCTTTGTCAGTGCCCGTGGAGATAACTTAGATGGCGCACAATGTATTGCTGAAAATATGTTGGCCGATGCCCCACCACTACTGCGCTGGAGCACCGGCCATACACGCTAATTCTAAGTGATTAATCCTTTGAACTAAAGGCGGCATCAAATGATGCGCTTGGAGGTTCGATTGCAACCATCTTGCGAATAAAGGCTAAGGATTCTGGCCCACCAAGAAGGCGATCCATTCCAGCATCCTCCCACTCAACTGAGATAGGACCTGCATAACCAATCGCATTTAACATTCTAAAACACGCCTCCCATGGAACATCACCATGACCGACTGAAACAAAGTCCCAACCACGGCGTTGATCTCCCCACGGTAGATGTGAACCTAAACGACCATTACGACCATTTAATTGCTTCTTCGACTCTTTGCAATCGACATGATAAATACGATCTCTAAAATCAGAGAGGAATCCAACTGGATCTAAATCCTGCCAAACGAAGTGGCTTGGATCAAAATTTAAGCCAAATGCAGGACGGTGATTGATTGCCTCTAATGTTCGAACAGTTGTCCAATAATCGTAGGCAATCTCAGATGGATGAACTTCATGGGCGAACTTAACTCCAACTTCATCAAATACATCAAGAATTGGATTCCAGCGATCTGCAAAGTCTTTGTATCCAGCATCAATCATCGATGGTGGAACTGGTGGGAACATGGCAAGAGTGTGCCAAATCGATGATCCGGTAAAGCCAATGACAACGTCTACGCCAAGTTTGCGTGCAGCTCGAGCTGTATCCATCATCTCTTTAGCACAACGTGTGCGAACACCTTCTGGATCGCCATCGCCCCATAGTCGTGATGGCAAAATTCCCTTATGGCGCTCATCGATTGGATGATCGCAAACTGCTTGACCCACTAAGTGATTAGAAATAGCGAAGACTTTCAAATTATGTTTCTTGAGTATCGCGTGACGACCTTCAATATAGCCAGGTTCATTGAGGGCACGATCTACTTCAAAGTGATCACCCCAACAAGCTATTTCCAAACCATCATATCCCCATGAAGAAGCCAATCGACACATTTCTTCAAATGGAAGATCTGCCCATTGACCGGTAAATAATGTAACTGGACGTGTCATTTCTTTCTCCTTCTATTTCACTTCGGTTAGTTGAGAGTTACTGTTTGCGCTTACTTCGACTGCATCTAAAACCTGCTGAACATAGAGTCCATCAGCAAATGAAGGAGATGGAGCGAAATTCTCTTGAATTGCAACTATAAAATCCTTCATCTCGTGGGTGAAGGTGTGTTCATATCCAATAATGTGACCTGGTGGCCACCACGCCGCCATATATGGATGATTTCCATCGGTTGCAAGAATCTTCTTAAAACCAGCATCCTTTGACTCTTCGGTATGGTCATGAAATAGGAGTTCATTCATATCTTCAAAGTTGAAGAAGAGTGAGCCCTTAGAGCCATTAATCTCGATTGACATGGCATTTTTGCGACCAGCTGCAAAGCGAGTGGCTTCAAAGACTCCAATCGCGCCGTTATCTAACTGAGCTGTAAAAACCGCCGTGTCATCTACTGTGACTTTTCCACGAGCTGAAGTTCCTGCAGCGGTTAAACCTGTATACGCACCTGGAAGTGGGCGCTTCTCGATGAAAGTTTTTAATTGCCCACTAACTTTCGTAATCTTTGACCCAGTTAAGAAAAACGCTGCATCGACAATATGTGCGGCGATATCTCCTAACGCTCCAGAACCAGCGGTCTTTTTTTCCAAGCGCCACACTAGAGGAAACTCTGGATCGATAATCCAATCTTGAAGGTAGTTAGCACGAATATGAAATATGCGACCGAGCTTTCCACTATCTATCAAACTCTTTGCAAGAGCAAGAGCAGGAACCCGGCGATAGTTAAAGGCCACCATTGATTTAACACCTTTTTTAGCGGCCTCACTTGCAGCCGCGGCCATAGCCGCTGCTTGCACGCCATTATTAGCTAAAGGTTTTTCACATATAACATGTTTACCGGCACGAAGGGCGGCAATTGCAATCTCTTCATGCATGTCTCCTGCGGTGCAAATATCGACGATATCAATGTCGCTTCGAGAGATGATTGCTTTCCAGTCAGTCTCTGCCTCTTTCCAGCCAAATTGAACTCGCGCTGCCTCTAATGCCTGAGCGCTTCGTCCACAAATTACCGTCATCTCAACTTGTGGAGCCTCTGGAAAGAAATGATTTACTGAGCGCCATGCATTGGAGTGCACTTTGCCCATAAACCCATAACCAATCATTGCAACTTTTAGCACCTTGGCCATCTGCTCTCCCTCTTTTCTGTTTTAACTCAGTCGAAGCTCTCTACTTTTAAAAAATTACTATATTTAAATGCAGCTCTATACCTGTATATAAGTGGCAACACGGCGCTCAGTCAATCCCCCTTGCCATCGATCTCATTGTTATCGCCCCCGCTCACTCTTGACTGCAATACCTAGAAATGGTGCCATAGAATCCACTATCTCCTGCATGTTCAATCTCAGATGTGAGAGATGACCTATAACAGCAAGTTCTATAGCCTCCATGTTTTTATCTAAAATTGCACGCGCAATCACGGTATGTTCATCAGAACAGGTAGCTAAATCCTTTGCACCAGATAAAGAACGCGCCCAAAAACGTTGAATTCTTCGTCGCGTATTACGAGCCGAATCGGCTACCAATGCATTGTTTGCCGATCGCATAATCGTCTCATGGAAGACTAGATCGGCTGCTATCCAGCCATCACGATCTCCCTGTTTTGCCGATGAGGCCATATTTTTTACTGATGAGCTCAAAAGCTTGCCATCTGAATCTGAGAGATTTTCTGCCGCTTTCTGAAATAAATAAACATCGCAGAGAAGTAAGAAATCAATCGCCTCATCAACATCTTTGCCAGTTAACATCGCTACGGTAAAACGACCGGCATCACCACGTTTGACTAAGCCCTCACTCTCTAAGCGCTTAAGTGCCTCTCTCACAGGAGTTCGACTAACACCCAGCTCTGAAGCTAATTTATTCTCTGAGATAGAGCTATTAGTTGGAATTCGAAAGGAGGTAATGGCAGCAACTAGCCACTCATAGGCATCATCACCTAAAGATTCTGAACTCTTATTTATCAAGAATTCATCGTTCTTTCCTTTTATCACTACCATTCCTTTCTTATCATTCCAATTGATATTACAGGCACGTAAACTCAGACCCGATTTATGAACTCTCGGTTTATCACTGTTACTGGCATCTTCATGAGCTCTAATATTCCCTTTGAAACATGCGTGCTAAAACGATGGAAGGCCTCTTCGCCCTTAGCCTTTGTTGCTCGCATTGGATTTCCAATTATGCCGTTGTCAACAAACTCATGGTGATCCATTGGGAATTGGAAGTATTGATAACCTTCAAATTCGACATCTGGCATTCCATCATTTTTACTAAATGATTTAGGTAGAAATGCTGGAGTATGAGCACGGGTATCTACTGCACGCTCCATACGGACCAAGTCTTCATTCCAAGCCATGTCCTGCGAAGTTTCCAACTCACTGGAGTGCCATCCCGGTGTCTCCTCAGGAGGATTCTCCATAAGACCGGCGAGAATACCGGTATAACGCTCCATATATGGCTTAACAAAACCAATCATCGCATTTGTCTCATAGCGCAGTTTGCGTAGAACTGGATCTACAACTTTAACGTTAGAGCCGTGTCCGTTCACAAAGATGATGCGGTTAAAGCCGTGGTGAATCAAGCTACGTGCAATGTCATACATCAAGGCGTTCAGAGTTTCGGCTCGAACAGTAATCGTTCCACGCCCTTGGCCAGGTCCATACATATGCTGTGGTGAGTAGCCAGTCCAAATCGGTGGAGTGTGCAAAATTCCGATTTGCTCTGAAACTCGTGATGAGACTTCAATGGCAGTGATTGTGTCGGTATACAGCGGCAAGTGAGGACCATGTTGTTCAGTGCTTGCCATCGGTACGATAATTACATCCTTTTCCTTCAAATATTCATTTATATCTACAAATGTTAGGTCTGCAATGTTCCACGACCTAAATTTATTGCGGAAATCCCCGTCTCCAGTTGTAATGTGTGGAACTTTTCTCTGAGGTGTCGCGTAGTTCATGATTGCTCCTTTTGCTATTTCGTGGAATTGACGTTGATGAGTGAGAGAAAACGCTGTGCAACTGCTATGCCAAACTCTGGTGCATTTGCATGCATCGCGAATTTTTCGATCCGCACACTAGATTTTGTATTATTAATGAGAGCTTCCTCAAAAGCTGCATCAGCTTCGCGATCCCAAAAGACGCCACCTGGGATGTTAGGAATTGAAAAACCCTGAGTTGGAATTGCTATTTCGATCGCTCCTGTAGCTAAATTTGCGCACTCTGCTAAGTACTTAGCTATCTCAATAATCTCTGCCTTGCTAACTCTTACCAAAGCAAACTCAGGGTTGTGATCATAAATAGGGCGCTTGGAAAACTCAGGTGGAATTGATGTTGTATGGTGAACCGAGAAATCTACACAGGCTGTCACTACAATCTGAGGAATTCCAAGTGCGCCAACTCGCTTCATACGTTCGGGGCCAGCGTTATGGATCCCACCAACTATGGCTCCAACTACCTCAGATGGTGTGAAATCAATAACTCCGACAAATTGTCCCGCCTCTGCGAGCTCTTCCATTGCCGATCCACCAACACCATTTGCGTGAAATGTAATTACTTCATATCCATACTTGGCTAACTCATTTTGAAGCGCCATCACTGCAGTGGTCGTATTGCCTAACATCGTTACTGCGACATATTTACTGTTTTCTGGTGGTTTTGCGAGTGGATGCCCATACTGAATAAGTCCTGCCATTGCTGCGACAGCATTATCAAAGACAGTCTTGGAAATATTATTTAAGCCAAGAATGTCGATTACGGTGTGCATGACTAGCATGTCACTCGTGCCAACTAGAGGGCCAAACTCATGTCTCCCAGATGCAATTGGCGATAAAACTAATTTTGGAACTCCAATAGGTAAAGTCATTAACGCCCCAGCAGACATCACGGAGCCCTCAGCGCCACCGATTCCGATGGCACCGAGGACTTCACCCTTTGAATATAGATCTTGCACTTTATCAATAACAAATCTTCGCATCTGCTCTACAGCCCTGCCCCTGGTCCCAGAGTTTTGTAACTCATGAAGAGTTATTCCGCCAAATTTGGCTAACTCCTCGTGAGAGATATCTGGAGTAATGTCGAGTGGTTCACCCAAAATTCCAGTATCAATAACGGTCGTCTTAATTCCAAGACGGTTTAAGCCGTCGCGGATGTAAGCGGCCTCAGGACCTTTAGTATCCAAGGTTGCAATAATGAGAACAGATTTGCTCACTTTTACTTCCGATTCGCCCTCTACTACTAAATCAGGTGAAGAAGTGTCTTAGCGTTCTCTTCAACTAACCAGTCGTAAAACTCTTCGGTAAGAATGTTAGAACCGTGGTCGATGATGAACTTGAGTTGCTCTGGGCTGATATCTACCTTAGAGAAATCAGTCTCTAGAGCGTTCTTGTAGTGATTGACTGGTGTGCGGTCGATCGATGCGACGAATTCAGCGGTCAATGCACCGTCGTATCCGATGCTCTTCAATGTTTCGATGACTTTCTTCCAGTCATAGTCGCCATGACCAGCTGGCATACGGTTATTTTCAGCCACGTGGAAGTCGGTTAGGCGACCCTTTGTGCTTCGAATAGCCTCATAGATATCGGCCTCTTCAATATTGATATGAAATGCATCAAGGCAGACTCCGCAGTTTGGCCCAGTAGCTTCAGCTAGCGCCATCGCCTGCTCGGCACGAGTAATGAAGTAGGTTTCGAAACGGTTCAAAGGTTCGATAGCAAGACGAACGCCCGACTTCTCTGAATATTCGTAAATCTCTTTCATGCTCTCGACTGCCCATTTCCACTCTTCATCAGGAGTCGCATCGGCTACAACTTTTCCAACTGTTGCAGGAACGATAGTCATCTCATAACCATCAAGCTCTTTAACCATTGTGATGCAGTCTTTAACATACTTGACCGACATTGCACGCTTAGCTGGATCAAGTGCAACAAGATTGCGCTCACCCAGCATAAGAGTTACCGAACCCCAGCACTTTAGGCCGTAGTCATCAAGGAGTTTCTTGGTGTCCTTACTTCCATTAAGACCGAACTGCTCAGGCTCACCACTAATTTCGATACTTTTATATCCGTACTTTGCTAAACGCGCAACGGTCACCTTAATAGGCTCTGCGCGCATCCAGTTGTGCATTGATAAGTGCATGACTCTCCCTTCAAAAAGAATCAGTTGGGTGATTAATGTTGCCTGTTCTTCGGAGGACCAAATCCAAGTTTCCCTGGATTTAGGATTCCATCCGGATCCCAAGCGTTTTTTACTCCGAGGAGTAAATCAAATGCGGCTCCATGCGCCATGCGCATGAACCGTCCTAGCTTTAACCCGACACCATGGTGTTCATTCAGAGAGCCACCATTATCGAGACTAGCTTTTATCGCTGCATCCCACACTCGATCATGAAGTGCTATCGCTTCATCAGAGTCTTTAGGTCCATTATCAATATAGAAGCGGTCATAAATCATGCCGCCCCAAGGAAACCAATGTGAAAAGTGAGCGGTATATCGAGCGCCATATTCGGCAAATCCAACTTCAATCGCCTCTTTTTTAGCCCAATAAATCCTCTCTAAATCCTCAAAGCGGGCACATGTGTCAGTTGTTCCAAATATCTGAGGAGGTGCGGGGATGTTTCCATGCTTAAAAGGCTCATATTTTCCATCCCACCACATCTGTCCAACTTCTGGTCCATATGATTTTCCGCCGACTGATTCACACAACTTGGCAATCTCATTCGACTCTAGGGCAGTTAACTCTTTTGTTCCATCACACATGATGACAATCAATACACCTTCAACACCTAAATTTAGCCATGAGGAGAGTTTGGCACTATCGGCTTCATCGTAGAGTCGAATAACGGCTGGGCGCCAACGATTAATCATAATAAGGCGGGCTGCTTCTATTCCTGTACTTATATCTTTGAATCCATAGGAGAGAAAAACCTGTGATTCAGGAAGGCGTTCGATACGCATCGTTGCTTTAGTAATAATCCCGAGCGTTCCCTCTGATCCCACTATTGCTTGGATGATTCCAGGACCAGATGCGTGACTTGGAACTTTCATCGTCTCAATTAATTTACCTGGAGGCATCGCAGCCTCTAGTTGTAAAACTAAATCTTCGGCTTTTCCATACTTAGTTGAAATTACACCGGAGCCACGTGCTGCTAAATATCCGCCAAGAGTTGCACCAAAGTGAAATGAGCCTGGGTAGTGCGGCATTGTTAAACCCTTAGCATTTAGAACCTTTTCAAGCTCTGGTCCTACTATTCCGGCCTCAGCCGTTACAACCATACTTACTTCATCTATATCTATGATCTTATTTAAGCGCCGAAGATCCATTGCAATTCCACCGTAGATTGCAAAAGTTCCACCTTGCGTGCCAGAGCCGCCTCCACGAGGTACTACTGGAATTTTATATTCGCAGGCAATACGTAAAACTTCTGCGACCTCATCTGCCGTTCCTGGGCTTGCATAGATATCGGCAGTTGGAACTGGCAGCTTATTAAGATTTAAATGTTGTGAAATCCAAGACCAATCCGATGATTGCTCATGCAAAATTGCGGGATCGGTACTCACGTGCTCGGCTCCTACAACGACGGCAATCTCACGCTGAATTTGCTTAATAAGATAGAGATCTCGAATCTCTGGCTGTCCTAAACCCGCCACCATTGAGCCCTCCCACTACATCCAATGTTCGTTTGCGTATTCGACCTTGTATACAGATATTAAGTGGCCTGGGTGCCGCCGTCAAGGGCAGGCTTTAGGTGAAAATCTTGCCTGGGTTCAGAATTCCTCGGGGATCGAGAGCGGCTTTGATCGCCTTCATGGAGTTAACTGCAGCGATGCCAGTCTCCTCTTCAAGGGACTCGATCTTTCCCGCTCCAATTCCATGTTCGCCAGTGCAGGTTCCACCTAATGTGATTATTGCCGAAGTCATTTCATGGGTTAAAAGCCGCACAGCACTCAACTCTTCTGGCTTTTCTGGATCGGTGATGATGAATGCATGAAAATTTCCATCGGCAACGTGGCCGAGGAATGAGAAGGGGAATGGAGATTGGGCGAGAATTTTTTCAGTGATCTCCACGGCCTCTGCGAGTTTGGATAGTGGTACAGCTGCATCAGTGCTAATTGCTCGCTTGCCTGGATATGCCGCCAATCCCGCCCAATATGCATTGTGTCGAGCCTGCCATAGTTTTCGACGTGCACCCTCTTCAGATGTCCACTCAAAGTTTGTACCACCAAACTCCGCCGCAATTTCTTGAACAACAGTTGCATCTTCTTCGACACCACGAGGGGTTCCATGAAACTCAAAAAGTAATGTGGGAGCCTCTTCTAGAGCTAGACCATCATAAAGATTTACATTTTTGATACATCGAGCATCTAAAAATTCACATCGTGCGATTGCTACTCCAGATCTAACGATTGCAATTGCGGCTTCTACGCCAGCAGCTAATGTAGGAAATCTAGAGACCGCTGCAGCCATCCGCTCTGGAATTCCGAATACCCTCAAAGATATCTCAGTAATAACTGCCAACGTTCCTTCTGAACCAACGATTAAACGAGTTAAGTCATAGCCGGCAGATTGCTTTCTGGTCTCACGCCCAGTTTCAATAATCGTTCCATCAGCTAAGACGGCTGTAAGCTTTAAAACATTCTCTCGCATAGATCCATATCGCACTGTTGTAGTTCCAGCAGCACCAGTTGCGGCCATTCCACCAATAGTTGCATCGGCGCCAGGATCGACTGAGAAAAAGATTCCATCGGATGAAATCTTTTTATTCAAAGCCATTCTCTTGACACCAGCTTGAACACGAACTGTTAAATCATCTGGTCTTACTTCAAGAATTTTGTCCATGCCACTTAAATCCAATGATATTCCGCCATAAAGCGGTAGGACATGGCCCTCTAGTGAGGTTCCAGCTCCAAAGGCCACCACTGGAATATCGTTGGCATTGCAGTATTTGAGAACATCTGAAACCTCTTGTGTTGAGAGGACGTGGACAACGGCATCGGGATTAATTGGTGGAAATGCCGACTCATCTCGCCCATGCAGCTCTAAAACCGATTGGTTGGTTGAGATACGCCCATCAACCATCTGACCAATTGCGGCAATATGTGAAGCACTTAGTTCGACCCGTGTCCGCACCATCGAAATCTACTGTGCCACAATCGAGAAGTCGACACTGCCATATGCGCGGCTTGTAGCTCCACTTAATCCAGTGCCATCAACTGCGAGAGATTTCCCATTCAATGGCTGGGCAGCTCGATCCAGATCTTGCCCCGATGATGTAACCAAGAGGGTGGCGCCATCGGCACCTCCAAAAGTGCATGAGGTTGGGCGTTGTACTGGAAGAAGAATCTCATCAATCTTCTTACCCTCTGCTGAGAATACTTCCAGTCGAGAGCCATCCCACAATGCAACAACGAGTAGTCCGTCATTGGTAACCGTCATTCCATCTGGTATTCCCTTAGTTGCGTCAAAAACAATGAAATCAATCGAATTTTCAATAGTTCCCTTTATTAGATCGAAATCGAAGCGCTTCATAACCCCTGGGATGCTATCGATGTAGTAAAAATATTGATTGCATGGAGACCAACCCATACCGTTAGAGAGCGTTATATTCTCCAAAACTTTCCGATACGTTCCATCGACTTCAACCACGTAGAGGCTTCCACGATTGGGAGCAAAATCTAAGGCAGTAGTTCCAGCCCAAAAACGACCAGCAGCATCGGCTTTTCCATCATTAAATCTCATGTTTATATCTAGAAAAGTGTGCATCGGGTGTAGCTCCCCCTGTGCGTCTATTTCTCCAAATCCGACTAAGGTCGCTGCGATATATCCACCATTAATATTTTCTGCAAATGCGCAGATTGAAGTTGGAAAACTCCATGTGTTTGTCAGGCCCGAATCAAAATCCGAACAGTGCAGTTTTTTTCCAGGTATATCAACCCACATCACTTCATTTCTATCATCAATCCAGATTGGACCTTCCCCTAAATCTGAAACCTGGCTTGAAAGCTCTCGAATATTAATCATTGAGATGCCCTTGGGTCGATGTGAACTTTAGGACCAATTCCAGCACCAATCGGCCGCTTGCCAGCTAAGACATCGGCTGTATCTGCTAATCCAACCGTTGCAGCAACTATTGGCCGCGGATCGACTGTGCCATTTGAATAGAAGGAGATAGCACCTTCTAGTCCCGGTGAGGCTGAAAGAATTCCAACTGCGCTTACGTCATTGAGAACAAGGGCACGGCTATCGATCATGCTCGGCTCTCCAGAGACTCCGATATAGACAAGCCGACCACCTGGCTCAACTGCGCTCAAAGCCATCGCTGGAACATCTTTGCTGTTGGTCGCATCGATAATCGCATCAAAGCCACCTTCAACCTCTTCAAGCTCCTGCATAGCGCTATAAACACCTAACGTTCGAGCCAGGGAAAGTGTCGATACATTTCTGCCAATCATATGTACTTCTGCACCCATCACAATTGCAAACTGCGCAGTTAATAATCCGATCGTTCCACTTCCCCAAATTAAAACCTTCTTTCCAGGACCTGCGTGTGCGGCTTGCGCAGCTCGAAGTGCATTTCCACCCGGCTCAATAAGTGCGCCAATCGTGTCATCAATTGAATCTGGAAGTGAAAATAATGCATGTGCAGGAACAAGCAGTTGCTCTGCTAGCGCCCCCGGCCAGCCATTTCTAATTCCAATTTCATAACGATTGGCACATACATGTTGTCTACCCGTTAAGCAACGTTTGCACTTTTGACAACCTAGCATTGTGTCGCCAGTAACACGTTTGCCGAGCCATTTTCTATCTGCGCCTTCTCCAAGTGAAACTACAGTTCCACACCACTCATGACCAAGGCGCATTGGATAGTGTGCTTCACCAGTTTCAAAGTAGGCCATATCGCCATTAAAAAACTCTACATCTGTGCCACATACTCCAGCACGAGCAATCTCAACTACCACCTGATTTCCTTGAGGAGTAGGTGGGTCAACCTCTTCAATGCTGGCTTGACCAGGTGAATGTACAACAAAAGCTTTCATAAGAGCGCTTATGCTAGACGAAGTATTCGTTGAAAGGCTATGCTCGCGCCACTTTCATTTCGATTTTAAGGGAGCAGATACTTGCGAAGTGCGCACTGGTATGCCGGAGATTCTCGTGATGCCTACATACACCGGGCTTGGATGCGAAGAGGCAACCCAGACTCTGCCTTCGATGGCAGACCTCAAATCGCCATCATCAATACCGCATCAGATCTCGCCCCTTGTAACTCACACTTAGATGAGATTGCACAGAGTGTAAAAAACGGTGTGTGGGAGGCCGGCGGCGTACCGCTGAATCTACCAATGCTCTCACTCGGTGAAACTCAAGTGCGACCAACTGCGATGCTCTGGCGGAATATGGTTGCAATGGCTACCGAAGAGTTGATGCGGGCTAATCCTATTGATGGTGCAATTCTGCTCGGTGGCTGCGATAAAACAATTCCAGCCCTTCTTATGGGAGCGGCCTCAGTTGATCTTCCATCGCTAGTTATTCCAGGTGGCCCGATGTTAACGGGAACTTTCCAAGGCAACCCCCTTGGCTGTGGAACTGATGTGTGGCGCTTGAGCGAAGAGGTGCGTGCAGGCCTTCTCAGTAATGCGAAGTTTTTAAAATCAGAGTCTTCAATGATTCGAAGTCGTGGACATTGCAACACTATGGGAACGGCATCAACGATGGGAATTATGGCCGAAGCACTCGGAATGACTCTTCCAGAAGTTGCAGGCACTCCTGCAGCTGATTCACGTCTGCTTCAAGCATCACATAACTCTGGTCGACATATTGTCGAGATGGTTAAGAAAGATTTAAAGCCAAGTCAGATTATGACAAAGGCCTCATTTGAAAATGCAATTCTTGCTTTAGCTGCAATTGGTGGCTCGACTAATGCCGTAGTTCACCTCTTAGCAATTGCTGGACGCTTAGGTGTAGATCTAACCCTTGATGACTTTGATGCCATTGGCTCGAAAATTCCCTTGCTTGTGAATCTGCAGCCATCTGGAAAGTATTTAATGGAGGATTTTTACCGTTCCGGCGGATTACACGCTGTATTTCGCCAGTTAGAAGCTTTGCTTAATCCAAAGGCAATTACTGTCACTGGTGAAGCACTTATTAAAACTTTGGGTGAAGGCACAATCTATGATTCTGATGTAATACGCACCCGTGAGAATCCGCTGCAAGAGACCGCTGGGATTGCAGTACTTCGTGGAAATTTAGCCCCACTTGGCGCAGTAATTAAGCCATCGGCTGCAAGCCCACACCTTTTAAAACATACAGGTCCTGCAGTTGTCTTTGAGAGTATCGAAGATTTTCATGCACGTATCGATAGTGATGAGCTTGAAGTAACGGAAAATAGCGTTCTCGTACTACGTGGATGTGGTCCAAAGGGATATCCAGGGATGCCTGAAGTTGCAAACATGCAGCTTCCACGCAAAATACTTGCCAAAGGCATTACAGATATGGTCCGTATCTGTGATGGTCGCATGAGCGGTACGGCATATGGAACTGTTATTTTGCATGTGGCCCCTGAGTCGGCCGCCGGAGGTCCACTAGGAATTATTCAAAATGGCGACATCATCGAGCTAGATGTTTTAGCGCGAACTATTAATGTGAAATTAACCGATGAAGAGATTAGTCAAAGAACACCATCGCTTAAGTCTCAGGAAGCCTATGCCAATCCCGTTCGTGGTTGGCAGCGCATGTATATAGATCACGTTATGCAGTCAGATAAAGGTGCAGATTTAGATTTTCTGCGTGGCTCTAGTGGACCAGAAGTTACCCGCGAATCACACTAAAACTCTACGCTCTCTTTTTAAAACTAATGAAATGATGAACTAAGAAACCTCCAAGTAATCCCCAAAATGGAGCACCTACTCCCCATCCTGAAATCCCTGACACTGAAATCAAGAAGGTAACAATTGCTGCATCCCTATATTCTGGTTCCAAAACAGCCTCAGCTATCGATGCACTAATGACGGGTAACAATGCCAAGCCGGCTAAGACAGTTGTCAGTGCCGGTGGAAATGAAGCGTATAAAGATAAAAATATTCCGGCAAAGAGTCCGGCAAAGATATAGGTGAGCGCAGTACTAATTCCCGCAAAATATCGGGTTTGAGGATTAGGGTCGGCCTCTGGACCTAGTGCGATGATTGCGGTCATGGCTGAAACATTGACACCAGCACCACCAAAGCCAGCCCCCAGAATAGATAAAAAGCCCCCTAAAGTGACGATGTTGTTAATTGGAACTTTGTAGCCTGCAGATTGAATCAGTGAAATTCCAGTTGCATTTTGAGTCGTCATAACCATCAAGACAATTGGAATTACCAAAGTAAAGATTAGATCTGGAGAAAAAACTGGATTTATCCACACAGGCTCGACTAATTGAAATTCAAAACGTGGCACCTTCAATTTAGATTGCAGTATTGCAACTATAACGCCGACGAAAAGGGAGCCAAATACCGGAGCGCGCCATTTTAATCTCCGTCCTAAAAAGTAGATAAGAATCATCCCAAAACCAATAAGTGGCTCTGCCTTGGATGAAGTAAATATACGAAGTCCAAAACTGAAGAGCACGCCAGCCAACATCGCCATGATCACAGCATGTGGAATTATCGACATTATTCGGGAGAAAATACCTGTCATTCCGATGAACAATAAAATTATGGAGGCTAGAAAATATGCAGCTACAACCTCTGGCAGAGGATGGTCAACGAGTCCCGTTACTAAAAGAGCAGTGACTGTAGATGCCCATGATCCAATAATCGGCATTCGATAGCGCAGTGAGAGCAATAACCCAAAAACACCTGAGCCAATAAAGACTGCGAAGAGCCAAGAAGCCGTGTATTGATCACTTAATTGACCGGCATTGGCGGCTTGAAATAAAATTGCGATTGGACCAGTTGTTGAAATAAAGACGATTAACATTCCAGAAAAAAGTGCGCTCCATGTAAAAGCTTGAGGGATTCCTTTTATATTGTGAAATATCGCCTTATGCCAGGCTAAATTGTATGTTCCCTCTTCGATTGTAGCTACCATGAAGAACCGCCTAAATACAGTGTCGCCATACTTTTGATGACAACCATTAGTACAGAGTAGCGAGAAGTGGCCTATGGAGCTTGCAAGTTAAAGATTTAGCGTGGCGAAGTAAGTAAGAGCGTTGCAGCTAAAAAGAGAATTCCAACAGCTGAAAAGGCGGTTAATGCACGGCGCACCTGAGGTTTGGCCAAAGTGGTTGTAGCTCTTCCAATCATGCTAATTAAAAGGGAGTACCACGAAGCCGATGTGATGGCTTGAACGATAGATAAAAGGAAGATTCCCCATCCTAAGTTGAAATCTGATGGGACAAATGCAGGGATAAAGGCAACTGCAAATACTGCCGCTTTTACATTTGTTAAATTTGTAATTAATCCTAAGCGAAAAGCTGGTACAAATCCATATGTTGTGCCTCCCTCATAATCAAACTTGCCGAACTCTTTTCGCAGGGACCATAGTGTTTGAAGAGCTAAAAAAGTCAGAAAGGCTACTCCAGTAAATTTCAACACCGTATAAGCCGTATGAGATCTAGCAAAGATTTGAGATAAGCCAATAGCCGATGCCCCACCCCAGAAAACGAGTGCGGTGCTGGTACCAATAACCGTTGTGTAGGCAGTTTTGGTGCCACCAACAATTGCTTGGCGAAGAATCATTGCAACGGTCTGTCCTGGCACTAGGGCCAATAAAAAGGCAGTTGCAATGAATGCCGGAAGAACTTTCATCATTGAAACCATACGTAGCCCCGAAGGGATTCGAACCCTCGTAGCTGACTTGAGAAGCCAGAGTCCTAGGCCGCTAGACGACGGGGCCGTGCCTGTAAATCTTTTTTAACTAGGACAAAACATATTTAATTGTAGAGCGTTGTAGAGCTGTACTGCGCTGGGGTACCAGGACTCGAACCTAGACTTACTGAACCAGAATCAGCAGGGCTGCCAATTACCCCATACCCCAATACTTCAAGCGGTAAGAATACCTTATTGACTAGAGAGTTAACGCCGCTGCGATGCGGGCTAAAGAGGCCTCTTTACCGAGTAATTCCATTGATTCAAAGAGTGGTGGAGAAACTGTGCTGCCAGTCGTTGCGATACGGACTGCGCCAAATGCAATTCGGGGTTTTAATCCCATCTCATCGATCAGTGATGCACGTAGTACAGCTTCAATTTCACTATGTGTCCAGTTGCTAATTGGCTCGAGCTCTTTTAACGAGCGCTTGAGAACATCCTTTGCACCGGCATCGGTGACTTTAGCAAGGCTATCTGCTTCGATAGCAAACTCCTTTACAAAAAGAAAGTTAAGCATCGCTGGGACTTCACTAAACATAATGATGCG
>CAFABG010000014.1_pt1 | contig 16856 bp, 16 predicted proteins | sample 7267821 | NCBI WGS metagenome assembly CAFABG01 (sample SAMEA6814007, study PRJEB35770) | freshwater metagenome | biome: Freshwater; feature: Freshwater reservoir; material: water | place: Czech Republic | collected 2017-08-18 | depth 30m m
CCATCCCTACACACGCTAAACTCACACCTGTACAAGGAGACGTCGCATAGCCCGGTCGAGTGCGCCTCACTGCTAACGAGGTAAGGTTTAATCGCCTTCAGGAGTTCAAATCTCCTCGTCTCCGCACAATAAGTTAAGGAGCGGTGATGCTGCACTACACGGTAGCGATCATCGGTGCGGGACCGGCTGGATACTTTGCAGCACAAGCTCTACATAATTTGCAAAACGAAGAACGAACTTTTGCAATCGACATGATTGAACGCCTTCCAACACCATGGGGATTAGTCCGAAGTGGTGTGGCACCAGATCATCCGAAGATTAAAACAGTCTCTAAAGTATTTGAAAAGATCGCAGCCGACCGCAACTTTCGCCTGTTTGCAAATATTGAAATTGGCAGTGAAATAACCATTGCCCAACTACAAGAAAAATACGATGCGGTAATTATTGCAACTGGCTCATCCCTTGGAAAGAAGCTAGGGATTCTGGGTGAAGACTTATATGGCTCAATGTCGGCCGCAGATTTTGTCCCTTGGTATAACGCTCATCCAGATTTTGCCGATGTAGATGTTCCATTTGATTGTGATACGGCAGTAGTAATTGGCGCAGGAAATGTTGCAATGGATGTTGCACGAATGTTGGCGCTAGAGCCAACCGAGCTCGATCCAACAGATACTGCCGATCATGCAATTGCCGCCTTTAAAAATAGTGCAGTACGCGATGTTTACATCAGCGCTCGCCGAGGCCCTGAGCATGTCGCATTTACATCGCCTGAGCTTCGCGAGCTTCCAAAGCTTGAACACACCAATGTTCTTATACATAAAGGCGATATAGAGGCAGCGATTATTCGTTCAGGAGATAGCCCAGAAAAAGAGGTCAAAAGCAACCTTGATGCGATGCTTTTAATTGCAGATGCAGAGAAAACTCACCATGCGCGCACCATGCGCTTTCTCTTTGCACACACCCCGAAAGAGATTATTGGGGGTGATCGAGTGGAGGGTGTTGTTTATTCAACTCCGAACGGTGAGATAACGATTAAATGCGGGCTAGTGATTACTGCAATTGGTTATCAGGCACAGGGAATTGATGGTGTTCAATATGAAAATGGCAAAGTTGTTAATACCGATGGTCGAGTTAAAGAGAATATGTATGTCGTTGGTTGGGCAAAGCGCGGCCCAACGGGAGTAATCGGCACTAATAAATCAGACTCTGCGGCGGTTATGGAGCTTCTTGTTGAAGATCTAAAGAGCCCAAAAAATGCAGGCGATATTTCAGGATTACTTACCCACCAGGTTGTTGTTTCTCAAGAGCGCTGGCAGAAGATTAACGAGGCTGAAGTAGCGGCGGGTCAAGTAAAGGGTAAACCTCGGGTTAAGAGTATTAAACACAGGGAGCTTTTAAAGTTGGCTGGCTTGTAATCTTATTCACTCGCCAGAAACCATGTCGTAACCTCTTTATTGTGTGGACTAAACGTTCCTCTGCTTAGATAATGCCATGAAACAAACCCTCAATCGACGCACAATTCACGGCTTTGGCGCACTCGCCACAGCCACCGCACTATTAGTTTCATTACTAATTCCCACGGCACAAGCTGCGACTTACTCGCTGCCGGATGCTCCCACCAATGTCACCTCTTATATAGGTGCACGTGGTGTCGTTGTTAAGTGGACACCAGCAACCGATGTCACCCCAGCGGTAACAGGCTATGTTGTATCAGCTGGTGCGGGCTCATGTCCGATCTTCGTTCCTGCAAGCAACCACTCAGTTGTAACAATGCCCGTGGTTGTTGGTCAACCCGCAGGAACTCCTTATGTGCAAGCAGTTAATGCTTATGGTTTTTCAAAGCCAGGAACTTCAAAGCAGACATTTACAGCTGATCAATTAGCTAAAGTCGCATCACCTAGTAACCGCGTCCTACAACTTTTGCAGTTCAGCGATCTTCACGGTGCAATTGAAACTGGAAGCTCTTTTGGCACTTCATTATTAATGAGCAATTTCGCCGCAGATCGTAAAGCTGCAGCTGCAACAATCACGCTTTCATCAGGTGACAACATTGGCGCAGCACCACCAATTTCAACAGAGTTTGACGAAATGCCAACTATCGAATCTATGAACTTAATTAAAGTAGATGCCTCGGTGTTTGGTAACCACGAACACGATAAAAACTTGGCTCACGTTCAAAAGGTTATCGGTGCATCTGATTTCCAGTGGGTCGTATCAAACTATGGCGATGAGTCATTAGCTGTTCTGAAGTCTGGAGATAAGGCTGCGAAGTCCTATACAATCATCGATCGTGGCGGCTTTAAGGTTGGAATCGTTGGAGCTAACACTCCAGAGACAATAGAACAGGTATTTCCTGGAAACCTTGATTATAAAGATGCATCAGGGGCCAAAAAGACTATTCAAATTGCTCCAGGCGTCGTAGGAGTTAACAAGGCAATTGTTGAGGCAAAAGCAGCTGGAGCTGAGATTGTTGTTGTTTTAATTCACCAGGGATGGCAAGAAAATGCAGATGGTATCGCCAAGGGTCCCTACAACAATATGGCTTCACAAATTAAAGGTGCAGAAGTTATTTATGGGGCTCACAGCCACCAGACATTCTCAACTTTGATTTCAGGCGGACGTGGGAAAGCACCTATTCTGCTTGGTGAAGTTCGTAATGCTGGTGTTGAATACACACGTTCACAAGTCTGTGTTCAAAGTGGCAAAGTTGTGGGCACGTCATTGCAACACGTTCTAAAGGCTGCAGCATCAACAATTAATACTGGTGTTGTTAGCACTGTGACTACTCAAGATGCAGCAGGAGCAGCATTGGTCAAGAAGTACAAGGATCAACTCAGTGCAAAACTTGATGTGAAGATTGGTCAGGTCTCAGGTGTCTTCCCACGTGGTGGGTCACCTGCTGTAGAGCGCTCTGGTGAGACTCCAATGGGTAATTACATGGCAGATCTCCTTCGTGCAAAGTACAAGACTGATTTTGCAATCCAGAATGGTGGCGGCATCCGCGATACATTCCCTGCGAAGACATATATCCCAGCGAACACAGCACTTGTTCGCACAGGTGCCGGTCCATTAGATGTAACACTTGGTGATGCATTTACTGTCTTCCCATTTGGAAACCAAGTTGCAACAACAGTTGTTACAGGTGCAAACCTATGGAAAGCACTTGAAAATGGTGTCGGTGGAAACTATCCAGGTGATGGTCGCTTCCCACAGATTTCAGGATTCAAGTTCTCATTTGATGCATCAAAGCCAATCGGTTCGCGTATCGTCGAAGTTACAAAGCTTGACGGAACAGCGATTGCTAAGGATGCTCAGGAGTACACACTTACAACTCTTGACTTCGTTATCTACGGTGGAGATGGATATCTCAATGTATTCTCACCAGCGCAGGCAAAGGTGAAGGGTGCACTACTAGATGTATTTGTAGATGCCCTTAAGGCAGACATGGCCGCAGGAAAGGTAACTCAAGTTCCTGTAGCAGATGGCCGAATCAAGAAAGTTGGCTAATTAAGTAGTAATCACACAAAGGGCGTCCGTTGATTCGGGCGCCCTTTGTGCTTTATTTACACTAGTTTTGTATTTTGGAAGGCTATAAAAAGAAGGTAGGATGCGCAGGCTGTACAAAATTACATAAGCGCGCGTAGCTCAACGGATAGAGCATCTGACTACGGATCAGAAGGTTAGGGGTTCGAATCCCTTCGCGCGCACAAGGCATAAGTCCAGGTCAAGCAACACTACTGGCTCCTGTCATCAATACTTCATCTCGATTCTTAATGTCATAGTGAGTAACCGGGTGAGTAACGCTTCCAAATTTACTTATTTACTGCACCTAAATCAAATAAGTAAGCAATTAAGAACAACAAACTTTGTGACAAATCCATTTCATAACATTAAGACATTTGAAATAATAAATAAATTAAATCTAATTCAAATGAATAAGGACTTTAATAATCAAATACTAAACCTAGGTATCGTAGACAAAAAAATATTAACAGTAATAATTATCTATCAGCACCCATTAAACTTTACGGTGCTGATCTTGGAGAAATCATCTCAAGATTATTACTTGAAGGGATATTTAGGTGGAAAAGAAAATACTTTATTCAGTAGCAGAAGCAACCTACTTATTATCAATGTCTCGGTCCTCATTAACTCGACTTCTCAAAGCAAAAAAGATTTCCTCAATCAAAGAAGGTGGCATGCGAAGAATCTCTCAAACTGCCATAGACCAGTACATCAAACGCAAATCCAAGGAAACTATGAATGGAGGTCTAAGTTAATTTATGACAAATAAACCTAACGGGAGCGGCTCTGTCTATCAAGAGAAGAATGGCCGCTGGATTGCAGCGCTAACACTTACTCCAGATGCCCATGGCAAAAGGAGAGTAAAACGTAAGGTTCTCAAGAGTAAGTCCTTGGCAAACAAGGCTCTAATTCAGTTACAGGTAGAACACAGTAATAAGACCTTAAATATTCGAAGTAATGAAACAGTGGGGCAATTTGCTGAAAGGTGGTTGTCAACCGTTATTCCCTTGCGAGGATTAAAGCCGTCCACAATAAGCAACTATCAGCAGATGGTTTATTACTACATCAAACCAATTCTCGGTAAAAAACGCTTGTCGGATTTAAAATCACAACATGTGTTGAATCTAGTTAATAGTTTGAGAGAACGTGAACTTAGCACGAACACAATTAGACGTGCCCGATCAATTCTTCACAATATGCTTGAAACGGCAGTAGAAGAGGACTCACTTAGCAAGAATCCAGTGGTGAGAACCAGTTTAATTAAGAAGTCGGTTGGCGAAGAGACAAGAGTCCAAAAGTCATATTCAACTCAAGAGGTTAATCGTGCGTTGACCATTCTTCGTGGGTCTATATACGAAGGTCCCTTTAGACTGATGGTTTGCTTAGGACTTCGCATTGGTGAGGTTATTGCTCTCAGGTGGAACGAAGTGAATTTTGAAGAAAATCAACTTTGGATTATTCGCACAGAAGGGCACATCCCAACACTTCTAGGAGATGACTCTTGGTCCGTTGAAAGGGTAGAAGGTACAACTAAGAGCAATCGTAAGCGGGTCCTTTATCTGACTTCTGAGCAAGTTGAGTTTCTTCAGAGCCACCAGAAAGCACAAAAGAAAATGAGGCTTAAGAATGGTCCAGCCTGGAATTCAGAGAGTTATGTTTTTACAACAGAAAACGGAACGCCATTTGCTGCAAACAACATCCGGAAAGGTTTAAATAGACTTCTAACAAAGAATGGGTTGCGATGGATTCGGCTTCATGACCTTAGGCATACCGCTGGTTTTTTGGCGGTCGAGGCTGGCGTAGGAATTGAAGACGTGCAGGACATGCTAGGACACGCAAGTATTCAGATTACAAAGGATGTTTACGTTGGTCACGTCCAAGCGGGCTCCGATCGGGCTGTTAGAGCCCTTGAGGATTACATTCTTTCTGGCCACCAACCCGTACAAAGAAAGATTGGGAACGAATTCAGATGATGAAACACGCTGAATTGTTGGAATTACGGGACGCGGTAAGGGGGTTTTGTTTAGAAGAACTCTTGAATGAATTAATACAAGCCCCTATTCCATTTGTCGATTTTGTGCCAGAAGCGCGCAAGCCACGCAGAAATCCTAAGAGGAACACCGTGAAACCGCCTAAGCCAAAGCAAATCTGCTGACCTTAAACTGATTAGATTCAAGAAGATGTCAGTCCCGATACGTATGATTCAGCACGGAGGAACACATTGAAAAAGTATAAAGAACCTACAACTTCGGTCGGCAACGTCGCAGAACTATTTGCTGGCGTAGGTGGCTTCCGTATTGGCTTAGCCAGAGCAGGTTGGAAAACTACTTTCTCGAATCAATGGGAACCCGCAACTAAGGTTCAACATGCCTCAGATGTGTATATTGCCAATTTTGGCGATGACGGACATACAAACATAGATATTGCAAAAATTGATTCTCTGCCTAAAAATATTGATTTATTGGTGGGAGGGTTCCCTTGTCAGGATTATTCTGTCGCAAAGACACTAAACAGTTCTAAGGGCCTAAAAGGTAAGAAGGGTGTTCTTTGGTGGGAGATTCTGCGCCTCGTGCAGGCTCAGAAACCCAAATTCATATTTCTTGAAAACGTAGACCGTCTACTTAAATCTCCTTCCAACCAACGGGGAAGGGACTTTGCAGTGATGTTAAAAACTCTTGGGGATGAAGGCTATTTAATTGAGTGGCGAGTTGTAAATGCAGCCGAATATGGATTTCCCCAACGGCGTATTCGCGTCTTCATAGTCGCATCGAAACGTAAAAAAAGTGATAAGAAAATAAATCCCGCCACTTATTTGTCGAAAGATGGAATTCTGGCGAGGGCTTTGCCAATCGAGAAAATAACCGAGCGAATAACTGAGTTTGACCTTGAACAAGAAGCAGACGAAATCAGTATTAAATTCAATAAGGGAAAAGAAAAGAGCCCATTTCTCAATTCAGGGATATTCATTGACGGTATTGCTTACACAGTAAAATCGCACTCGAAATTGGCCGGTTCGGTAAAAGTGCTTGGTGACATATTGGAGCCAGATTCACAAGTTTCTGATGAGTATTGGGTGGAAGAGAGGCGCCTAAAGGAATGGAAATATTTGAAAGGCGCAAAGAGTATCGAACGTACACATAAAGGAAGTGGCGTCACTTACAACTACGCAGAAGGAAAGATGGCCTTCCCTGACTTATTGACCAATCCGAGCAGAACTATCTTGACGGGTGAAGGCGGAAATACCCCCTCAAGATTCAAACACATTATCAAGACCAAGAATGGCTACAGGCGGCTCACACCAATAGAACTAGAGAGGTTAAATGGGTTCCCTGATGATTGGACAAAATATGACGCAAACGGGAAACAAGTTACCGATGCAAAACGAGCATTCTTCATGGGTAATGCCTTAGTTATTGGGTTGATTGAAAAAGTCGGAAAAGTTTTGGCGACGGAGATTTCCAAATAACAAAGTAATAATTGCTTGACTATTTCACTACTTCTGCAATGTAAGACTTGTTGAGCCAAAAACATCTCTTAACAATCATTTCTCCCTGTGGGCTAATATCCAAATCATTTTTATTCTTAGCGTGGGGACGAACATGAGCAACTTTGCTTTCAGTCGATCTTGGAAGGTCCTTTGCATCTTTTTGAAGGCGCTTCTTGGCATCCTCCCAGACTCGTTCTGCTTCTAACCTATCTTGATACGGCATATTCCAATACAAAACCTTAATTAACCTATCTTCACCATTCTCATCCTCTTGGAAAACCACAAATAGAAATTTATTTTCAATTTGATTTGCAAAATCTGAGTCTTGCCAGTCTTGAGTTGCAAGTTCCATACTTACGAAAGCGGGGAAAGACATATGTTCTCTACCTTCACCCTGCCTTGTAAGCGATACAGTCTTCATAAGAATTCCGGCTTTTTCGAATTCTAGAATTTTTTGCCCACTTCTTGCCAATATACGGCTTGCCAGCAGCCATTTTCGACTCTTGCTATTCGTGGAGTAGTTCAATTCACGGGAGATTTCGGCCTCTGACAAACCAATAAACGAATCAAATTTCAAGGAAGTGGCCTCGTCGAAAGTTAGAGTTCTTCCTACACCAATCGATGTCAAATTCTTACTATGCCCTTGGACTAACTTTGTAAGGAAATTCTGTTTGAAGGAGAAACCCCTTGATGGTGCCCCAATGTCGCTTTCATTCTGCTTCTTGAGGGATTCATTCTCGCCACCACTGCCTTTTCTAGCGGCCCCTAAATAGAAAGTATCACCTTCGGATAATTCGTGCGCTTTATTATCAATAATCTTCTGGCGGATAAATTCCCAGTCCTTTCTAATCATTTCGAGGTCATCCTCGGAAATTCTAAGCGAAATCTTCTCTATGAAATCTAAATCCTCAGACGTTTGTTTCAATTTACTACTCAGAATCGACACTAGAAGAGGCTTCATCGCAAAATACTGTTCAATGACAGGAACTGCCTTGTTATATTTATAAAAAAGAATCATCATTAGGTTGCACTTATGGATGAGAGTAGAAGACTCCCATTGCTCATGTTGGATAGTCCTGTAATTAATGTCAGTAAGAGATAGTCGCTCTTTGGCTTTAATCACCTCACCGGATTTGGTTGGTTTTTTATAATCTGAAATCCCAGTCGTTTTGAGTTCCAGGCCAGCATCGGCAAAATCGGGTTCACGATTATTTGGGGGGGTATGACAAAAATAGTACTTCTCAACTAATCTGCCGAGGTCACCTCGATTTCGAGAATTAACAACATTAGTAGGAAGGTCGGCAGATTGAATTAGATTTTTACCCTCTAATCTACTTGCGAAATTGTAAATTGAATTTACAGATGACTTATCGTATTGGGAATTATTCATGCTTATTCACACGCTTTTTAGGAATAGTAAGCACTCACTTACTATAGAACAGCAAGCCTCTCTAGAGAAGGCTTGGCAGAGACAAAGGTGTTGAGTAAAGTGACATGGTGACCACGGCTAATTCAGGAGAAGTAGTACTCTGCAAGATTCCAGATTGCAATAACCCTGTTGCCAAGCGTGGACGTACATGCGATTCCTGCTATTTGAAACGTCCAGGAAAACATAAGAATTGCCCTAAATGCCAAGCAATCATTCACGTAAGGCAAACAGAGTGTGCAAAACATATGTTGGATTCAAAGGGAGGCATTACCCGCAGACCGAGGGAATATATCCCAAGACCAGTGAGAATTTTTGTCTATGAACGAGACGCTTACACCTGTCGCATTTGTGGCCTAGTAGGCGTTGGCACGATACACACCGAAAAAATTAAAGGTTTTGAGGTTGACCACATAATCCCTGCTGCTGCTGGTGGAGACTCATCTCCCGAAAACCTTCAGGTACTTTGTCGGAAATGTAATAACAATAAAAGGCACTATCGAATCAAATTAACGGGGCAGCAATAGCGGGCTTTTAGGGATGCTTTGTAGATTTGTGCGCAATCTCAAGTGTTCTTGCAATACCCTTACCGGCCGAGATAGTGAACTTAATATTTCCGAATAATTTATTCGTTGACTTATTAGTCTTAATAGTAGTTAGAACCCATTTTTGAGCGGCAGCCTGGTCCACACCTGTAATCGGAAGCGTCGCGATAAAGCCCAGCCATCCGTAACTCGCCTTGGAAGTTGCATCAGCAGTAATCCATGTCATATTGCTTGCAGTCGTTCCCCAGGCAATCGCATAGGCAGTCTTATCTTTACTGAAACAGTCAAATGTTGTGGTGTTCTTATCGACTTTGGATGGATCCAATATGTCTTTTGCTTGATGGGGTCTTGCACACTTCCATCCTTGCTTTTCTAGGTTCATATATAAGTCAACTGCCATCACACCCGGAAGCGGAGTCGGTTTTGTCGCAGCGTGTGCAGGATTAACCAAAAAGACCAAAGCCAGACCAATGAAGGAAGAGAAGTATCGAAGTTTTTTGCTCACAGGCAAAGTCTAGGCCTGGCTACAATGAAAGGAAGTAGTTGGCGCTTAACTTAAGAAGAAAAGTGAGTCATTCAGTGAGTCACGCACGTGAAACAAGGTGATTCATACTGACTTATTGACTGTTACAATTAGAGCGTGAAGACATCCTATAAAGGGATTTTTGCCACGGCGTGTGTATCTACGGATCAGAAGGTTGGGGGTTCGAATCCCTTCGCGCGCACAAGTTAAGCTCCCGGTGCCTTTCACACCGGGGGCTTTTCTTCTAATCAAAAGGGGTTGTACGTGCCAGAGCAGGAAAAGATTATCCGTGTTGGTTTACTTGCTTACGGTGCTATTGGTGATCAGCACAACAGCGCAGTGGGGGCTACCGAAGGACTTCGTCTTACAGCGGCATCTGACACAAATCCAGATCGATTAATCGCAGCCAAGGCCTTAGCACCAGATATTGCAACCTTTACCAATTCAACAGAGATGCTTGATTCTGGATTAATTGATCTTGTCGTTATCTCTACCCCACCAAATAGCCATTACTCATGGGCAAAAGAGTCTTTAAACCGTGGAATACATGTAATTCTTGAAAAACCAATGGCATTAACAGTGCAAGAATGCGATGAGTTAATCGCGCTAGCAGCTGCAAAAGATTTGTTACTAGTTGTGTATCAAAACCGTCGCTTTGATGAAGACTTTGTGACAATGAAGAAGCTTATAGATGATGGCGCAATTGGTGATGTCTTCTTGTATGAAAGCTTTGTTGGTGGTTATGCAAAGCCATGCTCATTCTGGCATTCAATGGTCGACGTTTCAGGTGGCGCAATATTTGACTGGGGCAGTCACTTCATTGATCAGATCTTGGCAGTAATGCCAGGCGAAGTCGCATCAGTTATGGGAATCAACCAAAAACGAATGTGGAACCATGTAACAAACGCCGACCATGCCGATGTAGCAATTACATTCACTGATGGATCCCGTGGATTATTTACTAATAGCGATCTTGCGGCGGCTCGCAAACCAAAGTTCTATGTTCTAGGCACAACTGGGGCGATTGTCGGCAACTGGGACCCAGCAGCAGGATCGATACCTGCTGATTTACCTGCAATTCTCACAATCCATCGTGCCGATGGTACTGTTGAAATAATCCCAAACTTAGTTGTTACCCCGCATTCATTCCGTCAATCAGTTGTTGCATTTATAAATAACAAAGTCCCAATGAATATAACGACACATCAATCGCGTGATGTCGTTTCAATCATGCAGGCAGCCGAAGAATCAGCTCTTGCCAATGGCCACCCAGTAAAGCCGATACTTCTGCGATGAAAAATACTCGCTGGGGTTTAATTGGTGCGGGTTGGATTGCAACCACAGCAATAGCACCAGCCATGCATGCAGCAGAAAACACTGTAATTCAGGCCGTAGCAAGCCGAGACCTCCAACGATCAAGAGCCCTTAACCCGATTAAGGTTTATGAAAGTTATGAAGGGCTAATCAATGATCCTTTAGTTGATGCGGTCTACATATCGCTACCTAACCATTTGCATTGTGAATGGACCATCAAAGCGCTTAAAGCTGGCAAGCATGTTCTTTGCGAAAAACCATTTGCTATGAATGTCGCCGAAGTTGAAATGATGGTTCAGACCGCCAAAGATTATGGTCGTTTATTAGTTGAAGCGGTTTGGTCAAGATGGCACCCGCGAATGATCCGAGCGATTGATTTAGTTAAAAGTGGAGAATTTGGTCAGATAACTTCGATTGATGCCTCCTTTACATTTCCGGCTTCTATTGAAGGTAATTACCGACTTTTAAAAGAAATGGGCGGCGGTGCACTTTTTGATATTGGTGTGTATCCATTACATGCAATTGCAGCACTCGTCGGCGATACGGCGCAAGTAGAAATTGAAAAATGCGACGTTAGCGCTGGTCCAACAGGAATTGATTTAACAACCAATTGGCAAATGTGCATCAATAATTCAATCACAGCAAAAGGTTTAGCCTCGTTTGAAATGCCAGAAAACCAATCACTGGTCATTAAGAGCGAAAAGCAAGCAATCACATTTGTAGGAGATCAAGCCTTTACATCGTTGCACGCGCAGAGCACCTTGCAGATAAGTGATTTAAAGGAGGAGTTTGAAGCAGCCAATCCTTATATGCTGATGATTGAAAATTTTGGTAAGCAGATTCAAGGGCAAGAAAGTTGGGTTCTTCCTTTAGAAACATCGCTCTGGGTTCAAAGGGCAGTCGATCAACTTCGTAGTGTGTAGGGTTCAGGAATGACCAGAGTATTACTCACAGGCTTTGAGCCCTTTGGTAACTCATCTTTAAACCCATCGGGAGAGATCGTTAAGGTGATTAAGGCCGATAACATTGTCTCTGCGATTTTGCCTGTGCTCTTTGGTGACTCCGTGCAACTCTTAAAAGAATTAATTGATCAACACAAACCTGATGTGGTGCTCTGCTTGGGTCAAGCAGAGGGGCGACACGCAATGACACCTGAGCGCGTTGGAATCAACTTAGATGACGCGCGAATGGCCGATAACTCTGGTGCGTTAAGAGTGGAGCAAGTAATAGTCGAGGGTGGCCCCGATGCATATTTTTCAACCCTGCCAGTTAAGGCGATGGTAGAGGCGATGAAAGCCGCAGGCGTTCCTGCAGCTGTGTCCTATAGCGCTGGGACTTTTGTCTGCAATCACATCTTCTATTCATTGCAACATCACTTGAAAGGCAGCGCCGTTAAAAGTGGCTTTATGCATGTGCCACTAATGGATCAACAGAGAGTTGAGTTCGCGGGTCTACTAACGATGCCGCTAGCGCAGATGGTCGCTGGAGTACAGGCGGCACTTAAAGCTATTTAAGCGCGTAATGCTTTAGCTGCTACTGATAATCTAGCTGGTTCTCCACCAACGATAGCGAGATCGAAGAGGCTCTTATCGATTCTTTCGTTTGTGAGCATTATTTCTTTCTACCCACAATTCAAGGTTTAGGTTTGAGACAGCTGAAGAATGCGGCAAGTGTGTATATACATACTCTCAATCGCCTACCGCATCCTGCAGCATTTACATTTGGTTTAGATTGACTTTACTTACCGCATGTACTTGGAAGCGCTGGAAGTTTGTATCCCATTGTCTTCAAATGCAATCTAGCAAGAGTTCCATTGTATTGCTGCGAACAGAGCCAGATACCAAGGCGATTCTTCAGCGGGGCATTACCTAACTGAACAGCCCAAGAGCCATACCCGACTGCAATCAACTTCGATAAAGGTACTTGCTTCAATTGACCAGGATTTGACTTTATGTATTGGCCAGCCAAGTTAGCCTCAACAACAATGCCGTCAGCACGACCTGAAGCTACTTCAAGGAATGCTGCAGACTGATCTGGGAATGCCACAAGACTAGCTAGAGGGAAGGTTGATGTAACCAATTTGGAAGCAGTAGAACCTTGGAGGGCAGTAATTTTCTTACCAGCGACATTCCAGCCCTCAATTGTTGCTTTTGTAGTATTGCCAACTTTGGCTACCAAGACCGTTGCGTACGGCATATATTCGCGCACGAACAAAATTGACTTAGCCCGTTCTGGAGTATTTGTTAAGCCAACAGATACTAGGTCAAACTGCTTAGAAACAAGACCCGGGATTAAGCCGGCAAAATCCATGTTTTTAATTTCAAGATCCAACTTCAACTGCCTAGCTAATAAAGTTACCAACTCAACGTCGTAACCCGCTGGCTCGCCAGCTTCATCTAAATACATCTGTGGCTTGAATTGCAATGTCATTCCCACTATCAGCTTTCCTGGGGTTACCAGTCCATACGGATTGGAAGCCGCATTTGCAGCAGTCCCTGGCATAACAGCAACCAACATCGCTGTTACCACCAATCCCACTTTCCAAACTAGGTGAGCTTTTTTCATTTATTACCCTTTCATCTTTTTGATGGTGATTCTTCTTGATACGACAGGGTGTCGTCAAGAACGCTAAGTGATATTTATATTACTAGACTTGTCAATTAAATCCTGGATCCTCTCATTTTGACGCTTACTCAGCACCCTTGCCAAGGAGCCAGAAGGCGGCGATGAGAGATTCTTTTCTATTGCACGGAAAATATAATCGACGATAAATGCGAGAACTACATACAAGACAGCGGCGGCGGTGTATAAGACAAAAGGTTGAAAATTTACCGAATTCAAATTTTGAGTAACTCTTACAACTTCAACTAATCCGATTATGGCAAAAGTTGAGGTGTCCTTCACCATTCCTATATACATGCTCCCAATATTTGGAATCGCAATTTTTGTCGCTTGAGGAATGGTGACCGATCTAAAGATTCTCAGACGAGTAATGCCAAGGGCTAAACCAGCTTCTCTCTGTCCTTTTGGAACAGCCACGAGTGCAGCTCGATAAATTTCACAAAAGAAGGCAGAATACAAGAGAGTAAGGGCGATAACACCAGCCTCAAAGACGGTAAAGTTGTAACCAAATAGCAACGACCAACCGAAATAAACCCAGATAACGCTTACTAGCGCTGGTATCCCGCGAAAGATATTCACATAGGTAGTTGCCAAAATGGAAATAATGCGTTTAGAACTCATTCTGGCCAGGGCCAAAACTAAACCAATTGCAAGGGAAAGAGCCAGTGCCGTGATCGAGACTAATATGGCTGTACCTAGGCCATTGAGTAGGATTGTTCGATTCTCCCAAATTAAGCCCCAGTTAAAATAAATGCCATCTGTATTCATTAGAGAACCGAACCAATAAATCTTTGAGCGCGCTCATTAGGGCAATTGTCGAAAAAATCTCGATTTCCCGTCGCTACTACATACCCATCTTCCATGAAAACATTTAGATCTCCAATCTCTCTTGCAAAGTTCATTTCGTGGGTTACAACTACCATCGTCATTCCCGTCTGTGCCAATTTGCGCATTACTGCCAAAACCTCACCGACTAACTCTGGATCAAGGGCCGATGTTGGCTCGTCAAAAAGCATTATTTTGGGATCTAGACTTAAAGCACGAGCAATAGCTACACGCTGCTGCTGTCCTCCGGAAAGCTGACTGGGGAAACTGCCTGCCCATGGTAAAAGCCCGACACTTTCCAACTCAGCGGCTGCACGTTCTTCAGAATCTTTCAAAGAAAGTTTCCTTGTCGCCCGTAGGGGCAAAGCTATATTGTGCAAGGCAGTCAGATGAGGGAAAAGATTGAACTGTTGAAATACCATTCCAACATAACGGCGAAGCTCGAGAGGTTTTCCACGTTTTTCTTGCGGTTTATTCTTCAACCCGGGACCATACTCAGTACCGAGGATTTTGATTGAACCGCAATCTGGTTCCTCAAGTAAGTTAATACTCCGCAACAATGTTGATTTTCCAGATCCGGATGGTCCAAAAATAACAACATGCTGTCCTTTTCTAACCGTTAAATCTACGCCATGCAAAACTTCGTTCGTACCAAATGATTTATGGACTTCTCTAAGTTCAAGGAGAATCTCATCGGCTGCACCATCGATATGTGCCGACTTGCCATCTGTTTTTAATCGCTTACTCACGGTTGACAATGCCTACTCACCCTCTTTATTTATATTGCAAGCCTGAGTTCCTTTAATGTCAATTCTTGCGTCTAAAAGACATATAAGTCAAGGAACCCCTCGTCACTTTTGGAATGTATTTTAAAACGAAATGACATCTTGTATAACGAAATGACATCTTGAATATGTAATCCTATGTTTATGAATGAAGCCCCTAAAGTATGTAAAATTCCTATTCCTTCATGTTCGCATTACGAACTGTGGAAGGGAGCGGTATTACTAAAAGAGACTTTGGGTGAATGTGTGGGAAAGGGGGCACACAGGATTGGTATCCAAGCTCTGGGAAAAAAGAGTGGGCGATCAGCTTCGCGCAGAAATTAAGCGCGGAGAGCTTTAGCAAAAGATAAGAAATCTTCGACCAATAGATCTACTTCACTCTGACCATGGGCCAAAGATATTAGCCACTGTTCATCAAGTCCCGGAGGTGTAATAATTCCGCGGTTGATGGACCATAGCCACGACAACTCTGCAATTGCAAAATCTGTAGCTTTATAGTCACGGTAGTTGCGAAGTGGGGTAGTTGACCAAGTAATGCAGCCTTTAACGCCAAAACCAACAGTGTGTGCAGGTAGTTGGTACTCCTCAATAATTTCGCTGATGCGATCGAGTGCCTGTTGATTAAATGCCTCTGCCACTGCGAGAGTTTCCTGAGTACAGATTTTATCAACTGCGCGAACACCCGCCATAGCAAGCGGGTTACCGTTGAAGGTACCAAAGTGGGCCATTGCACCGTTTGTAACAAAATCCATGTACTTCTTCTTGCCACCGAAAGCGGCCAAAGTGATTCCACCACCGATTGATTTTGCAAGGGTAATTAAATCTGGGACAACACCTAAACGCTGAGCAGCACCTTGATGTCCGGCAGTAAGGCCAGTTTTAACTTCATCGAAGATCAAAACTACGTTGTACTCATCACATAATTCGCGAACGCGCTCTAGGTATCCCTCATCCGGCAAGATAATGCCAAGATTTTCAATAACGGGTTCAACAATGAAACAAGCGATCTTCGAAGCGCTCTTTTCGAAGATGCGCTCAAGTGAATCGGCATCGTTATATGAGACGACATAGATTTCTCCAGGAACAATGCCTGCAGGTACATATGCGATTGGGTCGCTAGCATCACCAACCTGGTCAACGGGTGGCTTGGTTGAAACAACAAATGGATCGTAGCTACCGTGGTAGCCACCTTCGACCTTAACGATTGCATCTTTTCCAGTTGCAGCACGTGCGGTGCGCACCGCATACATAGTCGATTCAGTTCCGCTATTAGTGAAGCGAACCTGATCAATGGCAAAACGGCGACAGATGCGCTCTGCAGCATCGGTAGATATAGGAGATGGAGTTACAAAGAGCATGCCTGTTTCAAGGCAGCCTTTAACCTCTTCAACAACGGTTGGGTTAAGGTGACCGGCGAGCATGGCACCAAAGCCCATAGAGAGGTCGAGAAGCTGGCGCCCGTCGACATCGGTCATCCAAGCGCCTTGTGCGCTAACGATTGAGATTGGGTACGGGTCCCAGTGTTGAAAACTTGAAGTCACACCTAACGGAAGAGATTTTAAGGCCCGCTTACTCTCTTCGGCACTCTTGCCAGTCTGCTTTGTAAATAACTCCCATTCAGATTTCAGGAGGGCAGCAACTCTTTCGGGTGGGATTTCTACTGATGTTGCAGGGACGAATCTAAAAGTTTCCTTGTGATTAATTTGTGTGAGCATTGTAAAGCTTGTACGGCAAAGGTTTCAGCGTTTGAAACTCGTTTGAGAAGTACTCTCCCGGTTCATTTTTTAGTCCATTCGAACTAAGG
>CAFABG010000018.1_pt1 | contig 15339 bp, 14 predicted proteins | sample 7267821 | NCBI WGS metagenome assembly CAFABG01 (sample SAMEA6814007, study PRJEB35770) | freshwater metagenome | biome: Freshwater; feature: Freshwater reservoir; material: water | place: Czech Republic | collected 2017-08-18 | depth 30m m
CGGGCAACGGCCCACTATGTCACCGCCCGAGCCGTCGCACCGCTGGAAAAACTTAAGAAAATGAGCTGGCACCTGCTCAAAACCGGGGGCTCTCTTATGGCGATTAAAGGCAAATCGGCCGAGGAGGAGATGAGCTCTGTGCCAAAGGCCATCCTCCACGAGGTAAATCTTGAGGGGATTGAGCTCGGTCGCATCGTTGAAGTACGCAAAGGTGCTTAACTAAGCCCCGTGGATGATTCACGTGAAACAAAGAGCGTTGTTGGGGTCCGCCGCCTCAAAGAGGCGATGGATAAGCCGGCTAACCTGCGCATCATCACAGTAGCCAATCAAAAAGGCGGAGTAGGCAAAACAACCACAACGGTTAACCTGGCAGCGGCCCTATCTATGGGGGGTCTGCGGGTTCTAGTTATCGACCTTGATCCCCAAGGAAATGCCTCCACAGCCTTTGGCGTAGAACAGCTAGAGAACCCAGGGATCTATGAGGTCTTAATGGGAGACACAACGATGGCGGACTGCGCCCAAAAAGTAAGAGGCTTCCCATCCCTTGAGTGCATCTCATCGAATACATCACTGGCCCAGGCTGAGATTGAGTTAGTTCCGATGGTTGCACGCGAGATGCGCTTAAAAGAGGCGATTGCCGAATTAATCGCAGCACGTATACAGGCCGGAGAGCCTCTGGATTATATTTTTATCGACTGCCCGCCGAGTTTAGGTTTATTAACTATTAACGCTTTAACGGCCGCCAAAGAGATGTTAATCCCCATCCAATGTGAGTATTACGCACTAGAGGGATTGTCACAACTGTTAAAAACATTTGAGCTTGTAAAAAAACGTTTAAATGCAGAGTTAAAACTCTCAACATTTGTTTTAACAATGTTTGATGGGAGGACACGATTGGCAAATGATGTCGCAAATGAGATTCGCAAACACTACCCGAATGAACTTATTGATATTCCAATTCCACGCGCAGTACGCGTATCAGAGGCACCTGGTTATAAACAAACAGTAATGACATATGACGCATCTTCACCGGGTGCGATTGCATACATGTTGGTTGCTCGCGAATTAGCTATACGCGCAAAAGCATTTGATTCAAATGTTGTTTCAATACATTACAAACGTGAAGGTGAGATCGCATAATGGCTCGTCGTGGTGGTTTAGGTACAAACCTTGATGCATTGATTCCAACCTCATTAACTGTTGCAGGAAAAGAAGTTGCAACACAGGATGAGATAGATATTAATTTAATCTCTCCCAACCCGCGCCAACCACGCAAACACTTTGATCAAGTAGCGCTCGATGAGTTAATCGCTTCAATTAAAGAGATTGGAATTTTGCAACCACCAGTTGTTCGCATGAGAACAAATGGCAGATATGAATTAATTATGGGAGAGCGTCGCTACCGTGCAGCCAAAGCTGCAGGGTTAAGAACTATTCCAGTAATCATTCGCCAAACGGCAGATAATGAACTTCTACGCGAGGCATTAATTGAAAATATTCATCGCAGCGAATTAAATGCACTTGAAGAGGCCGCGGCCTACTCCCAACTACTCAATGATTTTGCTTGTACCCACGACGAGCTTGCACAGAAACTCGGTCGCTCCCGTCCGCAGATTTCAAACACAATTCGCTTAATGAATTTACCGGCCTCAGTGCAAAACAAAGTTGCATCGGGTGCTCTTAGCGCCGGTCACGCCCGTGCACTATTGGGTTTAAGTGATGCTTACATGATTGAAGATTTAGCTAAGCGAATCATCGCTGAGGGTTTGAGCGTACGAGCAGTAGAAGAGATTATTTCAAAGAACGCCCCAAAGAGTAAAAAGAAACTCACAACTGTTACATCGAGCATCGTTGAGTTTAATGAGCTAGCCGAACGCATGGGAGATGCGCTAGATACGAGGGTTACAATTCAAGGCAGCGTTAAAAAAGGGGCAATCGTTATTGAGTTTGCCGGCAGTGAGGATTTAAAGAGGATTACAAAGGCCATCGAGGGCTAAGAGAGTTGATTGCCCCCGCGGCGCAACATCTCAGTTTTAATCACGCCACCTAAGGATCTAACACCATCACGGATGCGCTCTGGTGTTGGGTAACAGTATGAGAGACGCAGCGACCATGAGCCAAAACCATCGGCATAAAAAGCAGTTCCGGGAACATATGCCACCTTTGCAACAATCGCCTTAGGCATTAAAGCAGTTGTATCAATCTCAGGTGGCAAAGTAACCCAGACATAAAAACCACCGCCAGGCTTTGTCCATTTAGCAACGGCTGGAAAATACTCATCAAGGGATTCAAGCATCGCATCGCGGCGGGTCTTGTATAGATCACAGAAGGATGCGATCTGATCACGCCAAGGCTGTTCAGCTAAGTAACTTGAAATAGTTAACTGTGCAAAGTTAGAGGGGCATAAAATCGAAGACTCACTTGCGATAACCAACTTCTCCTTAAGAGATGGTGGCACAAGAGCCCAACCCACCCGTAAACCAGGAGCGATTGTCTTTGAAAAAGTTCCAAGATAGATAACGTTCTCAGAATCCTCTGCGCGCATGGCATTCGGTGAGGGCCTATCAAAACCGAGTAGACCGTAAGGGTTATCTTCAACGACAAAGATTCCAGCTTCGCGGCACATATTTAAAATCTCAGTACGTCGCTCGGCCGGTAGCAATACCCCTGATGGATTTTGGTAGTTAGGGATCATGTAGAGAAATTTAATTTTGCGGCCGGTTGCACGCACACTAATAATTGCATCGCGCAGCCCCTGCGGTACTAAGCCCTCGTCATCGGTTTCAACGTGCACGACCGAGGCCTCATACTGGTGAAAAGTGCCGAGGGCACCAACATAGGAGGGCGCTTCAGCTAAAACGACATCGCCCGGGTCGATAAAGATTCGCGAGATTAAATCAAGGGCCTGCTGGGAACCGGTTGTAACTAATACATCATCGGGGTTAGCCCGGATCCCTTCAAGTGCCATAACCTCACAGATCTGCTCACGTAGCTTTGGGTGGCCCTGGCCACTGCCGTACTGCAACGCCTCTGCGCCATTGGTAAGAACTAGTTTTTGAATAACATCGGCCATCATGGACATTGGGAAGGCCGACAAGTTAGGCATTCCTCCAGCTAAAGAGACGATCTCTGGGCGGGATGCAACGGCAAAGAGGGATCGAATCTCACTTGGCTTCATTTGAGCGGCGCGAGTTGCAAAGCGCTCCTCTAAATTTTGAGGAGCACCTGTTGCAAATCGATTGGTGATCTCTGACATGTCCCAAGTCTGCCACATGCGGCCTAAAGCTCGGACACTATTTAACGGCGGATACCAGCTTTGCGTAAATCAGCGATACGCAATGTTCCAGTCTTTGCATCATCTTCGGCAGCTAAATAAAGCCGTTGAATCGCAATAACTAAGGCTTCGGCGATAACGTCGCGAAAATCTGAGCGAGAGATTCGCTCGACATCACTAGGGCTAGTCACATAACCAAGATTAATATGGACTGCAGGGGCCCGTGTTAATCGAAGTAAGTCCCAAGCCTTTGCATGGGTGCGGCAGTTAACTAAATCTGTTCTTGCACAAATTTCCCGCTGCACCAAAGATGCAAAACGCTCTCCCACAATCGAATGAACGCCATGGGCGTCACTTCCATAAAAGTAAGTTGCCGCTCCATGTGCCAGTTCGTTCACATAACTATCACGGTGAAGTGAGATCATTAAATCGGCGCCACTTTGATTAGTAAATGCAATACGTTCGGTTTCAGTCGGAGAGTTTGAAACACCTCTAGTTAAAAAAACAGAGGCACCGAGTGCCAATAAACGCCCCTCAGTTCGCAGCGCTACATCGTAAATAAGAGTGTCATCACCAGCGGGATTTAAAACTATAACCTTATTAGCAAGTGCTGGGCCACGATTTCTCTGTGTTGCACTTTCACGCATCAGCGAAGGAGCACCCCCTGAAACAATTCGGCTCAAACGCAGTAGACCGATAATAGTTTCAGGACCACATTTCCCATCGATCACTAATCCAGCAGAGCGTTGGAACTCTTTTACTGCCGATTCAGAGCGTGGGCCATAGATACCGTCAACACGGCCGCAATCAAAACCCATCTCCGTTAATCGGGATTGTAAGGTCGCTACATCATCACCACGCATCAATGGAGTTGACTGTAAGTTTAAAGAGCGATCGCCTAACTTCCACTTAGCCTCTTCGAGTGCGCGAGCAGTGACGGCGTCAACAAGTCCAGTGATACTTAACCCACGGTTCTGTTGGAAAGAACGTATCTGCGCTTCACTCAACTCTGACATTTTAAATTCCTAGTTATGCAATATATGGTTCAAGCTCTTTGAGCATAGCGGGCTTTGGTCTAGCTCCAACAATCGTTTTAACAACTTCCCCATTAACAAAGACATACATAGCTGGGATCGACGTGATGCCATATTTAATTGCTATTGCGGACTCGTTATCGGTGTTGAGCTTTACAATTTTTAACTTTTCACCATACTCATTTGAAATCTCTTCAAGAATCGGTCCAACTGCTCGACACGGACCACACCATTCGGCCCAAAAATCAACTAAAACAGGGCCGCTACTTTTTAAAACCTCAGCGTCAAATGTTGCCGTTGTGACGTTAGCTGTTGCCATTCGTGATCTCCAGATCGCTATGTGGTGTGAGTGAACTTTAGTGGTGGGAGAGAAACTTTTCTGCATCAAGGGCGGCCTGACATCCCGAGCCTGCCGCGGTAATTGCTTGTCGATATGTGTAATCGACAAGATCGCCGCAGGCAAAGACGCCAGGGATATTTGTACGCGTTGAACGGCCATCGACTTCGACATAACCCTCACCGTTAACTGTGATTTGTGATGTTATGAGCTCACTACGCGGGATGTGACCGATGGCCACAAAAAGACCAGTAAGTGCCCGCTCACTCTCGCTACCGTCAACGGTATTGCGAAGTTTCAAACCTGTAACTTTAGAATCTCCAAGAACATCTATGACCTCGGTATTCCAAAGGAACTCAATCTTAGGATTTGCTGCTGCGCGATCTGCCATAATCTTTGATGCTCGTAATGAATCGCGGCGATGAATTAAAACAACTTTACTGGCAAACTTTGTTAGGAATGTGGCCTCTTCAACTGCCGAGTCTCCGCCACCAACAACGGCTATCTCTTGATCGCGAAAGAAAAATCCGTCGCAGGTCGCACACCAGGAAACACCGTGGCCAGATAACCTTTTTTCATTTACTAAACCAATCTCTCGGTAAGCCGAACCCATTGCAAGGATTACAGACTTTGCTTTGATGGTATTGCCAGAGCCATCAACGAGAGTTTTGATATCGCCGACTAAATCCATTTTTACAATATCGTCAGTAACTAACTCAGAGCCAAAGCGTTGTGCTTGCTTGCGCATAGACTCCATTAAATCTGGGCCCATAACACCATCGACAAAGCCAGGAAAGTTTTCAACCTCTGTCGTATTCATGAGTGCCCCGCCTGCAGTCACTGAGCCCTCATACATAAGGGGATTTAACTGGGCACGGGAGGCGTAAATAGCAGCTGTGTAGCCAGCGGGCCCAGAGCCGACAATGACAAGATCTCTGACTTCACTCACACTCACTCCTTAGAAACATATCCAGCGACCATTTTATTCCGCTTTCTTTGATGGCCGAACCACAGAATCGCGCAGATGCCTGATCATAGATATCTCTTCAACACCAGCGGCCTTACCTGCGACTAAGTAACCAAAAAAAGCGGTTAACATCACAACGAATAACTCTCCGGCACGGGCGATCGGTGTTAACTCAACGCCTACCCACGTGATGTATTGAGTCAGAGCAAAAAGTGGGGCCATAACGCCAACGGCCGCCCCCAATAAGTGCAGGTGTTGGCCTAAGAACTCCATCACCTTTATTGCACCTGTGTGCTTTTTCAATAATGAGAGCGTGATGAAAAGGCCGACTAAATAACTAATAGAGAAGGCCACGCCAAGGCCGATAGTTACCCATTGGGTCTGAAGAAGATTGAGAAAGAGATATGAAAAACCTACGGAGATAATATTAATAATAAAGATTGAGATTACCTGTGTGCGTGTATCTTCAAAGGCGTTAAAACCGCGGATCAAAATTAAGTTGATTGAGAAAGCTACAAGTCCAAAACTTAAGGCAGCTAAGACGTAGCCGATATAACGAGAGTCCTCGATCGGAATTCCAATGAAAATAACCTCTGTAATAAGAGGGCCAAAGAATAAGAAGGCAACGGCGCTTGGGATAGTAATAACACCAACTAATTTAATTGCACGAATTAACTGGACACGTACCTCGTCACGATCACCGGCAACAGCTAAACGCGACAAGTGCGGCAAGATCGCAGTAATTATTGAGATTGTGACGATTGAATAGGGCAACAACATAACAAAATAGGCGTATGTATACGGTGTGTAACCGACTCCTCGAGCTATACCCTCTTGCGCACTTCTCACTGCGGCGCTAGTTGCAACGTTAACTGTTACTAAATAACCTAACTGTGAAATCAACACATAGAGCAGAGTCCAACCAGCTAATCCAAATGATTTACCAAGACCGGCTAATCCCCATTGTGGACGCAGTTTTATTCCGAGCCGCTTAATAACTGGGACAAGAACTAAAGCCTGCACAACAACACTGAGTGTTGTTCCCCACCCAAGGATTTGAACCTGTGTTGGAGTAATTGACTCTGCGGTAATACCTGTTGATAAAAGAAGAAAGCCACCAAAGAGTGCAATTCCAACTATATTGTTAGCGATCGGCGCCCACATTAATGGTCCGAATGAGCCCCGAGCATTAGCAACCTGGCCCAGCATTGTGAATAGCCCAAGAAAGAAGATTTGAGGTAGGCAGTAACGGGTAAAGGCGATAGAGATATCTTTTTCTGCCTCAAAGCCAGGCGTAAAGAACTCTGGGGCATATAAGCGCACAAGAGCGGGCGCAAAGTAAACCCCAATTGCAACGAGAACTAATAAAATAAGTGAGATCGTTGTTATCAAGCGCGAGGCAAAACCATCTCCACCATCTTCATGATCAAAAGAGCGAACCAACTGTGGAATAAATATCGCGGTGAGAGCCCCACCTACAAGTAAGTTGTAGAGAATATTTGGCATCGTATTTGCGACGTTGTAAGTATCGGCGAGCAGTGTTGTACCAAGAACAGCAACGATGAGAATTCCGCGCACAAAGCCAGTAATGCGCGAGAGAATCGTTCCAAGGGCCATAACTCCCGAGGCGCGAAATAGCTCATTAGATTTCACTTTGACGCCCCTTTCGTACGCGACGCACACTCTGGGCGATAGCCGCTAGTAAGAGAAGTATCGCCGCTCCAGTGGTAAACCACGTGAGCCTCGGATCGATGACTGTCGCGTTGAGAGCTAATGAAGCGGCCGGGACGACATCACTACCCTGGCTATCAACCATCTGAGCAAAGACAATAGTTTGGCCAGGGGCTATAACAAAGGCGTTTAACTCTAACTGACTCTTTGAGTTAGGGGCCAGCCTCACACCAGTAAAACTATCAACGAGGATACGGGTGTTCATGGCCAACATTTGAATATCAACCGTAACTTCTACCGGAAACTCATTAATGACAGTTACGGGCAGAACCGCCTTCTCGGTAGTTAACTGATACTTACCGGGGTTCACACGTAATCTACGGAGCTGTGCATCAACTGCAGTCTTGGCGTTAAAGGAAAAATAAGCTCGACTTTCGGCATCAAGTGAGGGAGATAATAAACGTCCCAAACGCATACGCAGTTGCACTACATCAGGAACGTTAACAACTTTAGATAACCGGGTGAGGTTTTTTCTATTCTCCCCAAAGCTCTTTCGCAGTAAAGGGCTTAGCTTTGAACTCCCCTTACTCCATCCCCCAGTGGCTTCGCTACGGACAACTCGACCCAAGGCTATTTCAAGCGCGGTTTTTCCATAAGAGTAATAGAGCTTTAACTCACTTGGTGCTAAGCGTTTTGCCATTGCAACGTCAGGGTTTCCATAGGCTAAGGCCACAACATCGTTAGCGGCTGTATTTTTCTTCAACTGTGCAAGCCAAGCGATAGCAATGTCTTTACCGGCCGGTGTGGCATCTGTTGCAAGTTTGTATTCACCGCTCATCGCAACAACTTCATCAATAAGGGCTGGATCGATTACCCAGATTTTTGATGTGCTCAAAGGGGTAAAGACAAGTTGGCCTAAGCGCCCAGAGGGCGTTAACTCTTGTGCTAAATCATCGTTTCTAAACTCACCCGTAAAATTCTGGTGCAACGTGCTTGTAATGCGCACTACCACACTCTCGGCAGAGGCAAAGGGTAATGGGGCGGCGAGAAAAAATAAGGTAAAGAAAACACTTAGGAGTTTTCTCATATCTTTAACTCACCACTTCGAGCAATTAACTTCTTCTCATCGGGATATGCGAGATGTTGAATAATTTCACTTAAGGGAAACCACGAGACCTCATCAACCTCACTCACCTGCGGTGTTAACTCCCCGCTTACTTCAGAGAAGAGATAGTGATGAACAGTTTTATGAATCCTTTTACCACCGGCCATAAACCAAAAATCAATCACACCTAATGAACGAGAGATTGCCGATGTGATTCCAGTTTCCTCAGCAACTTCGCGGATCGCTGCCTGTTCTGGTGTTTCACCCTCTTCAATATGTCCCTTTGGAAGCGACCAGAGCAGACGGGTGCCACTGGCATCTTTGTGATCGATGCGCCCGATGAGAAGACCCTTTGTTCCAGTTGAATCGATAACTAATCCACCTGCGCTGACCTCATCAACGCGTTTGGCATAGACCCGTTTGCTGGCAGGCTTTATCGCTTTAGGTGATGTGGATGGAGAGTGTGTTTGGGGGCCGCGGTTGGCGGGGCGCTTGCGCTTCCGCTTCTTCTTAATGCCGTCGCTGCCCGCACCAGGTGCCGGGATCATGAAGTAAGGGTACTGCTCTAACCTTACTTATTGTGACGAGCGCATTGGGAGTGGCAGGCGAGCTAGCGATTCGTTCTCTCATCGAACGAGCCCCGCTAGCGAGCTCTCTTGCCCAAGCATTTAGTGCCAAAGGCTTTACCTTGGCGCTAGTTGGTGGCCCTGTGCGCGATGCGATTTTAGGACGCCTTGGAAATGATTTAGATTTCACAACAAATGCTCTGCCGCAGGATTCAAAAAAGATTTTGCAAGGGTGGGCAGAAAATATTTGGGAGACAGGAATTACATTTGGAACCGTTGCTGGAAAGCGCGGGGATACAACCGTTGAAGTAACTACATATCGCAGTGAGCGCTACGGCTCTGATTCACGTAAGCCAGAGGTCGAGTATGGAAAAGAGATTCTCGGTGATTTATCGCGCCGAGATTTCACAGTGAATGCAATGGCACTTGAACTTACCGGTGATGCACCAGAGTTCCTTGATCCATTTAATGGCTTACAGGATTTATCAAAAAAGGTTTTAAGAACACCTGGGCGCCCAGGTGATTCATTCAATGATGATCCACTTCGCATGATGCGTGCTGCCCGATTTGCAAGCCAGTTAGATTTTGAGATTGATCCCAATGTTCTAGTATCAATAAAAGATTTAGCAGATCGTATTACGATAGTTTCAGCAGAGCGAGTGCGCGATGAGTTTATAAAAATCCTCATGTCACCCGACCCGCGCGTTGGCATAACAATCTTGGTTGATACGGGTTTAGCCGACATTGTGATTCCTGAGATTCCAAAACTTCGCCTAGAAGTTGATGAGCACCACCACCATAAAGATGTGTATGAGCACTCCATAACTGTCCTTGAACAAGCGATGATGCAAGAGAGCCGACTCGGTGGGCCTAATTTAATTATTCGTCTTGCCGCCCTATTGCACGACATTGGTAAACCCAAAACACGCAGTTTTATCGATGGTGGTGGTGTCTCATTTCATCATCACGAAGTCGTCGGTGCGCGTTTGGCTAAAAAACGTCTACAAGAGCTGCGCTTTGATAGCCATACCGTTGAAGCCGTTGAGACATTAACAGCGCTCCACCTACGTTTTCATGGCTACGGAGATGGAGAATGGAGTGATTCGGCGGTGCGCAGATATGTGCGAGATGCAGGGGATTTGTTAACACATTTACATGTTCTTACCCGCGCCGATTGCACAACGAGAAATAAAGCAAAGGCCACTCGTCTATCTGGGGTTTATGACTCACTCGAGGCACGCATCGATGTCTTGATGGAGCAAGAGGAGCTATCAAAGATCCGCCCAGATTTAGATGGCGCACAAGTAATGGAGCTATTGAATTTAAAACCATCTCGCGAAGTTGGCGCTGCAATGGATTTCTTAATGGAGCTGCGCTTAGATCAAGGGCCAATCGGTGCCGACAAAGCCACGGCCGAGCTACTTAACTGGTGGAAAGACAGAGGGTCGAAGTAAGCGAGCTGCAACAAGTAAGTAAGCAGCACTCACAGTTAACGGAACAACGGCCGAGGCACCTGAGGGTGGGAGTAACAGGGCAGCGATTATCCCGCCAGAGACAATGGCGCCATTAACTACAACATCATAAACAGCAAAGACGCGACCGCGAAAGTAGTCATCGATCTTGGATTGCACTAAGGCATCGTTTGTAACTTTAAGATTTTGTCCAAAAAAAGATGTTAAAAATGCGGTAAGAATTAAAGTGAGTTGTGTTTGAGTAGCGGCAAGGATGAGCGGACAGAGCGCACTGGCAAATAATGCAAAACGCATCCAATGGTGTCGCCCGACCTTACTCACACCGTATGGTGCTAAGAAGGCACCTAGAAAAACGCCGAGACCTGCAAAAGAGAGCGCAAAACCAAAGCCTTTTAAACCCTCTTCAGGAAATGCTGGATCATTAAAAGTATTTCGCTCAAGCAATAGCGCCGTCAACGTCAGAGCAGTTAAACCCCCGCGGTGAACAGCCGTTGCAATAATTCCGCGTGCTGCATCTGAGTGAACGGCCAGAAAAGAAAACCCCTCTCGCATATCTGTAAAACCTTGAGAAAAACTCCCCGCAGCTTTCTCGTGCTGCATCGGACCGATTTCAAACTTCTTCAATCGCCCAGTTAACAGAGCAGCTATAAAGTAGCCAGTACTAGCCATAAGAATGAGTAATGCATCGGCGTGATTGGCTATGGTCAAAGAGTCCACAACGGCGCGCACACCAACACCGATTCCGCCGCCAACGACTACAAGAACTGAACCACCAGTTACAGCCATGGCATTTGCGGTAATGAGTGATTCTGCTTCGACTAAGAGAGGCAGACCTGCAGAGAGTGCGGCGAGGATTAAACGGTTTATTCCAAATGCGATAAGAACCACGATTGTTAAAGCCAAACCAGTAGTGCCACGGAAAATGAAAAAGGCGACAACCAAAAGATTCAGACTTCGCGCCAGATTTGAGAAGAAAAGTGCGCGCTGCCTAGAGACACGATCTAAAATTGTCCCAACAAAAGGCCCAACGATTGAATATGGAAGCAGGACAACGGCAAAGCCAAGGGCGGCACTTAACGCGTTAGCTTGGCGATTCGGTGAGAAGAGAACAAAGGATGCTAAGGCGCTTTGGAAGATGCCATCTGTGGCCTGCCCAGTCCAACGAATCGCCAGTAAACGCGAAAACCTGGGGTGTGTGAGTAGATTAAATAAACCCATAAGAAAGAGCGTAGTCGCAGAAGGTGGTTTATTGTTATGAGCCATGAAGTCGCAACGTTCGTACATCGATTATTCACTTGATAAGCGTGCAACCCTATTGGCGCTCTTTCGTGGAACCGTCGATGCCTGCGACGCCGACCCCTATTTACTAAGGGCGGCAAAGTGGCACGGAGAAAAAACTACCCGCAACTGCCCGGTATGTAAGAAAAATGGATTAGTCGAACTTCGCTACACCTTTGGCGAGCAGTTGGGGCAGTACTCAGGACGCATTAAGTCACCCCAAGAGCTACTTGAGATGGAGAGTGAGTTCGGCGAGTTTCGTGTCTATATCGTTGAGATCTGCCGTGATTGTTTATGGAATCACCTGTGTGCCTCATTTATCTTAGGTGATGGACGAGAGCGCAAGGCGCCCCGCAAGGTACGCACCCTAGAGGACGAAGATTACGCAGCAAGGTAGCCTTAACTAATGCTTCGCAGATTTCTTATTAGAGCTACAGTCTTTATCGGCGGTTTTGGTTTCATCGCCGGCGCTGTTCTCTTTGCACTGGCATATTTTACCGTTGATATCCCAGATGCCAATGCCTACGTTAATAGCCAGTCAACAATAATTCAATATTCAAATGGCGAAGAGATTGGACGAGTAGGAACACAGAATCGTCAGATAATTCCACTGGCAAAGATTCCGCTAAACATTCGTTATGCCGTGCTTGCAGCCGAAGATCGTGGATTTTATTCAAACCGGGCATTTAGTGTCACCGGAATCGCACGTGCGATATTTAATAACCTTAAAGGCGGCTCACTGCAGGGCGGCTCCACCATCACACAACAGTACGCAAAAACCGCTTTTCTAACACCAAGTAGGACTATTCAACGCAAGATCAAAGAGCTAGTTATCTCTATCAAATTAGAGAACCAGTTATCTAAAGATCAAATCTTTGAAAGTTATTTGAATACTATTTACTTTGGTCGCGGCTCATATGGTGTCATGACGGCCTCCCAACAGTATTTCAATCGCAACGTCGATCAACTAACAAATGCCCAGGCCGCTGTTATCGCCTCTATCTTGCGCTCACCCGGCTTATATGATCCGGCATTTAAAAAAGGTAATGAGGCCCGTCTAATTGCCCGTTTTGAATATGTTAAAGAAGGCATGATTGAAGCGGGTTGGATCGATAAAAAAGATGCAGCAAAGATGAAGTTTCCTACCGTTGCACCGAGATCAACATCTGGACAGTTAAGTGGTCCTAAAGGACACATCATTGAAGCGGTACAAAAAGAGTTAGCCAAGCTTGGATTTAGCCAAGAGCAGTTATTGGTTGGCGGTCTTGTTATTAAGACAACACTGGATCAAAAGGCGCAACAATCGGCCGTGGATGCCGTTAATAAGTTTTACCCAACTAAAGCCCCAGATAACCTACATATTGGCTTAGTCGCTATCCGTCCTGGCACCGGTGAAATCGTTGCTTTATACGGCGGTCGTGATTATTTAGTACGGCAGTTAAGTGATGCCACACAGTCAATTGCCTTAGCCGGTTCGACTTTTAAACCCTTTGCAATCATTGCCGCACTAGAACAAGGGATTCCGTTAACATCGATGTGGAACGGGGATTCACCCCAAGTATTTGATGATGCTGGAAAGCCATATGAAGTTTCAAACTATGGAGATGAAGGGTGGGGTCAAGTCGACCTCATGTATGCAACAAAACACTCAATCAACACCGTCTTTGTCCCACTTGGAATTAAAGTTGGACCAACTGCCGTTGTAGATGTTGCCCGTCGCGCCGGTATCCCTGAGTCAATTGCGATGATGCCGACACCATCTGTAGTTTTAGGAGTTGCCAGCCCACACGTTATTGATGTCGCCAATGCCTATGCAACATTTGCCGCTCAAGGTATTAAATCCAAACCATATTTAGTCGCTCAAGTTATTGGCCCTAACAAAGGTATTTTGTATCAAGGAAAATCGGAGAGCCAAGAAGTATTCTCTAAAGAGGTCATGGCCGATTTAACATATGCGCTCAAAGGAACAATCACAGGCGGAACCGGAGCTGCAGCACTTGCTCTGGGCCGACCAGCTGCCGGCAAGACAGGCACATCACAGTCAAACGCGTCTGCCTGGTTTAGTGCATACACCCCACAGTTAGCAGCATCCGTTGCCCTCTTTCGAGATAGTGCATCCGAGTCTTTAAATGGAATCGGTGGCCTCACATCGGTCACCGGCGGAACCTTTCCCGCCAGAATTTGGACCGCCTTTATGAAGGGTGCGCTAAAGGGGCAAGAGGTAATGGATTTTCCCGCCCCATCAAGTATCGGTGGACTTGATCCAATAGTTATTACATCGGGCGGCGTTCAAACCCGCAAACCATAATGGCGCTGCGCTTTAAAGCACTTCTTGCCCTGGCAGTTCTTGCATCTCTGATTTCCTTTACAAAGTTCTCACATTGTGAAGGCACAACATGGGCTACCCCAGATCAATATATTCACGCCTGCTACAGCGATTTACCATCACTTTTTAGTGAACGCGGCTTAGATAAAAACCAGTGGCCCTATGCAAGCGATACAAATGCCGTTGAATATCCAGTTATAACTGGCATGGTGATGTTTGCAACGGCCTCACTCGTTAATACACCTATCGCTTACTTCAATCTCAACGCAGCATTGCTAACGGTTCTCTTTATTGCATTAGTGATGTTGATGCGAAGAATGAAGCCCGAACTGAGCTACTTACTACCCGTAGCACCAGCCATGATTGCATCGCTCTACATCAATTGGGATTTATGGGCGATTATCACGATGATGCTTGCTATTTACTGGTTTGATCGAAAAGCATATCTATATAGCGCGCTGGCTATGGGTATTTCAATCTCTACTAAGTTTCTACCAATCTTTTTAATCTTCCCCATCGTATTTATTCTCTGGCGCCATAACCGCATAAAAGAGTTAGTAAAATACTTAGCAACTACAGTTGGAATCTGGGTAGCAATAAATCTTCCCTTTGTTCTCACGACTCCAACAGGTTGGTGGCGATTTTATAAACTTAACTTAGAGCGCGGCGCCGATTGGGGCTCAATCTGGTTAGCACTGAGGCAGCTAGGTTTGAGCTTAACTAACTTAAACTACTTATCAATACTCCTTCTTCTTATCGGTTTAACAGCTATCATTATCTTCTTATTTGAAATAAAATCTACCCCAACGCTTGCATCGGTTGCATTTATCGTTCTTGCAGCGGTAATGATTGCTGGCAAGGTCTATTCACCGCAGTATGTTTTATGGTTAACACCCCTTGCGATCATTGCGTTAAGTGGTGCGAGAGATTTACCAGCTTTTTGGATCTGGCAAAGCGGCGAAGTTATTTATCACATTGCAGTCTGGCAACACATCGCACTTGTCACTGGTGCCCAATTTGGTCTTGCCGCAGGTGGCTATGCAGCTCTGACGCTTCTGCGGATTGGGAGCACTCTCTATCTGATTTGGAGCCTGATGAAACGGGCGCTAGAGGCCCGTAATCCACAGGGTTCAGCCTTCGATTTACTCTTTGAGGCCTCTAAGGCCTACCCTTAACCCTCTTGAACAGGCAATTATTGTCAGTACAGGAAAGCACTAACCCTCCTGTCACGGAAATGCCGTGGCCGTCTTAGTCCAGAGGAGGTCGGGTTAACGCATGCGTCACTACGAACTTATGGTCATTCTTGATC
>CAFABG010000021.1_pt1 | contig 14875 bp, 14 predicted proteins | sample 7267821 | NCBI WGS metagenome assembly CAFABG01 (sample SAMEA6814007, study PRJEB35770) | freshwater metagenome | biome: Freshwater; feature: Freshwater reservoir; material: water | place: Czech Republic | collected 2017-08-18 | depth 30m m
AACTTTTGCGCACTTAGATGCGACAACAGTTCTCTCTCGTCCGATTTCAGAGCTTGGAATCTATCCTGCAGTGGATCCGCTGGATTCATCCTCTCGTATCCTCGATCCGCGCTATATCGGTGAGCACCACTTCCGTGTTGCTAACCGTATTAAGCAGATCTTGCAGCGCTATAAAGATCTACAGGACATCATCGCCATTCTTGGTATCGATGAGCTATCTGAAGATGATCGTATTCTGGTTGGTCGTGCCCGTCGTATTCAGCGCTTCTTGTCACAAAATACTTTCGTCGCTAAGGTCTTTACAGGCCTCGATGGATCATTCGTGCCAGTTACTGAAACTATTGCAGCATTTGAAGCACTTGCCGATGGAAAGTATGACCATGTTCCGGAGCAGGCCTTCTTTATGTGTGGTGGATTAGAGGATGTAGAGCGCAGGGCCGCTGAAATCGCAGCTAGCGTTGGAAAGTAATCACAACTATGTCACTTAACGTCGAATTAGTTTCGCCAACGCAGCGCGTGTGGTCGGGGGAGGCAACCTCGGTCTCTGCACGCACAATAGATGGTGATCTCGGAATTTTAACTGGGCACACCTCACTCTTTGGCGTACTAGTTGACGGCGTTGTAAGTATTACATCTGTTGATGGAAGCACCACTCACTTTAACGTCAGTGGTGGCTTCTTATCAGTGTCAAATAATCGTGTTTCGATTCTTACTGAAACAGTTAGTAATTAATCTACTTTAAGTGGTGCTCGGTTTCGATTAGACGAACCGTCTTGGACTGACCACGCATCACAATTGATTGACTGATAGCTCCAAAACTTGTGTAACGGATACCCCTAATTAACTCACCATCGGTAATTCCAGTTGCCGCTAAGAAAACATCTTCAGAGTTCACGAGATCTTTAGTGTGCAAAATCGCACCAGATCCTTTGCCATCAATATGCAACTGACCTTGGATCGCCCCACCTAGGCAGATCATCGCTGCGGCGGTAATGACGCCTTCAGGGGTGCCACCAATGCCCATCAATAAGTCGATTCCGGTATTGGGGCGGGCAGTCTCAATCGCTGCTGCAACATCACCATCTTGAATTAGACGAATACGTGCACCAGCTGCGCGAATTTCGCGAATCAATTCTTCATGACGTGGGCGATTCAATACAACGACGGTGACATCACTGATCGCTAGATTTTTAGCCTTTGCAACTGCCTTAATGTTATCGGCCGTGCTTGCACTGATATCAATTACGTGGGCAGCCTCTGGGCCAGTTACTAACTTGTTCATATAAAAAGAGGTTTGGGGATCAAACATTGTGCCCCGTGGAGATAGCGCAATAACTGAGATTGCACCGTTCATTCCATTTGCAGTAAGTGAGGTTCCATCGATTGGATCTACTGCAACATCACACGATGGACCTTGTTGATTACCAACATGCTCACCGTTATGCAACATAGGGGCTTGATCTTTCTCACCCTCTCCGATGACAACAACACCTGCCATGTCGACGGTATTAATCATTTCGCGCATCGCCTCGACCGCTGCTTTATCGGCGAGGTTTTTCTCACCTCTACCAACCCACGGTGCTGCCGCGATTGCTGCGGTTTCAGTTACTCGAATTAATTCGAGGGCCAAGTTACGATCTGGGATAGGTGACATTATTCGCGGCTCACTTTCGCTCCAAGGGATACTAACTGCTCGGCAAAGTTGGGATAGCCACGATCGACATGAAATGCCTGATCAATTGTGGTTTCTCCTTCACTGACAAGGGCTGCCAAGATTAAACCGGCACCAGCACGGATATCGGTTGCTTCAACTGGTGCGCCAGAGAGTTCGGGTATGCCATCGATGGATGCATGATGGCCATCGACTGAAATCTGGGCACCAAGGCGTATGAGTTCGTTAACAAACATAAAGCGAGATTCAAATACATTTTCAGTCACTAGAGAGTGCCCATCGGCGATTGAATTGAGAGCAATAACCATCGGTAGTAAATCAGTTGGAAAACCAGGATATGGAAGCGTTGCAACATCTATGGCTTGTGGCCGTGAATCCATACGGACACGAACTCCATCGGCTGTAGTTGTGATGATTGCACCGGCACTGGCTAATTTTTCAAGAGGTAGCTCAAGGTCGTCTGCACGTGCTCCATGGATTGTGATGTCACCTTGAGTCATTGCGGCGGCAAATGCCCAAGTCCCGGTGATGATGCGATCTGGAATCGTTACATGGCTTGTGGGATTGAGCTTAGTAACTCCGGTAATAGTAATGAGGGGAGTACCAAGACCTTGGATCTGTGCACCCATTGATATGAGAAACTCTCCAAGATCAACGAGATCGGGCTCGCGTGCGGCGTTATCAATTGTTGTTACACCTTTAGCTAAAACCGCAGCTGTCATAATATTTTCAGTTGCCCCGACGCTTGGAAAATCCAATGCAACTACCGCACCAACTAATCCATTTGGCGCCTCGGCGATAACATAGCCGTGTTCGATATGTGCACGAGCACCAAGTGCTTCTAATCCCTTGATATGAAAATCTAACCCGCGTGAACCAATTGCATCTCCGCCAGGTAGAGCAACTTCAGCTCTGCCAATGCGTGCCACTAGTGGACCTAAAACATTTATTGATGCACGCATCTTTCGAACGAGATCATAATCGGCGCGATGAGCGGGCACTGCCGGCACATCAATCGTCACACTATCTTTGATATGCACAACGGTGGCGCCTAAACGAGTTAATAAATCAGACATGATGTCAACATCGGCGATTTCAGGCACGTTAGTAATAGTTGTTTTACCGGTGGCCAAAAGCGATGCCGCCATGAGTTTTAAGACTGAGTTCTTGGCACCTGTAACGCTGACTTCTCCCCGCAGATGGGCACCACCGCTGACGCGGAAACGATCCAGAGATGCCATGGCCGCAGTCTACTTATAGGCTATGGGCATGGTTAATTTAACGCGTATTTATACCAAGACCGGCGATGATGGCACGACATCTCTTGGCGACATGAGCCGAACCTCTAAGAACGATCCGCGCCTTGAGGCATATGCCACGGTCGATGAAGCAAACTCCTCTATTGGCGTAGTGCTTGCAACCGATGAGTTGAGTGCCGATGTACGTGCCGTATTAGTTCGAATTCAAAATGATTTATTTGATGTAGGTGCCGATTTATGTACACCCGTTGTCGATGCACCAGCTTTTGAGCCACTTCGTGTTATTGAGTCACAGGTTACTTATTTAGAAGAGCAGATCGATAAATACAACGGTGACCTTGAATCTCTGCGCTCCTTTGTTCTGCCATCTGGTACACCAGCAGCTGCTCACCTGCATGTTGCTCGAACCGTAGTGCGCCGTGCAGAGCGATGCACATGGGCGGCAATACATGCATTTGGTGGTGGAGTCAGTCCAGTAACTGCAAAATATTTGAATCGTTGTTCAGATCTTCTCTTTGTTTTAGCTCGTCATGCAAATAAAGAGATTGGTGATCAGTTATGGGTGCCAGGGGCTAATCGCTAGTTATTTACTGGGGTATACGTTGAAGAGGGAGTGTTATCACCCACTGGATCGTGGTGGCACTTAGCCGAGATTCCGGTAACAACGTGCTTAAGTGCAAGGAGCTCTTGGCTAATAAGTAAAACCGTTGTTATCGCTCGAGGCGCACTTGCCTTAACCACCGTCCGGATAGTTCCGAAGCTGCGAAGAGTTTTATCATCGGCCGATGTCTCACCGACAAGCTTTGCGTTGACTTCCCACCAGGTGCAGCCATTTAGTGATGCGATCTGAACGGCTCCACACGAATACTTTTCACAGATCCGCACACCATCAACAAGCTGAGCTAATTGGGCCGTCAATACCTTGCTACTTGAGGCCGTACCGATTAACTCTTTGGGAGTTGGAATCTTTGCATAGACCTCACCATTGGATTTAAATCCAACTGGTGGCCACTTTGGAGATGGGGAGGGAGAGAGCGAGTTCTTCGCCTTTTTCTTGGTAGTAACCTTCTTTTTAATAACCGCCTTCTTGGTAGCCGTTGCCTTAGGTGTGGGCGTAGCCGTTGCCTTAGCCGTGGGTGATGGAGTTTTTGTCGCGGCATCTGCACTTGATGGGATTAAAAGCGCAGCCATTACCAGCACTGCCAATGATTTAATCACGATCCCACCTAAATTTGCGCACGGAAAAGAAGATACCAATAACTAACCAGGCCATAAGAATGGTGAAGGTGCGTCCATTTTCCCAGGATTTGGCGACCTCTTGTCCGGCAAATGAATCTGGTAAAAATACTGAGCGCATTCCTTGCGTAAGCCATTTGAGGGGAAATATCGCTGCAATCTGCTGCATCCAGGGCGGTAGTTGGGTAAAGATCAAAAAGACTCCACTAAAGAACTGCAAAATGATAACGATGGGAGATACAACGGCAGATGCACCGCGCCCACTTTTAGGAACTATTGAAAATGCGATGCCGAGCGAAGTTGAACATGCGCTACCAAGTAAGAGCAACCAGGTAAAAGTAAACCATTTATTGATATCAGTTGGCATCTCGACACCGAAAAAGATTAAACCAAATCCTAGAAGCATGAAGATCTGTATCACCATACTGACAGAGACCAAAATTACTTTCCCAATAAAATAGCTAGAGGCTGGCATCGGTGTACCACGCAGACGTTTGAGGGCACCAAAGTCACGCTCGAGGGGGATAGTAATAGCTAGTGCCTGAAAGCCTGTGTTTACAAGGCCCGATGCAATCATTCCTGCGACAAAGTACTGCGAAAAAGTTACACCGGGTGCGATGGTGTCTTTAAAGACTGAGCCAAAGATAATGAGCAAGATAACTGGAAATAAAAGTGTAAAGACTACGGATTCGCGCTGGCGCGCGAATTGACGAATCTCTAAGCCGCCCCGGCGTATGCCAAGTGTTATGGCGCTCGGAATCTTATTCATGGTTGATGCCAATCATTTTCAGATAAATATCTTCTAGCGATGGCCGAGTAACAGTGAGCTCTGGGATCTCGCCGTCAAATTGCGCAGTAAGTTTTTTGACTAATGAGGTTGGATTATCCGTTGCCTCTGACTTCATGGCATGCCCATCTCGCCACGTCACTAAGGCTTGCGCCGTACTGCGCCCGCCGAGCTCGGTCGGGGTCGATATTTCGATTATCTGGCCATTGTTAATGACGCCGACACGATCGGCCAAGGCTTCCGCCTCATCTAAATAGTGCGTGGTTAAGAGAATTGTTGTGCCATTGCCGCGAAGTTTTTCAATGAGTGCCCAAAAACTCCGGCGTGCCTCGGGGTCAAAGCCAGTCGTAGGCTCATCGAGGAATAAGAGTTCAGGATTGCCGATAATTCCAAGGGCCACATCTAAGCGCCTGCGCTGTCCGCCCGATAGCTTTCGAATAAGTGAACCGGCTTTTTCATCAAGACCTACGGAGTTAATTACCTCTTCGACGTTGCGGGGATTGGAGTAATAGCCGCTGAAGTGCTCGATAGTTTCAACGACTGTTAAATCACCAGAGTCTGATGTCGATTGCAGAACGATGCCGATACGGTTTCGCCATTCTCGCCCAGCACGGCCCTCATTATGGGGATCAAAGCCCAAGACCCGAACATCGCCGCTATCGCGGGCTCGAAAGCCCTCGAGGATTTCTACCGTAGTCGTCTTTCCCGCACCATTGGGTCCAAGTAGGGCAAAGATTTCACCCGTTGCAATACTTAGATCAATGCCACGAACTGCATGAACCTGACCATAGCTCTTTCTTAAGCCTGTGACCTCAATAGCGTTCATATGGCGATACTACTATGCGAAAATAGCACCATGAGTCCGCGCCGAAACTACCCCAAGAACAAGCGGCCAAACTCTGATGATCGCGATATTGCGACATCAAGTCAAACATTTGAAGAACATACCGAGGGCCTTTACACGGTCCGCAAATTAACTGGCTCAGGATCAAATAAACCATATCGCTGTCCAGGATGTGATCAGATGATTCCGCTTGCAACCCCGCACATAGTTGCATGGTTAGAAGATGATGAAGAGAGCCGCCGACATTGGCACAGTGCATGTTGGGCCAAGAAAGATAAGCGCCGGCCTAACACCGAACGAACACGCAATGCACCGCGATATTAAAACCCTCTGTTTTTAACCTAGCCGACCTTTTAGTAATTTAGTTAATTTAATAACTAATCTGTCATCTTGTGGCCGTCGTTTAAAGCTTAAAAAATGCAGTGGTAAATAGAAGCGCGTGCGCACAACGGTACGTGCAAATGTGTACTCCAGTAGCCCTTCAGGGCCATGCACTCGACCAGAGCCGCTATCTTTCACGCCACCAAAGGGCACCGAAGCGATTGCCGCAAATGAAAAAGTCGAGTTGATTGCGACCATTCCACACTGTAGTTGTGATGCGATCTTCTTTCCTTTTCGCTTAGACCAGACACTTGCGCCAAGTCCATAGGCAGATGCATTCGATAGATCAATCGCTTCACGCATTGTAGCAACACGATTAATAATAATTACTGGCCCAAAAGTCTCTACCCGCATCGCAGTTGAATCTTCGGGTACATCAATGAGAATCACTGGTTGCACAAATGGCGCCTGGACCGATTGTGGACCACCAAAGACGCATGTGCCACCATCGGCGATTGCGGCTTTAATATGGGATTGAATAACTTTAATCTGCGAGGGCATAGTTGACGGTCCATATTTTCCATCTCCCGATGCGCCTGCATGAATCGTTGGCGCAAGCTCTATGGCACGGGCAATGAATTCATCGGCTACTTTTTCATCGACATAAACACGCTCTGCAGCAATGCACGATTGACCAGCATTAGCCATAGCAGACCACATCGTCGCATCGACTGCACGTTTAATATCGGCATCGGCAGCGACGATTACAGGATCTTTACCACCGCATTCAAGGACTATTGGAACCATCACGCTTGCACATTGTGCTGCGACTAATTTTGCCGTCCGAGTCGAGCCGGTGAATGAAATCTTATCGACACCACTGAGGCAAAGACTAGAACCGGTTTCACCCAAACCGGTTATTGTTGTAAAAATATCGGCAAAAGGTGCAACTTCATTAAAGCTCTCTTCAAGCCACATGCCAACACCAGGGGTATATTCACTAGGTTTAAAGACAACGGTATTACCGGCTGCCAATGCATATGAAATCGAACCAGCGGGGGTAAAGAGTGGATAGTTCCATGGTCCAATCACACCTATGACACCTAATGGTGAGCGCTCAACGGTGGCCGACATATTGGCCATCAATAATCCAGGGCGGCGAAAAGATGTTCGCATAATCGATTCGGCATGGCGCGCAGCCCAACCGATATGACTCACGGCGATACTAACTTCAAGTTTTGCATCACTGAGCGGTTTACCAGTTTCGAGGCTAATTAAATCGGCAATCTGATCTATACGGTTAATGATGAGCGAGCTCCATGCTAGTAAAACTCTTTTGCGCCCACTAAAACCCAACCCCTGCCACTGCGCAGTTGCTAGACGGGCATGTGCTACTACATCGGCGACTTCGCCCTTACTCATAATTGGATATGTGCCGACTACCTCTTCAGTTGCAGGATTGTGCGCATTAAATGAGGGCCTACGTTTAGTTGCCATGGTTAGAAGCGTAGTCGTGTGTCGATACAATTTGAAGCATGCCTGAGATTGTCAGACCCAGCACAACTTTGCCAGCATTACGCACGCCAATTCATGTTATTACTAGCGATGGCATAGATCTCATTGGTGAAGTAGCTGCACCACTTGGGGTGAGCCGTGGGGCGATCCTGACTCTGCATCCATTACCAACGGCCGGTGGAATGATGGATAGCCATATATTTAAAAAGGCCTCCAACAGACTCCCTGCGATGGCTGGAATTACTGTTGTTCGCTTTAACTCGCGAGGTACAACTAGTGAGGCCGGTAGTAGTACAGGTACCTTTGATAACGGCAATGCTGAGGCATTAGATGTAGAGGCGATGCTCACATACTGCTTTGATACCTTAGAACTTGAAAACGTATGGGTTGTGGGCTGGTCATTTGGAACAGACTTAGCACTGCGCCATGCAAAAGATGTCCGACATAAGGGTTTGATTTTACTGAGCCCACCCCTTCGAACAACTAATGAGGCAGAGCTGATGTATTGGAATAGTGATCCTCGCCCGATTGCAGCCCTTGTTCCAGAGTTCGATGATTATTTAAAGCCAGATGAAGCACTCATACGCTTTGCAATTGTTCCTACGATAAAGATTGTGGCAGTTGAAGGTGCAAAGCATCTATGGGTAGGTGAACCATTTGTTCACCAGGTTTTATCGCAGATTAATTCTATTGTGACTGGAGATTTAGCCGAGCTACCGCTGGAGATTTAAGAGGCTTCAGCCCGTGGAATAACTACCTCGTCTAGAATCAAAATAATCGCAGCAGCTACTGGTACGGCCAATAATCCGCCAACTAAACCAAGCAGTGATGAGCCAATGAGGGCCGCAATAATAGTTACCGCCCCCGGTACCGACATTGTTTTCTTCATGATGCGCGGAGTCACAACGTAGTTTTCAATCTGGACATACACCACGTAGGCAACAAAGGCGATGACACCAATTGGAACAGATTGTGTGAGTGCGATAACGGTAACGATTGAAGAGCCAATAAAGTGTCCAACTAATGGAATAAGCCCGCAGACAAGAATTATCATCGCAATCGCAATTGGGGAGGGTAGGCCTAAGATAAGTGAGAGCAAGAGAACGAAGATAGATGCCATGATTGCAATGATGATTTGACTACCAACGAATGATCCAACACGGCCGATTATCGCCTGTGTTAAACGGCCAACACGCTCCCGGCGGCTCGATGGAACTAGTGAGAGCCCAAGGTTCACCGCTTGCGGCAGTGAAGTAATGAAGTAGAGAGTTAAAACTAAAACCGTTAAAAATGAGAAAAACCCTGAGAGTATTGATTTTCCGACTCCCAGAACTCCACCAAATGTTGAAATTAATAGCGTTCCATTTGAAGTTACTGATTTTAATTTGGCTTGCAATGTATCGATAATTCCATATTGATCATTGAGTTTACTAATCACTTGATTATTAGTTAAATCATTGAGCAGTTGCGGCGCCTTATTGAGCAGTTGAGTTCCTTGAGATACAACAGGAGGTGCAACAACTAAGGCAAAGAAGATTACAAAAGCAATAACCGATGTGAAAATAATAGCAACGGCCGTTGTCCTAGATAGGTTCTTACGCCGTAGCCCTTCAACTGCAGGATTAAGACCCATTGCAAGAAATAATGCGATAAGTATGAGAACAAAGATTTGACTTACGCTGGCAAGTGCGCGCATCAACACAATTGCAGTCAAGGCACCGAGAGTTGCAATGAAGCCGAAGTAATAGGGATTGGTTCTATTAATGGGAGCTCCCAATGCACCAAAGTCTGCTGGGGGAGTTGGAGCTTTGACTGCTCGCTTAGTCACCTTTTTTATCCGCGCTGAAATAGCCATGCATCTATTGTAAAGTGCGCTCAAGTGCAATGGCGCCGTGTAGTTCACCTGATCGACACATTGATAGGTAAGAATAGGGAGCATGGCGCTGCGAATAACTGGATTAGGCGAGGAGATCGCAGCTGTCTCTGGGCTGCCCTGGCACCTGCCCCTTGAGGAGTGGCCTGAAGACTCTGAGCTTGCTGAAAAACGCGGTATCTCCCGCCACGTAGTCCGCTTAGTCCGTGCGACCAAAGATTTAGATTCACCGGTTTATGCAGTGAAGGAAACGGTGAGCGAGTTTGCAAACCGTGAATATAAAATCCTGCGTGAACTAAGCCAACTCAAGGCACCATGTGTTGAGCAGGTCGCAGTTGTTGAAGGTCGCATCGATAAAAATGGCGAAGAACTCCCATGCGCCATCGTCACACGCTTTTTGCCATATTCACTGCCATTTCGTGTTCTGCTCTCACAATCAGTGACATCTCATGAGATCACAACAATGGCGAGTGCACTTGCGCTTTTACTTGTCCGAATGCATCTACTTGGATTTTGGTGGGGAGACTGTTCACTCTCAAACACTTTGTTTCGCCGTGATGCCGATGGCTTTGCCGCATACCTAGTCGATGCTGAAACCGGCGAGTTCCAAAAAACCTTAAGTGATGGTCAACGTGAGCATGATTTAGATATTGCACTCTTTAACGTGGCTGCAGAGCTAGAGGATCTCTCTCTTTCTGGGGTTTTATTTCCAGGAATGGATCCAGTACGTGCAGCAGAATCTGTGATTCGCCGCTATCGACGTATTTGGGTTGCACTTAAAGAGCGACAACTCCTTGATCCAAAAGACCGCCACGCTGTTGAGAGTGCAATGCGCGCGCTCCATGATTTAGGTTTTGCAGTTGAAGAGGTATCGATCTCTATCGACGGTGAAACACAGATGCTTGCATTCCAACCTAAGTTAGTCGCAGCTGGATATCACACCGCGCGTCTTCGTGAGTTAATGGGTTTAGAGACTGAAGAGTTACAGGCCAAGCGCTTACTTGCATCCTTTGATCGCTACCGCGCGCGTGAAGATAAAACAGGTGCATCAATTACTGAGATGGCCAGGCGATGGCTCATAGAAGTTTTTGAACCGATCATCAATCGTGTGCCTGAATCTATGCGAGGCAGAGTTGAACATGCACAGATGTTCCATGAGATCCTAGAAAACCGCTGGTATTTAAGTGAGGAGAAAGGCGTTGATGTTGGCCTTGCTTTTGCAACCGATAATTACCTCGCCGAGATTCTGCCCTCCCGCCGAGATTCTGGAGTTGATGTCGCTGCGCAGTAGGATTGTGGCATGGCTAATCCTCCCAATTTTGCGCAAGCGGTGGACTTAAGCTCTCTCGGAAAGCCAAAGGCACCACCGGCCGGGCCAATGCCTGGCTTAGAAGTAACGGCGGCTAATTTAACGGCTGAGTTTTTGCCTCTCTCTCAATCTAAGCCAGTCATCGTCATTGCATGGTCTGCCAGATCTCCTGAATCAATCGAGATGGTTAAAACTCTTGGCACACTTGAAACCTCTTATCAAGGTAGTTGGACACTTGCCCGTTTAGATATCGATGCCGAGCCGCAGGTTGCACAAGCACTTCAAACAAAGAGTGTTCCATATGCAATCGCACTCATTGGCGAACAGATGGTTCCACTCTTTGAGCAGAGTTATCCCGAGGCGCAGGTTCGTTTAGTGCTAGATAAAGTCCTAACCCTTGCTGGCGAGCAAGGCGTTGGAAGTGCACCCGTTGAAGTTAGTGAGCCTGAAGAGGATGAGGCGATGGCAGCGCTAGAGTCCGGTGATTTTAAAGCCGCAGAAGTTGCCTACAAGAAACTATTGGCCCGAAAGCCCGCAGATAGTTTTGCAAAGTTGGGTCTTGCACAAACGCAGTTGTTAATCCGTACCGATGGATTAGATCTAGAAGTTATCATCAAGCAAGCTACTGATTCTCCCAGCGATATTGCACTCCAACTGCAGGCTGCAGATATGGAGATTGCAAACGGGGGAGTAGAAGCGGCTTTTAATCGCCTGCTGCAGGTAGTGAAGGCGACATCGGGAGATGAGCGCACAAAGGCCAGAGAGCATCTCTTAACTCTCTTTGTCTTAGTCGATCCATCTGATCCACGACTGGCTGCGGCAAGAAGTGCGCTAGCGAACGCACTCTTTTGATGAAGAGCTTAGATCCGAGAGCAGAGCTAAAGTACTTAAAGCTTTTATTTTTTCTCTTCGCTTTTCTCATCATGTCGTGGATACCACGTTTTCCCGAGGTAAAGGCAAACCTGGGTATTTCTAACGGCGAGTTTGGATCAATCATCAGTAGCTCTGCTCTTGGCGCAATTATCGCACTTTTATCGGTAGGGCACTTAGTACATAACTATGGCGTAAAACTAGTGCTGCATTTGTCAGCGATTTCTATGGCCATAAGCTTGATACTTTTAACGACCACGCACTCCACATTGATCTTTCTGGTAGCCAACATTATCCAAGCCGGCGCGATTGCATCTTTTCATATAGCCATCAACGCTCAGGGCTTTAATTATCAAGATCGCACAAAAAGCAGTGTGATAACCCTGCTGAGTGGGTTTTGGAGCAGCGGTGCACTTGCAACTATCGTTGTGTCGGGCTTGCTTGTCAATCGAATCCCAGTACATATTCATATCACTATCCTTGCCCTCACAATCCTCTTAATCATATTCTTTGTAGTTTCATCTATGGATTCATACCTTCTACAACCAAATCATGATGTAGAGGCTGATTATAAGATTAGTGATATTTTTAAGGGCTTTCGGATTGATATATTAGTCTCGGGCGCACTGTTCTGTGGTGTCTTTCTCGAGTTTGCCGTTGGAGATTGGGCTGCGATCTTTGTGAAAGAGGATGTTGGTATAAAAAGTGGCCTTCATACATTGCCCTACATCCTCTTTACTGTGACCATGATTATTGGGCGCTTGAGCGTTCACTTTCTTTTCTCTCGATTTTCAATTCAGTTTCTGATGAAGTTAGGTTCGCTAGTCTCGGCTTCCTCATTTTTAATCGGAATTTTCACAGTGAGGTTGATTGGCCCTGATAAAAAGATGCTTTCACTGGTGGTCTTATGCATCACTTTTACAGTTGCCGGTTTAGGCTCATCATTTCTTGCACCAAGTGTTATGAATATAGCCAACTCTCGTTCTGCATCACCAGCTAGTGTTGTAATCGGACATCTAGGAGTAATAAATAACATTGCAGTTTTTACCATGCGATTAATCATCGCTTGGACAGCACAGGCCTTTTCACTCTCTATCGCCTTAATGATTCCAGCGCTATTGCTCTTTATGGTTCCTTACTTTTCTAAGATCTTTAAGCGCGCTTAAATTCAATCACTGCCGTTAAGGGCAGTGAAATCAGCCCGATCAACCAGAGCCCTCCGTATTACCAGCATCTGCGGCCGATATGTCATCGATTCGATATTTTTCCATAGCCGCAACAACAACACGTCTTTTAACCTGACCCAGTCTTTCTAGCTCTTGAAGTGTTGCTACAGCGATAGATTCGGCATCGACCTTAAAGTGTCTGCGCAGTGCCCCGCGAGTATCTGAGAGCCCAAAGCCATCGGTACCAAGGGATAAGAATGGCTTCTCTATCCACGGTGCAATCTGATCTTGAACTGCGCGCATGTAGTCACTTACGGCTATCACTGGACCATTGTGTCCATCGAGTTTTTGTGAGATATAGGCGCGCTTGCGCTCGTGTGGATTTAGAAGATTATGACGATCAGTTTTTAGACCATCACGACGAAGTTCATTCCATGAAGTAACAGACCAGACTGATGCCTCTATGCCCCAATCTTCACGCAGTAGCCTCTGTGCTTTGAGCGCCCAGTTAACGCCGACACCAGATGCCAAAATCTGTGCAGATTTCTTACGTCGATTTTTGGCAGGTGAATAAAGATAAAGCCCCTTAAGTAGTCCAGCTACATCTAGGTTTTCAGGCTCTGCAGGGTGAACGTATGGCTCGTTATAGACGGTGATGTAGTAATAAATATTCTCACTATTCTCGCCATACATACGGCGCAGTCCATCTTTAACAATCTGCCCAAGCTCGAATGCAAATGCTGGATCATAGGAGACAACGGCCGGGTTAGTAGATGCGAGTAGATGCGAGTGGCCATCTTCATGTTGTAAGCCTTCGCCATTTAGAGTTGTGCGCCCGGCAGTTGCACCAATTACAAAACCACGTACCAACTGATCGGCTGCGGCCCAGAAAGCATCTCCAGTGCGCTGGAAACCAAACATGGAGTAGAAGATATACATCGGGATCATTGGCTCATCGTGGGTGGAGTAGGAAGATCCAACGGCTGTAAATGAGGCAACTGATCCCGCCTCATTGATGCCTTCATGCAAAATTACACCCGAAGTAGACTCCTTATAGGAGAGCATGAGCTCGCGATCAACGGCCTTGTACTGCTGGCCACTGGGTGAGTAAATCTTCATCGTTGGAAAGAGTGAATCCATTCCAAATGTGCGTGCCTCATCGGGGATGATCGGAACAATGCGCGAACCAAGTCCTGGATCTTTTACTAAATCTTTAAGCATGCGAACAAATGCCATCGTTGTTGCAATCTCTTGCTGCCCAGAGCCGCGCTTCACCGATTCATAGACTGAGTCATCTGGTTGAGTAAGTGGGCGTGAAATTGAGCGTCTGCGTGGAATCGATCCACCCAAAGCTGCGCGCCGTTCTGCCAAGTACTTCGCCTCATCGGAATCTTCGGCAGGTTTGAAGTATGGCGGTAGATACTTATCTAGCTTCTCATCCGGTATCTCTAAGTGCAACGTATCTCTAAAGCCCTTTAAATCTTCAAGGCTCATCTTCTTCATCTGGTGCGTTGAGTTACGGCCTTCAAAGGTAGAGCCAAGTGTCCAACCCTTAATGGTTTTAGCTAAAATTACAGTTGGACGGCCGTTATGTTGAACAGATGCGGTGTAGGCGGCAAATAACTTCTTATAGTCATGGCCACCGCGCCTTAGGCTCCAGATTTTTTCATCGCTCCAGTCCGCGACCATCGCAGCAGTTCGTGGATCTCGTCCAAAGAAGTTCTCACGCACATAGGCACCGGACTCGGCTTTAAATGTCTGGTAATCGCCATCTAGCGTCTCGTTCATAATCTTAACAAGTGCGCCTTCACGATCTTGGGCCAAAAGTGGATCCCAATCCCGGCTCCATACAACTTTAATTACATTCCATCCAGCCCCACCAAATGTTGATTCAAGCTCTTGAATAATCTTGCCATTTCCACGCACAGGTCCATCCAGGCGTTGTAAATTACAGTTAACAACGAAAGTTAAATTATCTAATTTTTCACGTGATGCAAGACCAATAGCACCAAGAGTGTCAACC
>CAFABG010000024.1_pt1 | contig 12782 bp, 13 predicted proteins | sample 7267821 | NCBI WGS metagenome assembly CAFABG01 (sample SAMEA6814007, study PRJEB35770) | freshwater metagenome | biome: Freshwater; feature: Freshwater reservoir; material: water | place: Czech Republic | collected 2017-08-18 | depth 30m m
CTCCTAAGCCTGCGGCGGAATGAAAACTGCGCTGCGGTAGTAGGCCAGCTCTGCGATTGAATCTTGAATATCTCCAAGGGCGCGGTGGTTGCCGGTCTTTGGTGGGGATGCGAAGTAGGCCTTGGGATACCAGCGGCGTGCTAACTCTTTAATCGATGAGACGTCGATGGTTCGGTAATGAAGGAAGTCATTGAGAGTTGGCATATCGCGTGCGATAAAACTGCGATCAACACCCACCGAGTTTCCAGCAAGAGGAGATTTACCAGGTTGTAATCCGCACTCGAGCAGATATGCAATCACTTGTAGCTCGGCCTCAACTACTGAAATGCCGTTAGGGATCTGCGTGATTAATCCTGAGGTGGTATGCATCGCGGTGACGAAATCATTCATGCCAGCTAACTCATCGGCGCTCGCCCGGATGACAACATCGACACCGTCGCCGATTACGTTGAGCTCGGAGTCGGTGACGAGCACGGCGATTTCGACCAGGACATCCTTTTCCAAGGAGAGCCCAGTCATCTCGCAGTCGATCCAGATGAGGTTCGCTTGTTCATTGGCCATGCGCGCCTGGCAGGAATCGAACCTGCGACAACCTGCTTAGAAGGCAGGTGCTCTATCCGACTGAGCTACAGGCGCCTGTAGGGTCGTGGATGCTAAGTCTACCGATACATAACGATAAGGTTTCATCCCATGGCTGAGTTCATTTATACGATGAAAAAGGCGCGAAAAGCGCATGGTGAGAAAGTAATTCTCGACGACGTTACTTTGATGTTTTACCCCGGCGCCAAGATTGGCGTGGTCGGCCCTAACGGTGCGGGTAAGTCCACCGTCCTTCAGATTATGGCCGGTTTGCAGCAGCCATCTAATGGTGAGGCCTATTTAACCCCTGGCTTTTCTGTTGGAATTTTGATGCAGGAGCCAGTTTTAAATGAGAGCAAAAATGTAATTGATAACGTTAAAGAGGGAGTCGCTGAAACCGTTGCGATGCTCGATCGCTTTAATGTGATTAGCGAAGAGCTCGGCAATCCAGATGCCGACTATGACAAGTTATTGGCTGAGATGGGTGATCTACAAGAAAAGCTCGATCACCGAAATGCCTGGGAGCTTGATTCACAACTTGAACAGGCGATGGATGCTCTGCGCTGTCCACCACCTGATGCCGATGTATCGGTTTTATCGGGTGGAGAAAAGCGCCGGGTTGCTTTGTGCAAACTGCTCTTACAAGCCCCAGATCTATTACTTCTCGATGAGCCTACAAACCACTTAGATGCCGAATCTGTTTTATGGCTCGAGCAGCATTTAAATAAGTATGCCGGCGCAGTAGTTGCGATTACGCACGATAGATATTTCTTGGACAACGTGGCCCAGTGGATTCTCGAACTCGATCGTGGTCGTGCCTATCCATATGAAGGTAACTACACGACGTATTTAGAGACAAAATCTGCGCGCCTTAAGATCGAAGGCCAGAAAGATGCCAAGCGCGCAAAGCGTTTAACTGAAGAGCTTGAATGGGTCCGTCAAAATGCAAAGGGGCGCCAAGTTAAATCAAAGGCCCGCCTTGCTCGCTATGAAGAGATGGCCGCTGAGGCTGACAAGATGCGCAAGTTGGATTTTGAAGAGATTCAGATTCCACCAGGGCCCCGTCTTGGAAACGTTGTTATCGAAGTTGAGCATTTAACGAAGGGCTTTGGCGATCGCGTACTAATCGATGATCTCTCATTTACTCTGCCCCGCAATGGAATCATTGGAGTAATCGGACCCAACGGTGCCGGTAAGACAACGCTCTTTAAAACAATACTAGGTCTTGAAACTCCGGACTCTGGAAATGTGAAGATTGGTGAAACGGTAAAGATTTCCTACGTTGATCAATCCCGTGGCGGAATCGACCCTAAGAAGAGTTTGTGGGAGGTCGTCTCAGATGGCCTTGATTTCATTAAAGTCGGAATGGTTGAAATGCCATCACGGGCCTACGTATCCTGCTTTGGTTTTAAAGGCCCAGATCAACAAAAGCCTGCAGGAATTTTATCGGGCGGCGAGCGCAACCGTTTGAACTTAGCTTTGACGCTCAAACAAGGTGGCAACTTACTCCTCCTGGATGAGCCAACGAATGACTTAGATGTTGAGACTCTTGGTTCACTTGAAAATGCGTTGCTGGAGTTTCCAGGTTGCGCCGTAGTTATCTCTCACGATCGATGGTTTTTGGACCGCGTAGCAACACATATCTTGGCCTATGAGGGTGATTCAAAGTGGTTCTGGTTTGAAGGCAACTTCGAATCCTATGAAGAGAATAAAATCCAACGATTAGGCGCCGATGCTGCCCGTCCGCACCGCGTTACGTATAGAAAGTTGACCCGCTAAATGAAATTTACGAATAAGCAGTATGTGCGCTGGGATGATTTAGATGCAGTGGGCCACGTTAACCATGCAAAATATCTAACGATTGCCCAAGAGGCGCGATTTGCCTTGTTTGGTTTCTTTAACATGGTTGTGGCTCGTGCCGAGGCCGATTACAAAGCACCGATCGCAGAGGGCAATATCTACATCGATGTCACGATGTGGGTTGAATCTATTGGCACCGCATCTTTTATCTTGGTCTATGAGGTCTTTAATAACGGGTTGCTCTGTGCCCGCGTTAAGACTGTACAGGTTGCAGTTACCGAAGATACAAAGAGCTCTCGTCCGCTGAGTGAGCAGCAACGAGAAGTTTTGAACAAATACCTCGAAACTAGTTAATGCCAAATTCTCAACTCCAACAACGTGTGGTTCGAACCCTTGCCAGTGCACAGGTTCTTAGCGGCGTTGGAGTTGCCGGCACGGTTGCCGCTGGATCACTTTTAGTCTCATCCATCACCGACTCAGAAACACTTGCAGGTCTTGCACAAACAAGTGCCGTGCTAGGTGCTGCAGCTCTTGCACTTCCATTAGCGCGATTAACTGCGCACGGTGGAAGACGCTTAGCGCTATCGGTTGGATATGCCTCTGGAGTTATCGGTTCAATCTTTGCAATCCTGGGTGGTGCTCAGCGCAATTTATTTTTCATGCTCCTTGGAACTTTTCTTGTGGGTGCAGCATCGGCTGCGGGATACCAAGCGCGCTTTGCCGCAATTGATTTAGCTACAAATGAAACCCGCGCCAAACAACTCTCCTTTGTAGTCTGGGGTTCAACGATTGGCGCAGTCGCTGGACCAAACCTCATGGACCCAGCTGGCAACATAGCCGAACTCTTTAATTTGCCGCCCTTGGTTGGCCCGTACTTAGTATCAGCACTCACGCTCTTTCTAGCTGCCTTAGTAATTTTTATCTTTCTGCGCCCTGACCCTTATTTAACAGCGGAAAAAGAGGCCAGCGTCGTGCAACACAAAGGCTCGACAAAAGCCGCTCTCTCACACATTCGCTCAAATCCTAAGGCGCTCTTTGCAATCTCTGCAATTGCCATTGGTCATGTTGCAATGGTCTCTGTAATGGTGATGACTCCTATCCACATGAAACATGTCGATGTCTCTTTACGCATTATTGGTTTTGTCATCAGTGTGCATGTTTTAGGCATGTATGCCTTTTCACCAATTATTGGATCGTTGAGTGATCGATTGGGACGAGTCCGTGTCATTCAAATAGGCTTCGTTATTTTATTGGCCTCAACTATTGTTGCAGGTAGCGCTGCTGCCGATAACGCAATTCAATTAGGAGTAGGCCTGTTCTTACTTGGCCTAGGTTGGTCGTGCACATTAATTGCAGGCTCTGCTTTTCTTTCAGAGTCTGTTTCAATCCAGATGCGCCCTGCATCCCAGGGTGCCAGTGATTTAGTTATGAACTTATCAGGGGCAGGCGGCGGAGCAGTAGCTGGTCTCATTATCGGAATGTTGAGTTATGGATGGCTTTGCTTATTCGCTGCGATTCCAGTGCTACTTTTAGGCGTGCTATCTATGAGAGTGAGAAGCGATGGCGATTAAGTCAAAGATACATCCGGCGTGGATCGCTGCGATTGTTACGTTTTTTACTTTAGTTGCAACTGCAGGTTTTAGATCAGCGCCCTCAGTTTTAATTGTTCCTCTTGAAGAGGCCTTTGGTTGGAACCGCGAACAGATCTCCCTGGCCATCTCAGTCAATGTTTTGTTATTTGGATTAACTGCGCCCTTTGCCGCAGCGTTGATGGAGCGCTTCACTGTGCGCAAAGTTGTGATGGGCGCACTAACAACAGTTAGTACAGGTGCATTTCTAACGACGCAAATACATGCACCCTGGCAGTTAGTTGCAACCTGGGGTGTCATCGTAGGTATTGGGACTGGCTCTATGGCACTTGTCTTTGCCGCAACTATTGCAAATCGCTGGTTCGTTAAGCGCAGAGGTTTAGTAATAGGTGGTTTAACTGCAGCTGGTGCTGCAGGGCAGCTAATCTTCTTGCCAGGTCTGAGTCGTCTATCGGAGCTTCATGGCTGGAGATCAATTGGTCTAACTATTGGCGCTGCTTCACTGTTAATGGTTCCGTTTATCTATCTATTCCTGCGCGAAAAACCCGCCGACCTTGGCCTATTGCCATACGGTGCGCCAGATGACTGGATGCCACCGGTGAAATCTGAAATGAGTGCGGCAAAGTTGGCAATAGTTACCTTAAAAGAGGCTAGTGCCCATAGGGATTTCTGGTACCTGACTGGCTCCTTCTTTGTCTGCGGCTTATCAACGAGCGGATTAATCGGTACTCATTTTATTCCAGCTGCTCACGACCATGGAATGGGTCAGGTGATGGCGGCTAGCTTGTTAGCACTTGTTGGTTTCTTTGATGTGATCGGTACTTTATTCTCGGGCTGGTTAACCGATAAATATGATCCACGAAAACTTTTGTTCTTTTATTACGGACTACGAGGCCTGTCCTTGTTCTTATTACCTTCAATTCTATTTTCGACGTTGCATCCATCAACTTTAATCTTTGTTATTTTTTATGGTCTCGATTGGGTGGCAACGGTTCCACCAACAGTGATGCTCTGTCGCACAATTTTGGGGCCAGATCGCGGGACCGTGATCTATGGCTGGGTATTTGCCGCACACCAGATAGGTGGTTCAATCGCTGCGCTGGGAGCGGCGATCGTACGCGTTAAATTTGGTGATTACGCCGCAGCATTTTATGTGAGTGGTGCCCTTTGTATCATCACAAGTTATTTTGTTTTACAGATTGGCAAGAGCAAAGACAGCGCTAGTCTTAACGCATGAGCAGTTATTACGAACAAGTAGGTGGCGAAAAATTCTTTAACGATTTGGTTTCGCAGTTCTATGCCCATGTTGCAACCGATCCTATTTTGCGCCCTATGTATCCTGAGGGTGATTTAAAAGGCGCAGCTGAGCGGCTGAAGATGTTTCTAGAGCAGTACTGGGGTGGACCAACTACCTATCAAGAGCTTCGGGGTCATCCACGACTTCGAATGCGCCATGCTGGATTTCACATCAACACAGTAGCCCACGATGCCTGGCTTAACGCGATGCACAAGGCCGTTGATGGCATGGATATGGATGCGGCGTTGAAGGACCAGTTGTGGAGCTACATTGAGATGGCGGCAGATTCGATGGTCAATCAACCAGATTGAGATTGATTGCCTACTTTTAAGATTTCACCATTTCGTAAATACCAGAGCGTTCCTTTTTTATCTCGCACCGTTGTCACACGCAGGCCAACTTTTTCAACAATGCCTTGAATCTCTAAAACATCAACGCTGTCACCAACACCATATTGATCTTCAACTAACATAAAGATTCCAGATAAAATATCGCGCACAAGTGTCTGTGCGCCAAGGCCAAGGGCCACACCCAAGATTCCAGCCGATGCGATGAGGGGTCCTAAGTTAAAACCAAACTCTCCCAGCACCATTCCAGTTGCAACGATCCAGAGCACTGATTTCAAGCTCGCAGCAAGAACTCCACCGATTGTGCGAGCGCGCTCTTTCTGTCGGGCAACGATATTGCGCGGTCCCAGAACCAGATCGGCGGTGGCTAAGCGGTTCACGGCCCGGTGAATTGCCCGAGTACCAATGCTCTGGGCCACGATGGCCGTTACAAGGATGATGAGGATGCGAAGGGGTGTACCGCTGGCCCAATTGAGGAAGTTTTGCGCCGAATCGCTCATAGATATGACTGTAGCCAAATATTTACCTAAATACCGCTTTGAAATACCTGCACCAAGGCGTGTTGTGAGGCAAGATAACCCAATCGGCGCAGGCCATGCGCCAGATCGGGAGCGATTAATGTCGCGCACACTAGTTCTCAATGCCACCTACGAACCGCTGGGTGTCATAACAGAGCGCCGTGCCCTGATTCTTGTCCTTAACCACCGCGCAACAATGATTGAACAGTCAGGTGATGTCGTACATTTTTCTGGCGGTGAGTTAGATCTTCCATCGGTCATTCGCTTAAATAAGTTTGTCCGCATCCCTTATCGACATGCAGTTCCGCTATCGCGCCGTGCAATCTTTGCTCGCGATGGTGGGCGATGCGTCTATTGCACCGCACCTGCAACATCGATCGATCACGTTGTGCCGCGAAGCCGTGGCGGTGCTCACATTTGGGAAAATGTTGTCTCGGCATGTCACAAATGCAATCACCTCAAGGCCGATAGGAATTTAAAGGAGATTGGTTGGCGTCTGCGTCAGCTGCCACGTGAACCAGTGGGTGCTGCATGGAGAATCCTTGGAACTGGTCGTACCGATGATCGATGGCTGCAGTACTTACAGCCATTTGGTGTGGCAGCAGCGACTGCTTAAGTAAATTACACTTACCCCATGTATTTAATTTTGAGCGCCGTTGAAGACGGCACAGTCGCAGGACCAGGTCTTAGGGCGATCGAAACCGTTATTACTTTTCTCATAATCCCAGTCGTAATGTTTATCGTTATCGCTGGTTTGTCGTGGGTTGGATCTCGCCCGCGCACAGCAAAGACGCAGACCTCGATTACTTCGATTAATTAATTACTGATGCTTTGAACTTTTAAAGCACGCACCAAGCCATCTCTTGCTTCGATAACTAACTTACGCAATACGGCTGGCGAGTGAGCGCCAGTTGTATCAAGCCACTTTGCTGTCTTATCGATAGTTGATTGTGAAACAACCCACGTTGGATATAGGCCAGAGACAATCTTGGCCGCCCCCTCGTATGATTTTGCCTCCCAGACCCCGATAATTGAATCGAAGTAGCGGTCAACATAGTTAGCTAATAGCTCTCGCTGAATTGGACGTTGGAAACCGGCAACGAGGGCCGACCTTACCGATGTCTGAATATCTTCGTTTACTATCTTGTGCCATGCATAATCTTTTGCACTACCTGTTGGCGCTGCGGCGATTGCGGTTTCATAGAAGCAGTTACCGCTTGTGGTGTTATCGCGTACTAATTCGGCATCGAGTTCGGCCTTAGTAATTGCCCCTCGCTCAGATAATGCGATCATAAAGAACCAGCGCTGATCAGCATCGACGATTAGTCCGGGGGCTGAGCCATTGAGTAGAGCGCGTACTGATTCAATTTGCGCTGCTGTAACTGCGTTTTGTGCAAATGCACGGGCAAATAAAAGTTGCAGATCACTTCCAGGAGCTACGCTCTGTAGGAGTGCATTTAAACCATCGGCAAGCTTGATGCGCATCTGATTGCGATTGGCATCGGTTGAATATGCCTCAACTGATGTATACATCTGTGAAAGCGTAATGCTGACAACTGCGTCATCGTTTTCCCCTGGCAATCCTGCAAAGGCGATATCTAAGAAATCAGAGGATGAGATCTCTCCATCTCGATGCATGTCCCACACTGCAGCCCAACACAGGGCACGGGTAAGTGGATCAGTAATATTTCCTAGGTGTGGAGTAAGTGTTTTTAGTGAGCGTTGATCAAATCGAATCTTTGCATAAGAGAGATCGCGATCGTTGATCAGCAATAAGTCAGCAACCTTTTGGCCAGCAAACTCTGGCACAACAGTTACAGTGCCAGCAACATCTAGTTCGGTTGATATGCGCAGCTTGATTGCATCGCCGTCAACGTCATAGAGCGCAATAGCCAATCGGTGTGGGCGAAGCTCCTTTGAGCCGACTGGAACTATTGGAGTCTCCTGTTTGATGGCAACAGATGCATAATTCTGGCCATCGATAACAATTTCTGGACGAAGTGTGTTCACACCTGCAGTTTGTAGCCATGTTGCGGCCCACGAATCTAATGAGCGACCGCTTGTTGCCTCTAGCTCATCGAAGAGATCTTTTAGAGTTGTATTACCCCAGGCGTGCTTGGCGAAGTATTTTTGAAGTCCGGTTATAAAGTTTTCACGTCCAACATGTGCTACCAACTGCTGCAAAACCGATGCACCTTTGGCATATGTAATTCCATCGAAGTTAGCGTTAACGGCTTCGATATCGACCATATCTGCAACGATGGGGTGTGTAGATGAGAGTTGATCTTGGCGGTATGCCCAGTTCTTTCGCTCGCTATTAAAGCCAGCCCAACCACCCTTAAATCGAGTTCCTTCGGCCATTGCAAGGTATGCCATGAATTCGGCAAATGATTCATTGAGCCATAGATCATCCCACCAGGACATTGTGACGAGATTGCCAAACCACATATGTGCCATTTCATGCAAAATAACGTTAGCGCGAGACATATACATTTTTTCTGGCATGTGGCTGCGGAAAACCAATAGGTCTTCGCGGAAAGTAACTGCACCAGCATTTTCCATCGCACCGAAATTAAAGTCGACCACTGCGATTTGATCGTACTTATCAAATGGATAGGCCAGCCCAAAAGTCTTTTCAAAGTAATCAAAGCCCTGCTTTGTAAGTAAGAAAATATCATCGGGATCTAAGTACTGCGCCATTGATTTACGGCAGTAGATACCAAGTGGGACTTCTTTGCCGCCCTTATAAAGATCATGGACATGCGAATAAGGACCTGCAATCAATACTGCCAAATACATTGGAATCCGGGGAGTAGTTGTGAACTTCCAAAGTGTTTTTTCTCCCACACTTTCCTTGGAAGCAACTGGATTATTTGAAATCGCCTCCCAGTGCCCTGGAGTTGTGACGGTAAATGTGAAAGTTGCCTTTAGGGATGGTTGATCAAAACAGGGGAACATATGGCGGATATAGGCGGTCTCACCCTGTGAATAGAGATAGATCTCGCCATCGGATGGATCAAGTGAGCGCTGTAGACCTTCGCCAGATTTTGAGTAGATGCCTTCGATTTCGATGACTAAGTGATTCTTTGCCGCGAGATTTTTTAGAAAGATTGATTGACCATCAAAGCCCGTTGTATCTACCGCAACGCCGTTAAGGGTTGCAGAGATAACACGGCGACCACAGGCATCAATAAAGGTAGAATAACCAGGAGTAGTGCAGGAGAAGTTGACCTCCGACTTGGCATAGAAGGTTTCGTCACCAGTTGTGACATCGAGGGTGACGTCGTAGGACTCAACGTATAAATGAGCTGCACGCTCTGTAGCCTCGATGCGCGAAATATTAATGCCAGGCACTTATTGCTCCTTTTGTAGGTATCAATCCAACCATGAGATTCTTACCCCATGGAACGCCCCTCGATTCGCAGCTACAGCATTCGAGGTACTCGAATTACTGAAGCGCAGAGGGCTGCGAAAAGTTTACTGCAAGAGATTCATGGAATCCCAGTTGAAAATAGGAAGCTCGATCTTAGGGAGATATTTCCAACATCACAAAAAACCATCATGGAGATTGGCTTCGGAATGGGCGAGGCCACAGCAATCATGGCCCTTAACTCACCGCAGAATGGATACCTGGCCGTTGATCTTCACCCTCCTGGAATTGGCAAACTCTTAGCTCGCATTCAAGAGCAAGAGATAAGTAATATCAAAGTCATTGAAGATGATGTGCATGTTGTTCTGCCCTACATGATTCACGATCATGCTCTAGATGGCGTACACCTGTACTTTCCAGATCCATGGCCAAAATCTAAGCACCACAAACGCCGGATAGTTACTCCAGCATTTCTAGAGCTCGTCGCAGCAAAATTAAAACCTGGTGGCTATTTTCACCTGGCCACTGATTGGTTTCCATATGCCCAAGCGATGCAGGTTGTATTCAGCACATCAGATCAATTTAGCGGGGGAGTAATCGCTAAGCCCGATTGGCGACCAGTGACTCGTTTTGAAGGACAGGGGATCGATAAAGATCACCGAGTTACTGACCTGCTTTATCTTCGTAACTAGTAATTTTATTAATCCGTCGAATATGGCGCTCATCGTTGCTAAAGGGAGTTTCGATAAAGGCATCGATAATGGCTTTGCACTCATCGATTGTGTGCATTCGTCCGCCGATTCCAACAACATTTGCATTGTTGTGCTCTTTAGCTAGCTTTGCAGTCTCGATACTCCAAGCAAGTGCTGCTCGCACACCTTTAACTTTATTTGCTGCAATCTGCTCGCCATTTCCAGAGCCACCTAAAACGATTCCAAGTGAGCCCGAATCAGCAACCGTTGCAACCGCGGCCGGAATGCAAAAATCTGGATAATCATCGAGTGCATCAAATTCATGCGGACCGTGATCTGTAACGGTGTGGCCCTTTGATTGCAGATATTGAATGAGTGCGCCTTTTAATTCAAGTCCTGCATGGTCGCTGCCGATGTGAATTCTCATGAGTGCATCCTGCCATCAACGGTGATGGGATAAAGAAAAACCCGCCACATGATCGCTCGTGTGGCGGGTTTTCACCCTTAGGAGGAGGTAGAGAATTTAGTTATTAACCCTTGTTGCCCTTGGTGTGCTTCTTGCCATGATCTTTGCGATCGCCTGGGCCACCTTTACCATGTCCCTGACCACGAACTGCATCAACCCTGGCAGTTACATGTGCGCTCAGACCTGCTTTATGTGTAGCCGCTTTTTCTGCACTCATTGTGCCTGCAGCAACAGCAGCATCGATATTTTTTGTGGCCTCAGCAACTAGTGCAGTGATCAGTGCAGATTTCTTTGCACCTGCAATTGCACCAAGAGTTTCACCGGCCTTAAGACGTGACTTAATCGTTGCCGCATCGATTCCAATGATTGAAACAACAAGCGCCTCACGAGCTTGATGATTGGCCTCATGTGCTGCCTTATGCTCTGCCTTAGCTGTCGCAGATTTTGGCTTAGCACCTGCGGCGCTAGCACTATTGATGGCGCCAAGTGAGAGTGCAACAGTTGTTAGTGCAACCACTGCAATCTTTCTCTTTGTTGAGATTGTCATCGTGTACCCATTCCCTTTCAAAACCGTCGTTGACTTGTTTGTCTCTGACTAGTCGTAATAAACCCTTCGATGGTGAGAATTGTAATAATCAACCCTTAGAACACCTTGTGAATATCAGCGACACCCCGAGCCACTATGCGGGGAGTTCCCGCCAGATTAGCCCAATTAGGCGCGAGGGATTCCTTATTTCTGAGCCTTGGCCCCTGCCTCAGACTAAAACAGAGTTCATCCCCAGAATGAAGGAAAAGGAAGATCCCCATGAATCGACGTAGAAACGCCATCGCTCTCTCATTAGCTCTGACCTTAATAACCTCACAAGGCGCTCTTGCTGCAGGCAAAACATCCGTCATCATTAAAAAAGCAGGGCGTGCAACAACATTGACTCCTAACACAATCCTTAGTGGAAGTGGAGCTCCCGCAAGGACTCTTGGCATCGATGGTGATTTCTATATTGATATAAAGAATGCAAATCTCTATGGCCCAAAAACTAAAGGTGCATGGAAACTTGCAACATCACTTCGGACCGTTGAGACAAGGGATCTGTTGATACCTGCCTCTGGGGCAGATGGAGTAAAAGGTGATCGCGGTGAACAAGGCCTAACTGGCTCTGATGGTGCAACCGGTGCAAAAGGTGCAACTGGTGATCGTGGATTAACAGGATTAACAGGATTAACAGGTGCGAGTGGTTTAACTGGTGCAACGGGTTCAACCGGACTCTCTGGTGGAACGGGTTTCAGTGGAGCAACTGGTGCAACGGGAGCAACTGGAGCAACTGGTGCAACTGGATTAAAAGGTGACACAGGCGCAGCTGGCTCTGCAGGAGCGACAGGGCCTACCGGCTTAACAGGTGCCGCTGGTTCAACAGGAAGTACTGGAGCTAAGGGAGATACAGGATTAACTGGCCTAACAGGAACAACCGGAGCTGCAGGTTCTAATGGAACACCAGGTGCAGCAGGTGATACAGGTGCGGCAGGTTCAACTGGTGCCACAGGAGCCGCTGGTATTTCAAATTCGTATTTTGTAGATATTCAACAGTGGACCTTATCGACTTCTAGTAATTCTGGCACAAGTGATTCTGCTTCATTTGGGACTTTAGTTAGTGGTGGCTCTTATACATTTGAAATCATGCTAGATGGAACATTTTCACCAGCGACAGCAAGTTCAATGAATATTGGAATGCAAGTCGTTGCATCTGTAACACCTGCTTCGATGCAATATCGGGTTTTCTCAAGCGACTCCTCAACTTTCATTAATGCAGTCGGGGGTCGCCATTATCAATTTTTAGTTTTTGGAACCATCGTTTGTGGCGTAGGTGCAACTTCACTCACTTTAAGAGCTGTTGACCAATACGGAGCAACTTCCGGAAATATGCTTTCATTCACAGGCAAAGCGTTGATTAACAAAGTCGGCTCAATCGGCTAAAAATCTTGGAGCGGGTGACCGGGATCGAACCGGCATGGCCAGCTTGGAAGGCTGGGGCTCTACCATTGAGCTACACCCGCATGTGGTGCTTAGAGGCTAAAGGTACTGGGTGGGTAAGAGTTGAGTGAAATCTCGTCTAGACTCCTGCATTGCGC
>CAFABG010000028.1_pt1 | contig 11914 bp, 10 predicted proteins | sample 7267821 | NCBI WGS metagenome assembly CAFABG01 (sample SAMEA6814007, study PRJEB35770) | freshwater metagenome | biome: Freshwater; feature: Freshwater reservoir; material: water | place: Czech Republic | collected 2017-08-18 | depth 30m m
CCCACGGGCACACCTGGTACAAAGGGTCTATTAGCAACGCTTCCTCGCGATAGCAAAATATCGCCGACCTTAACACTGGTTAAGTTATCTATTAACTGCAGGCTGGCAGAGCGATTGCCACGACCTGAAAGTATGCCTATCTGCTGGCTGCCAGCGATTCGGATACCGATTCGAAATGAAGGATCTGTGGCCAGAGATATTAAAGCCGAATTGGGGTAGACATCTTTAACTACTCCAGCAATGCCAAACTCTGACAAGACTGTCATATTTCTTTTAATTCCAGCATTTGATCCAGTATCGATTGTTATAGTCTGTGCAAAAGATTGACTCGAGCCTTGACTAATAACGCGGGCGTTAACAACTTTAAATCCAGCAGTGCCAGCTAAATCTAAAATGCTCTTTAACTGATCTAGCTGAGCATCAGCATTTTTTCGATTCGCTAACTCGGCTTTTAATGAATTGTTATTGGCGCGCAGCTCTTCGATCTGATTACGGGTTCGTCCTAAGTGAGTAATATCTGAAAAGAAATTTTTAAATGGTGCGAGTACCACGTTTCCTGCACGTTGGAAGGGCGAGAGAATCGTCTGTGTACCTTGACGTGCACCTTCGAGTACACCAACACCACGCAGGTCAAGGGTGATAAGGAAGAGTGCAGTTACTATAAGAATGATTAAAAGCAGTCGGCTTCGACCTTCACTGCCCTTACGCATCTCTTAAAGGCCCTATCGACGAGGTTCGGAGATTAAGACCTTCTCTAAGGCTTCAAACTCTTCGATGCACTTACCAGAGCCTTCAACAACTGCATCGAGTGGACGCTCGGCAACGTGAATTGGCATTCCAGTCTCTTTGCGAAGACGCTCATCAAGGCCCTTCAATAACGCTCCGCCACCAGTTAAAACAATTCCGCGATCCATAAGATCAGATGCAAGCTCTGGTGGAGTCTTATCGAGCGTGCTCTTTACGGCATTAATGATTGCATTAACTGGCTCTTCAATCGCTTTGCGAATTTCGGCAGCAGATACAACGATTGTCTTTGGTAGCCCCGTTGCTAAGTCACGACCACGGATTTCAGCATCATTTTCACCGGCTAATGGATAAGCCGAACCAATTGCCATTTTGATCTCTTCAGCGGTGCGCTCTCCCAAAAGTAGTGAGAATTCACGCTTAACCCAGTTAATAATTGATTGATCGAGCTCATCACCACCGACACGGATTGATAAGGAGCAAACAATTCCGCCAAGTGAGATAACTGCAACCTCAGTTGTACCGCCACCGATATCTACGACCATGTTTCCAGTTGGTTCGTGAATTGGAAGTCCGGCACCGATAGCAGCTGCCATTGGCTCTTCAATAATATAAACCTTACGAGCACCAGCTGCATATGCGGCATCTTTTACCGCGCGCTGCTCAACACCTGTAATACCTGATGGAACACAAACAACAATGCGAGGCTTGGCTAAATAGCGACGACGGTGAACTTTTTGGATGAAGTAGCGCAACATACGCTCTGTTGTTTCAAAGTCGGCGATGACACCATCTTTAAGGGGACGGATAGCAACGATATTTCCAGGAGTACGGCCAATCATTTTCTTAGCCTCAAGACCAACAGCTAAAATTCCGCCAGTATCTTGGTTGACGGCAACAACTGATGGCTCATTCAAGACAATCCCACGTCCGCGCACATAGACAAGCGTGTTTGCTGTGCCTAAATCAACGGCCATATCACGGCCGATAAATGACATTCTGTTCTGTACGCTCATACTTTTTTACTCCTTGATTATTTAGGGAAGAAAATTTCAATCTCACGCACAGCAGATTCAGGTGAATCCGATCCGTGCACAATATTCTGTACAACTTTGGTGCCTTGATCTCGTGCTAAGTCTCCCCGAATTGTGCCAGGTGCGGCAAGGGTTGGATCTGTGACACCGGCAAGTGAACGGAAGCCTTCAATAACCCGGTTACCTGATGCGACAATAGCAACGATTGGGCCAGACATCATGAACTCAACTAATGGCTCATAAAATGGCTTACCGACATGTTCGGCGTAATGCTTTTCCAGTAGCGAACGATCTGCCTTTAGCATGCGCACAGCATCGATTGAATATCCCTTACTTTCAATGCGGGATATAACTTCACCAACTAAGCCACGGGCAACGCCATCTGGCTTTACAAGGATCAGTGTTTTCTCTGTGCTCACTCGCCTAGTGTATTAGCCCTTTTGCGCTTGGGAAGCCAGATGGGCTGCGCGAGCGGCCTCGCCCTTTCGCCCCACGATAATGGCCGCTGCCCATAGCCCGATGAAAATCACCCCCATGATGAAAAAGGATGGGACGAAAAAGCCAAAGGCGATCATGAAAATCTGCAGCACCGAGCCGATATAGAAACCTGAACGTCGCTTGAGAAGTCCGGCCGTTAAGAATAAAAGTAGCGCGATAATCGAGCCGTAAATAACTCCAGCCGTTGACTGATCTTTAATCGCCAGCAGAATTGCAAAACCTAAAGTCAAAGACTCCATGACTAGTACTGATGCACCAAGAGCTCTCATTGTATGAACTTCTTTCGTAGATAGCTTCGCGCCTCGCCCACAGTCACGACAGAACCAGTCATGATAATGCCAATTGTATCCTCACTTAAAGGCCGAGTTGCATCGCTTACTGCGCGATCAATGGCGGCTTCTAAATTACTGACTTCAAATACCCGATCATGGCCAAAGACTGTAGATGCAATCTTTTCTAACTCCCCTGAACTCATTGCGCGCGTCGATGAGCTTTGAGTAACGATGACATGGTCGACGATTTGCTCGAGCTCTTGCAAGATTCCAGTGGCATCTTTATCCCCAAATACGCCTGCAACTGCGATGATCTCATCGAAGTTAAACTCATTGCTTAATGTCTCAGCCAGCGCCTTAGCGCCATGAGGATTATGGGCGGCATCTAAAATTATCGTAGGGTCGCGGTGTACAACCTCACAGCGCCCAGGTGAAGTAACGGCGGCAAAACCGGCCCGTACTGCTTCGATATCTAATGGTTGATCACCAAAGAAAGCCTCGACGGCCACGAGCGCACTTGCAGCGTTAGCGGCCTGGTGCTTGCCGTGTAATGGCAGGAAAATATCGTCATATGTATCGTGCAGACCAGTGATAGTGATCAACTGTCCCCCAACTGCAACTGCCCGTGATGCAACGCTGTATTCGATACCTTCGCGCACAACATCGGCGCCGACTTCGGCGGCCTTGCGAATTAACTCTTTTGCCGCCTCTGGCTCTTGCTGGGCCAACACGATGAATCCGCCCTCTTTAATGATGCCCGCCTTTGTTGCCGCAATCTCATGGAGTGTGTGACCTAAGTACTCCATATGATCAAAGCCGATTGGCATTAGGACTGATACATCGGCATCGACAACATTTGTTGCATCCCATTCCCCGCCCATGCCAACTTCAATCACAGCTACATCTACGGGGTGCTCGGCAAATGCGACAAAACCAAGTGCTGTAACGGCCTCAAAGAAAGATATGGGATCGCTGAACTTGGTGTCGATTAAATCTAAATATGCTGCGATGTCATTGTAAGCAAAGATTAAATCCTTTGGATCAATAGGCTCTCCATTAATTGCGATGCGCTCACGGTATGTCTCAAGATGAGGACTGGTAAAACGGCCAGTACGAAGGCCATGTGCAAATAAAAGTGAGTCAATCATTCGCGAAGTTGTGGTTTTACCGTTAGTACCACCGACATGAATCGTTGGATAGGTTAATTGAGGCGAACCTAAAATATCGACAAGGGCTGCAATGCGCTCAGTTGTTGGTGCAATTCGAGTTTCTGGCCAGCGAGCAAGTAAGGCCTGTTCAATGGCATCTACACGCTCTTGATCATCGGGAGAGATAATCATGGGCTTGGAAGCTGTGATAACTGCGCAGTAATACGTTGCATATCGGCAGTTGTCTTTTCTAAACGCTCACGGATTTCAACGACTACTGAATCTGGTGCCTTTGCCATGAAGCCTTGATTATTTAGCTTAACTTCGGCTGTTTGCTTATCTTTCTGCGCGGTGGCTAAATCCTTTTCAAGACGTGCGCGTTCGGCGCCAACATCGATTGAACCAGTTAAATCAAACTCAACTTTTACTGCACCAATTTCGCAGTGCGCACTCGGTGTTATCTCCCCTAGCTCTAGGCGCAAAACAAAGGCCATTGCACCTGCATATTCATTAATATGGGCAGGTGCTATAAAACGGGCAGGAATCTTCTGTGATGTTTTGATGCCTTGATCGTTACGGAATCTGCGCACATCGGTAATAATCTCTTGAAGCTCGATAATTAGTTTTTCTGCCCTCTTATCGATGTGATCTGGATGTGCAACTGGCCATTGGGCAATGACTAGAGACTCTCCCCCAGTTAGCGCAGTCCACATAGTTTCAGTGATAAAAGGCATGATCGGATGCATTAAGCGAAAGAGTTGATCTAATACAAAGCCCAAAACCCGCTTGGTGTCGGCGCAATCTCCCGATGCAAAACTCTCCTTGGAGAGCTCTAAATACCAGTCGCATAAGTCATCCCAAGCAAAGTGGTACATGAGCTCACAGGCACGCGCGAACTCGTACTGCTCAAGAAGTGAATCGACCTCTGAAATAGTTTCCGATAAGCGGTTCAAGATCCATTTATCTATGGCATTCAATGAAGAGAGATCAGGGAGAGCACCCTCAACGGTTGCACCATTCATCATTGCAAAGCGCGTTGCATTCCAGAGCTTTGTCGCAAAGTTGCGTGAGCCACCGATCCAGTCTTCGGCTAGGGCTTGATCTTTACCAGGATTAGCTCCACGTGCCAGCGTAAAGCGCAGGGCATCGGCCCCGTACTTATCCATAAACTCTATTGGGTCAACGGTATTGCCCTTAGATTTCGACATCTTTTTGCCGAACTGATCGCGCACCAAACCATGAAGGGCGATTGTGTGAAAAGGCTGGACGCCTTCCATTGCAAATAAACCAAACATCATCATGCGCGCAACCCAGAAGAACAAGATGTCATAGCCTGTAACTAAGACAGATGTTGGATAGAACTTCTTTAAATCATCGGATTGTGTTGGCCAACCCAGAGTTGAAAATGGCCACAACGCAGATGAGAACCATGTATCTAAAACATCTGGATCTTGTGTGTAGCCAGCTGGTGCGACTTCACCTGGACCCACAACTACAACTTCATTGTTAGGGCCATACCAAACTGGAATGCGATGTCCCCACCACAACTGACGCGAAATGCACCAGTCATGCATGTTGTCGATCCAGTCAAAATATCGCGGTGCTAACTCATCTGGTTCGATCTTTACGCGACCGTCGCGCACAGCATCTCCAGCAGCCTTTGCAAGGGGTCCGACTTTTACGAACCACTGCTTTGATAAACGTGGCTCAATAGTTGTCTCGCAACGAGAACAATGACCAACGGCGTGAATATATGGACGCTTTTCATCCACGATGCGACCTTCGGCGCGAAGTGCTTCAACAACGGCCTTGCGTGCCTCGAAGCGATCCATGCCATCAAAGCGAGTGCCAGAGCCATCCATAACGCCGTGTTCATTCATGATGACAACGAATGCAACGTTGTGGCGCATTGCCATTTCAAAGTCATTGGGATCGTGAGCCGCCGTCACTTTTACAGCACCAGTACCAAAATCCATCTCGACTAACTCATCGGCAATGATTGGTATATAGCGATTAGCAAGCGGCAAAAGAACTTGTTTGCCAATTAAATCCTTATAGCGCACATCATCTGGGTGCACTGCAACTGCTCCATCACCCAGCATTGTTTCAGCTCGCGTTGTAGCAACGGTAATCTGAATGTCGCCTTCGCCATAACGAACCTGAACAAACTCACCTGCATCATCTTGGTGCTCAACTTCAATATCTGACAGGGCTGTAAGACAACGTGGGCACCAGTTAATGATTCGCTCTGCGCGATAGATTAGTCCCTGGTCATAAAGCTTCTTAAATATTGTAAGTACCGCAGTTGAAAGACCGGCATCCATTGTGAACGCCTCGCGCGACCAATCGACGCTATCACCTAAGCGGCGCATCTGATCTAAAATCACACCGCCTGATTCGGCCTTCCACTCCCAGACTTTCTTAACAAAATCTTCACGACCTAAATCATGACGCGTTACACCTTCTGTCGCTAACTGTTTTTCAACAACGTTCTGAGTTGCAATACCCGCGTGATCCATGCCAGGTAACCAGAGTGCTTCGAAGCCCTTCATGCGCTTCATGCGCGTAAGTGTGTCTTGCAACGTGTGATCTAAGGCGTGTCCAATGTGTAGTGAGCCCGTCACGTTAGGAGGTGGAATAACAATTGTGAATGCAGGCTTTGTAGATGTTGAAGTAGCTTTAAAATATCCAGCCGCGACCCATTTTTCATACAGGGCAGCTTCGATATCTGCTGGTGAAAAGCTAGAAGCTAGTTCGCGGGACATACAGAGCAGTCTAGATTATGCGCTCTTCTCCTCTTGACCCTTTTGACCTCGAGAACGCTTTGGAATATCGCCTGTATGAAGGATGAACTCAGGTTGTGCACCCGTTTCGATGCAGTCTTTAGTAACCAAGACCTTTGCAATATCGCTACGGCTCGGCACGTCATACATCACAGCTAGAAGTACTGACTCCATAATCGCGCGCAGACCACGGGCGCCTGTTCCGCGAATTAAAGCCAAATCTGCAATGGCATCAAGGGCATCTGGCGAAAATTCGAGTTCTACATTATCTAAATCAAAAAGACGCTGGTACTGCTTAACCAGAGCGTTCTTAGGCTCGGTGAGGATCTGCATTAACGCCGTCTTATCTAAGTTCTCAACACTGGTCAGAACTGGAAGGCGTCCAATGAACTCTGGAATCATGCCAAACTTCAATAAATCTTCAGGCATCACATCGGCAAAGATATCGCGACGATTCTTTTGAGCTGCATCCTGCAACGTTGCATTAAAGCCAACTCCTGCTTTGCCGCTGCGGGATTCGATAATCTTTTCAAGGCCAGCAAATGCCCCACCGACGATAAATAAAACATTAGTCGTATCGATTTGGATGAACTCTTGGTGTGGGTGCTTGCGCCCGCCTTGTGGTGGAACTGATGCAACCGTTCCTTCTAGAATCTTTAATAATGCCTGCTGAACACCTTCACCTGAAACATCGCGCGTAATGGATGGGTTCTCAGATTTGCGAGCAACCTTGTCGATCTCATCGATATAGATGATTCCTGTTTCAGCTTTCTTAACATCGTAATCTGCGGCTTGAAGAAGTTTGAGCAAAATATTCTCAACATCTTCGCCAACATATCCAGCTTCGGTCAGTGCAGTTGCATCGGCGATTGCAAATGGAACGTTAAGCATGCGCGCCAATGTCTGAGCCATAAGAGTTTTGCCACAGCCGGTTGGACCGAGCAATAAGATATTTGATTTTGCTAACTCAACTGAATCTTCGCGATGGCCACCTTGAACCCGCTTGTAGTGGTTGTACACGGCAACTGATAGTGATTTCTTAGCACGGTCTTGTCCGATGACATATTGATCGAGGAAATCAAAGATCTCATGTGGCTTTGGAAGCTCGGCTAAGCCAAGAGATGTTGCCTCCGATAGCTCTTCAACAATGATCTCGTTACAGAGCTCGATGCACTCATCGCAGATATAAACGCCAGGGCCGGCAATGAGTTTTTTTACCTGCTTTTGAGTTTTACCGCAGAAGGAACACTTGAGCAGATCGCTAGTCTCACCGATTCTTGTCATGGCCAAAGTTTAGATTCTTAATGCTTTATTTGCCCTGGTATTTACGCTTGTAACTGTTCGCCGAGAGAATAATTACGCTGTTTTCACCGGCATTTTCATATCTTTAACACCTGGGACAAGTAAAACTAGAAGACAAACAACGAGATGAAAAACTGAGGCGCCGATTAAAAACTCCTTCTCCCCAAAGAGAGTTACCGCAGGACCTACCAAGACCATGCCGAGCGGCATCAAACCCGCCGAGCCCATGTGGTCGATACTAAAAACCCGACCCTGTAATTCGCGTGGGACTTCGCGTTGGATCGCCGAGTTCCAGAACGCCTCCCATGGACCGACTGAAAAACCAGCAAGTAGATATGCAAGAACTACAAAGGATTGCGAAATTGGAAATGCTAGTGCGAGCGTCGTAATCACAAGGAGCATCCAAACAAGTACGCAGAAGCGACCTTGATGCTTGATCTTGAGTTTGATACAGGCGATGGCAGAAATTACGCCACCGATTGAAAAAGCTGCCGCCGAGAGCGCAAATGCTGTGTTGGTTCCAAACTCGCGCCGGGTTATAACCGGGAGCAAGACAGTTTCTGCAGCTAGCACCACCATTAATTGAATTGAAGCCATGGCTATCATCGCCCCGATCCATGGGATCTCTAAGACTGTTCGCAACCCTTCGCGCATTTCAACCATAAAAGGCTCACGGACTTTCTTATCCGAGTTGATATCCTCTTTTATTTGGATAAGAAAATATGTTCCCACGGCAAATGCGATAGCGGTAAAAAGAAATGTCAGCCGCCCTCCAATTAAAAAGACTGAAACTCCCCCGATTCCAGGGCCGATGATTGTCGCTGATCTGATAACGATTCCACGGGCAACATTTCCCGCGGGTAGTTTCTCATCAGGCAACAGCGAGGGCATGATCGCACTGGCCGATGCCATTCCAAATGCATCACCGATTCCCATTAAGAAAACAGCTAAGGCCAATAAAATATGAGGAAGTTTTGGGGCTGAGATAAAAACCATTCCAAATACAATAATTGCACGAAATAGATCAGCCACAATCATTACCTGCTTGCGCGGTAAGCGATCAGACCACACACCAGCAAAAGGTGAAAAGAGAACTGCGGCTAATACACGAGCACCGAGAATCAAGCCAAGGGATGTAGCAGTGCCACCTGCATCTAAGACTGTTACAGCAAGTGCAATTGGAAATGCCGATGCACCTAAGACAAATATTGTGGTGTTAAACCAAAAGAGACGGTATCCCTTATATGACCACAGGGAGCCCGCCTCAAATAGCTTCATGAATAGATACTACTTAACTGGCTTGGCCTTTCGAGAAGCCAATACCTGATCAATAATTCCGTATTCAACTGCTTCAGCAGCCGTCAGTATCTTGTCACGCTCGATATCTTTCTCGATTTCAGCTGCAGACTTAACAACGTGGCGCGCAAGAAGCTCTTCTTGCAAACGCGCAATACGTGCAATCTCTTTGGCTTGAATCTCAACATCAGATGCCTGCCCGCCACCCTCAGATGATGGTTGGTGAATCAAGATGCGTGAGTGCTCGAGGGCATAACGCTTTCCCTTTGCACCCCCTGCAAGGATCACAGCTGCAGCAGAGGCGGCCTGGCCTAAACAGATTGTGCTGATATCGGGGCGAACAAACTGCATCGTGTCATAAATTGCGGTGAGGGCGGTAAATGATCCACCAGGTGAGTTAATGTAGATCATGATGTCGCGATCTGGATCCATAGATTCCAGTGTCAATAACTGTGCCATTACATCATTGGCAACGGTGTCATCGATGGGCTGGCCCATAAAGATAATGCGCTCTTCAAATAGCTTCGTGTATGGATCAAGGCGCTTAAAACCGTAAGCGGTCTTTTCTTCAATAGTTGGAAGAACGTAGCGAGAGGTAATCTCTTGGATGTGCTTCATTATGCTTTTCCTCCAAATACTTGACCATCAGATGTTGCAATGTGATCAATGAAGCCGTATGCCTTTGCATCTTCGGCATTAAACCAGTTATCGCGATCTGAATCGATAAGAATCTTTTCAAGTGTTTGACCCGTGTGCTTAGCGTTTATTTCAGAGAGTGTGCGCTTAATAATCGCCATCTGTTCAGCCTGGATACGAATATCAGTTGCAGTTCCACCAATGCCACCCAGTGGTTGGTGCATCAAGATGCGCGCATTAGGAGTTGCATATCGCTTGCCAGGGGCACCTGCAGTAAGTAAGAACTGACCCATTGATGCCGCGATTCCCATTCCAACAGTTGCAATATCGTTCTTGACGTATTGCATGGTGTCGTAGATAGCCATGCCGGCGGTAACAGAGCCACCAGGTGAGTTAACGTATAGATAAATATCTTTGTTTGAATCCTCGGCCGCTAATAGCAAAATCTGCGCGCAGATTGCATTTGCCATATCGTCGCGTACTTCTCCGGCAAGGAAGATAATGCGCTCGCGAAGCAAGCGGTTATAGACCTGGTCATCTAAGCCGATCATTCCAACGCTCGATGAGCGAGCCTGAATTTCTCCAGCTTGTGGGTTAAGAAAATCCACGTGTGTTCCTTCCAGTTGCATGTTTATTACCTGTAGTGAGGCTAACAATGTTGTGCGCTAAATGCTTCCCAATTTGCTGGAAAAGGAGCGTGAGATGGGTGATGTTCGCTTAGGGCTAAAGCCCTTGGGGCAAAAAGCAATAAGTGATTAAGCCTCGTCGACTAGATCAGCGGGTGCGGCCTGTGGGCGCAGCGCCTGAAGATCGATCATATTGCCAGATGCATCCTTAACAGTGATGCGCTCTAACACCGATGCCAACGCCTTTGCACGAGTTACCTCTGAAACTAGCTGTGCAATCTGGCCAGCCTTTTGTAACTCTTGTGCAAACTGCTCTGGCGGCATTCCATATCGCTGTGAGGTGCGAACCAAGTACTCAGTTAACTCCAGTTCGGTAATTTGAATATCTTCAGCCTGCACGATTGCATCGAGTAAGAAATCTGATTTCAGAGATGAACGAACCTGGCCATCGACCTCTGCGCGGTGTTCAGCATCTTCACTACGGCCTTCACCTTCAAGGTGGTCGGCTACTTCGAGTTCAACCAAACTATCTGGTACTGGAATATCTAAATCTGCGAGTAATTTCTTGATTAAAAGATCGCGAGCCTGTGTTCCCTGCTCCATTTTCTTAACGCGGCCAAGGCGCACAACAAAATCTGCCTTTAGCTCTGCCAATGTATCGAACTCAGATGCCAGCTTTGCAAATGCATCATCTACTGGTGGCAGCTCGCGCTCTTTAACTGCCTTAACAGTGGCTTGAACTTCTCCCTTTTCACCTTCGGCCTGCCCAACTAGTTGAGTCTCAAACTTCTTTGTCTCCCCTGCAGACATACCGATCAAGGCATCGTCTAGACCATCAATCATGCGATCTGAACCAACTTCGTAAGAAATATCATTTGCCTGTCCACCATCAACTAATTCACCCTTGATAAATGCCTCCAAATCTAAGGTTGCAAAATCTCCCTTAGCTACTGCGCGCTCAACGCTCGTTAATGTTCCAAAGCGTGTTCGAAGCTCTTCAACCTGCTCATCGACATCGGCATCTGAGACAACAAGGTCTTCAACTTCAATGGTGATGGATGAAAAATCTGGCAGCTTTACTTCAGGTCGAACATCAACTTCGACCGTAAATAAAAGCTTTTCATTATCAACAAACTCTTTAACATCAACGACTGGACGACCAAGAACGGCTACAGAGTGCTCACGAGCTGCCTTGCCATAGAAATCTGGAAGCGCTGCATTAATCGCCTCATCTAATACCGTGCCACGTCCAACGCGCTGATCGATCATCGCCGCCGGAACTTTTCCTTTACGGAATCCTGGAATGTTGACCTGTGTTGCAACCTTCTTATAGGCATCGGCTACATGTGAACTCATCTCACTGAATTCAACTTCTATATCAAGACGAACGCGAGTTGGAGAGAGTGTCTCGATGGTGCTTTTCACAGATGCTCCTAAATAAGTTACGAACTACGAGAGTGAACTGGTCGGGGCGGGGAGATTCGAACTCCCGGTCTCCTGCTCCCAAAGCAGGCGCGCTAGCCACTACGCTACGCCCCGAGGCGCAATGCAGGAGTCTAGACGAGATTTCACTCA
>CAFABG010000030.1_pt1 | contig 10872 bp, 10 predicted proteins | sample 7267821 | NCBI WGS metagenome assembly CAFABG01 (sample SAMEA6814007, study PRJEB35770) | freshwater metagenome | biome: Freshwater; feature: Freshwater reservoir; material: water | place: Czech Republic | collected 2017-08-18 | depth 30m m
AAACGATCAACGCCCATTCCCATTCCGCCCATTGGTGGCATGCCAAACTCCATAGCGCGCAAGAAATCCTCATCAACCTGCATTGCCTCTAGATCACCTTTTGCACCCAATGTTGACTGTTCGATTAAACGCTCTCGCTGGATAACTGGATCAATTAACTCGGAGTATCCAGTTGCAAGTTCAAAACCATCGATATACAAATCCCACTTTTCAGCAACACCCGGCAGTTCACGATGCGCGCGAACAAGTGGGGATGTATCAACGGGGTAGCCCATGACGAAAGTAGGTGCAATCAACTGATCTTTTGCTACATGTTCAAAAATCTCTTCAGCTAACTTGCCTGTAATCCACTTGGGGTCGATCTTGATACCAAGTTTTATGGCGATAGTTTTTAATTCGGCGATAGGTGTTAAGGCGCTAACGCTCTGACCAACTCCCTCAGAGATAGCGTCGTATAAGGATATTTCACGCCAGCTTCCACCAAGATCGGCCTGCCGACTATCGTGGTGTGTAACGGTGTGCGAACCAGCAACTGCCATCGCAGCACTTTGAACAAGGGTGCGGGTTAAATCGGCGATTGATCTCCAATCTCCGTATGCCTGGTAACACTCAATCATGGCAAACTCTGGAGAGTGTGAAGAGTCTGCACCTTCATTGCGAAAGTTGCGGTTAATCTCAAATACACGTTCGATTCCACCGACTACACAGCGCTTTAAAAAGAGCTCAGGAGCGATGCGCAGGTAGAGATCCATGTCGTAGGCGTTGGAGAAAGATTTAAATGGACGTGCAGTTGCACCACCATGCATAACCTGCAACATCGGTGTTTCAACCTCAATAAAATTAGCTTCTGCAAAAGTATTACGCAATGACGTCATAACGGCTGGCCTCAAGCGTGCATTAGCGCGCGCTTCGGGACGAACGATTAAATCAACGTAGCGCATCCGAACACGAGTCTCTTCAGACATAGGCTTGTGGTCGTTGGGTAGTGGTCGCAGAGATTTCGAAGCTAACTTCCATGATGCGGCAAGGATTGAAAGTTCACCGCGCTTTGAAGTAATAATCTCACCGGTAACAGAGACAATGTCACCTAAATCAATATCTGATTTCCAAGCATCAATGGAGGATTGCCCGATTTTATCTAGTGAAAACATCGCTTGAAGCTCGGTGCCATCTCCCTCTCGAAGTGTTGCAAAACAAAGCTTTCCAGTATCGCGCTTGAAGATAATGCGGCCCGTGAGGCTTTCAGTAATACCAGTTGCAACATCTATTGCCAGCCCTGCATGTTGTTGACGAACTTCTAGAAGTGATTTTGTACGTGGCACGGATACTGGATATGGCTCAGACCCAGCCTTAATAAGAGCTGCCCGCTTCTCGCGGCGAATCCGTAACTGCTCAGGCAGATCCTCGTCGATGGCTGGGTTTTCATTACTCATAATAAGGTGGAGTCTACCGACTTAGGCATTTCGTTCGTGAATTAAACGAAGGCCAATCAGTGTTAAATCTGGTTCGTGATCGGTAATCGTTTCCGAAACTCCGATAATCAACGGCGCTAATCCGCCAGTGGCAATCACCTTTGGCTTACCCGAATATGACTCGGCCAGTTCAGCGGTGATGCGATCTACTAGGCCATCTACCTGACCGGCAAAGCCAAAGATTGTGCCTGATTGCAACGCTTCAACAGTATTTTTTCCAATGACATTCTTAGGTCTCACTAATTCGACTTTACGCAACTGTGCTGCGCGCGCAGCAAGTGCATCAACTGAGATCTCAATACCTGGGGCAAGTGCACCTCCTAAGAACTCTCCCTTAGGAGATACAACATCAAGGTTTGTCGATGTTCCGAAATCTACGACAATTGCTGGGCCGCCAAATAACGTATGTGCTGCGAGAGTATTTACGATTCGATCGGCACCAATCTCCTTAGGATTATCAACCAACAGAGGGACACCTGTCTTGACCCCTGGCTCGATAATCGTTGTGCGGACATCACTAAAATAATCACTGATCATGCTGCGTAATTCGCGCAAGGTTGCTGGCACTGTTGAGCAGATTGCTAATCCCGTTACCGTGTAATCCTCAACTAGTGATCGATATTGCAGCCATAGTTCATCGGCCGTACTGCGAGGATCAGTTTTAACTCGCCATGAGCGAACTAAATCTTCACCATCAAAGACGCCTAAAACAGTATTGGTATTACCTACATCGATTGTTAGTAGCATCAGGCACCCATTCTCATATTATCTATTAAGCGCACACCATCAATCCAGCCCGCGATGATTGCACGCTTATGTTTTGTTGAATCTGTTGCAAGTGAAAAATCCTCTTCATTAACAATGACGGCATAGTCACATTCAAAGCCAGCATCAGTTGAAAGAGTTGTATCAATAATCTCTTGAGCAATAGCGACGGTTGGTGCTAAGCGAGCCGCAGCCATTGCACGATAAATAACATTTGCACTCATGCGACCGTGCTCACTTAACCGGACATTGCGGGAGGAGAGTGCCAGACCGTCATATTCGCGTACGGTTGGAATACCTACGATCTCTACTGAGCTTTTCATCGCACGAATAATCTGAAGTTGTTGAAAATCTTTTTCGCCAAAGATTGCAGCCTCCGGCTTAACAATCTCAAATAGGCGATTAACAACAGTGACAACACCATCAAAGTGTCCTGGGCGAGATGCACCTTCATAGAGATCGGCTATTGATGAGGCTGTTAACTTAGTAATCTCGCCTGGATAAATCTCTTCATAATCTGGCATCCAAATCTCTGTGGCACCGGCAAGAGTTGCCAGTTGAATATCGCGCTCGGGGCTACGCGGATACTTCGCAATATCGTCGGGATTTTCAAACTGCAACGGATTAATAAAAATACTAACTACAACCTCTTTACTCATGCTGCGCGCACGTTTAATCAACGCTTGGTGGCCCTTATGTAGGGCTCCCATCGTTGCAACTAATACGCTCATATGGCTCCAGTCCTTTCAGGTACCGGGCGAGGTGTAGCAAAGTTTACGCTCTAGATGGCAATTGCGCCAAAAGCTGATCGATCCTTCCATGCGTAAGTAGCACTGCATCGGCATCGATTTCATGCCATGGCTCTAAGACGAATCTGCGCTCGTGGGCACGTGGATGCGGGAGCTCTAACTCGGAACTCGCACTCAAAAGTGCGCCATACTGAATCAGATCTAAATCGATAGTACGTGGCCCCCAGTGTTCGATACGTTCGCGGCCCATGCTTTTTTCAATTCCTTGTAACAATGAGAGTAAATCCAATGCTGGAAGATCGCTCTCAATAACACAGACTGCATTTACATAATCTGGTTGAACTGGCCCGCCAACAGGAGCGGTTATGTAATATGAGGAGACGGCAACTACATCGGTTGATTCTTTTAAAAGCGCGACTGCAAGATCTAAATTCTCATGTGGGTTACCGATATTTGCACCAAGTGCTATTACCGCTCTCATCGCGTGCGTGTTATCTGCACCGCGATATCTTTAAGCGAGGCCGAGACTGGAGCTTGCGGCTTGTGTACGGTAACCGTTACTGAATTAACCTTCGTAAATGATTTAAGAATCCGCTCGGCGATGCGCCCTGCAAGTTTTTCAATAAGTGAAACAGGATCAGTTGTAATCTCTATAACAACTAAATCAGTTATCTCGGCATAGCTAACGGTATCCTCGATCGAATCACTGATTGATGCTGCGCGCAGATCAACCTCTAAAGCTAAATCAATGTAAAAATCCTGGCCATTTGTGCGCTCGTGTTCGAGCAGACCGTGGTATCCAAAGCCATGGATTCCGACGAGCAGTATCTGATCACTCATTGCGCTAACACATCTTTATGGGGCTTCACAGAGTGAACTCTAACTCCCCAAATACCGCTCGTGGAGAGGCGCTTTGTCAGGGCAACACTGGCAGCTTCGCGCCCATCAGGTGTATCTCCACCTAAGAATCGCTTACGTGAGCCACCAACAAGTACCCGGTATCCAAGAGATACAAATTCATCTATGTGATCAATAATTTTCCAGTTGTGGTCTGCATCTTTAGCAAAGCCAATACCTGGATCGATAATTAAGTTATCTTTACTAATCCCAGCATTTAAAGCTGCAGAGATTCTCTCTTGAAGCTCTTGGATGACATCATGCACAACATCGCCGTAAACCGCCCGCGAATTCATATCCTTTGATGCGCCCCGCCAATGCATAGCGATATAGGGCAGGTTCAACTGGGCCGCTACTGTGAGCATCGTCGGATCTGCTAATCCCCCGCTCACATCATTAATAATCTGCGCGCCAGCATCTACTGCAGCAAGTGCGGTACTTGCACGCATAGTGTCGATACTTATAAGCACGCCATCTTTGGCTAACTCTGTAATTACTGGAATCACACGGGCTAACTCTTCATCAGCACTAACTCTTTGCGCTCCGGGACGTGTGGACTCTCCACCGATATCGATGATGTCGACGCCTTCGGCAATCATTTCGCGAGCGCGTTGTAGCGCAGTTTCAAGAGAGTTATGACGTCCGCCATCTGCAAAAGAATCTGGAGTTACATTGAGAATTCCCATAACTAACATGGTTTTTACCGATGTGTAATAAGACTAATCGCTTCGGCACGCGTGGATGCATTCAGCAAGGCCCCGCGAACCGCACTTGTCGTAGTACGGGCCTGTGACTTCTTGACACCGCGCATTGACATACATAAATGCTCACAATCGATAATGACAATTACACCGAGGGGATCAAGGATTTCTACTAAGGCATCAGCGATCTGAGTAGTTAGGCGCTCTTGTACTTGTGGGCGTTTGGCAAAGACGTCGACTAAGCGCGCTAACTTTGAAAGTCCCGTGATTTTCCCGCGAGGGATATATCCAATATGTGCAACACCGTGAAAAGGTGTTAGGTGATGCTCACAGTGGGAGAAAACCTCAATATCTCGGACAATGACAAGCTCTTCATGACCGATATCAAATGTCGTAGTTAATACATCTTCTGGTGCCTGCCATAAACCTGCAAAGTTTTCCTTCATGGCTCGAGCTACTCGTGCTGGTGTTTCTTTTAAGCCTTCACGATCTGGATCTTCACCGAGTGCCAATAAAAGCTCGCGCACTGCGCGCTCGGCCCGTTCTTGATCATAAGGAGTAGCTGGGTGGCCATTGGTGAGAGTGACTTTACTAATTGTCATCTGCCGGCTTCTTACTACGAGTAGGTTTTTTTGCCTTTGTAACAACGGCTCGCTCTGGCACATCAACTGGTGGCTGGTCCGATGGAATGCGCGTAATAGATCCAGTCCAGGCTGGGCGTGCAGTCACAGATTTTACTTTCTTAAAGATCTTTGTAATCTCTTCCTTATTGAGCGTCTCTTTATCTAGGAGCACTAAAACCATCTCATCTAAAATCTTGCGGTTTGCAACCAAGATATCAAAGGCCTCTTGATGGGCGTTTTCAATGAGTTTACGGATTTCGCGATCGACAACTCCTGCGATGCTTTCAGAGTAATCGCGCTGGTGTCCATAGTCGCGCCCCATAAATGGTGCATCACTATTTGCCCCTAACTTAATAGCTCCAATCGCCTCAGTCATTCCATACTGTGTGACCATTGCGCGAGCTAGTGCAGTCGCTTTTTCAATATCATTTGAGGCACCTGTTGATGGATCGTGAAAGATTAACTCTTCAGCTGCTCGGCCGCCCAGTGAGTATGCCAACTGATCCAATAGTTGATTACGCGTTGTTGAGTAGCGATCTTCATCAGGCAGAATCATTGTGTAGCCCAGTGCGCGACCGCGAGGCATGATTGTAATTTTATGAACTGGATCGGTATGAGGAAGTGCATGCGCAACAAGGGCGTGACCGGCTTCGTGGTAGGCCGTTACTCGTCGCTCGTCATCACTCATGATGCGAGATTTACGTTGTGGACCAGCCATTACGCGATCAATAGCCTCATCTAGTTCGGTATTTGAAATAGTTTTTTTCTCTTCGCGTGCAGTTAGCAGCGCAGCTTCGTTAAGAACATTTGCAAGATCGGCACCTGTGAAGCCTGGTGTGCGCCGTGCATAATCAATGAGCTTTACATCATTACCCAATGGCTTGTTCTTTGCATGCACTGCCAGAATCGCTTCGCGACCCTTGAGATCTGGACGATCAACTGCGATCTGACGGTCAAAGCGGCCCGGGCGCAATAGTGCTGGATCTAGAACATCTGGGCGGTTAGTTGCAGCGATAAGAATAACCTTTGTATTTTCTTCAAAGCCATCCATCTCAACTAGCAGTTGATTGAGCGTTTGCTCGCGCTCATCATGTCCGCCACCCATTCCAGCACCACGTTGGCGACCAACTGCATCTATCTCGTCAACAAAGACAATTGCCGGTGAGTTTTCCTTTGCCTGCTTAAATAAATCACGTACACGTGCGGCGCCAACACCTACAAACATCTCAACAAAGTCCGATCCTGAGATCGAATAAAAAGGAACTCCTGCCTCACCTGCAACGGCGCGGGCAAGGAGAGTCTTACCTGTTCCTGGAGGACCAAAGAGCAGAATACCTTTTGGAATCTTTGCGCCCAATACTCCGTATTTATCTGGGTTAGCTAGAAAATCTTTAATCTCTTCGAGTTCGGCAATGGCCTCATCTGCTCCAGCAACATCTTTAAAGGTTGTTTGCGGAACATCATTGCTTTGAAGTTTTGCGCGGGATTTACCAAACGCAAAGACCTTATTGCCGCCCTGGGCCTGGCTCATCATCCAGAAGAAGAGGAAGCCGATTAAGAGAAATGGGATTATTGAAAAAAGGAAGGAGACAAGCAGTGATTGTGAAGGGACTCGGACGTTCCAACCCTTAGATGGTGGGTTAGATGTAAGGGCATCCACGATAGTTGGCTCTTGGCGAGCGACATAGGAGGCTTCTACCTTTGTTGCACCTTTAATTGAAGCACTTGGTTTTAATATTAAACGGAGTTTTTGATTTTTATCTACTATCTCTGCCGACTCGACATTAGAGCGGGCAATAGCATCGAGGGCTTGAGATGTTTCGATCTGCGTATAACGGTTCCCGGCAGATGTAATCTGACCAAAGATAGAGACTGCGAAAATTGCAACGAGAATCCAAAAAAGCGGCCCACGAAAGATTCGACCGGCACGAGTTGCTGGCTTCTTGGGTGTGGAGCTACCCGCAAAACTCTTCTTTAAAGAGCTTTTCTTCGCCGGCTTCTGTACTGGCTTCTTCGTATCAGACATCTCTTTTATTTCTCGTTTCTTAAGGGTTTAGGAGTACATGTGCTTAGCAAGCACAGCAATAAATGGAAGATTGCGATATTTTTCATCAAAGTCGAGACCATAGCCAACAACGAAATCTGGTGGAATCTCAAAGCCAACATACTTAACATCAACTCTAACTTTTGCCGCCTCTGGCTTGCGCAAGATAGAGAGTATTTCAACACTGCTAGCTCCACGTGATTCGAGGTTGGCCTTTAGCCATGAAAGTGTTAAACCTGAATCAACAATGTCTTCAACGATTAAAACATTGCGCCCAGTTATGTCACGATCTAAATCTTTTAGGATTCGAACTACTCCACTGGATTTTGTGCCAGAGCCATACGATGACACGGCCATCCAATCCATCTCAACGTGGCGCGCCAATGCACGCGAAAGATCGGCCATAGCCATAACCGCGCCTTTAAGCACACCAATTAAAAGGAGATCTTTTCCTGCGTAATCTTTATCAATGCGCGCCGCAAGCTCCTTGATTTTTGCTTGTAGCTCTTGCTCTGTGACAACAACGCGTTCGATCTCTTTTTCCACTCCAGCTAAATCCACGAAGGCTCCCCTGACTCAGTTACGTAAGAGCGAAAGTCTGCCCGAAAAACGCTCAACCTTCACACCACCAGGGAGGTGAGATGGACCCTGCCCGCTCCAGCCCATAATTAAGGCCTCAACTGAGGCAACATGCTCGGCCGAGATTGAGCCTGAGGGCGCACCTGCGGCATAGATGGCCATGCGAATAATCCGGCTGCGGATCGCCCGTGGCAGTTGGGAGAGATGCTCGCACTCCAGATCAGCTAAATCCAGATGTCGAATCTCGCGCTCTGCCCATGCATCGAGGGCATCGGCATCATGGCGCAGTAGATCGGCGCTGCGCGCAAGAGCCTCAGAGATCCCTGGGCCAATTGTTTTTTCAAGTGTTGGTATTGCGACTGTGCGCACGCGCACACGGGCAAATTGTGCATCTTTATTATGCGGATCTTGCCAGTCATCTAAAGAAAGCTCATCACAAAGTTTTTCAGTCTGCTCGCGCGTGATAGAGAGTAGCGGGCGGATATATTTTCCTTGATGTGGCGCCATTCCCGATAACGATCGTGTTCCTGAGCCTCGAGCTAATCCTAATAAAACGCTTTCAGCTTGATCATCACGGGTATGTCCCAAGAAGATAGCAACTGCATTTAATGTATCACCTACTGAATCTAGTGCTGCATACCGCGCCTTGCGTGCCGATGCTTCAAGGCCTTCCGTAATCTCAACACTTACCTTTGCAACTGTTGTTTCAATACCCAATGACGTCATCTGCACAACAACTGTTGCTGCTTGAGCCGCAGATCCAGATTGAAGTTGATGATCAACTGTCACTGCATGCAGTTGAATCGCTAACTTTGGTGCCTCAAGTGAGAGGGCATATGCAAGTGCTAAAGAATCAGCGCCACCCGATACGGCGACACAAACTAGATCACCGGCCTCTAACTTTTCAAGCCATAGGCGAACTGCGTTGCGAATTACCGGTGCAGTTGCGCTCATGCGATAAGACTAGACCCGACCACCAAATGGCATAAGTCCCTTAACACTATAAATACTTGAGTACAGCAGCCCTTTATCTTTCGAGTTTGCCTCCCACATCATGCCGTTACCTGCATAAATCGATATGTGGTGGATTGTTGAGATAGTGCCCTTGTATGAGTAGAACAAGAGATCTCCAGGCACAAGGGCATTGAGTGAAACATGCTTGGTATATCCCGTATATAGCGCTGAGTTAAGTCGATCCCAGTTTGGCCAACCAAGGCCGGCATACTTATAAGCGGCATAGACAAGGCCTGAACAGTCAAAAGTATTTGGTCCTTCACTACCCCATACATATGGCTTACGGGCCAGTACTTGTTTCTTGGCAAACTCAACGGCCTTTAAACGCTGCGCCTCATCTGTTCGAATAGTTGATCGACCCTTGAATCCAAGATCAGGCCAGATCTTTGCCTGTCCTGGAGTTTGCCCAGCTTGATTTGCTTGGGCCTCTTCTAAGAGCGCAAGTTGACGCTGTTGCTCCAGCGTTGTTCGCACCTTGCGCGCGCTCAGTAAATCTTTCAACAATTGATCTTGAACTTTTTGTAACTTTGCAACTTCTTTGGCCTGTTCGGCCTTTGCATCATCGGCCGTCTTTTTTGCCACAGCAACTTTATCGGTAGCTTTCTGCTGTGCAACCTTTGCTTCATCAGCGGCGGCTTTAGCTGCACGTGCGATTACTTCAGCGGCTTTAAATCTCTCAAGTGCGATCGTATTCTTAGATCCCAATGTGCTTAACGTACTCAGTTGATCCATTAAATCCTGTGGACCATTTGCACTAAGCAGCGGTTCGATATCGCTCATACTTCCACCCAAAATATATGCATTCGCTGCAAGGCGGCCAATTACTCGGTGTGCCTCCTCCACTGCAGTTGCCGTTTCAGCGGCGTACTTCGCAGCAGCGCGTGCTGCCGCTTCTGCGATAGCCAACTCCTTTTGTGCCTTTACATAAAGGGCTGTTGCAGCATTTGCTTTCGCCGTTAATGTTCGCAGGTTTTGATTTGCAGCCGCTAACTTTGCCGCTTGAGCATCCGCAGCTTTTTTCTTCTCTGCTTCAACCTTTTTTGCAGCCTCGATTTGGGCCAATGTTGGTTTTGGGGTCTTTGCTAACGCCGGCGCCGATGTCAGCGTCAGTACGGCGATGAGAGCAAGTGAGATCGCTCTATATTTTTTCAAATCACAACCTCCGGAGGAAGGTCTTAAGAATAAATGAGTTAGCTTAGAAAAGACGGGTAATACCCGCTGGTGTCTTTAATTAGATACATCACGGCGTACAAATAAGAATGATGCGACTATGGCACCCACTGCAACGTAAATTCCACCGATTAATAATGCGTGGGAGTATTCGATTCCAGTTGTCATGCCTCTTGGCTTGCCACCCGATGCTATGGCGGCAAGCTGTGCACCAGGCATCCAATCTTGCAGTGAGTTCTTAACTGCTATTAATAGGTTTTCAACAATCAACAACCACAAAACACCAAATGAGATCGCGCTAATCGGTGAGCGAAGTAAGAGACCCAGAACCATGCCGATCGTGCCAAAGCCAATAACTGAGATGATTATGTTGATAAAGGTCGTCAATAGAGCATGACGCCCATCGGCACCAAACCAGAGATCGGTTGAGACTTTTGCACGGGGTGCTAAAAGGATTGATGCACTAATGCTGATAATGCCCGAGAGAATAATCATGACGAGTGCAAATAACTTCATCGCTATAAATTTTCCTGCCAACACACGCAAGCGTCCTGGTTGGCGGACCAAAATATTGCGCAATGTGCCATAGGTATATTCCTGTGCAGTCTGTGCGGCAAAAACACAGAGGGCAATTATCCCTAGAAAGCCGCCGACGCTACTAAAACCCTGCACCCCACCAGTTGAAAGTGCCAGGACCTCACGACTGACCGTGCGACCACGATCTGAGTTTCCATCGGGTGAGTCAATGAGTAAGAAGAGAAGGGAGGAAAATAGCGCGCTGAAGAAAACGACGGCACCCATGGTGCCCAGAAAAAGCGTTGGCCGACGTAACTTACGAAGCTCAGATAATGCAACGTT
>CAFABG010000031.1_pt1 | contig 10699 bp, 9 predicted proteins | sample 7267821 | NCBI WGS metagenome assembly CAFABG01 (sample SAMEA6814007, study PRJEB35770) | freshwater metagenome | biome: Freshwater; feature: Freshwater reservoir; material: water | place: Czech Republic | collected 2017-08-18 | depth 30m m
ACACAGAGATCAGCCCCACTGGCATCTAAATTCATTTCGATAGATCCGATGGCATGGCTTGCATCCCAAACGACTAAAGCACCAATTGCACGTACTTGATCTGTAATAGATTTTATGTCGTTGCGTGCACCTGAGCGGTATTGGATAACCTCTAGTGTCACTAATGCAACATCATCGTTTAGATACGGAGCTAAAACATCTGTAGTGATTCGCTCATGGGTGGCAACATTAGGGTTCTCGTTATCAATGAGGACAAGATTTAAATCAAACTGCTTTGCAATTCCATCGAGAATATATCGATCGGTAGGAAAGTTCGCGGCATCGGTAATAATCGTCTTTCGCCCTGGTCTAGCGTGAATTGCGGCAAGACAGAGTTGATAGAAATTAACTGATGTCGTATCACAGATAAGCACCTGTCCCGGTCCTGCACCTAAAGCCGAGGCACCTAATAAATCACCGGTTGGTTGGGCTTCATCAACCCAATGCCCCCAACCAGATACGAGTTCATCTCCCCACTCATGCGTTAGAAAGTTATTAATTGATGCAACTGTGGCAATGGGCATACGGCCAAGTGAATTTCCATCTAAATAACACATCTGCGGATCTGAGACCACAAACTCTGCTTTAAAATGGGCTAGTGGATCATTTCTATCGAGCTCTAGCGCGTACTCGCGGTCAGTAACGTTCATGGATGAAAGGTACGCTCTCCCATCATGGCGCGCAACGTAGTAAATATCGAAGAGGTCTCAAAGGCCTTTGATATTAAAGAGCTATTAATAGGGGTCTCACTCGGTGTATCTGAAGGTGACCGAATCGGAATTGTTGGCCGAAATGGATCTGGCAAGAGCACGTTAATGAAGGTTATTGCAGGTACTGAATCGCCAGACTTGGGGCGCGTAACAAAATCTAACTCTGCTCGCATTGGAATTTTATCTCAGGTGGATTTTGAAAACCCTGAAAGCACTGTCGGCGAAGTGGTCTTGGGAGATACGGCAAAACACGAGTGGGCAAGTGAGCCAAATATCCGTGAAGTATTCACTGGTCTATTTGGAAGCTTTGATGATCATATTTTTGACCGAAAGTTTGGCCAACTATCTGGTGGTGAACGCCGACGTGTTGGCTTAGCAAAGCTTTTAATTAACGAACTTGATTTAATTTTACTTGATGAGCCAACTAATCACTTAGATGTTGAAGGTGTGGCTTGGCTTGCAAGCTATATAAACGCTCGCAAAGGCTTAGCTGTAACGGTTGTGACTCACGATCGCTGGTTCTTAGATGCCGTTACGGATAAAACATGGGAGGTCGTCGATGGAAGAGTTGAGGAGTATGAAGGGGGCTATAGCGCATTTGTCTTAGCTAAGGCCGAACGCGCTCGCCAGAGCTCGGTAATGGATGCCCGCCGCAATGCTCTAGTTCGAAAAGAGTTAGCATGGTTGCGCCGGGGAGCACCTGCGCGCACAACAAAGCCTAAGTTTCGAGTCGATGCCGCAAATGTTTTAATCGCTGGCGAGCCCGAACCACGCAACCAAGGTGAACTCCTTAAATTTGCACTCAACCGTTTAGGTAAAACCGTTTACGAGGCACACCATGTCCAAGTCAAGCTTGGTGATAATGAATTAATCAACGATCTCTATTGGAACATTGGCCCAGGAGATCGCATCGGTATAGTTGGAATAAATGGCGCAGGAAAAACAACACTAATGCGCACTCTCGTCGGTGAGCTTCAACCAAGCTCTGGCAAGTTAGTCACAGGTATTACTGTTAAACCAGCTTTTTTAACCCAACATCTAGATGAGTTAGATCCAACGTGGCGCGTACTTGAGGCCGTTGAAAAGATTGCCAACCGAGTTGAACTAGGGGGTGGGCGTGAACTATCGGCCTCCCAACTATGCGAGCGACTTGGATTTGACCGTGAATCCCAATGGACTCCAGTAGGGGACTTATCGGGTGGTGAAAAACGACGGCTGCAGCTAACCCGTTTGTTGATGGATAGTCCTAACGTCTTACTACTAGATGAGCCTACAAATGATTTCGATATTGAAACTCTGACCGAGTTAGAGGATTTATTAGATAGCTATGGCGGGACTCTGATAGTTATCTCGCACGATAGATATTTTCTTGAGCGAGTCTGCGATCGCTTTGTTGGTTTATTAGGCGATAGTGCTGTGCGTGATTTACCACGGGGAGTAGATGAGTATTTAGAGCTTCGCTACGAAGCGATGTCTACGCCAGTTACTGCACAGAAAGAGAGAAAGAGCTCTAGCGCCGCCGAAGAGCGCCAGTTAAAGAAAGATAAAGTTCGCCTGGAGAGACAGATGGAGAAGGCCGATTTACGGATCACTCAACTACAGGCCGAACAAGAGGCTGCCGCCTTTGAACCTGATCGGTTAGTGACAATCGATACAGAGTTAGCTGAAATAGAGTCAGAGAAAAATAAACTTGAGGAAGAATGGCTTCAAGTTACCCATTCTCTCGATAGTTAAGTTAAAATTCTGGCATGAGTCGAATATCCCATAGCGTCGAAGTTGTTCTCTTTCGCTCCCGTTTTCTTCTCGCCCCGCTTTATTTGGGGTTAGTTGGGGCTTTAGTTCTGCTCACCTTCCGATTTTTGATTGAGTTCTATCATTTGGCACAGAAAATTGGGGAGGCCACTCCGCAGAGTTTTACGCTGGATTTATTGGCCTTGCTGGATTTAACCCTCTTAGCGAACTTAATTCTAATGGTCATTTTTGCGGGATATGAAAACTTTGTATCCCGAATTGATGTCGCAACAGAGTCAAAGGATCGCCCACACTGGATGGGGACAATTGATTTCAGTGGCCTTAAAATCAAATTAATTGGTTCGCTTGTAGCAATTTCAGTAATCGAACTCTTAAAAGATTTTATTGAGTTAGCTGGCCAGGACCATGTAGGTGGAGGAACAAAGTGGCGCATTGTCATCCACCTAACTTTTGTTGCCTCAGGTGTTTTGTTTGCATTAATGGATTGGATTGCTGACAAACGAGAGTTCAACGGCACCCATACGTAATGCGCTTAGATCTCCTCGCCGCACTCTCTGGCGTGATGATTGCTGGTGTTATCGCCGGTGGCGTAAGTAGTTCACGAGGGCTGAAACCAGTGAGGCACAAATAAAGAAGGCTGCAATTGCATATGACCAAGTTTTTACCATTGGAATCGTGGCTGCGTAATAACCAGCAAGAGTTATTCCAACTCCCCATAAGAGGGCACCTAAGGCATTAGCGCTTAAGAACTTGTAGTAGTTCATCTTGGATGCACCGGCGATGGGTGGGACAAAGGTGCGAATCCAAGGGAAGAAGCGGGCGGCTACGACGGCCCACCACCCAGTCTGCTCGTAAAAGCGCTCTGATCGCGCAATCATGCTGCGCATACGGGGTGAAATATGGCGCTCCAAATAGGGGCGCCCAACTAAGCGCCCTAAAACAAAACCAATTTGATCACCAAAAAACGCGGCAATGAAGATAACTGTTACGAGAACAAGAATATTTACATTGCCATTAGCGGCTGCGACAAGACCGGCACTAAAGAGGATTGAGTCACCGGGTAGAAAAAATGCAAATAAAACACCGGTTTCGAAGAAAATAATGACTCCAACGATTAAATAGATGAGGTACGGAGCAAGAGTAGAAAGTTGAGCATCAAAGGATGCTGCGAGTTCGATCACACAGACTTCTTTACCGCCGCCGCAACTGCCTTAGTGACATTTGGGTCAAACACACTGGGCACAATAAATGATGCATTAAGTTGATCGGGAGAAACACAGCCAGCGATTGCTTCAGCTGCGGCAACTAATAACTCGTCGGTAATTTTATTGGCGTTGGCATCTAGAAGTCCTCGGAAAATTCCAGGAAAGGCTAAGACGTTGTTGATTTGATTTGGTTGATCACTACGTCCTGTCGCAACCACCGTTGCATATTTACGTGCGATCACAGGATCAATCTCTGGGTCTGGATTTGCAAGGGCGAAGATAATCGAACCAGCGGCCATCGATGCCGCGTCGGCTTCAGTAATGACATTGGGTGCACTTACTCCAATAAATACATCGGCACCCTTCATCGCTCCCGCAATATCTCCTGTGAAATTATCTGGGTTACTAGTATCAATAAACCACTGCTGCATAGGATCTTGAGATTTCATATCCCTAGTAATCACACCACTGTGGTTAAACCCAATAATATTTTTTGCCCCACTTAGAACTAACAGGCGTGCAATTGCATTTCCTGCCGCTCCGACTCCGATAAGAACAATCTTTATTTCGCTGAGATCTTTCTGAACGAGCTTAAGAGCATTACGAAGTGCTGCCAAAACAACAATTGCAGTGCCGTGCTGATCATCATGAAAGACTGGGATATCTAATAGTTCTCGCAGACGGCGTTCAACTTCAAAGCAACGAGGAGCCGAGATGTCCTCTAAATTAATACCACCATAAACAGGTGCAATTAGCTGAACAGTGCGCACGATCTCATCGACATCTTGGGTATCAAGGCACACAGGCCAAGCATCAACGTCGGCAAAGCGCTTAAAGAGTGCGGCCTTACCCTCCATCACAGGAAGGGCTGCAGCAGGGCCAATGTTTCCAAGGCCTAAAACCGCTGATCCGTCGGTTACAACGGCGACGGTGTTGCGCTTGATAGTAAGGCGCCGAGCATCTGAGGGATCATCAACGATAGCTTGGCAGATACGTGCAACGCCAGGAGTGTAGGCGCGAGAGAGATCATCACGGGTTTTTAGCGGAACTTTTGAGGTGACCTCAATTTTTCCACCAAGGTGTAATAAGAATGTGCGATCACTGACTTTACGAACGGTTAGCTCTGAGTTTTTAGTAAGAGCGATAGTGATCTCATCGGCATGAGCAGAATCGATTGTGTCACAAGTTATATCGATGACGACTTTTTCTGGGAGTGATTCAACGACATCGAGCGCTGTAATTGTGGCACCGGCTGCAGCGATTATGGTGGTAGCAAGTGCTACTGGTTGTGATGCTGGTGGACCTTCAATTCGAATTGTGATTCCATATCCAGGTGATGTCGATGCCATTTATACAACTCCATATAATCTGTCGCCGGCATCGCCCAAGCCTGGGACGATGTAACCATGTTCATTAAGTTTTTCATCGAGGGCGCCAGTGACTATTGTGATTGGAACGGCACTGGAGGCAAACTCTTTCTCAACTGCAGCGATACCTTCAGGTGCTGACAAGATGCAGATTGCGGTTATGTCGTTTGCGCCTAAATCTATTAAGTAATGAAAAGCGGCGATTAAAGTGCCGCCAGTTGCAAGCATAGGATCTAGAACGAAGACTTGACGCCCCGATAAATCATCAGGCAATCGATTGGCGTATGTACTTGCTTGAAGAGTTTTTTCATCTCGCACCATGCCAAGAAAGCCAACTTCAGCAGTTGGCACTAACTTACTCATACCTTCGAGCATCCCAAGGCCTGCACGCAAGATAGGTACAACAACTGGCCGTGGTTCGGCCATCTTTAATCCTGTGGTCTTAGTGACCGGCGTTGTTATTGAGACCGAATGCGTACGAACATCGCGCGTTGCTTCGTAGGCAAGAAGTGTGACTAACTCTTCAACGAGGCGGCGAAAAGTTGGCGAATCAGTACCTTCGTCGCGCAAAACCGTGAGTTTGTGTGCGATGAGAGGGTGATCGGCAACGTGTACTTTCATAGCCCTTACCTTACAGGGCTTTCATTCCCTTCCAATGAGTGGAACTATGAGCGCATGCCTGAATTCGATGAAGAGCTCGAGGACGAGATCGAAGAGTTCGATGCCCTCGATGATGTAGCTCAACCGATTTTAAAAGTAAGCGGCGTCACAAATGAGTTGGATATTGCAGTTGCCGCCTGGCATGAAGATGGTCGGTGGACGTTAGGGATACTCCCAGATCCAACTGATATCTCACAGATAATTACAAGCCTTAAATCACAACAGACAAATGGTGGGGCGATTGCTCTGATATCTATCGATGAAGAGTTTTTTATTCTGATCCGCGTTCTCGGTTCTCACATCTCTCTTTTTTTAAGCGATGCAACCTGTGCCTTGGATTATCCAGTAGCCGAAGAGTTGTTAGAGATTGCAGATTTACCAATGCCAGAAGATGAGGATGATGCAAATCCGATTGGACACATTGAGATTTTGTCTGACCTGGGCATGAATGGAATGGAGATATCGGCGCTCTGCGATGATTCAGAGCTTTTCCCCGATGAACAGTTAGAAGCGATAGCTAATCGACTTGGCTTTGGCGATCAGTTTGCAGAGCTCTTACAACTGTGAAGGATGAAGAGTTAATGCGCGCAGCTTTAGCTGTTGCGCACGGAGCCCTTGCGAGTGGCGATGTTCCAGTTGGTGCAGTAATAATAAATAAGCAGGGTGAAATAGTTTCTACCGGGCATAACGAACGCGAGCTACACAATGATCCAACTGCTCACGCCGAAATTGTTGCGATTCGAAGAGCCTGTGAAAAATCTAGTCAATGGCGCTTAGAAGATCACACAATTATCGTCACACTTGAGCCCTGTGCCATGTGTGCCGGTGCAATTGCGCAGTCACGTATTTCAACGGTTATTTTTGGAGCATGGGATGAGAAAGCCGGCGCCGTTGGCTCGGTTTGGGATCTTCTGCGCGACCCACGCTCACTCTACAAAGTTGAAGTCAAGTCTGGTGTTTTAGCAGATGAGTGCTCAGCGATGTTAAAAGAGTTTATACAAGGAGTTCGTAAGAGGGATTAAGAATGATCATCGATCCCTCTTCTTCACCGACCATTCCCTCAGCACGCATTTGTGATCCAACTTCAAGGCCAGCGATTTCGCGTCGGCCTAAGAACTGAAGTGAGACACCACCACTTTCATCCCAAATTTCAACCTGCAATGTAGGAGCTGCGCCACGGGGCGCGGTCTTAATAGATGTTACGCGACCCTGTACCCGTGCCCGTTTGCGCCACTGGATTGCACCGATAGATGTGATGTCTTCGGTGTAATGACTAACTGGCTCGACACTTGTAGGTGTAGAGGGTTTTGGCGTGTGAACTGGAGCCACTGGTTTTACTTCACGCAAGTGGTAGGCCTCGGGTTTGGATGTTGAGGTAATGCGATCAACATCGAAAGGAACAATCGTTGCTACAACTCTGGAGAGCTGAGAAATAGGGGCTGCGATTTCTTCAGCCGTTTGATCATGGAGTAAACGTCCCAAGAAGCCTGAATAGGAGCGCCGAGGAAGGAGAAGCGTTAACTCAACATCAGGTTTTTCAGTGGTACGGATTGCATAATCAAGGGCGGCATTAGCCAAGCGCCGATCTGGACAGTCAATAAGCTCGAGTGTGACATCATCGAGGGCATCAGATGCAGCCCATGCCTTTTGAATATCCTCGGCACGACGATCATCGATAACAAAGTGGACTGCCGTTAAATGTCGAGGATTAAGGCTGCGCGCATATCGAATGGCGCCAACGGTTGCGATATCCACGCTATCGACAAGCACGGCGACATCATGTCTAGAGATTGATGTAGCTCGTTCATGTTCGCGCTTTACCGAAAGTGTTTCTTGCTCTCTCGTATATTGACTACGCAATCGCAGGAATGTCATAACCAAAATCGGCGCCGTAACCAGTACTAACCAAGCACCCTCAGTGAATTTAACGACCGAAAATATAATAACAACTAGGAGAGAGATTGATCCGGCGAGTGCATTAATAAAGACCTTAGCTCGCCAGGCGCCTGTTCTATTTCGCAAAGCATGTCGGGTCATTCCAAACCCAGCTAAACAAAAACCTGTAAACACACCTAGTGCATAGAAAGCTACAAGATGCTCTACCGAGCCCCCAGTAATAAGAACTAAGAAGATACCGCCACCAGCCAGAAGTAGAATTCCATTAGAGAAAGCAAGACGGTGTCCACGCTTTGTTAATTGTCGCGGCAAATAGCCATCAGATGCCACGAAATTACATAGGAGTGGGAAGGCGCTATATGTTGTATTGGCTCCAGCAAACAAAATTAACATTGTTGAAAGCTGAACCATTACGAACATCACCTGCCCAAAACCGCTGTCTCCGACGATTGCTTTAGCAATCTGTGAAATAACGGTCGGCGTGCCCGATTCGTAAGGCATAGCGTAGATTTTGTGAGCAAACCATGAAACACCAAGAACCAGCGTTCCAAGCAGAGCGCTCATCATAACTAAAGTACGACGGGCATTGACATGTTCAGGTTGCTCAAATAGCGCAACTCCATCTGAGATGGCTTCAAGACCAGTTAGGGATGAGCCACCATTGGCAAAGGCGCGCAGCAAAATGAATATGGCTGCAAAAGTGAGAAGCCCCTGACTCTCGCCGACCTCTATAGCACCCGGATTATTTGTTGCAAGTACTTCCAGGGTTCCAGTGAAATGGCGATACAAACCGATAGCGAAGATAATGAACATACAACCAATAAATAAGTACGTTGGTAAGGCAAAAACCTTTCCCGCCTCTTTAACACCACGAAGATTTCCATAGGTCAAGAATCCAATCACCAACAAAATCATTGGGATTTTCCATGGATCCAGCGATGGGAAAGTAGAAATAATCGCTGCCACACCAGCGGCGGATTGAATAGCAACGGTCACGATGTAATCGAGCATGAGTGCAACTGCCGCTATCTGTGCAACGACAGGGCCAAAGTTATCGCGTGAAACAATGTACGCCCCACCGGTTTTTGTATACACATTAATAACGTTGCGATAAGAGAGAGTAATAATCGTCAAGATCACTAATATCACTGCAGTCATTGGCATTAATATTGCAAATGCAGCTAAACCAAAGGCAGGCAGCAGTGCGATAAGAATCTGTTCAGATCCATATGCAGATGAAGAGATGCAGTCTGAGGCAAGAATTCCGAGTCCAAATCGCTTCTTCAAACGTTGATGGCCTAAGGAGTGTCTATTTAATGGATTGCCTAAAATCCGGCGTTTAACGGTGTACGCAAAAGAATCCTTCACATGCGCATGGTCCTGGAGTACGGCTGGTGTGGGCGCATCATCGGTCCACGACTTGGGCACAAGCACTCCTTAATTAAATGCATTTAATGCAAGATAATTGTAATGCCTCTATCGTAGAGCGCACTGGCTTCAACTTCTTGCAGGCAGAGCGTATGCTCGCCCTATGCGTACACAGTTATATATTGATGGCCAATGGGTTGAGGGTGCTAGCAAGGTCGCCGTCCATGATCCAAGTGATGGTTCGGTAATCGCCGAAGTCTCAATGGCATCTGATGCCCAGTGTGATGCCGCCATCGCTGCAGCCGATGCCGCCGCCGCTGAGTGGGCAAAGACTGCGCCACGATTTAGATCAGAGATATTGCGTAAAGCCTTTGAAATTATGACAAGTGAGATCGAAGCGATTGCAACGTTAATCTCGCGTGAAAATGGAAAAGCAATGCCAGATGCTCGCGGAGAAGCTGCCTACGCTGCAGAGTTTTTCCGTTGGTTTGCCGAAGAAGCTGTGCGCACTCCAGGTGATTTCCGCAAATCCCCTTCAGGGGATAAGCGCATCTTGGTAACACATCAACCAATCGGTTTATCAATTCTTATTACTCCCTGGAATTTTCCAGCAGGAATGGCCACTCGCAAAATTGGACCAGCAGTTGCTGCAGGCTGCACAATGATTTTAAAGCCAGCAACTGAAACTCCACTAACTGCCATGTATGTCGTCGACATTATGGAGCGCGCAGGTCTGCCAAAGGGAGTTCTGAATTTAGTACTCCCAGAAAAAACAGGTCCAGCAATCTCAAAGATGCTGCACGATGCTCGTGTTAAGAATCTTTCATTTACTGGATCAACTGAAGTGGGACGAGTTCTACTTAAAGAGGCGGCCGACAAGGTTATTCGCTGCTCAATGGAGCTCGGTGGCAATGCCCAAGTTATCGTTCATGATGATGCTGATTTGGCCGTAACTATTCCTCAGTTATCACTTGCAAAGATGCGCAATGGTGGCGCCGCCTGCACATCGGCAAATCGAATCTTTGTCCAACGTGGAATCGCAGAAAAGTTCATCTCAGAGATGACTAAGTCCATGAGTTCATATGTAATGGGTCGTGGAACAGATCCGTCAACGACACTGGGTGCCTATGTCTCCATGAAAGAGCGCAATAAGATCGCAGATTTAGTTGACGAGTCCATTGCAGCCGGCGCACAAGTAAAAATCGGTGGAGTTAAGCCCGATGGTGTTGGCGCCTTTTATCCGGCCACAGTTTTAACCGTTGAAAAAGATAATCCAATCTTGGGCCATGAAATCTTTGGCCCTGTTGCCCCAATCATTATCTTTGATACTGACGCCGAAGGTATTGCTTGGGCAAACGACACAGAGTTCGGTCTTATCAGTTATGTATTCTCTTCAAACTTAACCCGTGCATTGCGCACAGCAGAGGCGATGGAGTCGGGAATGGTTGCCATCAACAAGGGTGTGATCTCTGATCCAGCGGCGCCATTTGGTGGCGTTAAGCAATCAGGATTAGGCCGTGAAGGTGGCTTTGATGGAATTCACGAGTTCTTGCAGACTAAGTTTATTGGTGTGGAGATCTAAACCCACCAGGGTAAAAATATCTCATTAATTAATTAGGTGTGTGTGGCGCAGACCGATTTGAGATTGTGTGGTGTAAGAATTCTTCAGTCATCTTGAAAAGATTAGCAATGATTTTTACAT
>CAFABG010000032.1_pt1 | contig 10642 bp, 8 predicted proteins | sample 7267821 | NCBI WGS metagenome assembly CAFABG01 (sample SAMEA6814007, study PRJEB35770) | freshwater metagenome | biome: Freshwater; feature: Freshwater reservoir; material: water | place: Czech Republic | collected 2017-08-18 | depth 30m m
CAAACCGAAGTTTTCACTAGAGGAGTAATTCAAAATGGCAGAGATCACTATCAACGGTGTTGTTCGTACCGAATTTGGTAAGGGCGCATCACGTCGTGCACGTCGCGATGGTTTAGTTCCTGCCGTTATCTACGGTCACGGTGAAAAGCCACAGCACATCACACTGCCAGCACGCGAACTTGGCGTTGCTCTGAAGCAGTCAAACGTTTTGCTCGACATCGTTATCGATGGAAAGACGGAGCTCACACTTCCAAAGGCGATTGTTCGCCATCCACTTAAGCAGATCCTCGAGCACATCGACTTGGTTCTTGTTCGTCGTGGAGAAAAAGTTGTCGTTTCTGTTCCTGTCCATGCAATCGGTGAGCATGATCGCGATGGTGTACTTGAGCATGTAAACAACACGATTGAGGTGCGCGTTGAGGCAACTGCAATCCCTAACTTCCTAGAGCTCGATATCACTGGCCTTGCAGCCGGTACATCACTGTATGCAGGCGATGTAGTTCTGCCAGCAGGCGTTGAACTCGAATCAGATGTAAAGATGATCGTTGTTCACGTATCAGAGCGCTCAACTATCGTTGAAGAAGTAGCACCAGTAGCCGTGGCAGCCGATGCAGCAGCTGGAGCCGATGCAGCAGCTGGAGCTGATGCAGAGAAGAAGGACGCTTAACCCTTACGATTACCGTTATGACGTGGTTGGTAGTGGGGCTTGGTAACCCGGGCGATCAATACTCTGCCACCCGTCACAACATAGGACAGATGGTCATAGACGAGCTTATTCGTCGTCATAGCATCAAATTATCATCACATAAGTCCCGCACAGAGATTGCCGCATATAAATTAGGTGTTGGTGAGAACGTTCAATCAATCATTCTTGCAAAGTCTAAGGGCTACATGAATGAGAGCGGCGGGCCGATTAAAGCTCTTGCTAATTTCTACTCTGTTGAAACACAAAATATCATCGCCCTTCATGACGAGCTTGATATAGGTTTTTCTACAATACGTAGCAAGTTTGCCGGTGGAGATAATGGCCATAACGGACTTAAATCAATGACTTCAGCCTTTGATACACCCGACTATTTCCGAGTGCGTTTAGGAATTGGACGGCCAATGGGTCAGCAGGATCCAGCTGACTTTGTTCTTAAAGCATTTTCAAAGATCGAGCAGAAGGATGTAGGCGAGTTTATTGTGCGCGGGGCAGATGTTGTTGAATCGTTAATAACGCAGGGTCTCGAGCGAACTCAGAGTGCTTTTAATACCTAGTAATCAGCCAGTATTGCGAAGACCGGCTGCAACACCGTTAATCGTTAGCAGCAAAGCACGTTGCACAATCGGATTAGTCTCACCTTGAGCCTCACGCACACGCTTGAGCAGGTTAATCTGCAATAAGTGGATAGGTGAAAGGTAAGCATCTCGGACCTGCAACGTACGGGCCAGAATCGCTTGATCTCCCAACAGTGAATCCTTCTTCGTCAGCAATAGGATTTCAGCGACAGTTAAATTAAACTCGGCTTCAATAGTCTCTAAGAAATGATGGAGCTCTTTAGGTACAAGTGCGTTTACATAGCGGCGGGACAGAGCTAAATCAGTCTTAGCTAACGTCATCTCAACGTTGCTTATAAAGGCATTGAAAAAATGCCACTCATCGAGCATCGTTGCAAGCAGATCTGATTTACCTGATTCGCGCGCTGCCTTTAACCCCGAACCAACGCCATACCAGCCAGGCACAATCTGTCGAGATTGGGTCCAACCAAATACCCAGGGAATGGCGCGCAGTGAATCGAGTCCACCGTGGGCATCGGGGCGGCGCGACGGGCGCGAACCTAGAAAGAGATTTCCTAACTGTTCAACTGGTGTGGATGCATAAAAATATGCGGGCAGATCGCTGTGATCGATTAATGCGCGATAGGCGGTAAAGGCGTTATCACTTACTAGCTGCATACAATCACCCCACATAGCTAAAGCCTGCGGACTTTGTCGTGGTGCACGGTTTAAAACCGTTGCTTCAAGTGATGCAGCTAGCGTTAACTCAACATGTTCACGGGCAAGAGATGGTAGTGCGTACTTATCGCTAATGACCTCGCCCTGTTCGGTCATCTTGATCTGACCATCAACTGATCCCCAGGGCAGAGCGATGAGCGCCTCATATGTTGGTCCACCACCGCGGCCAACAGAGCCGCCACGACCATGGAATAAGCGCAACGTAACACCATGCTTAATTGCAACATCGCGCAACGAACGCTGTGCGCGATGGATCTCCCATTGACTCGTTGCGATTCCTGCATCCTTATTTGAATCCGAGTACCCGAGCATGACCTCTTGGACATCACCTCGTAGTGCAACTACGTGACGATAGGTTGGATTGCTTAGTAGTTTTTCTAGAATCTCACCTGCTGCGCGAAGTTCGGCAACGGTTTCAAGCAGTGGTGCAAAGCCGATATGCGCTTTATTCTCGGCGATATTTACTAGCCCTGCTTGTGCTGCGATAACTACAGCGGCGACTAAATCATCGGCGCCCTTAGTCATCGAAACGATATATGTTTCAATCGCCTCTGGACCAAATCGGTTAATCAGATCTTCGATCGCAATAAAGGTATCAAAGCTCTTTTTTCCTGCCTCATCAAGATGAGCTACATCTAGTGATGTGCCAGCCTTTAATAACTGCGTTAGAATTTCAAACTTTTCATTATGTGATTTAGCCAGATAACCATCGACGTTACTAATTTGATTGAGAACGTGGTGATGAGCATCAGAGTGCTCGCGAATATCCATCGTTGCATGTGTGATTCCAAAAGCGGCCACAGTCCGAATCGTGCGCTCTAGTAAGCCTGTAGCAATGAGTTCACCCTTATGTTCAAAGAGCGAGTCACGCATCAAGGTTAAATCAGCTAAGAGCTCGGAGGTATCTCGGTAATCACGGTGCGGGACATGTGCCGCACTCTTTGCATGGCGATCACGCGTCATAGCAAGACGGTGCACAATCGCCGTTGCCTTAAGACGGTATGGCTCTTCGGCATTTAGACGCAGGAAACGCGCTTCAAACTCAGGGATGTGCGCTAAATCTTTTTCTACCGATGCTGATAGCTCGGGGGTTGCACCTACGATTCGAGTTGAAACAGATAGCAGTTGGCGAAGTGCATCCATTGCCGCGATTGTTACCCGTATTGCATGGCCAACCTGAAGTACCATCGCATCAGTTGTTACTTGGGCTGTAACATTTGGATTTCCATCACGGTCTCCGCCGATCCAACTACCGAAAGAGAGTGGGCGCGCCGTTACTGGGAGGTCAACTCCGATGCGTTTAATCTCCTTCGAAAACTCATCGAGAACCTCAGGAACCGTCGCTCGAAATAGATCATCGAGGTAGTAAAGAGCATTCATCGCCTCATCAAGTGGTTCTGGTCGATCCAACCGAAGCTCGTCGGTCTGCCACAGCAAGTCAATCGTTTCAGCTAAGCGCTCGTTTTGTGATGGATTGCGTGGGTCATCAAGAAGCTCTGCAACTTGGCCCATTTTATTTAAGACAGATCTACGCGCTGCCTCAGTTGGGTGTGCAGTAAATACTGGACGGACCGACATCTCAGTAATCCATTTTGCAATATCTTCCCGAGTTAACTCATGTCCAGGAGTTTGAGACAGTAATGCTGTTTCGATTTTATCGACTGCACGTGCGATCCAAGAGCCACCTTCGACGCGCGAATCGGCGATAACTCGAGATCTATGCACTTGTTCAGCAACATTTGTTAAATAAAAGTATGCGCTAAAAGCGCGCGCCAACTGCACTGAATCTTCGAGAGAGAGTGCGGCTAAAAGCTCAACACCATCGCCCTCGCGCACAGCTTTGCGCACTTGTTCAACCAGGGCTAAAAGCTCTGGGCCCTCTTGGCGTACAAGTGTCTGCCCCAATAAATCACCCAACCGACGAACATCGGCGCGCAGATCGGCATCATCTGCTGCAACTGCGCTGGGCTGTGTTCTCACTAACCAATCCTCTCAGGTAATAGCCACGGCTCACAATAAATTACACTCATTCATGCAAGCCCCCTCCCTTTGGGAGATGGGGCCTATAGACGTTTGGGGGCATGCGATGCGCGGATTAATTAACGCTCTGCCGACACCAGATGTGTCTCACATAGTGGCTCCATCTGCACTGTATCCATTCCTACTTGCTGCACGTGTTAATGATGCGCCTTTACTTGTTATTACAAGCTCAAGCAGAAGTGCAGAAGATCTTGTGAATGAACTTCGCGAACTACATAGCAATGTAATGGAGTTTCCAGCGTGGGAAACTCTGCCGCACGAGCGGTTGAGTCCACGTAGCGATACGGTGGCACGGCGAATTGCAACACTTTATTCGCTCTTAGAAAAACAGAGCACCAACCCAATCGTCGTTACACCAGTGCGTGGTGCAATCCATCGAATTATCGGAGATCTTGGCACATTGCCTTTAATGAAGTTAGAGATTGGTCGAGAGCAATCTCTGGATGCATTGGTGCGTCATTTAGCAAACCTTGCTTACTCACGGACAGATTTAGTAGAACGCCGTGGTGAGTTTGCAGTCCGAGGTGGAATCATCGATGTATTTCTGCCACTGAGTGCACACCCCATACGTATCGATTTCTTTGGTGATGAGATTGAGGATATTAGTTACTTTGAAGTTGCCGATCAACGAACATTCGAATCTCTCAGTGGCAGCGTTGAAATCTATCCTTGCCGAGAGTTTCTGATTACCCCGACAGTTCGGGCCCATGCTCAAGAGCTGAAAGATAGCCTGCCGGGTGCGAGTGAACTTTTAGAAAAAATTAGTGAAGGAATTTCATTTGAGGGCATGGAGTCTTTAATACCACTTTTAGTTGAAGAGACAGAAACACTCATAGCGCGAATGCCAAGTAACACCCAGGTTATATTTATAGATTACGAACGGATTAGATCTCGGGCCGGTGATTTACTTGCAACCAATGAAGAGTTTCTCAACGCATCCTGGTCAAATGCGGCGCATGGCGCCGTTGCACCGATACACGACGGCTCTGGTACATACATGTCCTGGGATATCTTCGACTTAGAAGTTGCTCGCTGTGGATTTAGTAGGTTAAATCTCTCTCCATTTGGCAGTGACTTGGCCGAGGATACGGAGTTTTTGGATTATCGAGCGATCGATCCGATGCGCGGTGATATTGAGCGAACTATCGAAGCTTTGCGAAGTGCCGTTGATGCACACTTTACAGTCGTGTTTGCAACCCATGGACATGGAATGTTGGAGCGCTATGCCGGTATTTTCCGCAATGCAGATCTACCGATTTATATTGTCGAAAAACTCAATGCAACACCGACTAAGGGCAGTGTGCATTTAACAACATCGGTAATTGCGCATGGTTTCGAAAGTACGAGTGAACAGATCTTTTTCATGACCGAACGCGACTTAACTGGAAGTAAGGGAAGCGTTAAGGATGGCGAGCGTCTACCATCAAAGCGAAAGGCGGCCATTGATCCATTAGAGCTGCGCGCAGGTGATTTTGTTGTACACGAGCAACATGGCATAGGGCGCTATATCGAACTAGTTCAACGCACTGTCGCCGAAGTAACACGTGAATATTTAGTTATTGAGTATGCATCGGCAAAGCGCGGCCAACCAGGAGATCGAATCTTTGTTCCCACCGATGCCCTAGAACAGGTGAGTAAATACGTTGGCGGAGAGGCACCGACCGTGCACCGAATCGGTAGTGGTGAATGGCAGAAAGCTAAGGGACGTGCACGAAAAGCTGTGCGTCAAATCGCTGGAGAGCTGATCCGCTTATATGCTGCACGAACTAGTTCACCAGGTTTTGCTTTTTCCCCAGATACTCCTTGGCAACGAGAATTAGAAGATTCTTTTTCCTATATCGAAACACCAGATCAACTTTCGACAATCAATGATGTCAAGGCAGATATGGAGCGGCCTTACCCGATGGATCGAATTATCTGCGGCGATGTTGGTTATGGTAAAACTGAGATTGCAATTCGCGCCGCCTTTAAAGCCGTTCAAGATGGAAAGCAGGTCGCTGTCCTTGTTCCAACGACGCTTCTCGTGCAGCAACATACAAAGACCTTTATCGAGCGCTATGCGGGATTCCCATTAAAGGTCGAGGGACTTTCGCGCTTTAATACGGCGAAGGAGAGCAAGGAGGTTCTTGAGGGATTACTCAAGGGCACAGTCGATGTTGTTATTGGCACTCATAGAATCCTTTCAAATGACGTTGTCTTTAAGGATTTAGGTTTAGTCGTTGTCGATGAAGAACAGCGCTTTGGTGTTGAGCAAAAAGAGGCGCTGAAAAAAATGCGCACTACAGTAGATGTTTTGGCGATGTCGGCTACACCTATCCCTCGTACGTTAGAGATGGCAGTGACCGGAATCCGCGAGATGTCCACGATTACAACACCACCTGAAGAGCGTCATCCAATTTTGACTTATGTGGGACCGGCTGAAGAGGGTCAGATAACGGCTGCGATTCACCGCGAACTTCTGCGTGATGGGCAGATCTTTTATCTGCACAACCGCGTTGAAACAATTGATCAAGCGGCATCACGTCTACAAGAGCTAGTGCCTGAAGCACGCATACGTGTGGCACATGGACAGATGAGTGAGGGCGCACTTGAAGATGTAATCCTTGGTTTCTGGAACCGCGACTTTGATATTTTGGTGAGTACAACTATCGTCGAAAGTGGCTTAGATATTCAAAATGCAAATACTTTAATTGTTGAACGTGCAGATAGATTCGGTCTCTCACAACTTCATCAGTTACGTGGTCGAGTAGGACGTGGCCGAGAGCGTGCCTATGCATATTTTCTCTACCCCGCCGATCAGCCATTATCAGAGCTAGCACATGAGCGTTTAACAACTATCGCAGCTAATACTGATTTAGGTTCAGGAATGCGAGTAGCGTTAAAAGATCTTGAGATTCGAGGAGCTGGAAATCTTTTGGGCGGCGAGCAGTCAGGACATATTGCCGATGTGGGCTTTGACTTATATATGCGAATGGTGGGTGAGGCGGTCAATGATTACAAGGCGGGAATCATTGAAACTGAGGAAAAAGTAAGTGATTGCAAAGTTGAGCTTCCTATTAATGCCCATCTCTCTACAGACTACGTTCCTGGTGAGCGACTGCGTCTTGATCTATACCGCCGCTTAGCCGATGTTAAAAATAACGAGGATGTCGAATCAATTCGTGGCGAACTATTAGATCGCTTTGGTGAGCTACCAGTTGAAGCGGTAGCACTCTTAGGTGTTGCATCTCTACGGGCGCGTGCCAAGGCGGCGAAATTGACCGAGGTTGTTATCCAAGGAAAGTTCCTGCGATTGGCGCCTTTGACTTTGCCTGAGTCCAAGCAGTTACGCCTGTCACGTTTGTATCCAGGCTCGCTCTATAAATCAGCGGCCAGCACAGTATTAGTGGCGCTAAAGAGCCAAAATCCATGGAATCCGTCCGAGAGTGCACCGGTAATAGTGGATACTTCTCTTCTGACCTGGGTCATTGAGGCCGTCAACGAGTTGAGCCAACCATCGAAAGCGAGTTCATAGTGAAGAAGATTCTGGCCGTAGTGAGCGTAGCAACTGCACTATTACTCTCTGGGTGCTCTCAAGTTGGCGCCGCTGCAACTCTTGGTAGTACAAAGATTACGCAGGCAACTGTGCAGGCGAGCATCGATTCCATTATCGCCGCTCGAGTGGGTGTGGATACATCACAGATGCAGTTAGAAACTGGTGAGTCACTCAATCGTGGACAACTTCGCTTTCACTTATTAACTGCGCTTCTAGTAGCAACAGGTAAAGAGTTAAAGATCTCAGCATCAAAGGCTGAAATAGATACACGCCGTGCAAGCATCATCGAACAAGTGGGTGGGGCAGAGGCTCTTCCTAATGCTCTCGTTGGTGCCGGCATTGCAGCCGATGACTTGGATTCTTATCTCGAAGCGATTATCGTCTCAGATAAAATTGGTCAGGCAATAATCGCTAGTGGTATACCTCAAGAGCAAGTCGGTGCCGAAATTCAAAAGCTTATTGTCGCTAAGTCCAAAGAGCTTGGCGTAACTGTTAATCCACGTTACGGTAAGTGGGATCCAACAGTGGCCGATGTAGTTGCTATCGACTCGGCTAGTCCTGCAGTAACTCCCGCAACGAAGTAATTTAGCCAAATGGAAGGTTCACAGCTTCAGCGCCTTGTTGAAGTTATGGACCAGCTTCGCTCGCCTGGGGGCTGCCCGTGGGATGCCGAACAAACTCATGAGTCGTTACTGAAGTATTTACTCGAAGAGTCTTACGAGTTTGTTGATGCCGTGCAAAGCGGCAACCGTGTTGATATGCGTGAAGAGCTCGGCGATGTTTTACTTCAGGTCTATTTCCATGCCCGTATCGCCCAAGATGATCTTGATGATCCATTTACTATTGAAGATGTAGCCCAATCAATTGCCGATAAGTTAATCCGGCGCCACCCGCATGTCTTTTCCGATGGTGCGGCGCAGAGTACGGCTGAAGTAGTACACAACTGGGAGGCGATTAAGAAGCTAGAAAAAGGCCGTACCTCAGCCCTTGATGGCGTTGCAATGTCCCAGCCCGCACTTGCATTGATTGAAAAGCTTTTATATCGGGCATCTAAATTCGATGTAGATGTAGTGGTTCCTGAAGTTGTTGATCTAGAAAAGCCGGCCGATGAAAGCGCGGTCGGGCAGGCGCTGTTGACGGTAATCGCATGGGCACATGCCAATGGCGTCGATGCCGAATCTGCACTGCGCAAGGAGGCTATGCGTTTGAGCCAACAAATCGCGGCCATTGAAGCGCGGTAGGATTAGCACATCAAAGATTGTGCGATTTCAGCGTTGAGGTCACACCGGCACACAGTTTTAAGTGGTGAAGGAGAAACGCTATGGCAATAATCGAAGCTCTCGGAGCCCGTGAAATTTTAGACTCCCGTGGAAACCCAACGGTTGAAGTTGAAATTGAATTAGAAGATGGCACTCAGGCACGAGCTGCAGTTCCCAGCGGGGCATCAACTGGAGCATTTGAAGCGGCCGAACTTCGAGATGGCGGCACACGTTACTTAGGTAAGGGCGTTGAAAAGGCGATTGCATTTTTAATCGATGAGATCGCCCCTGAGATTATTGGCTTTGATGCACAAGATCAGCGCTTAATTGACTCTGCCATGATCGAGCTTGATGGGACAAAGAACAAGTCGCGAATGGGGGCTAATGCAATTTTGGGAGCCTCACTTGCCGTTGCTAAGGCATCTGCAGAATCGGCCGATCTTTCACTCTTTCGCTATTTAGGTGGGCCTAATGCACATCTACTTCCAGTTCCGATGATGAATATTCTAAATGGTGGGGCACATGCCGATACGAACGTGGATATTCAAGAGTTCATGATCGCACCGATTGGTGCACCAACCTTCCGCGAATCATTACGGTGGGGAGCCGAGATCTACCATGCGCTAAAAGCTGTTTTAAAAAAGCGCAGATTAGCAACAAGTGTCGGTGATGAGGGTGGCTTTGCACCCAACCTTGATAGCAATCGCGCCGCCCTTGATTTAATCCTCGAAGCGATCGCCGCTGCAGGCTTTAAGGCTGGAACTGATATCGCACTTGCAATGGATGTTGCAGCAACTGAGTTCCACGAGAATGGAAAATACAAGTTCGAGGGCGCACTCAAGAGCTCCGACGAGATGATCGCCTATTACACATCTCTAGTTGATGCCTACCCCATTGTTTCAATCGAAGATCCACTCAATGAAGAGGACTGGGCAGGCTGGACACAAATGACTAACGTTCTTGGCTCACGAATTCAGATAGTCGGTGATGATTTATTTGTTACTAATCCTGAGCGTCTTGCACGTGGAATCGCTGGCAACACAGCCAACGCACTCCTTGTTAAAGTTAATCAAATTGGAACATTAACTGAAACCATTGATGCCGTTGAGATGGCTCACCATGCAAGTTATCGCACGATGATGAGCCACCGATCAGGAGAGACTGAGGATACGACGATCGCTGATTTAGCTGTGGCCCTTAACTGCGGGCAGATTAAAACCGGTGCACCGGCACGTACTGAGCGCGTTGCAAAATATAATCAACTCCTACGAATCGAAGAAGAGCTTGCTGACGGTGCAGAATATGCCGGCCGCGATGCCTTTCCGCGCTTTAAGGCTTAAGTAAATACTCCGATGGCACGTCGCCGAAAACTCACTTTTATACGTCGACGTAAATCGGGCCGCGCGCTTGCACTCTCTGCAATTCTCTTCTTTTTAGCCCTCACCCTTGCTCCACCAATTAAGCATTACTTCACTCAGCGTGCCCAGATCAGCGCACTCAATGCTCAACTGGTCTCTGATAACAAGGCCTTAGATGTTGCACGGAAAGAGTTATTGCTCTGGCAAGATCCCCAATATGTAAAGTCACAGGCACGCGAGCGTCTGCACTTTGTTCTACCTGGAGAGCGTCAATACATCGTCACAGAGGGCTCAGCAACAGAGAGCACAGATACAACTACCAAAGTTGCAAGCGCACTTGTAGATGGCCAACCCTGGTACATACGTTTAATCGCATCAATTAGCGAATCTGGTAATAAGTGAGCCAAGTAAGTGCAAGGGATTTAGAGTGCATTCAAAGCCAGTTAGGTCGC
>CAFABG010000036.1_pt1 | contig 9997 bp, 10 predicted proteins | sample 7267821 | NCBI WGS metagenome assembly CAFABG01 (sample SAMEA6814007, study PRJEB35770) | freshwater metagenome | biome: Freshwater; feature: Freshwater reservoir; material: water | place: Czech Republic | collected 2017-08-18 | depth 30m m
AATTGCCATAATCCTTGGATCGATTCCATCAGAGTTTAAAGTAGTGATCGTTGGAGAAGATCCAAAGATTGAAAGCTCTCAATATCAATGCGTGCTTGAAGAGCCAATTGGCGGTGGGCCACTAGCAGGATTTAAAGCCGGCCTTGATGCATCTGAAAGCGAATTAGTCGCACTCATAGCAACGGATATGCCCTTTGCGAGCGGGTGGGTATTAAATCTTATTAACTCCATAAGAGCCCACGATGATGCTGTTATGTATGTGGATGCTAAAGGCTTTAAGCAGCCATTGGCTGCGGTGTATCGAAGTACATCAGTTAAAAGGGCTCTTGCAGTTATGGGCGAACTCCATGGTAAGTCGATGCGGGAGTTGGTCTCTCACCTAAATGTCCAAGAAATCGAAATGAGCCACGAGGTCGCACAGGCTCTGGTGGATATCGATACAGTTGCCGACCTAGAACAGGCGATCGCTTTTGCCGCAAAGGTAAAGGATAATTCAGCATTATGAGCGCACTTGTAGAGGGTAGTTGGGATGCTGCGCGCACTATTGCCGCTCACTCTTTTAATACTTTAACAGAGGAGATTATCGACGTAAGTCATGGAGTAGCGCGCACTCTTGCCAGTGATGCACATGCACTCTGTGATTTACCAACGTATGCAACCTCGGCAATGGATGGGTATGCAGTTGCAGGATTAGGTCCTTGGAGAATTATTGGCGAAGTAAAAACTGGCCTGCCGATGAAAGGGGCGTTAGCAGATGGAAGCGCAGTTGCAATTGCAACTGGTGGAGTTATTCCTGCTGGAACATTTGGCATCATTCGCTGGGAGATTGCGAAAGTAAATGAAGGCATCCTTAATGGTGAGGTTGTTGAGAATCAAGATATAAGGCCAGCGGCCCATGAGTGTAAGTCAGGGGATTTATTAGTTAAAGCTGGCGCTCTTTTAAATCCCGGGAAAATTGGCCTGCTATCTGCTGCCGGCTTAGATCACATACGAGTTGTTAGAAAACCTCGAGTGGCTCTGATTTTATTAGGCGATGAAATTCAATTAAAAGGTATTCCAGCTAATGGATTAATCCGAGATGCCTTAGGCCCACAACTACCGGGTTGGTTAGAAAAAATGGGCTGTGAAATTGTGGCCACCCAATATATTTCCGATGAGATTTCACATGTGGTCAAAGCCCTTAGTGATGCCTGCGCTCTGGCCGATATCGTTATTACAACTGGCGGTACTGCTCAAGGTCCGCGTGATTTTCTTCATGAAGCTCTCTCTCAAATTAATGCCAAGATACTTGTCGATACCGTTGCCGTGCGTCCAGGACATCCAATGCTCCTTGCACGAACTGATACCTGTGCAATTTTTGGCCTACCTGGCAACCCACAGTCTGCAATTGTTGCCCTGGTCTCACTCGGAGCACCAGTCATTGCATCGATGTTAGGACAAATCCAGCAGGAGTTGCCAACTGTTATAACTAGTAATGAGCTAACGGCGCCATCAGATTTCACGAGATTAATAATCGGAAATATTGTTAATGGAGAGTTTGAAGTAGGCCAATACTTGGGTTCGGCAATGCTGAGGGGCTTGGCGCATTCAACTGGCTTCGCAGTCGTTACTAAAGAGCTCACCGCTGCAGGTGAATCTGTGCGTTGGCTATCTCTGCCCTAAGGAATTAGACTCAACTGTATGAGTGATGGACTAACACATCTGAACAGTGCGGGTCAGGCCCATATGGTCGATGTTACTGGGCGCGAGATTACTGTGCGCATCGCCGAAACATCGGCCCAGGTAAATCTATCGGCCTCTGTTGTGGCGCTCTTGCGCGATGGTGCAACGCCAAAGGGTGATGTCTTATCTACAGCCCGCATTGCCGGGATCATGGCGGCTAAGAAAACGAGTGAATTAATTCCGCTATGTCATCCCATCGCGATTAATACAATAAGTATTGATTTAGCAATCACCGATTCAGGTGTTGCAATAAAAGCCCGTGTTATTACATCTGATCGCACAGGTGTTGAGATGGAGGCGCTCACTGCAGTCAGTGTTGCCGGCTTAACTATTATAGATATGGTCAAAGCCTTAGATCCAGCAGCCACTATTACCGATATTCGTATAGATTCAAAGTCCGGCGGTAAGAATGGTGATTGGAAGCGCGCGTGAATCAACGCAGTGCATTCATTATCACCGCTAGCAATCGTGCCTCTCAAGGTGTCTATGCAGATTTAAGCGGTGAGGCGTTAAAAGTTGGTCTGCATCAACTGGGATATAACGTGGGTGCACCGGTAATTGTTGCCGATGATGTCGAAGCTATCTCAGCCCAGATTATTCAAGCCCTTGCTAATAAAGCTCGTTTAATTATTACAACTGGCGGTACGGGTGTATCACCAATGGATGTAACACCTGAAGCCACCGCACCCTTTATCGAAAAACAAATTCCAGGATTCATGGAGGCATTTCGAGCTTATTCTCGGGAGAAAACCCCTACCTCAGATTTAACTCGCGGTTTAGCCGGTACAAATGCAGCTTCACTGATTATCAATCTTCCAGGCTCCCCGGGCGCCGTTCGAGATGGCTTAATTATTATTGAACGCTTAGCTGGGCACATTTTAGATCAGATTGATGGAGTAGATCACTGATGTCAGAGTTAATGCGTGCAGACGTTACAACCGATCTGATTTCTATCAATGCATTAAGTGCACTTGTTGCTGATGAGAGATGTGGGGCAGTTGTAACTTTTACTGGTGATGTGCGAAATCGCGATGGTGGCAAAGAGGTCTCATCACTTACATATGAGATTCACCCATCGGCCGGAGATAAAATTACTGAAATTACACAGGCCGTTATAAAGAATGCTGATGTAGTTAAAGTTGCCGTATCCCATCGTTATGGCGAAATTCCAATAGGGGAGACTGCCTTTGCTGTAGCGGTTTCAGCGGTACACAGAGAGAGTGCCTTTCAAACCTGTTCGGCATTAGTAGATCAGATTAAGGCCCAACTACCTATTTGGAAGCATCAAGTATTTAGCGATGGCACGGATGAATGGGTAAATACGGCTTAATTAACCGCCGGCAAAACGTGGAAGAACATCGACCACACTTCCATCACGCACCAAAACACTCTGATCATGGACTGCCACCGAGTCGAGTAGAAAACTACACTGTGAAACCACGTGGGCCAGCGCTGGATTTGATTCACAGGCTTGGGCGATGATTGATGAAAGAGGCGCAGATAGAAACGTAGCTGTATCAACGCCTGCAGCCGCGCGGGCCGATGCAAAGAATCGGAGTTCTACACCTTTATTCACATCATCATTGTATGGTTAAGCCATGCTCGAGTACATCTTGATATTCGCTGTCGGAATCCTCGTGGGTGCAATAAATGGAATGGCCGGCGGAGCATCGGTCATCTCATATCCAGTACTGCTTGCAACTGGAATGTCACCAGTGAATGCGGCGATATCTAACGCTCTTGGTGTCACACCGGCAAACTTTTTTGCCCTCATATCCGTGCGCCACCAGATTCGCGCCTATTTCCAGGAGTATAAAAAGCTCATCATCATCTCCATCATCGGTTCGAGCGTGGGGGCAGTTGCCTTATTAACGGTACCGCCGGGTGTATTTGAAAAGATGGTGCCTTTTCTACTTCTCTTTGCCAGCCTTTCATTTCTTATCAAGGCAAAGCCCGTCCGCAGTGCACGCCATGACCTGCTAGAGAAAATTGGGATCGCTGGAAGTGGGCTCTATTGCGGTTACTTTGGCCCGGGCCAAGGAGTGATGGTCATTGCAGTTCTGGCACGCGATATTCGCCGTGACCCTAAAACTCTTAATACTGCTAAAAACCTAATCGTTGGGTGGACCTCCTTAATCTCTAACATCATCTACATCTTTAGTGGCCGCGCAGACTGGCCCATTGTGATCGCACTGTTTCTAGGTGCCAGCATCGGTGGAACCGTTGGAGGGCGCTGGGCGGCGCGGATGCCCACAGCTGTGTATCGAGGCCTCATTCTCACCGTTGGTTTTGGCGCCTCAGCCTGGCTCTTTAAGAAGTACTACCTGGGATAAAAGCTAAGTCTGGGTGTATCAATTGGTATATCACTGATATATCATCAATGCCGTGAGCCAGGCCATCCACATCCTCAGTCGCCAAAGCACCTCCTTGTCAGAGGAGGCCTATAGCCGCATTCGCTCAATGATTATTACTTTAGAGCTGGTCCCTGGATCATTAATTAGCGAGAGTGAATTAATGTCCACGCTCGGCTTTGGCCGCACACCAATCCGTGAAGCTCTGCGCTCGCTGGCTAATGAGAAATTAGTCGAAGTTTATCCTCGTCGTGGAATGTTCGTATCCCGTGTAGATGTTCATAATCTTTCAGCGCTCTCTGAAACCCGAGCAGTCCTTGAGATTAAAGCTGCCGAACTAGCTGCCGAGCGCTCGACTTCTGCCGATCATGTGATTACTAAGGCCCTGATAGCCGAAATTAAAAACCTCAAAGGCAATGTAGATATGGCCACGCTAATAGGACTCGATCAGCGCATTCATCATCATATCTATCAATGCACACATAATGATTTTTTAGCATCGGCCTTAGATAACTACTACGCACATGCGCTGCGAATCTGGTTCTTAGCACTCAATCGCGTTGCCGGATTAACTGAGGCAATTATCGAACACCGTGCACTCCTTGAGGCTATTGCAAGCAGTGATTCAAAGGCTGCAGGCAAAGCAATGCGCGATCACATCGAAGGTTTTGAAGCATCGATTCGTAAATCTTTATAACCCACCACTAATAAGAACGAGGATAAGAACTATGAGTAAGTTACCTGCACAGGCAAAGTGCGTCGTTATCGGCGCAGGCATCGTCGGAAACGGCATGGTCTATCACCTTGCAAAACTGGGTTGGAAAGATATTGTGCAGATTGATAAGGGACCTCTGCCAAATCCTGGCGGCTCAACAGGACATGCATCTAATTTTATTTTTCCAGTCGATCACTCAAAAGAGATGACTGCAATAACAGCTGAAAGTATGCGTCAATATAAAGAGTTTGGCACATTTACCGAATCAGGTGGAATTGAAGTTGCACGCACACCAGAGCGTATGCAAGAGCTTGCACGCCGCATCACATCTGCCAAATCATGGGGCATCGATGGAGGCCGAATACTGACGCCTGCCCAGGTAAAAGAGCTGGTTCCCTACATCGACGAGAGCATCATTCTTGGCGGTTATTATCAGCCCACAGTAGGCGTTGTTGACTCACTTCGTACTGGAACATTGATGCGTGAAGAGGCTGCCAAAATGGGAGCAGCACAGTCATTTGCAAATATTGAAGTCTTGGACATTACCGTAGTTGATGGTCGAGTCACCGGTGTTGTCACAGATCAAGGCACCATATCTGCCGACTACGTTGTTATTGCAACTGGATGCTGGTCACCTAAGCTTGCAGCAATGGCAGGTGCGCATATTCCGCTGACTCCTGCAGTTCATCAGATGAAAGATATCGGTCCCGTTCCATTCTTTGCAGGGACAAAAGGTGATATCGAATGGCCAATCGTTCGCGATATGGATGTCTTTATGTATGAGCGCCAACATGGTACAGGTCTTGAAATTGGATCCTATGCTCACCGTCCGATTCTTTATACTCCAGATGATTTGCCATCAAATGCAACTGCAACATTGTCACCAACTGAGTTTGCTTTTACACAAGCAGATTTTGATATTCAAGATGAGCACTCATATGAGCTCATGCCATCAATTGTTGGTGATGAAAATGTCCGTGAAAAATATGCATGTAATGGAATTCTTTCTTACACCCCCGATGGAATGCCAATCCTTGGTGAGACCCCCGAGGTTAAAGGTTTATGGTCAGTTGCTGCAGTCTGGATTAAAGAGGGCCCAGGGACTTCAAAGTCTGTTGCAGAATGGATGGTGCTTGGAGATTCACACATTGATCTGCACTCATCCAATATTGCCCGCTTTCACGAGCATCAAAAGGCGCAGTTCCATATTAAAGCCCGTGTTGATGAGAGCTTTAATAAGACATATGGAATTGTGCATCCGCTAGAGCAGTACGCATCAAATCGCAATGTTCGCCTCTCTCCATTTTATGAGGCAGAGAAAGAGCTAGGTGCAGTCTTTTATGAGACAGCTGGCTGGGAACGACCATTTTGGTATGAATCAAATAAGAACCTGCTCGCAAAGTTTGGTGAGAAGGTAATGCCACGTAGCTCTGAATGGGAGGCGCGCTGGTGGTCACCGATTATCAATGCAGAGCACCTTCAAATGCGCGAAAGCGCCGGCATCGTCGACCTTTCGGCCTTTGCTATCTTTGATGTGAAGGGACCATCTGCATTAGCTGTAGTTCAAAAAGCAGCTCTGCGCCAGATGGATGTTGCAATCGGCCGTGTTGTCTACACACCAGTTCTGGGTCCTAACGGTGGCTTCAAATCAGACTTAACCATCATGCGCCTTGATACTCATCATTTCCGTGTAGTCACGGGTGGTGCACATGGAATGGCCGATAAGAAATGGTTTAGCGATCTACTTCCAGCAGATGGATCGGCGCAAATCTCTGACTTAACATCTAGCTATACAACAATTGGAATCTGGGGTCCTAAAGCCCGCGAGATTATTCAAGCCGTTACCAAGAACGATATGAACCATGAGGCATTTAAATTCAGTACTTGTAAAACTATTGAGGTAGGACCACTTCGCGTACTTGCATCACGTATCTCCTACGTCGGAGATTTGGGTTGGGAGTTCTATATCCCAATCGAACAGGGCGCAAAACTCTGGCAGATGTTATGGGAGAGCGGCAAAAAGCACGAGATGATTCCAGTTGGTATTGGTGTCTATGGAACAACTGGTCGACTTGAAAAATGCTACCGAGCATATGGCCCAGAGCTTGAAACAGAGTACACAGTGGTTGAGGCTGGAATGCAATCACCTAAGTTAAAAGAGGCCGACTTTATTGGTAAAGCAGCTCACATCAAGCATCGCAGTGAAAAGCCCGTCACGATGCTCTGCACTCTCTTTGTCGATGACCACACATCATCAACTGGTGAGAAGCGCTACATGATGGGTAACGAACCAATTCTAACTCTAGATAAGAAGCCGATAGTTGATGTGCATGGCCGTCGCTCTTACGTTACTAGTGCAGGATCGGCCCCATCACTCGGTAAGCACATTCTGATGTCGTATCTACCAACAGAGCTTGCCGTTGCTGGCAATAAGTTCATCGTTGAATACTTGGGGGAGCACTATCCATGTTCAATCGCTGAAGTAGGTGCTACATCTGTCTTTGACCCATCAAATGAACGGATTATGGCCTAATGGACATACTTGTCTGCTTAAAGCGCGTTCCCCTGGCAGGTGGAACTCTAATTCTGACCCCCGATGCACGCGATATCGAGACGAAGCATTTAGGTTTTGGTATTAGTCCGCATGAAGAAAACGCCGTTGAAGCCGGTGTTCAGCTAGTCGAACAGATGGGCGGCACTCTCACACTTTTGACTCTTGGACCAAGTGATGCTGAAGAGCAGTTACGCTCTCAATTAGCAATCGGTGCAACTCGTGCAGTTCTTATTGAGACCGATGGGCAAGAGTGGGATCCACAAGGCACAGCAGCTGCATTAGTCGATGCCATTAAAGCCGAGGAGACAAAGTTTGATTTGATTATCTTCGGTGCAGAGTCTGCCGATAGCGCCGGGTATCAGATTCATATACGTATGGCTCACGCACTTGGCCTACCTATCGTGACCAATGTGAAATCCATGAAGGTAGAGAACGGTACTGTTAGCTGTGATCGCGTCGTAGCAAATGGTCGAGAGCATTACGAAGCACCGCTACCAGCGATTATTACAGTCCGCGATGGTCTCAATATTCCACGTTATCCATCGGTCCCAGGTCGTATGCAGGCACGTAAAAAAACAGTTGAGATGAAAAAAACTGAGGCCAGAGTTCCAAAGCTTGAAAAAGTTACTCTCGCACTTGCACCATCTAAAGATAAAGGCGCAGAGATTCTAGGCAAAGGTGCAGATGCGGTACCGGCCTTAGTTGAAGTCTTAAAGCAGATTGGAGCTTTCTAATGATTCTAGTTTTACTCGATCATGATCGCGGAGAGATCGATCCACTCTCACTGCGTGCTCTGACTGCCGCCCGTAAGTTAAGTCAAGATGTCGAGGCGATAGTCATTGGTAGCGACGGCGCAGCACTTGCAACTATCGCTGGCGAATATGGCGCAAAGCTTTTACATGTTGCATCCCATGCTGCAATCACCGACTACACACCTATGGCCTCAGGCCGCGCCCTTAAAGAGTTAGTGGAAAAACTCAAGCCTGCTGCAGTATTAGCCGCTGGTAGTCCACGGGGAAACGAGCAGCTGGCCCACTTAGCCGCCTTTTTAGATATTCCAATGGCCGCTGAGTGTTCAGAGATTACATTGGGCTCACCGCATCATGTATTGCGTGCCAGGTGGGCCGGTAATCTCATTGAGTCGGCAAATGTTCATGCCGAACTCTTAGTTGCCACAGTTCTGAGTTTTTCAACAGAGCCTGTGTCGGTCAATGGCGCGCCAGCAACGCTTGCACAGTTCGAGCCAGCGCTAGAGCCTGCTGATTCGGTGGTAAAGATATTGAGCCGTGATGCTGGTGAAAGCAAGGGCGGAGTAACACTCAATGATGCAAAGGTAATCGTTTCAGGTGGTCGTGGTGTTGGTGGCCCAGATGGCTTCGGTAACTTAGAAGAGTTAGCTGCAATTCTAGGCGGAACTATAGGTTGCTCGCGCGTTGTCACAAGTTCGGGCTGGCGCCCACATGCCGAGCAGGTAGGACAGACCGGCACAAAAGTCGCACCTGATCTATATATCGCCGCCGGCATATCAGGTGCTATGCAACATATCGCTGGAATGAAGAACAGTAAAACGATCGTTGTGATCAATACTGATCCTGAGGCACCGATTCTACGTTATGCCGATTACGCAATTATCGGAGATTTACATCAAGTGATACCAGCACTTACAAGCGCCATACGTCAAGCCAAGGGATAAAAAATGTCAGATATCGAAATTGCACAAGCGGCAACTATGAAGCCAATCAACGATATTGGCGCATCCCTTGGTATCGATGTTGAACACCTTGAAGCCTACGGAAAATATAAGGCTAAAGTTAATCTCAAGTTTTTAACGGCGCTTCCAGAGCGCAAAGGCTCAAAGTTAATCTTAGTAACTGCAATTAGCCCAACACCTGCAGGTGAAGGAAAGACAACTACGACTGTGGGCTTAGGAGATGCGCTGCGCTATATCGGCAAGAGCGCAATGATTGCACTACGCGAACCATCGCTTGGTCCAGTTTTTGGAATGAAGGGCGGAGCAGCTGGGGGTGGCTATGCCCAGGTAGTTCCGATGGAGGATATCAACCTGCACTTCACGGGAGATTTTAACGCCATCGCCCTTGCAAATAACTTACTTGCAGCCCTTATTGATAACCACATACACCACGGCAATGAGCTAGCAATAGATATTCGTCGCGTCACATGGAAGCGCGTCATGGACATGAATGATCGTGCGCTGCGCGAGATTATTCAATCAATCGGTGGAGTTGGCAATGGTTACCCACGCAGTGATGGCTTTGATATCGTCGTTGCATCAGAGATTATGGCTATCTTCTGTCTGGCAACTTCGATTGAGGATCTCAAAGAAAAGATCGGCAAGATTGTCGTTGGATATAAGCGCGATAAGACTCCCGTGCTTGCTAGTGAACTTAATGCACAAGGTGCGATGACAGTTATTCTTAAAGATGCCTTTCAACCTAACTTAGTTCAAACGCTCGAGAACACTCCAGCATTTATCCATGGAGGGCCATTTGCCAATATTGCACATGGCTGTAACTCAGTCGTTGCAACAACCTCTGCGATGAAGTTAGCCGACTACGTTGTCACCGAGGCCGGCTTTGGCGCCGATCTTGGAGCTGAGAAGTTCATCGATATTAAGTGCCGTAAATCAGGGCTTCG
>CAFABG010000039.1_pt1 | contig 9534 bp, 10 predicted proteins | sample 7267821 | NCBI WGS metagenome assembly CAFABG01 (sample SAMEA6814007, study PRJEB35770) | freshwater metagenome | biome: Freshwater; feature: Freshwater reservoir; material: water | place: Czech Republic | collected 2017-08-18 | depth 30m m
ACTCTTAGAGTAATAATCGCTAGCGGGAATCTCGGGAGGCGGGGCGGTAGCCTTGTGCGTATGGCATCACTCTTGGCACTGCTCTCTAGTGTGCTCTGGGGTACTGCCGATTTTGAGGGTGGACGGTTAAGCAAAAAACATGCACCGATTGCAGTCCTTGGATTTTCTCAAGTTATTGGTCTGCTCTTTGGAATCACACTCGTAGTTTTCTTTGGTGATAGCGGTGCGCAGGCCTTCGGCGACGGGGGCTATTTAATTCCAGGAATCTGTGCCGGCTTTCTAGGCTACTTCGGTCTTATCTGTTTATATGCGGGACTCGCTTCGGGAAGCATGGGCGTCGTCTCACCGATTAGTGCATTGAGTGCAGTTGTTCCACTGAGTTATTCGCTCATGCACGGAGATTCACTCTCGCGAATTACATCAATCGGTATTGTGCTCGCACTCGTTGGAGCATTCTGTGCAAGTGGTCCCGAACTTTCGCAGGGGCTACCGATTCGCCCACTCTTGCTTGCAATCGGTGCAGCGTGCGGATTTGGTACCTCACTTACCTTTATCTCTATTGGCTCACAGACCAGTCCGCTGATGACTATGGTCACGATGCGCGCTGCTACTTTTATCGTCACTATTGCAATTGCACTTCGTTATCGCACAATGGGTGGTTTTTCAAAGAGTGAATATCCCAGCTTAATATTTATGGGTGTTGCCGATTTCCTAGCCAATCTCTTACTGGGTATCGCATGTACAAAGGGATCAGTATCGGTGGCAATGGTCCTAAGCTCTATGTATCCAATCGCAACGGCACTTCTTGCCTTTAGATTCTTACGCGAGAGATTACATAGGGTTCAGTACGTGGGAATCGTATTGGCAGTTAGCGGCGTTGCCCTAATATCTGCATTCTAGTTCTGGGCATGAAAAAAGAGAGTCTGATCGATTTGACTCTCACTAAAGTGTGAAAAGTGATTGAGAACTTGGCGCCAATCAAATATGTTTTCGCCCCCGCGCTCTGGGGTCACTGTTAAGAAAAACTCATCTATGAGTCGATCGGCAAGAAGTTCGGTTAAAAGGGCGCCGCCGCCCTCAATTAAAATTCGCGGCCCAAACTCTTGGCGTGCACGCGCAATAGCTTGGGCCGGAGTTGTGTTCCACAGATGTGATTTAGGATTTTCGACAACTGGATTTAAATCTGATCGTGAGAGGACAACGAGTGGAACAGGTGTGCGTGCATATGGTTCATTACGAGCAGTATTTCCACCGATGATGATCACATCGAACTCTGCACGACGGGCCAGAAATACAGAGCGATCTGCACTCGAGCCGACGCCACTCGAAGAACCGGCCTTGCTAGTTGAACCATCAGCGCCTACTACGAGGGAGGCGCAGGTGCTCATGGCGCTAGCATTCCAGTTTCGGTGTTATTTCACAGAGAAAATCACGCTCAGAAGTTGAGGAGTGCTGCTAAAGGTAGTTAGCCTTTCGGCTATGTCACTGGCCAAGCCCCTGTTTATCGCCCTTGCGGCCTTAGCAGTTGCTGGCCCCGCCCTCATTGCCACTCCCGCGCATGCAGCCCCCTCTTTAGAGGAGGTCCAGGCCAAGGTGCGGCAGTTAGAGGAGGATGCAACGACTGCGGCAGAAGGGGCGCAAGAGGCGAAGGTGAAGTTAGCGATCTTAACCAAAACGCTCAATGGGATTAAGGCTAAGGCCGAGGTGCAGGGAGCGAGCTTGTCAGCTCTACAAAAATCACTAGGAACAATTGCAGTTGAGCAGTATAAATCCGGAACGTTGAGCCAGGGTCTGGAGCTTCTCTTTTCTAGCGATCCAACGCTCTATCTCTCATCGGCCGGTGCCTTAGATGCAATCACTCGAGGAAAATCTGCTCAACTTCGAAAGTATCAAGCTGCGCAGCAGCGCTTAAGTGCAACAACTTTGACGGTCAATGACAAGTTAGCTCTCGTTGCAGCGGCGCAGAAAAAATTCGCGGCCCAATCGGCATTGGCTTTATCTAAGTTAAAAGAGGCTGAGCTTCTCCTCTCAAAGTTAAAAAAAGAGGATCGCGAACGCTTAGCAAAGTTAGCAGCAGCTCAAGAAGATGCCGATCAAGCATCCTCGCTTGCCGCAGCAGCAGGTGCCAATGGTGTTTCAGGACGAGCTGGTATTGCACTTAAATATGCACTTAAACAGATCGGTGATCGATATGTATTTGGTGCTGCAGGACTTGTGACCTGGGACTGCTCGGGCCTAACTATGCGCGCCTATCAAGCTGCCGGTGTCTCACTGCCACACTCATCATCTGCGCAGTCGCGCATGGGTAAAAAAGTCTCACTCAAAGCGCTCAAGCCCGGTGATTTATTATTTTTTGGTCGTCCTATCTCCCATGTTGGTATCTACTTAGGAGGCGGTCGCATGGTGCATGCCCCACGCTCTGGCTCTCGCGTGAAGGTGACTACTGATTTAAATATGGGACGCAAAGCTCTGGTTGGGGCGCGCCGTTACTAAAAAAACTCTCTTCGTTACCAATGATTTTGGTCCACGCGCAGGCGGAATCGAAAGCTTCATTATTGGTCTGATTGAACGATTGCCACATGGATCTACGACTGTTTACACCTCGGCCCAGGGCCAAACAGATGGCTATGACGCTGCGTGGCTTGAAAAATACGGTGTACGTGTCCTCAGAGATCGCGCAAAAATTCTGCTACCCACGCCACGAATCACGGGCGCCATTGTGCAGTTGATAAAGGATGAGCAGATAGAAAGCGTTGTCTTCGGAGCAGCAGCGCCACTTGCACTTATGGCTTCGAGGTTTCGACGGGCTGGAGTCGGCAGAATAATCGCCTTAACCCATGGCCATGAAGTCTGGTGGTCGAAAGTATTTCCATTCACCCTAGCAATGCGCCGAATCGGATCGACTGTCGATGCACTTACTTACTTAGGTGAGTTCACGCGCACAGCGATTGCGGGTGTACTTACTCCAAAGTCGGCTGATGCAATGGTAAAAATTGCACCAGGTATCGATACCGAACATTTTGCACCGATTGACTCATCATCACTTCGAGAATCACTTGGTTTGGGCGAGAAAAAAGTAATCGTTTCGGTCGGTCGATTAGTCCATCGCAAAGGTCAGGACCGTTTGATTGAATCAATGCGAGCAATTGTGCAAGAGGTTCCAGAGGCTCATTTGTTGCTGATAGGTGAGGGACCTTACCGAGAGCATTTGCAGGCACTATCAAGAAAGTATGCACTCGATGATCACATTAGTTTTATAGGTCGGATTCAGTATGCCGATCTTCCGCGCTACATTTGTTTAGGCGAAATTTTTGCGATGCCTTCGCGTTCGCGATTTTTTGGATTAGAAGTTGAGGGTTTAGGCATTGTCTATCTTGAGGCAAGTGCGTGTGGGTTACCCGTGATTGCCGGGGCATCAGGTGGTGCCCCAGATGCCGTGATTAATGGCACAACTGGTGTCGTTGTTGATGGTTTAGATAGCGCTGCTATCGCCGTTGCAGCAATTAACTTGCTCAATAACCCTGCGCAGGCCACATTGATGGGTCAAGCTGGGCGCAGATGGATCGTAGAAAAATGGCATTGGCAGATATGGGCCGATGCCTTCAAAAAATTAATCAACGAGTAGGTTGTGTTTGCGTGCTTTACTTACGGCGGCCGTGCGATTAGCAACTTCAAGTTTTCTAAAAATTGATGCTAGATGCGTCTTAATAGTCGCCTGAGATAAGAAAAGTCCAGATGCAATCTCTTTGGTAGATGCCCCGCTAGGCAAGAGTCCAAGAACATCAAACTCACGAGCAGTTAAATTAAAGCTCTGGGTCGCCGCCTTCATCGCCGCAGATATCCCTTTAGCACTAAAGCTCAGAGGTGATTTAGTTGAGTGATCTATCGCCGCAGTTAGTTCGATGATCGGTGCGCTCTTTACTATGTAGGCACTTGCCCCGGCATTCATCGCTGCAAGCAAATGCGCATCGCTATCGTTAAGGGTGAGTACCACGATCCCTAAAGTCTTCGAGATTCCCCGTGCCCAAGAGATTAAATCAAAACCACTGCCATCTGGCAGATTTAAGTCAACAACTATTACATCTGGATTTACGAAGGCTATCTGTGCACGGGCCTCGGCAAGACTGGCCGCCTCAGCAGCGATTTCATAGCCATTGCTAATCAGTGCATGTTTGAGACCCTCGCGAACAACTGCGTGATCATCGATAATGACAACTCGTATCATGTTCGCACCCAGGGAACTGTTATAGAAATCTGGGTACCTGATTGAGTTGATTCGATATCTAAAACCCCCTCTAATCCACGCACACGTTCGCCAATGCCGACTAACCCATAGTGACCCTCTTTGGGCACAGCCCCTCCAACTCCATTATCGCGCAGGCTCATAGTTACCGATGTTGCCTGGGAGTGCTCCTGTACATTACGCAGCAGCTCTGCAAAGATTTTCTGTAACTCATAATCTAGATTTGGATCAGATTGGGCTGACAGGATCTCTTTACTTGATCTGAGCGCAAAGATTTCATCGCGCACTTTTTCAACCAGATCACTCATTGCAAAGCGCAGGCTGCGTAGTTCAGCACGTATATCAATAGGAGTATCGGGTGCGCCAACAAGGCTATCAATCGAGTAGCCCAGTCCAACTAAATCCTGGGCGATCCCATCATGTAACTCTTGTGCGAGTCTGACTCGCTCATTAGCGCTCACATTTTTTATCTAACGGCTAGTGAAGAGTTGTTCAATCTCCTTGGCGTACTCTTTTGAAATGACTGCGCGTTTCATTGAAAGCTTGGCCGTTAAGTGTCCACCTGCAATGGTGAAGTCAGTTGGCAAGATAACAAATTTACGAATCGATTCAGCTTTACTGACCGCCTTATTTGCATCATCGACAGCGGTCTGAACAACAGCGATTAGATCTGGATCATTAGTTAGATCTGCCATAGATGCGCCCTCTTTTTTGTTATTGGCAACCCACGATTTCAGTGCATCTTGATCAAGGGTGACAAGGGCTGCAATGAATGGCTGGTTGTCACCAACGACCATGCACTGGCTAACAAGTGGATGTGCACGCAATCGATCCTCTAGAACTGCCGGTGCAACGTTTTTTCCACCAGCTGTAACTATGATTTCTTTTTTGCGTCCGACGATATAGAGGAAGCCCTCATCATCTAACTTTCCAAGATCACCCGATTGAAACCAGTGATCTGCGTTAAATACTTCGGCGTTAGCGGCATCGTTCTGCCAGTACCCACGCATAACAATTGGACCACGGATTAATACTTCACCATCTTCGGCGATCTTGATCGATGTTCCGGGTACTGGGCGTCCCACAGATCCGACGCGATGCGCACTCGTCGTGTTAATCGTTGCACCTGCAGTCGTCTCTGTTAACCCATAGCCCTCAAGAACCGTTATGCCAGCACCGCGATAGAAGTGGCCAAGACGCACACCAAGAGGGGCACCACCAGAGATTGCCGCCTCAACACGCCCACCCATTCCCGCGCGAATTTTGGAGTAGACCAGCTTGTCAAAGAGTTTGTGCTTGAGTGAGAGCAGAGGCGATACTCCTTTTTTATCAAGGCTTTGCGAGTATGCGACCGCAACATCGGCGGCCTGTCTAAATATCTTTCCCTTGCCTGCAGCCTCTGCACGCGCCTCGGAGCCGTTATAAATCTTTTCAAAGATTCTTGGAACGGCTAGTACAAAAGTTGGCTTGAAGGAGGCGAGATCAATCGATAAGCGTCCAACTGGATCACTGCAGTGGGCTAAGTGAAGACCTGCCGCAACTGCACCGATTTCGACCATACGACCAAAGACGTGAGCAACGGGTAAGAAGAGCAGTGTAGATCCACCGGGCTTTAAGAATAAGTCGCTATGTGCCTGCACAACATTTCCACACTCGGATAGAAAATTGCTGTGAGTGAGTGCAACTCCCTTTGGCTTGCCGGTTGTTCCAGATGTATAGATAAGTGTTGCAAGCGTCTCGGGAAGAAGAGAGTTTCTACGGCGATCGACTTCTTCATCACTGATGTTGGTACCAGCGGATTTGAGAGTACTTAATACATCTTCAGTCATCGTCCAAATGTGCTTGGTGTGTGCGGGCAAAACACTCTGAACGAGCTCGCGCAATGCTGGGGTCTCAACAATGATTCCTACAGAGGAAGAGTCGTTAAGAATCCAATCGATCTGTTCGGCCGATGAAGTGTCATAAACAGGTACTACTACGGCTCCAGCAAACCAGATAGCAAAATCTAATATCGTCCATTCATAGCGAGTGCGAGACATGATTGCTACGCGATCACCAATTTGCACTCCTGCTGCGATTAATCCCTTGGCAGTTTGTCGGATCTGAGCTTCGGCCTCTTTTGCGCTCACACTCTGCCATCCATCACCGAGTGGGCGAGACATAACGATGCGCTCTGGTTCAAAGAGTGCCCGTTCGGCGATGAGCTTTGTAAGGTTGCCGGCAGTGGCGGCAGGGACTAGGGCGGGATTAGTGATTTCATTCATACTCCTAACGTTAGTGCCTGAATTAATATTTAGGGAAGAGGGGTAGCCTTGGCCCATGAGCGATTCAAGTAGTTCCACCATCTCAATAGATGCCCCAGTAGCCGCAGTCACAGAGGCGTTATTTGCGCTGGAAAAGTATCCGGAATGGTCGACCTCGATTAAGTCGGCAGAGGCGATAGCCCGGGATGATCAAGGACGCATCACCAAGGTCAAGATGAGTATTGATGCGGGCATGATGAAGGATCGTGTAATTTTAGATTACGACTGGTCTGGTGCTCCAACGCATTTGAGTTTTTCACTAGATGATGCAGATTTATTAACAGGCATGGATGGTTCATACATCATTAAGAGTATTGATGAGGATACGACCGAGGTTACTTATGAGCTCGCCGTTTCACTATCAATGCCGATTCCTGCAATGATGCGACAAAAAGCAGAGAAAGCCACGATCGATGCTGCGCTAGCACAACTTAAAGCAACGCTCGAAGCGTAGTTTTCCTCTATGGTATTCACAATTGGTATCGATGTTGGTGGTAGCAAAGTTTTGGGTGGAGTCGTTGACGAGTCGGGTAAAGTTTTAGCAACTGCTAGAAAAGACACACCGCGCCAAGGTGGAAGTGCATTAACGCAGACAATTGCTGAAATCGCCCAAGCGCTAATGCGCCAACATTCAGTTGCTTGCGTTGGAGTATCGGCTGCAGGTTTTGTCTCATCTGATCGAAAGACGATGCTTGCCACACCCAACATCGCCGACTGGAATGGTGTTGATTTAGATACCGAACTCACGAAATTAATTGGGCTCCCAGTCATCATCGAAAACGATGCAAATGCCGCTGCATGGGGTGAGGCAAAGTTTGGTGCTGGCCGAAACGAAGATCACATGATGATGTTGACAGTTGGAACTGGTATCGGTGGCGGAGTCGTTGTAAATGGCGCCCTTTATCGCGGAGCCTTTGGCACTGCTGGCGAGTTTGGTCATATGCGTGTAGTACCCGATGGACATTTATGTGGATGCGGTGCGCGAGGATGTTTTGAACAGTATGCATCTGGAAATGCACTTCTTCGCCATGCACGCGAGGCGATTAATGCAAGCCCAGAAATTGCACGTAACTTGTTATCTCGCGGTGATGGAACAGTTACAGGCTTAACTGGAAAGGCTATTACCGATGCCGCACGTGATGGGGATCCAGTTGCATTAGCTGCATTCAATACAACGGGTCAGTGGCTTGGCGCCGGAATCGCAGCGCTATCGGTAGTTTTAGATCCAGCATGTGTGGTTATCGGCGGGGGAGTAATCGAAGCCGGTGAGATTTTACTGGCGCCAACTCGCGAGGCTCTAGAGCGCACCATGCCCTTTGCCGGCAAACATCCTTCTCCGCGAATTATCTCGGCCGAATTAGGAAATGAGGCGGGCCTAGTCGGCGTTGCCGATCTAGCGCGTCTTTAATTGTCAGAGAAGTATTGAAGGCCAATCTTTTTTCTGAATGCAGTACATGCCCCAATGAAAGCTACTCATAGTGCGACTCCATCATCATCATGAAAGGGGCGCTTAAACCATCGCAGCACGGCGCGCTGTGCTGCGAAAAAAAATGAGCGGGGAGTTTGGGTTGGGGGATTAGGTGCAACAAAGCCCTGGCTTTGATCTATGCGATCTAGTTCATCTAAATATGTTGAAGGCGCTGACTCATCGAGGGAGAGTCCAGAGACTATAGAATCAAACTCGCTGCGGATGAGCTCCTCCTCATCGAATCCATCATCTTGAGGGCTTATCGGCTCTTTGCTCACCCTCAGATAGTGTCATACGGAGCAATAGCGGCTAAATTAGGAAGGTGCTCAATAACCTTCCCTATGGGGTCCTGCGTGCTTTTCTGACACCCTTTTTGATGAGCGCCTTTAGACCCAAGGTCAAAGGTCTACGCAATGTGCCAGGTAAAGGGCCCGTTATCATCGCCTCAAACCATCTCTCATTTAGTGACTCAATCTTTATGCCCCTGGTTGTGCCGCGCAAAGTAACTTTTCTTGCTAAAAGCGAGTACTTCACATCACCTGGGCCTAAGGGATTATTAAAAAAGCTCACCTTTATCGCCCTTGGCCAAGTGCCGGTGGATAGATCGGGTGGACGCCGCAGTGAGGCGGCCCTGCTGACAGGTTTAAAGATTCTTGCCGAGGGTAACTGCCTTGGAATTTATCCGGAAGGTACTCGCTCACCTGATGGACGTCTATATAAAGGTCGAACAGGAATAGCACGACTTGCAATCGAATCTGGCGCAGCGATTATTCCAGTAGCGATGTCTAATACCGACAAGATTCAACCCACTGGAAAGATAATTCCAAATCTGCATCGCGTTGGAATGATCTTTGGTGAACCTATGTATTTTGAAGGTGACTCAACGGATCTACAGTATCTGCGTGTTGTCACCGATCAAATCATGAAGAAGATCCAAGAGATGTCGGGCCAGGAATATATTGATATCTATGCGCCAAAGAAGAGTAAGCCAGATGATATTAATGTCTCTGGCGAAGAGGATTAAACTCGATCTAGAGCGTTGCGAGCAATGAGATAGGAACAGGTCGTGCACTCTGGACCAGCATCTGGAAGTTCACCTTCGAGTACATTAATGAAGTCGGCGATTGTTGCAAGAAAATTCGGAATATCACGTTCAACGGGAAGATATTTTTGACGCACACCAAAACCGTAGCTCTCTTGTGACTGCCCAATGGCCGACTCGGGGTTCCAGACCAGTAGACCGATAGATGCAACGCTCTGGCCCTTACCGGCAGCTGGATTCTCCAATGAGTATGCATAGGCCTCTAACTGCGGAGAGTAGAAGGCGCCGCTATCGCGTGCACTATCTGAAACCTTGCAGTCGATAAGACCTATGGTTCCATCGTCATTGGTTGAAACAAGATCGTATTTTCCTAAGATGCGCCAGCGAGTATCTGCGCCATTTATTGTCAAGGGTCTGCTCTTTACCCATTCGCCCCACTTAGAGATAGTTCCTGGGCGAAGTGATGGATCGATTGTGG
>CAFABG010000041.1_pt1 | contig 9126 bp, 5 predicted proteins | sample 7267821 | NCBI WGS metagenome assembly CAFABG01 (sample SAMEA6814007, study PRJEB35770) | freshwater metagenome | biome: Freshwater; feature: Freshwater reservoir; material: water | place: Czech Republic | collected 2017-08-18 | depth 30m m
GTCTATCCACGTGCTGCGATTTATCAACCAGGTGCAACCAATGAGTCTGAGAAGAAGGCCGCTACTGCAGATATGACGGGTTCGCAGAGCAAAGCGATCGGGGCGGCGCTAACTTTCCTTCGAGCTAATCCAAATTTTGGCCTCACTCCTAATCAACTCGTTGAAAAGAATATTCTCTTTGATGTTAAACGAACTGGTGGCCCGAGCGGCGGAATGATTTTTGCAATCGGTGTTATCGAACTTCTTACACCTCGCGAAATTTTAGATGGGCGCCATATTGCTGGTACCGGCACGATTAGCATCGATGGCACAGTCGGGCCTATCGGTGGCATCAATGAAAAAATCCGTGCCGCACATAAGGCTGGTGCCAAGATATTTTTAGCCCCCCTTGGAAACCAGGGTGATATTACTAACCCACCGCAAGGCATCACGGTTGTCTTTGTGGCTACCCTCACCGATGCCATGAACGCTCTCTCGGTAGGGGCCTAGCCCGCGCCCTAATGCCGCTTGTGCAGGAGTTGTTCACACTCTGCAGAGTGCACATGCCTTGCATCTTTGCCCAAAACCTCCAAATAGTAAGCGTGCTAATGGTGCGCTAGCGTTGTGCCATGACAAATGTAGCCCCTCAGTTCAACTTCAAAGCCCGTCGCGGTCCTCTTCCCATAGCAATAGGAGTCCTCGTTGCTATCGGTGTAGCACTGGTTTCAGTGAGCGGATTTTACGCAGATTGGCTCTGGTTTAAATCCGTTAATTTCACATCGGTCTGGTCAACGCTCTTATTGACAAAGATTGGGCTCTTTGTGGTCGCTGGTTTAATAACTGCTGCACTTATTCTTCTCAATATCATCATCGCTTATAAGCGACGTCCACTATATGTGCCGATGACTGTAGAGGCCGATAATCTTGAGCGTTATCGCGCACAGATTGAACCTATAAAGCGTTGGGTCGTTCTCGGTTTAGCTGTTGCACTTTTCTACTTTGCCGGAACATCAGGTTCGCTGTTGTGGTCGACATGGCTACTATTTAAGAATTCAACTCCATTTGGAACCACAGATCCACAGTTCAATATGGACATCTCATTCTTCGCTTTCCGTCTTCCATTCTGGCAAACGCTTATTGCATGGGCAATCTCAAGCCTGGTTCTTTCAATCATTTCATCCTCGGTTGTTCATTATCTATATGGCGGAATCCGACTACAGGTCCGTGAAGATCGCACGACGGTTGCAGCGCGTGTTCAACTCTCTGTTTTGCTCGGCGGAGTCGTACTACTCAAGGCAGTTGCATACTGGTTCGATCGTTATGCGCTGGCGCTCAAAGAGAGCAAGTTAATTACAGGGCTCACCTATACCGATGTGAATGCAGTTCTGCCAGCTAAGGCGATTTTGGCCGCGATTGCAGTTCTCTGTTCGCTCCTGTTTTTTGCAAATATCGTTCGTCGCTCATGGGTATTACCTGCCGCCGGTACTGCACTACTTGTAATCTCATCGGTGCTCATTGCAGGCATTTATCCTGGTGCAATTCAGCAGTTCCAAGTTAAGCCAAGCGAATCATCAAAAGAAGCGCCATATATCCAGCGCAATATCGATGCCACACGCACAGCTTATGGACTAGATGACGTCCAAATCGATGATTACCAAGCAACCCTTACGGCTTCAGCCGGACAGCTTGCAGATGATGCAGCAACGATTGCAAATATTCGTTTAATGGATCCAAATGTTCTTTCTGCGACATTTCGTCAACTCCAACAGATTAAGCCTTACTACGCCTTCCCTGAATCTCTCGATTTTGACCGATACACAATTGATGGGGTAAAGCGTGACGTTGTTGTTGCCGTGCGTGAGCTAAATATTGATGGCAATCCATCTCGAAACTGGATTAATGATCACCTTGTCTATACTCACGGATTTGGTTTTGTCGCCGCATATGCAAATGCTCGTGATGCCGATGGTAAGCCTTCTTTTGCAGTTGGCGATCTGCCACCAACTAAGGGTCTAGGAGATTTTGAACCTCGCATTTATTTCGGTGAAAATGTTCCTGATTATTCAATCATTGGCGGAGTAAAAACCGATTCTCCAGTTGAGTTTGATTATCCAGATGACGCATCAGCTAATGGCCAAAAAAACTATACCTATAAGGGTACCGGTGGGGTTCCAGTTGGTTCGCTAATCAATAAGTTGGTCTTTGCTCTTAAGTATCAAGAGCAAAAACTCTTACTGTCATCACTTATTAATAAGGATTCAAAGATCCTCTTTGAGCGTAACCCTCGCGAGCGTGTAGCAAAAGTTGCGCCATGGTTAACTCTCGATGGAGACCCATATCCGGCGATAATTGGTGGCAAAGTTCTATGGATTATTGATGGCTACACAACAAGTGCTGGGTATCCATACTCAAAGCAGATTTCTCTCTCAAGTGCTACAAATGATGCACTAACTGCAAATTCAAGCGCAGTTACCGCACAAAGAAATCAGAGCGTTAACTACCTCCGTAACTCAGTTAAGGCAACGGTTGATGCATATGACGGTACCGTTACGTTGTACCAGTGGGATGAAAAAGATCCAGTTTTAGCTACCTGGAGCAAGGCCTTCCCTGGCACCGTCACACCAAAATCTAAGATTTCAAAAGATCTCATGTCGCATATTCGCTATCCAGAGGACATGTTCCGCGTTCAACGCGAAATCCTCTCCTCTTACCACGTACAAACAGCTGCAGCTTTTTATGGTGGCCAGGATTTCTGGCGCGTACCGCGCGACCCTTCGACTTTTGGAGCTAATGCAGGGGCGCAGCCTCCTTATTACTTAACTCTTCAAATGCCAGGAGATAAGAAACCAGAGTTCGCGCTTACTACACCATTTGTTCCACGCGGTGGTCGCGAAAACTTATCGGCCTTTGCAGTTGTGAACTCAGATGCAGGACCTAACTACGGCAAGATAAAAGTTCTTCAACTTCCGCGCAGCACAAATATCGCCGGTCCTTCACAAGTTGCATCTAACTTTGAGGCTAAGCCTGAAGTTGCGAACTCTCTCTCGCTACTGCGTCGCGGAGGCTCTGATGTAGTTCTAGGTAACCTGCTCACACTTCCAGTTGGTGGAGGATTACTTTATGTACAACCCGTATACGTTCGTGCTACAGCAAACTCAGCTGCGTATCCATTGCTCCAAAAAGTTCTCGTCTCTTTTGGAGATCAAATCGGATATGGCGACACATTAAAGGGTGCCCTCGATCAAGTATTTGGTGGAAACTCCGGAACAACCGCGGTATCGGGAAGCACTACAACTACTGGAACTACTAATAACTCGCTAGCTAGCGCATTAGCAAGTGCCAAGCAGGCACTTGCCGATGGACAAGCGGCGCTTGCAAATGGTGACTTTGCTGCATATGGTCTTGCACAAGATCGTTTGAAATCAGCTATCGCTGCGGCAATTGCTGCACAAGTAAAGAAATAAACTGCAGCTGATTTAAATTAATCTCCGCAAGAGATTGTCAGATAAAGGCCAAATCCAAGGGTTTTAATTCATGGATTTGGTCTTTATCTATTGAACCCATAAGATTGCAGAAACCGACGCGGGGTGGAGCAGCTCGGTAGCTCGCTGGGCTCATAACCCAGAGGTCGTAGGTTCAAATCCTGCCCCCGCTACTAGAACTAAGAGAGCGTTTTTACTTTATGCGCAGCGAATTTGTCACGACAAATAGTGATGAAAGCGCCATTGCTGCTGCGGCATAGATTGGCCGCAATAAGCCAAGGGCTGCTATCGGCAGGCCAATAACGTTGTAGATAAAGGCCCAGCCCATATTCAGATGAATGATGCGCAGCGTCTTCTTTGCTAATTTCAAGGCATCGATAACACTGCCAAGGCCTGAGTTCATCAGCGTTATATCGGCGCTCGAAATCGCAGTGTCAGTACCTGTTCCCATTGCCATCGATAAATCAGCAGCCGTTAACGCCGCGGCATCGTTAATGCCATCACCGATCATTAATACGCAACGTCCCTCAGATTTTAACTGCTCTACAAACTTTAACTTTGTTTCCGGTAGAGCTTCTGAGACAACATGTTCGGCATCGATACCCACAGTGTTTGCAACCGATGCTGCAACCTGCGCGCTATCTCCAGTTACTAGCCATGGGGTGATTCCCATTGTGCGTAGTGCGCGCACGGTTTCGGCGGCATCACTCTTTAATTGATCGCCCACTGCAAAGACGGCCAGTGCAACTCCATCCCATGCAAGAACTGAAACTGTTAACCCTGCCTCTTGGCCACGAGTGATCGCTGACTTTAACTCAGCATGAAAATCAGTACAGCTATGCGCAACAGCTGAGGGAGAGCCGATTAATACAACTGGTGAGTGTGCACCGCAGTTGACGCGACCAGCGGCCCCTGATCCGGGGGTGACAGCAAACTCTGTGACATCGTAGTTTTTTGCGCCCTTACCAAGGGCGTGACGTGCAATTGCTAGGGCCACTGGGTGTGAGTTTTGAGATTCGATTGCAAGGGCTGAAGAGAGAATCGTTGCCTCATTTATTAACGAGGTAAATGAACTGCCCAGAACCGCACCAGCCGCGCTCGATACTGTCGCTTCGACAACGTTCATAACACCCTGCGTTAATGTGCCCGTCTTATCAAATACAACGGTATCAACTGTGCGTGCGACCTCGAGAACTCGTGGCTCGCGCAGAACTATTCCGCGCCCGGCACCGCGCCCTGATGCAACGAGCAAGGCCACAGGCGTGGCTAAGCCAAGTGCACATGGACATGCAATTATTAAGACGGTTATTGCAATTGATATAGATCGAGTTAGAGAGTGATCGGTGTAGTACCAACCAAGAAATGTTGCGATTGAAATGAGGGTAACGATGGGGACAAAGACGGCGCTAATGCGATCGGCAAGGCGTTGAATCGGTGCCTTTGTGCCCTGCGCACTTATAACCATGGCAGTGATGCGGGCGAGTTCAGTATCGCTACCAATTCTCGTTGCACGAACAATTAATCGCCCGTTGTGATTTAGAGATGCTCCGATAACTAGTGAGCCTGGGCGAACATCAATCGGCTTTGATTCGCCAGTCAGCATTGAGTTATCAACGGCGCTTTCGCCCTTAACAACGATGCCATCGGTTGCGATGCGAGCACCTGGTAGTACTTCAAACTCATCACCTATCTGCAACTGTTCAATCGGAACAATCAGTGGGAATCCCCCACGTACGATTGTTACCTCTTTACTACCTAAGGCAAGGAGTGAAGTTAACGCCGCACCTGCAGGTGACTTTGCACGCGTTTCTAAAAAGCGGCCAAGAATTATAAAGAAGATTACTCCTGCAGCAACTTCTGTATAGACATCCCCTGCACCCGTTGCATTGGCATAGATGGACCATGCGAATGCTGCAAGTGAGCCAAGTGAGATCAAGTTATCCATCGTTGGATGCTTTAGATTGCGCAGAGCTGCACGGTGAATAGGCCAGGCAACTAACAAAACAACGGGCGCACTCAATCCAATAACGAGCCAAGCAGTGGGCGAATACAGTGGATGCGGTATCGCAAAATAATCAAGGCTTTGATGTATCCACATATCTATCTGGTGGTGCCAACTCATAACCATCGAGATAGTTACTGCAGGAATGGCAAAGATTGCTGCAAAGAAAAGGGCACGGGCAGATTTCTTATTGTGAAGCGTCACCGATTGACCAGCCTGCAGTAGCGCAGCCTTGTAACCCGCCTTTTCAACGTATTTGATGAGCTCTTTAACATCCATATCGGCCGGGGCCAGAATATGAGCCGTCTCTGTTGCAAAGTTAATCGTTGCACTCACGCCAGCAACAGAGTTTAAAGCCTTCTCAACGGTATTCACACACGATGAACAGGTCATGCCCTCGATTGAGAGCGTTGTTGGCTCTAATACTGTGCTCATCGTCTCACTTCTCTCTACCAGGCTCTCTGAAATCGTTTCATTAGGTATAGCGCTTATTTACTCGGATTTATTCCATTTATTACCGCATCATGCACAAGCCCATTAGTTGAGACTCCACTGCCGCCAAATGGCCCTGCTTTCCCAGTTACATTCGTAAATCTTCCACCGGCTTCACGCACAATAATGTCGAGAGCTGCCATATCCCACACTGCAAGAGTTGGTTCGACTGCTACATCAACTGCGCCCTCTGCCACCAGCATATGCGACCAGAAATCCCCTATGCCACGTGTGCGCCATGCATGAGAGAGCATCTTCTGAAATGCTTCAAGTCGATCACCAAAGCCAATGAAATCAGAGTATGCAATTGATGCATCAGTGAGAGATGCCACACGCGAGACTGAGAGTTTTTTAGTATCGCCATTAAAAACTACGAAGGCCCCTGCCCCCTTTGATGCAAACCAACGACGGGACAAGGCAGGCGCACTTGCAATCCCAACTACTACCTCTTGTGTTGAATCAGCTGCAACCTCTACAAGTGCGATTAAACAGGCCCATGTTGGTACTCCACGCATAAAATTCTTAGTTCCATCGATTGGATCAATCACCCAATAGCGCTTGGCACCAGAAATATCGCTACCGAACTCTTCACCTAATAGGCCATCATCGGGGCGATGCTTTGCAAGTGCTTGACGAATCGCCGTTTCAACGGCGCGATCGGCATCTGTGACAGGCGTGTTATCTGGCTTAGTTGTGACTACTAAATCCAAGGCTTGATATCTCTCCAAGGCGATTGAATCGGCGAGATCGGCCAGTACATGGGCCAGCGCTAAATCATCTTTATATCTCGCCGAATCATTGCTCATAATGCGGCAATCTTAATCCTCAACGCCGTGCACGGCTTGATCCTTGACGGCAAGTAAAGAGCGAAGACTGGCTAGGCGCGCACTGCGCTCGGCATCTAAAACCCCTCCGGGAGCGGCCCAGGCATCGAGTAGACATGAACTCTCAGAGTGTGAGCAGTTAGAGCGACAGTTTGCTGCGACCTGCGATAAATCGGTAAATGCATCCACGATTCGATTGTTATTTATATGAGATAAACCAAAGGCGCGAATTCCCGGTGTATCAATAATCCAGCCATCACTATCGACTAAAGGGAGTGCGATGGCACTAGATGATGTGTGACGTCCGCGCCCAGTTGATGCATTTACATCTCCCGTTAAGCGATCTGCCTCTGGTACTAAGGCATTAATGAGCGTTGATTTTCCGACTCCAGAGTGGCCTACTAAAACTGAGATTTTGCCCTGAAGCATCATATGCAAGGCCTCTAAATCCTTTTCACGTGATTGACTCTTAATCGCGGTATGCAGAATCTCAACATCTAACTTTGAATACTGGGCTATAAAATCTGGGACGGCTCCGAGCTCGGTTTTAGTAACGACTAACTTTGGAGCAATACCTTCAGTAAATGCAGAGACTAAAAAGCGATCGATTAAACCCCGTCGTGGCTCTGGGTTTGTCGCAGCGACGACGATTACTAATTGATCGATATTTGCAACGATAGTCCGCTCTACTTGTGCTGCATCATCAACGGTTCTACTGAGCGAGTTTCGGCGATCATTGACGGCGACTATGCGCGCCAAACTACCTTCACTCCCACTGATATCTCCCACTATGGAAACGAGATCACCAACAACAACTGATTTTGGTCCTAGTTCGCGGGCACGCATGGCGGTAATTACTAATCCCTCATCGGTAATGCAGGTCTGCCGGCCGCGATCAACGGTTGTAACTAAGGCACTTATCGCCGCGCTATGGCTGGGGCGATCCTTACTTCGCGGGCGAGTGCTGCGAGCTGGTCTTATCCGTGCATCGGACTCATCGTATTCGCGTGGACTCATCGCTTGCCTATTCGCACTCTCATGTAAGAAGCGAGCTCCATAATCCTGGAAAATCTGGCAACGTTTTGCGAGTGGTTGCAATATTTTCAACTTCAATGCCAGGCACCATGAGGCCGATTACAGCCCCGGCAGTTGCTAATCGATGATCCTCATAGGTATGAAAAACCCCACCATGTAATGGCGCAGGGGTAATGTGCAGCGAGCTTTCATGTTCTTTAACGTCGCCGCCTAAAGCGTTAATTTCCCGAGTCAATGCAGATAAGCGATCAGTCTCATGTAAGCGCAAGTGAGCAATACCCCGAAGATGTGATGGTGAATCTGCAAAGATTGCTAAAGCTGCAATCGCTGGTGTGAGCTCACCAACATCATGTAAATCAATGTCAATTCCATTAATAACACCCGTACCCGTAAGAGTTAATCCTTTTTCACTCATTGAAATCTTTGCTCCCATGTCAGAGAGGATCGAGCGGAGTTGATCTCCAGGCTGTGTTGTCTTTGCAGGCCAATCTGCGATTGTGATGCTTCCTCCACATAGCATTGCGATTGAGAGAAAGGGCGCAGCATTTGAAAGATCAGGTTCAATTATTAAATCTCGCCCATGCAAAGCACCAGGCTTTACGCTCCAACTTTTAGCTTCACTATCAACGCTAACAACGCCGCCAAAATCGCGGAGCATTTCAACGCTCATATCTATATGTGGCATCGATGGAAGAGTGCCACCTTTATGTATTACAGTGATTCCATTCTCAAAACTTGCTCCAACTAATAAAAGCGCTGAGAGAAACTGACTAGATGCGCTGGCATCAATTGTTATAACACCGCCAGGGATCCCTCCCTTGGCATGAAGGGTGAAGGGCAAGCTATAGCGCCCATCATGTTCAACCGAAACTCCGAGCTCCTCAAGGGCTTTAATTACAGGTTCGAGTGGACGTTCATAGGATCGTGGATCACCATCAAATGAAATCTCACCCGTTGCAAGAGCTGCAAGTGGTGGTAAAAAGCGCATCACTGTTCCGGCATTTCCAACATCGATTGTTGCCGGCCCGCTCATCGCCGCTGGTGTAACAGTTAATTGATACTCAGAAAATCCGCTCTCTGACGAATCCTCCTCAACGATTCCGATTCCAAGTGCTTGTAATCCATGCACCATGAGCTCGCTATCTCGGGAGACTAATGGCCGGTGCAGAACTGATGGTGAATCGGCCTGCGCCGCTAAAATCAATGCGCGATTAGTAACTGACTTTGATCCTGGAATAACGACCGAGATATCAACTGGCTTTGCGCCGCGAAAGATCGCGGGCCAGTGGGCGTCGTTTTTATTCATTGCTTA
>CAFABG010000042.1_pt1 | contig 9006 bp, 10 predicted proteins | sample 7267821 | NCBI WGS metagenome assembly CAFABG01 (sample SAMEA6814007, study PRJEB35770) | freshwater metagenome | biome: Freshwater; feature: Freshwater reservoir; material: water | place: Czech Republic | collected 2017-08-18 | depth 30m m
AATAAGGGGATTTCAATGAATAAGGCCCAATTCATTGCGGCGTTGGCACCACACTTCAACGACAGCAAGAAGGAAGCAGCTCACGCTGTAGATATCGTTTTTGACACAATCGTTCGCAACCTGCACAAAGGCGAAGATGTAATGATCAACGATTTCGGTAAGTTCAAGAAGGTTGATCGCAAGGCACGTATGGGACGTAACCCATTCACCGGCGAGACAATCAAGATCAAGGCTTCAAAGAAGGCTCGCTTCCTGCCTGCAAAGGGTTTGAAGGATGTCATCTCAGGTGCGCGCAAGCTCGGACCTGCACCAAAGCCAGAACCAAAGCCAGTTGTTAAGGCAAAGCCAGTAGCCAAGAAGGCCGCTAAGAAGGCTCCAGCCAAGAAGAAGGTTGCAGCAAAGAAGAAGGTTGCCAAGAAGGCTCCAGCAAAGAAGAAGGTTGCCAAGAAGGCTAAGAAGAAGTAATTCTTTTTAACTCTTTTTTAAGAGACGGGGTCAGCTAATGCTGGCCCCGTTTTCTTATGCCAGGCACTAATATTGAGCCTATGAAGGAGTACAAGATTTCTTATGCTCCGCCAAAGGGCAAGCCCCTTGGGACAAATGTCGCATTTAAGATCGGCACCACAGTTGTAATTCCACTACTTAATTTAGTAGGAAAAAAGCACTGGCGAGGGGGAGGGAACATCCCCTCAACTGGCCCCGTGATTGTCGCAAGTAACCACGTCTCATATCTTGATGTTTTATTCCTGACGCACTTTCTCTATCGCAACGGCCGTGCCCCGCGCTATATCGGCAAAGAGGGCGTCTTTAAAACTCCGATAATCGGGCGGATTGTTTTAGCTGCAGGCCAAATCCCGGTTGCCCGTGAGGGCAAAGATGCAGCCAAGGCCCTTGAGCATGCGATAAAGATTCTGCAGGCGGGCCACCTTTTAGGCGTCTATCCCGAAGGCACGCTCACGCGCGATCCCGATGGCTGGCCAATGATTGCAAAGACGGGGCTAGTGCGCCTTGCGATTATGACACAGAGCCCAATTGTTCCAATTGCACAGTGGGGTTCACACATTGTGATGCCAACGTATGAAAAGAAAATTAAACTCTTTCCTCGAACTCCTATCAATATCTTAGTTGGTGCCCCACTTGAATTATCGCGCTGGTATGGGCGAGAGGATGATCCAGGGGCATTGATCGAGGCAACTGCCTTTGTGATGCGCGCAATTACCGATCTACTCGAAGAGCTGCGCGGGGAAAAACGCCCAGTAGAGATCTTTGATCCCCATCTATCGACTCTGCCCCGAACCGGAAACTTTAAGAAGAAACGATGAGCAAGATAAGCGTCTTTGGTACGGGCCAGTGGGGCAGCGTAATGGCCCAGGTTTTATCCGATGCCGGAAATCACGTTCTTATGTGGGGCCGTAATCAAAGCGTTGTCGATGAGATTAATCAGAGCCATACTAATTCACGTTACGTAGATAGCAATTCTTTGCCCAACGGCGTTAATGCAACAACTGATTTAGCTAAGGCATTTGATTACTCGTCTATTTACGTGCTTGCAGTTCCTGCGCAAACTCTGCGAGAGAATCTGCACGCCTGGAAGGCTTATGCGCCAGCAAATGCACTATATATAAGCACTTTAAAGGGCATTGAAGTATCTACCCAAAATCGGATGACTCAGATTATTCAAGAGGTTATGGCCACTGATAACGTCGCTATTATCACCGGTCCCAATCTTGCTAACGAGTTAATTCTGCGTCAGCCAGCTGGTGCAGTGGTTGCAGCACACACATCGATTGTTGCAGAAAAAGTAGTGAAGTTATTTGCAACGCCTTACTATCGCGTCTATACATCGACCGATATTTTGGGATGCGAATTCGCAGGTGCGATTAAATCTGTCATCGCTTTAGCCGTTGGAATGTCGATAGGAATGGGCTTTGGCGAAAATACTCAAGCCATGGTCATTACTCGCGGTTTAAATGAAGTGGCACGGTTATCGGCGGCCCACGGAGCCGACCCGCTCACTGCTGCAGGCTTAGCTGGCATGGGCGATCTCGTTGCCAGTTGTGGATCCCCACTGTCTCGAAATCGAACGTTCGGTGAAGTATTAGGGCGCTCAGGATCTATGGCAGTAGCGCGCGAACATGTGGCCAAGACCGTTGAGGGCGTAGCCTCATCTAGTGCAGTTCTTGAAATCGCCCGTAGCGTTGGTATCGAGGTCCCAGTGATTGAGGCCGTCGCCGATGTGTGTGCCGGCACCATTACTCCGATGCAGGCCTTTGACCGCTTAATGGAGATTACAACTCGTGGAGAGAACTTCATACGATGAGCAAGAAAACCGTTGCAATTATCTGCGGAGGACGCAGCAGTGAACACGAAATCTCATGTCTTTCAGCTGGTGGAGTCCTGGCTGGTTTAGATAGATCTCTCTATGACCCAGTTTTAATTGGAATTACCAAGGCAGGCAACTGGGTTTTATTGCCAAATGATTACCCACTGGCAATCATTAACGGGGTCTTACCAACCGTTGATGAAAAGGCCACGCCGCTTGTGGCCGACGTGCATGGTTTCAGTGTGAATGGAAAATCACTCACCATCGATGTGGTCTTTCCGGCTCTACACGGCCCCTTTGGTGAGGATGGCACGATTCAAGGCTTTTTTGAGATTGCAGATATCGCCTACGTCGGTAGCGGGGTAATGGCATCGGCAGCTGCGATGGATAAATCATTTTCAAAGACAATCTTTGCCGCCGCCGGCATGAAAACGGCCTCTGGAATTGTTGTAACGAGTGATGATTGGAAGACAAAGATTTCAGATATTTCATATCCAGTATTTGTTAAACCCGCCCGTGGCGGATCAAGCCGCGGCACGCATAAAGTTAAATCTAGTGCTGGACTAGAGGCTGCGATCAAGGATGCTTTTACCTTTGATCGCAAAGTGATGATTGAGAGCGCAGTTGCGGGGCGAGAGATTGAATGCGCTGTTCTTGAATCTAATGGCAGCGTGCAGGCATCAGTTGTTGGTGAGATAATTATTGATAGTAGATTTGAATTCTATGATTTTGAGGCAAAGTATTTAGATAATGCCACTACGGTTAAAGTTCCAGCCGATATTCCAGCCGCTGCTAGTGAGCAGATCCGCGCCAGCGCAGTAGCGGCATTTAAAGCCTTAGGGTGTAGTGGGCTTGCCCGTGTTGATTTCTTCTACACCGATAAGGGTGAAGTAATAATGAATGAGATCAACACTATGCCTGGCTTTACTGGAACCTCGATGTATCCAAAGCTTATGGCGGCAAGTGGCGTCGCATACTCCCCATTAATCACGGCCTTAATCACTACTGCACTTAGGCGCACAAACGGTACTTTAGGTAATTAATATTGTGAGAAAAATTCTGCTTACCGCCCTTATATCTCTGTCTCTATTGGCCAACCCTTGGGCATCGGCCCACCAGCCAGTAGTGCTGCAAGATACAGATACAACTGCTGCAAAGGGTCCACTATTAGTAGATGCAACTATCTCATTTGCCATCCGAGCATCTTTTACTAAAGCGGGACAGACACGGGCTCTGCGTGCACAGTTTAAAGAAGGTGATCAATTAGATCTGCAGTACCTGATCATCGATAAGCGGCCAGAGAGTGCGCTTAAGGCTACGCAGCTACCTAGCGTTGTGATTACTTCGCCATCTGGCTCTAAAGTGAGTATTAAATTCAACGAGCGTACAAAGTTTTTCGAGCCCTATAGCCGTACGAATTATCTATACCTTGCCCGTTATAGCGCACCCGCGCAGGCAGGTATTTACAGCATCACCATTACATCAAGGACCAAATCAGCAATTACTCTGGCTATTGGCGAAAAAGAGATACAGGGTGAGGTGGTTCGATCAGATACCGCCGCAGCAGCCTGTCCATCCCCAGATAGTAAAGATGCAGAAACAGGGATCACACAGGCTCGAGCAGGGCGATTAGTGGGGATGAGTGAGACACAGTCTCAAAAATGTGCACAGTCACTTAATTGGGGCTATCGCATCGCCGCGCGAGATGGCGAGATGTTTATGCTCACTAAGGATTACAGATTCGACAGAGTCAGTGTTTATATCAAGGCCGATAAGATCTTTGCCGTTGATGTTGGTTAGATAGCCTGACTGGAGATTAAGAGCTGGACTAAGGCTGATTTGGCCTAAGATGTAGTATGGTACTGTTTCTTGTACCACTCGCGAAAGGCCTACATCATGTCAATTACCGCCTCACAAGCACGCGCACAGTTGTTTCCATTGATCGAGCAGGTCAATTCGGACATGAAACCTGTTCTCATCACCTCTAAAGCAGGAAACGCGGTATTGATTTCGCTCAGCGAGTATGAGTCGATGATTGAAACGGCATACCTGCTTTCAACACCTGCAAATCGTGAATGGCTGCTGGAGTCATTAGCTCAGGCCGATCGGGGAGAGTTATTGCCTGTGGAGTTTCCTCTCACGGCCGTTAAGGAAAAAAGCAGGGCCAAGAAAAAGGGCAAGTAAGTTAATCTGTGGCTAAAAATAAGCTAAGTCAGGTTCTTGCCACGCCGCGAGCTATGCAGGATTTAGAGTATTGGCGCACTAGCGGTAATCAGAAAAAATTAGAACGTGTTAATGCACTCATTGCCAGCGCTTTAGAGACTCCATTTTCGGGAATAGGTGTGCCTGAGCAGCTGCGATTCCAAGATCAAGATACATATTCTCGGCGCATCGATAAGACACATCGCTTGGTTTATCGCATAGAGGGTAAAAACCTGGTTATTATTTCAGCACGTTTTCATTACGAGAAATAGCTATTTCAGATTGGCAAGACTTGCCTTAATTACCGCTTGGATCAACTTGGCGTCAACATCCCAGTCGTTGGGTAATTGAATCGTTTTTTTAAGCGCATTGCCCTCAGTAAATTTTGGAGCAAACTCCTTTAATACCTTTTGATCCCAAGGCGCAATTAACACATGTTTGGTAGATGCCGATGCACCAAAGATGTAGTGCTTATCTAGCTTGACCATGGGCTGATTCCAGGCGATAACAAGCTCTAACTGCGGAAACTTTGTAGTGATCGCCTTAAAAATCGACCTTATAGTCTTTGCCTGTTGGGGTGTTACAGATTTATAGAACTCTGTGGGGGTACTAAACCTTTGGGAGGATTGCGAGCCTCTTGAATACATAACAAGGGCGTTGGCGTGGGTTTGGGAGAAGCCATGGCTCTCTTTTAGATGTGCTATTTGTTCTGAATATTTCTTGCCTTCAAGTTTTGCCATGAGCTTAAACCAGTAAGCCATTTTTTCGCCGTATCGCTTTTCAATAGCGGGGAAGTGGGCTTCGCGGGATGGATCCTTCGGCATGAGAAGAGAATAACCAATGGCGAGCTTGCCTGTGGGTTTTGTGCTGGTGATTATTGGTCTGGTGATGAAGGTAGTTCGGAAGTGGCGTTAATAGTTTTGCGAAAGATTGCACAGTAGGCCGGGTGGATGGGCCAGATCTTGGTGAGTGCGGGTAAGAAGTGTGGAAGGTATGAGTCGCGTAGGGTTTCAAAACCTAATTGTTCAAAGAGCTCGCGCACTGTTTGACCCGATGGGCGATAGATATGTGTTGGGTCTGAGTCATATAACTTGCTGTAGCCCCACTCGGTAAACCAGTTTGTGATCGTTGGTAGATGAACGATGAGGATGCCGTTGGGTTTTGCGGCGTTGGCAATTGATTTGATTCCAGCTTCTGGATCTGTCAGATGTTCGATGACGTTGATGGCAAGAATGAGATCAAATCTGTGGCTAAATGGAATCGGATCTTGCACATTGCCTTGTTTGAAAAGCCGCTCGGGCTTTCGATTGGTGGCTTGTTCGATGGCGTGATGGGCGATGTCTATACCGGAAAGAGATCGGGCTCCTTCGAAGGCATCTAGTAGCCAGCCGTAGCCGCATCCAATATCTAAAACATCGGATTCAGATAAATGTGTGCTGCTGTATGTGCGATAGGCCTTTGCAATTAATGTGTCGCGCCATTTATCGATCACTGTCTGTTGCGGTTCACCCTGATCAGATGTGGCACCGTATAGCTGGGAAAAGTAGTCGATGCCGGCGTTTTCAAGGTTCTTATCCATGGGAGCCCACTTGTCGAAGTAGTGAGTGGATCAGGTGCTGGCGCATTCGGGGATTATTCCACGAAATCTTTCAAAAAGAGCAACTGGACTAGGGTTTCATCTGGGAGTTAAGTGAGCTTGACCCCATTTTGATAGAGTGCATGAATAGCAACTGATGAAACTTCACTGGGATCTATTTCAAATAGGTTTTTCTCCAGAACTAGGAAATCGGCTTTCATGCCAGCCTGTAGGCTGCCGCGCTCATGTTCGCGAAACATTTGATAGGCAGCGTTTTTCGTGTAGAAAGTGAGTGACTCCTCTAATGTGATCGCCTCACCTATGTTCCAACCATCTGTATCTTTGGCTCCAGGGGCTAGTCGATTTACAGGAACCCCTAAGGCACGTAGTGGAACTTCACTTGTTACGGGCCAATCACTTCCAAAGGCAATTGTTGCGCCGTTTTCTATCAAAGTGCGCAGACGGTACTGCAAATCATTTCTGGCACTACCAATACGCGGCAGGATTAGCTCTTTGTTCATGGGATCCATGTAGCACCACAGCGGCTGAATATTGGCTATCACGCCTAGTTGCTTAAAACGTGGCAAGTCTTCATCACAGATTAACTGGGCATGGACAATAACGGGGCGCCGATCCCAGTCAGGGTTGATACGCATCATCGCCTCTATTGCATCCAGTGCCTGCTTGACTGCAGCATCACCGATGGCGTGGATATGAACTTGGTATCTGTGCATATCAAATAATGCAACTGCATCCAGTAACTCTTCGTCATCCCAGATTTTAATTCCAGAAGATGAAGGGTTATCTAAGTAAGGCTCCATGAGCGCTGCGGTACCAGCCGAAAGAGCGCCGTCGGCTAGAAACTTAATGCTATTTGCCTTGACTAAATCTGGATGAGGTAGGGAGGCAAACTCTCCACGCAGGGAGTTAAACTCTGCAAGATTTTCGTGCCAGTTGGACGGGGTTACAAGAAAAGATAGGTTCATAGCAATCGTTAAATCCCCAGATATTGCCGCAGCCAAGTAAGCCTGGGCCATATCTTTTTCAACCCACGAATCAATCGAGGTAGTGACGCCGGCTTTGAGGTATGCAGCACACGCGCGCTTTATTGCCGCCACATCGCTCTGAATTGAATCGGCTGGGGCGATATCGAGAATTAAGGCCATCGCAGTTGGCTCGCGCAGCGTTCCTTTGGGTGTGCCATCGCCGCGTCGAGCAATTGTGCCGCCGACTGGATCTGGGGTCTGCTTAGTTATGCCAGCAAGTTCTAACGCCTTTGTATTTACCCAAATCGTATGATGATCAACTGCATGCAATACAACGGGGCGATCACTAACGACTGAATCTAGCCAGTGTGCATCAAAGTCTCCGCCATCGATAATCGCAGCCTCATATGCACCGCCAATGATCCAAAGCTGGTCGGGGTTATTGATTGCAAAGTTTTTAACTTCGGCCAAGATTTCATCGAGTGAGTTGAGTCCATTAATTCTTGGGCCGGCAGCCTCTCGGCCCCCAAAGATGGGGTGAGCATGTCCATCGATGAATGCTGGAATTGCATGTGCACCATGTAAATCAATACTTTTATCAAATTGGGAATCTAGGGCTTGTGTTCCGGTTGCGATGATAGTTTCACCATCGATTAGAATTGCCTCAAAGATTTCTTTTCCAGCAGACCAGAACTGTGCATTATGAAATAGCGTACGCACAGTTAGAGTTGATTAAATCAGATATTAAGAGGTAACTGGGCAGGTCAATGTGCGAGTGATACCGGGGACTGCCTGCACCTTAGACAAGATGACACGACCGAACTCTTCCATGCTAGGTGCTTCTGCACGCATGATGACATCGTAAGGACCAGTCACACCCTCTGAGAGAGTCACACCTGCGATTGCAGAGACTGCCTTGGCAACCGAGTTAGCTTTGCCGACCTCGGTCTGAATTAAAATGTAGGCCTGTATTGACATCGCCTTTCCTTTCCTTAGAGCCCACAGGCTACTTCAGAGATGGCATTACTGACTAGTGGAATAAGGTTAGAACTATGAACTTTGATGAGGCGCAGGTCATTGCCACGCTCGCGCAGATTTTTGGCTCACATCACTCTGGAGTTCTGATCGGTATCGGCGATGATGCCGCCGTCGTTACAACTTCACCGCAATCGGTTATTACTACCGACTCGGCCGTAGAAGGCACGCACTTTAATACCGAGTGGTCAGGGGCCTTTGATATTGGGCGCAAAATAACGGCAGCCAACTTGGCCGATATCTATGCAATGGGTGCAACACCGCAGTACTTAGTTGTAGCCGTAACGCTAACTGGTAGTGAGTCGATGGAGTGGATAAGCGATTTAGCCCATGGAATCCAACACGAGGCGGCAAGTTGTGGGGCAGCAGTTGTTGGGGGAGATTTAACGCGGGGGGCGATAAAAGTTATTTCAATCACGGCAGTAGGCAGCGTTGAAAAAATAACCACACGTGGTGGGGGAGCTCCAGGGGATTTAATCTATATCTCATCCTTGCCGGGATGGTCTGCTGCAGGATTTTCGGTAATAGATAAGGATGGAGCCGATGACTTAGAGGTATATGCAATTGAGCAGTTCTGCGCACCGAGCGTTGACTACTCTGCAGCCGTTGCAATGGCTAACGCTGGTGCAAGTGCGATGTGCGATGTCAGTGATGGACTCATTATTCAAGCAGCACAGATGGCCGAAGCCTCTGGAACCTCTTTTAACTTTAATAAGGATTTATTTACTAACGACCCCGAGTTTGTTGCACTGAGCGAGCTAGCCGAGAAGTGCGGCATTGATGTCTATCAGTGGATTTTTGCAGGCGGTGAAGATCACGTATTTCTTGCAACGGGAAGGGATTTACCAGGGCTTTGTGTTGGAGAGGTTGGTGCAGGTACCGGA
>CAFABG010000045.1_pt1 | contig 8579 bp, 7 predicted proteins | sample 7267821 | NCBI WGS metagenome assembly CAFABG01 (sample SAMEA6814007, study PRJEB35770) | freshwater metagenome | biome: Freshwater; feature: Freshwater reservoir; material: water | place: Czech Republic | collected 2017-08-18 | depth 30m m
GCCAACTTCTAGTAGTGATTGAAGGGGTGATTCCGGTCAAGGCCGGATAGCACGATGGCAACCATCGACCCTTCCATTCTCACGCATCTCTCCCACATGCAACCTCAGCTGTACTGGCTTGATGAAGATCCACTTGAGCCGTTGCCACACCCAACGTTAATCGGTGATGCCACAACTGATGTATGTATCGTCGGTGCCGGCTATACAGGTTTGTGGACGGCGCTACTTGCTAAAGAGCAAAACCCAGATCGTGAAGTAGTTGTGCTAGAACAACGCGAAACCGGTGCAGGTGCATCAGGACGCAATGGTGGTTTCTGTAGTTATTCGCTTACCCACGGATTTATGAATGGATACAACCGATTTAAAGATGAGATGGCGATTATCGAGCGCATGGGCCGCGAAAATTTAGATGGTATCGAAGCCACGATTAAGAGATATGGCATTGACTGCAACTTTGAGTGGAATGGCGAGCTTCGAGTTGCTATTGAAGAGTGGCAGATGGAGTCGATGGTTGAAGAGGCACGTCTTCGCAACTCATTTGGTGACAATGTTGAACTCTTAACTGGCGCACAAACTCAAGCACGGGTTAAATCTCCGCTCTATAAAGGCTCACTCTGGGATCCAGATGGAACGGCCTTAGTTGATCCTGCACGGTTAGTGTGGGGATTAGAGCGGGCCTGTATAAAACTGGGTGTAAAGATATTTGAAAACACCCACGTTGAATGGTTAGAGCGTACAAAAGAGGGAATGATTGTTCACACACCATATGGAAGTGTGTATGCACAGAAAGTTGCATTAGCAACCAACGTATACAGATCTCTAATCAGGCGTGCTCATAAATACGTTATCCCTGTTTATGACTTCCAACTTGTGACAGAGCCTTTAACACCCGTACAACTTGAATCTATTGGCTGGAAAGAGCGCGAAGGCTTATCTGATGCCGGTAATCAGTTCCATTATTATCGAATGACGAAAGATAATGAGATCTTATGGGGAGGTTATGACGCGATTTATAACTTCCGCGGCAAGGTGCGACAAGAGTATGAATCCGATGCCCAAACGTATGCGCATTTAGCCGAAGCCTTCCTTGAGACATTTCCACAGCTCAAAGGAATTAAATTCACCCATGGTTGGGGTGGTGCGATCGATACCTGCTCACGTTTCTCACCATTTTGGGGAAAGGCATATGGGGGTCGTGTTGCATATGTCATGGGCTATACCGGTTTAGGTGTGGGTTCTACTCGTTTTGGTGCACAAGTAATGCTTGATCTTTTAGATGGCGTTGATAACGAGCGAACTCGTCTTACGATGGTTCGAAAAAAACCCTTGCCTTTTCCACCTGAGCCATTTCGCTTCATATTTATTCGACTCACACAATGGTCTATTAATCGAGCCGATGAAAAGCAGGGTAAGCGCAATCTATGGCTTCGACTCCTTGATTTGTTGGGTTTGGGTTTCGATTCCTAAAGCTTTGCGCCTATTCTTAAGGCATGAGCAACCATGGGAATATGTATGGCCCTGACTTTACATTTCTTGGCATCGAGCGCTGTGATTTAGATGTTGTCTCTACATATTCCGATGCCGACGTAGTCATCGTTGGTGCACCCATTGATAGTGGAACCTCGCATCGCTCTGGTGCAAAGTTTGGTCCGCAAGCGATTCGAGGCGGGGATTATCTGCCGCATGATGGCCAGCGTCCACATTTAGCTCTGCGCATTGATGCATTGAAGGCCATGAAAGTCGTTGACGCTGGAGATTTATTAATGCCTGGGGGAGACCTTGTCGCATCATTAGAGGTCTTAGCCGTTGCAACCGAAAAGATTTCACGCGCAGGTGCAATTCCAGTAATTCTTGGTGGAGATCACTCAATCGCATCGGCCGATGTTGCAGGTATTGCACGCCATCGCGGTCTGGGCAAGATTTCAATGATTCACTTTGATGCCCATGCCGATACAGGCGAGGATCAATTTGGAGCATTAATTGGCCACGGCACACCTATGCGCCGCTTAATTGAAACTGGCACAGTGCGCGGGGACCGTTTCTTACAACTTGGCCTTCGCGGTTATTGGCCAGATGCTAAGACGCTTGACTGGATGTGCGATCAAGGTATGCGCTCGTATGAGATGACTGAGATCCATCACAGGGGATTAAATACGGTTTTAGATGAAAGCTTTGCAACACTTACTGATGGCTGCGACGGAGTTTTTCTCTCCGTTGATATCGATGTTGTAGATCCTGGCATAGCGCCAGGGACAGGCACGCCAGAGCCAGGTGGAATGACTAGTCGCGAACTACTTGAATCAGTGCGTCGCATATGTCTTGAGCTTCCAGTTGTCGGAATCGATGTAGTTGAAGTTGCACCTGCATTTGATCACGCCGACATCACTGCAATTCTTGCTAATCGAGTTGTTTTAGAGGCCTTAAGTGCAATCGCTAAGCGTCGCTCGGGCGAAAAGTACTCACCGACACAAAACCTTCTGGATCGTTAAATGCGTGATGTAGTAATTCTTGGCTCCACTGGTTCGATCGGGCGGCAAGGGCTAGAAATAGTTGCAGCCAACCCAGATAAGTTTCGTGTCATTGCAATTTCATCTGCCGGTACTAACGCAGCCCTTGTTATTGAGCAGGCTAAACGATTTAACGTTGCCTTTGTAGGTGTGCTCAATAATGCCGAGCTCATACGAGCAGGACTACCCGGCGTCAAAGTTATCGATGGGGCATTAGCATCAACGCAGATCGCATCAATCGAGTGCGATGTTGTACTCAATGCCATCACTGGCTCTATCGGACTCGGACCTACCCTTGCAGCCCTCGATGCTGGAAATACGCTAGCCCTTGCCAATAAAGAATCTCTTGTGGCAGGCGGGGAATTAGTAATGTCTAAGGCGCGTGAGAACCAGATAATCCCTGTTGATTCAGAGCACTCGGCTATCTGGCAGTGCGCATTAGCTGGCAAGAGTGATGAGATTAGCCGATTGGTGTTAACTGCAAGTGGTGGCCCTTTTCTAGATCGCAGCGATCTGGGCGGTGTCAGTGTGGCCGATGCGCTCAAACATCCAACATGGAGTATGGGCGCGGTCGTAACAATTAACTCAGCGACTTTAGTTAATAAAGGATTAGAAATAATCGAAGCACACTACTTATTCTCTATGCCCTACAGCGCCATCGAAGCTGTTATACATCGCCAATCAGTAGTCCACTCGATGGTTGAATTTCGAGATGGATCAACTATCGCCCAGGCTAGCCCGCCTAATATGAAGGGGGCAATTGCCTATGCACTCAATTTTCCTCACCGCTTATCAAAGGCAACACCTGCCATTGATTGGAGAGCACCGCATAGTTGGAGTTTTGAGCCGATTGATTCACAGAGATTTCCAGCCGTTGCATTAGCTCGCCACTGTGGTGAGATTGGTGGAGCGATGCCTGCGATATTTAACGCCGTTAATGAAGTAGCCGTTGAGGCCTTTATCGCCGAAAAAATAGCATTTACTTCGATAGTTCCACTGATAGAGAGCGTTCTCACATTGAGCGAGAAATCTGCGCCATCAACGCTGCGCGATTTAGCCGATGTCAGTGCCATCGAAGATGATGCCAGAGCCCTAGCTCAAAAACATCTAATACGATTGGTCTCATAATGCAGATACTCGGAATCCTTGCCTTTGTCGTTGCCTTACTTTTATCGGTAATGATTCATGAGTTTGGCCATTATTTAACGGCCAAGCGATATGGCATGAAGGTCTCTGAGTTTTTCTTGGGCTTTGGTACCCGTATTTTTTCGATGCAACGGGGCGAAACTGAGTTTGGAATTAAAGCGATTCCAGCAGGTGGCTATTGCAAAATTGAAGGTATGACACCGGGGGATGTAATGCCTGTTGGTGAAGAAAACCGCGCCTTCTATAAAGCCTCTTCGGGACGTAAGTTAATTGTCTTAGGTGCTGGATCATTTTTACATTTTGTTATTGGTTACCTGCTTCTCTTTACTCTCTTTGCAGGAATCGGTACGACACAAGCTCTGCCCATCATTGCAGAAGTCATCAAGGGCTCTGCCGCACAATCGGCTGGGATCATGGTGGGTGATGAAGTTACATCTATTGATGGCAAGAAGGTCACCGACTGGTATAAAGATGTCACTGTAATTCGTAATTCCCAGGGCAGAGAGTTAACTCTGGGAATCAAACGTGCCGGCCAAGAGTTAATTATTACTGCAGCCCCCACCCTTGAAACTATCGATGGCCAAGAGAGATTCCTACTTGGAATTATCAATGAGGTCGGACTCAAGCGCACAGGGGTAGTAACCTCATTTAAAAACGCCGGAGTTGTTACTAAGGATTTTCTCTTCGAGAGTGTTAAATCATTAGCCAAGCTCCCATCGAAAATCCCAGAGCTATGGGGTCAAACCGTTAACGGAGAAGAGCGTGATGCCAATGGCTTAGTTGGCGTTGTTGGAGTAGCCCGTGTATCGGGGCAGGCCGTGAGCAGCGATGAATTATCTGCAATGGAGCGCCTGGCAACATTTGTTTTAATTATCGCAAGCTTAAATATCTTTGTGGGCATCTTTAATCTCTTGCCGATTCTGCCTCTGGATGGCGGACATATGGCCGTTGCAATCGCCGATGAAATTCGAGCTTTTATCGCTCGCCTGCGCGGACGTTCACGGCCGGCAGCGATCGATGTGACTGTGCTGACACCGATAACGATGGTGGTCTTTGTGATATTAGCTGCGCTCACAATTCTGCTTCTTGTGGCAGATATCGTTAATCCTGTCATTCTCAATCTTTAGCGCATCCAGGCCTCATACGGCAGAATAGGCCTATGGTTGATTTAGGAATCCCGAGCGCTCCACCACCAGTTCTTACTCTGCGTCGCAAAACCAGGCAGATGATGGTCGGCAAAGTGGCAGTGGGAAGTGAATCACCAGTAAGTGTTCAATCGATGTGCACAACATTGACATCTGATGTCAATGCAACGCTGCAGCAGATCGCCGAACTAACCGCGGCCGGCTGTCAGATTGTCCGGGTTGCAGTACCAAGTCAAGACGATGCCGATGCCCTTGCACAGATCGCAAAGAAGTCACAGATTCCAGTAATCGCCGATATTCACTTTCAACCCAAGTACATCTTTGCTGCAATCGATGCGGGGTGTGCGGCAGTTCGTGTCAATCCTGGCAACATTAAACAGTTTGACGATAAAGTTAAAGAGGTTGCAAAGGCGGCAGGGGATGCTGGAATTCCAATCCGTATCGGTGTTAATGCTGGATCACTAGATCCACGGTTACTTGCAAAGTATGGAAAGGCAACACCTGAAGCGCTAGCTGAATCGGCGTTATGGGAGGCATCTTTATTTGAAGAGCATGGTTTTTCAGATATTAAAATCTCAGTTAAACACCATGATCCAGTAACTATGGTTAATGCCTATCGAATCCTGGCAGCTAAGTGTGACTATCCATTACATCTTGGTGTTACCGAAGCTGGTCCAATTTTTCAAGGAACAATTAAATCGGCAACTGCATTTGGAATTCTCTTGGCTGAAGGAATTGGTGACACGATACGTGTCTCACTCTCTGCGCCCCCTGTTGAAGAGGTTAAAGTTGGAATCTCCATTTTGGAGTCGTTAAATCTTCGCCAACGCAAACTAGAAATCGTTTCATGTCCATCATGTGGGCGTGCGCAAGTCGATGTTTATACATTGGCTGAAAAAGTCCAAGCCGGTCTTGAAGGAATGACTGTTCCGCTGCGTGTTGCAGTGATGGGCTGTGTTGTCAATGGACCAGGGGAGGCCCGTGAGGCCGATTTAGGCGTTGCATCTGGCAACGGTAAGGGCCAGATATTTGTAAAGGGTGTAGTCATTAAGACTGTGCCCGAAGCGATGATCGTTGAAACTTTAATTGAAGAGGCTATGCGATTGGCCGAAGAAATGGAGGCTGCGGGCGTTGCATCAGGCATGCCTACCGTTGATGTTGGGTAGGCTCACCTCATGTTGAAGATGTCTACGCTCTTTTTGCGTACGCTGCGCGATGATCCAGCCGATGCCGAGGTTGCAAGCCATCGCTTACTTGTTCGCGCAGGATATATCCGTCGAATCGCAGCAGGAATTTACTCGTGGCTGCCTCTTGGCGTAATAACACTGCGAAATGTTGAAAACGTTGTTCGCCAGGAGATGGATAAGGCCGGCTTTCAAGAGGTGCACTTTCCCGCACTGCTGCCTCGCGAGGCATATGAGACCACGAATCGCTGGGAAGAGTACGGGCCATCACTCTTTCGTCTGCAAGATCGAAGAGGCGCAGATTATTTATTAGGACCAACTCACGAAGAGATGTTCACGCTGATGGTGAAGAGCGAATACTCATCGTATAAAGATTTACCACTCTCTCTCTACCAGATCCAAACTAAATATCGCGATGAGGCCCGCCCACGCAGTGGAATTATCCGTGGTCGCGAGTTTGTCATGAAGGACTCGTACTCATTTGATATCGATGATGCCGGCCTAGATCTCTCGTATCAAAGACATCGTGATGCATATGTCAGCTGTTTTAACCGCCTAGGCATGAAGTACAACATTGTTAAGGCAGTATCGGGTGCGATGGGTGGATCAAAGTCCGAGGAGTTTCTAGCACCATGTAGCACTGGTGAGGATACATACGTTTTATGCCCACAGTGTGGCTACGCCGCTAACGTTGAAGCGATGGTTACTAAAGTGGCCCCAGGTGATCCAAAGGCTGTTCCAGAACTAGAAGAGTTAGATACGCCTAATACGCCAACGATCGATTCATTAGTGGCAGTTATGAATGAGAAGTTCGGCAGTGGTTATACAGGCGCCGATACCCTGAAAAATATTATGTTAGTCGCAGATGGCAAAGCAATTGCGGTCTTAGTTCCGGGAGATCGTGAAGTTGATTTAAAGCGTCTGCAAGAAAACTTAGGTGGGGTGCATGAGCTTCGTGTCTTTGAAGAGGGTGATTTTGCTAAGCACCCACAGTTAGTCAAGGGATATATCGGCCCTCAGGATTTGAAAAAAACTGGAATCAGGATGTACGCCGATCCACGTGTAGCCCCTGGTACATCATGGATAACAGGTGCTAATAAAAAGAATCGCCATGCCCGCTTTGTCGTTAATGGCCGCGACTTCACACCCGATGCATATGTTGAGGCGGCAGAAGTTCGCGCAGGGGATTCATGCCCAGAGTGCTCAACAGAGATTATTATCGATCGCGCAATTGAGATCGGCCACATCTTTCAATTAGGGCGAAAGTATGCCGATGCCCTTAACCTCACCGTTTTAGATCAGAACGGTAAATCTCAAGTAGTCACAATGGGCTCCTACGGCATTGGAGTTTCGCGTGCAGTTGCAGCCATTGCTGAACAGACAAGTGATGAGATCGGCCTTAACTGGCCAGCTGAAATCGCACCTGCCAAGGTGCATATCGTTGCAACAGGTAAAGAGGATCTGCCCTTTAATACCGCGCTCACACTTGCTACAGAGTTAGAGGCGATTGGTATCTCAGTCATGCTCGATGATCGCCGCGATGCAAGTGCAGGTGTGAAATTCAAAGATGCCGAGCTCATTGGTAATCCCATCATCGTTGTAGTGGGCAAGGCCCTTGCCGATGGCAACGTTGAGCTTCGAGTGCGCGCAAGCGGGGACAAGAGTGATGTATCCCTAACCACTGCAGTGTCGGCTATCGCCGCCATGCTTGCGTAAGGTATGCGGCGTTGGGTGAGTTAACGATTGCTACTGGCATTTTTCTTTTGTGTGCAGCGTTTTTTGCAGGATTCGTAGACTCAATCGCCGGTGGTGGGGGATTAATTCAACTTCCAGCCCTCCTCATTGCTCTACCTAAAACAGAGACCGTCACTGTCCTTGGGACAAACAAGATAGCTTCAGTTTTTGGAACTGCAATGGCGGCCTCACTCTACCGTCGTCAAATTAAACCCGAACCTAAAATTCTCATCGCAATGGCTATTCCGGCATTTATTGGATCTGCCGCTGGTGCATCCTTGGCCTCGCGAATTCCAACATCGAGTATGCGTCCTATAGTTCTTATTCTCCTGATTGTGGTCGCTGTTTATACATGGCTTAAACCTGATTTAGGAAAGATTGAACTACTGCGCCACCACTCAAATCGTAGAGTTCAGATTGCAGCGCTAGCTGGAGCGCTCATCGGTTTCTATGATGGAATCTTTGGACCGGGTACTGGCTCATTTTTAATGCTCGTCTTAGTTGCATCTCTTGGCTATGCATTCATTACCGCATCGGCTATTGCCAAGGTCGTCAATGTTTCAACTAATCTGGGTGGAATTCTCATATTCGGAATTCACGGCGCAATAATCTGGCAGATTGGCCTAGCCCTCGGTGCGGTAAATATTATGGGGGCAATTGTAGGCTCACGGTTGGCTATCCGAGGTGGCTCGACTTTAGTTCGTAAGGTTTTCCTCCTAGTGACCGTTGCGCTCATTCTTAAAGTAGGAATTGATACTTTCCAATCTTTTTAGTTACAATCACATCTACAACTTAATAAGAAAGTAGCTCCATATGTCACTGACACAATCACTTACCGAACTTCTTAGACCTGCAGTAGAAAA
>CAFABG010000051.1_pt1 | contig 8001 bp, 5 predicted proteins | sample 7267821 | NCBI WGS metagenome assembly CAFABG01 (sample SAMEA6814007, study PRJEB35770) | freshwater metagenome | biome: Freshwater; feature: Freshwater reservoir; material: water | place: Czech Republic | collected 2017-08-18 | depth 30m m
GTTCTCGATGAGGCCGATCAAATGGCCGATATGGGCTTCTTGCCAGTTGTTAAAGAGATCTTGGATCAAGCAAAGCTCGATGGACAGCGCATGTTGTTCTCAGCAACTCTTGACCGTGGTGTTGATTCATTAGTTCGTCAATACTTGAAGAGTCCAAAGACTCACTCATTGCAAAATGATCGTGCATCGGTTTCAACCATGGAGCACTTTGTTCTTGTCATGAATCCGGGCGATAAAGATGACATTACAAATCAGATCGCTGCCCGAAATGGCAAGACGATTATGTTTGTTAAGACACAACGTGGCGCCGATCGTTTAGCTGACAAACTTGCTCATGCAGGTGTTTCAGTTGGAGCACTCCACGGTGGAAAGACACAGGCAGTACGTACTCGAACCCTGGCTCTCTTTAAGGATTCAGTAAATGCCGCCCTTGTTGCAACCGATGTTGCTGCTCGCGGTATTCACGTCGATGGAATCTCTCTAGTAGTCCACGTTGATGCACCGACAGATCACAAGGATTACCTACACCGCGCAGGTCGCACTGCCCGTGCAGGTGAGGCCGGAACTGTTGTAACCATCGCAACAACTAAACAACAGAAGTCAATCGGTGGCCTAACATCTCGTGCCGGTGTAACTCCAAAGTTTGTTGGTGTTACACCTTTGAGTACTGAGCTGATGAAGATTACTGGTGCACAGGAGCCATCAGGGGTTCCGTACATCGTGCCAATCGTTGAAAAATCATCACGTAGCGGTGGCAGTAAGCGCCCTCGCCCGAACTCAAGTCAGCGTCGTCGCCGTCCACATTAGTTAGTAGGCTTGCGTTGTGAATAACGCAAACCCATTTATTTATGGCAGCGAACTTACATTTGAACTGCCGCCCTTTGCTCTCATCCAGGAAGAGCACTATCTGCCTGCTTTCTACGAGGGTATGAAAGCTCAGTTAGCTGAGGTTCAAACAATTCTCGATACTCCAGGGGATGCAACATTTGAAAACACAATCGTTGCCTTAGAAAAGAGCGGCAAGATTTTAGAACGTGTTTCAATGGTTTTTTTCAACAAGAGTTCTAGTGATACTAACGATGCATTAGCGGCGATGCGTGCCGAGATCGCACCTAAGCTCTCTGCCCATCACGATGCGATTATGCTCAATCCAAAGTTCTTTGCCCGTATCAAAGATTTATACGACAAGCGAGATTCACTTAACTTAACTAGTGAAGATTCGTGGCTACTCGAGCGCTACTACAAAGATTTAATTCAATCTGGAGCACACTTAACCGATACTCAGCGTGCACGTTTGACCGAGCTCAACGGTGCGCTCTCAAAGCTATCTACTACGTTTTCCAAAAATCTCTTGGCCGATACAAATGATCTAGCAATAATTGTTGGATCTATAGAAGAGCTCGATGGCTTAACCCCCAACCAAATCTCGGCTGCAGCGACCGCTGCCACTGAACGAGGTCTATCTGGAAAGTGGCTACTGGCTCAAGTTAACTTCACTGGCAACCCATTATTGAACTCACTGACTAACCGTGCGTTGCGCAAACGCATTATGGAGAGCTCACTACAAAAAGGCAATCAAAATAATGGCAATGACAACAAATCTGTATTGCTAGAGATGGTCAAACTACGGGCAGAGCGGGCACAGTTATTTGGTGTTAACTCTCATGCCGAGCACATCACCGCTGTTCAGACAGCAGAAAATCCTGCCAACGTCCATGCCATGCTAAAGAAAATTGCACCTGCGGCGCTTCGAAACGCCAAAGCAGAGGCGGCCGATCTTGCTCAATCTGCAGGTAGTGCGATTGAGAGTTGGGATTGGGGTTTCTATACTGAAAAAGTACGCTTAGAAAAATACAGTATCGATACTGCAAAGATGCAGCCTTACTTTGAACTCGAGCGCGTATTACACGATGGAGTGTTTTTTGCAGCTAATAAACTCTTTGGTATTACTTTCAAAGAGCGCCCCGATTTAATTACCTACCACCCAGAGGCCAGAGCATTTGAAGTAAGTAATGAAGATGGCACACCCCTTGGTCTCTTTATTGCTGACTTCTTCACTCGCGATTCAAAGCGAGGTGGGGCTTGGATGAACTCACTTGTTAAACAAAACCATCTGCTTAACCAACTGCCTGTCGTGGTTAATAACCTTAATATTCCAAAGCCGCCTGCAGACCAGCCTGCACTCTTAACTCTTGATTTCACAACAACTCTCTTCCACGAGTTCGGTCATGCTCTTCATGGTTTGTTATCCCAAGTGAAATACCCACGTGTGTCAGGAACTGCAGTTCAGCGCGATTTTGTGGAGTTTCCATCGCAGGTAAACGAGATGTGGATTATGTGGCCAGAGGTTCTCAATAACTATGCCCGCCACTACGAAACCGGCGAACTCATGCCAGCAGAATGGATCGATAGCTTAAATGCGGCATCAACATTTAATGAGGGTTTTGCAACAACAAGTTATTTAGCCGCTGCGGTATTGGATTTAGCATGGCACTCGCTGACAAGTGATGAAGCCGAAAAGATTAATGATGTCGAAGCCTTTGAAGCTAAAGCTCTAGCCGATTACGGTTTAGATTTTGCACCGGTGCCTACACGTTATCGCTCAACGTATTTTTCACACATCTTTGATGGCGGTTATTCGGCCGGTTATTACGGCTACATCTGGTCTGAAGTGTTAGATGCCGATACCGTTGATTGGTTTAATGAAAATGGCGGCTTACTGCGCAAAAACGGGAATCACTTTAGGGATACCTTGCTTGGACGGGGCGGATCAATTGATTCGATGCAGATGTTTAGAAACTTTAGAGGCCGGGATTCAAAGATAGAGCCGTTGCTTAAGCGCCGCGGCCTTTTATAGAAAGTGGGCCCAGACGGGCTCGAACCGTCGACCCACGGATTAAAAGTCCGTTGCTCTACCGACTGAGCTATAGGCCCCACTGCGTAACACGCTTGAATGTTTAATTAAACAAGCTTGGCAATTATGCCAAGTTATGTCTTTTTACGCCAATTTCAGGGTAGCTGTGTGACAGATATGTCACAGATTTTAAGGGGTTAATCAGGGGCTATGAGGTTATTCCTGTAGCACTTTTAACTCCAATTTCCCTTCCCGTAAAGAATATCTGAAAGCCAAGTTTTATCTCCGTCAGAAAAAGACCAAAGCCACCTAACCCAAACTACATACATCGTGGCAGCGACACAAATAGTAAGAGCTAAAATAATATGTGTGACTTTTTCCAGTTCTTGTAGTTCCTTGAATTGCTATCGTTAACGACTCTTAGTAAATCATTCAATATCTTAGCCAATTTCCCAATCTTTAAGCGAACCTTCTAAGCCAAGCCCTTTGCCCGTAACTATAAGAATCTCTGTCTTTATTCAATTATCTTTCTATTAAAAACTGACCATACCTAAACCCGTAACAACTCCCTTACCCATCCCTAACCACTACCCGTTACTACCCCCAAACCTCTGGTCAAAATACTTGTTCCTGACCACTCTCTATATTTTGCTGGTAGAGAGTGGTCAGGAACAGAGATAGTAATTTTGAGCGAGAGATTGCAGTATTTAGTTACCCGCTGGCGGGGGTAGTAACGGGTGTATAGAGATAATTTATAGTGCCTTGATTAGGAACTGCCTTGATAACAGATTTCTACAATATCTCAATTGCCACCTGTATTTCTGTATATCCTATATATCTGTATTTAAGTCCACTGGAATCTACTAATTCTTGCCATGCTTTAAATTCATGCAAACGAAAATTAGGGTAACCAAAATACTCATCAAAAATTATGATGGTACCTTTACCTAAATTATTTGAAAGAGAACTCAATACATATGCAGTCGGTTTATACGTATCTGCGTCCATATGGAGTAAATGAATTTTCTCTTGTTGTAATTCTCCGCAAAATTTTGGCAATGTATCCTCAAACCAACCTTTTACGAGATTTACGTTTCTTTCACAATTTGGCAGTTGACCATTCGTACTAAAAAAGCCTTTCTGGAGTCGGAACCCGTACCAGTCTTCTTCTAAGCCTTCAAAAGAGTCAAATCCAAATACCCTGGCTTTGGGGCAACTTTTTGCAAAAAAGTTGATCGACTCTCCTTTCCAGACGCCGAACTCAGCAATGACCCCCCCCGTTTGAAGTTGAGGAATTCTATTCAGGCAATAACGCCACAATTCTGGCCGTGTATCAAATTGCATAGCCCCAGAAAAATTGTCTAGGGCATACTGGGCGGAATCCTGCAAAGCCTGCTGGTTAATTAAATGGAAAACACCTTGGGGGGAACTGCGAGGTATAAGCGTTCTCTGAAAAAGCCGGATGATTTTTCCAACTGTAAGGTTAAATATTCTAAAAATTAGACTTTTCATTTTCAAATCATCCCTTTTTTGGTTCCTATTTGTGCAACAACTGCATTACGACTCGCAGGATTACGAGTGCTCGGTAACATATCTGAGTTCAATTCTGTACCAATCCTGTACCAAAAACTATTGGTGGGAGGGTGTAGCAACGGGTATCAACTGGACACCCGATTCAGGAGGTTTGGTGCTAATCTGAGCCTGAAATAGGGGTTGGTCGTAGTTCTTATTGGGATCTGTTCGCAGGCGTTAAATAGGCCTAACGGATTAAAAGTCCGTTGCTCTACCGACTGAGCTATAGGCCCCACTTGAAACTAGCGCGATTTCAGCAATCGAACCCGAACTTTATCATGTTACTGGCCACGACTGGCACGCATTAATCGGTCACGAATTGCAATCGCAATTCCGTCACCCAAGGGTTGTTCCACAATTACTCTAGAAAGATAGCGCTCGTCCGCGGTCCTCAGAGCTGAATAAAGCAATCTAGCAAATTCTTCATTATCTCTTGGTTCTGCCAATCTAATTACATCCTGAGGGGTTTTGATATTTGCTAAGGCAATAAATCCATCTCCTGCTTTTGGTTCAGTATCAAGTATGACCCTTGCATTGGGCGAATAATGTTTTTCAAGTGAACCGCTAACTCGAATTTTGCCTACACCGATATCTAGTGACAGATTTGTAACTTCTGTAATCATATCTTCAGTAATTGCACCTGGGCGTAGTATTTTAGGTAAACTACCTGTGCAATCGATAATAGTTGATTCTATACCAACAAGTGATGGTCCCCCATCAAGTATTAAGTCTCTTGATGTCAAAAATTTTGCTAATTCGGTATTGACAGCATTGGCAGTCGTAGGAGATACGTGACCAAAACGATTTGCGCTTGGGGCGGCAATGCCCTTCCCGCCTAACTTTTGGAACTCATCGAGAAGAGCTAACGCGATTGGATGATTGGGGACTCGAATACCAACCGTGTCTTGTCCGCCGGTAATAAAATCTTGGGCAAGTAACGAGCGATTTAAAATAAGCGTCATAGGGCCTGGCCAAAAAACTCTGGCAAGTGAAATAGCGAAGTCAGGGATATTCATTACCCAGTCATCAATTTCCTGCATGCTGCCTATATGGACAATTAAGGGGTGGTCCGTTGGACGACCTTTAACTTCATAAATCCGCTCTACGGCTTTCGCATCGCTTGCATTGGCCCCTAGACCATAAACAGTTTCAGTCGGAAATACGACAAGGGATCCCGATTTCAACGCATGTGCTGCATTCACCAAAGCTTCAGTGGTGAACTTAGATACGAATTGCCCGAGGTCCATGAGTTTAATTATCCAGCCTTTTTGAGGGAAGATAACCACATGAGCCAGCCCATCAGAGTTATGCAGATTATCGCCCGCATGAATGTTGGTGGGCCAGCTGTAATTGTGGCTGATTTGATGCGGGGAATTGATAAGCAGGTATTTGATCAAAGGCTACTAACTGGGTTTTGTGCCGCCGGCGAAGCTGATTATTTAGATCAAGTTGCTACAGACATTAAAGCCCAAAAAATTAACGGGCTCGGTCGATCAATTTCGCCCTTACAAGATTTGAAGTCATTTCTTTTGTTGTTGAGGCTTATTAGAAAATTCAAGCCAAATATTATTCACACTCACACAGCTAAGGCGGGGGTCCTTGGGCGTATCGCAGGGCTAATCGCATATCCAAGAGCACTCCGCATTCATACATTCCACGGTCACTTACTGAATGGATACTTCAATACCCATAAAACAAAGTTAGTGATTATTACTGAACGGCTATTAGCACAATGGACTCATTTATTACTAGCGGTTGGAAATCAAGTTAGAGAAGATTTACTCAAAGTTAGAATTGGAACTGAAGATAAATTCAAAGTCTCGCTTCCTGGGTTGCCTTTCCCTGTGTGCACCCCCAGATTAAAAGCTCGAGAGTTACTTGGTCTAGAGCAAGATAAAACTTACTTAGTCTTTGTTGGAAGATTGACAGGAATAAAACGACCCGATCGTCTCATTGCACTTGGTAGAGAATTAAAAGCTAGAAAATCAAATGCTGAAATATTAATTGCTGGCGAGGGGGGGCTTTTCGCTTCGACGCAAGAAATCTCTAGGAAAGAATTGTTACCTTTAAAATTCCTAGGTTGGCGCAATGACGTGGATTTAATTTTGAGTGCATCAGACGTAGCTATATTGTGCAGTGACAATGAAGGTATCCCACTGACTTTAATTCAGGCCGCAATGGTTGGACTGCCAATTGTCTCGACAAATGTCGGATCGGTCAGAGATATCGTAATTGACGGAAAAACTGGCATTCTTACATCTCCTCACACAGAAGCCTTTGTTCAAGAGGTTATGATGCTTTTAAATGACGAAAAAGAGTGGCACCGATTAGGAGATGCGGGCAGATGTCATGCAGAGGCTGTATTTTCACTTTCAGGGATGATCGATGCCCATTCCGCAATATATACACAGATGCTTGAGGTTAAACGTTAACCCTATTCACAGCAAATCAGCCATAATAGATACATGAATAGAAAGCGCTATCGCACGATTGCAGAATTAGTAATTATGCTAACTCTTCTTTCAGGGTTTGCCTTTGCTATACCCGCAACTGCTGCGGATAATCGATACATCACTATAAGCGCCACTGGCACAACAACAATTGTCCCTGATGCTGTAAGAATTACTGCAATAGTTTCCTCTCTTTTCTCCACTAGTAAGGAAGCACTTGCGGCTACATCATCCACTGCATCAGCTATCCGAAAAGTCCTAGCTTTAAATGCAGTTGCTGCCAAAGATATTGCAACTCAATCATTAACTATTTATCCCGAGTATTCATATCCAACTTCTAGTGCGCCAATTCTTACTGGCTACCGAGCATCACAATCCTTTAGGATTACAGTCCGTGCTCCATTAACCGCCGGTTTACTGGTAGATACGATCGTTGAAGCCGGTGGCAATAATTTGCAGGTTAATGAGGTGAGCCCGATTATTTTAGATGATAACAAAGCAACTGAGCTTGCCCGTGCAAATGCTGTGAATCGAGCCAAATCTAAAGCTACCTCTTATGCAAAACTGCTTGGTGTCAAACTAGGCCGAGTCATCTACCTTCATGAAGCAGTAACAACTCCTTCATATCCAATCTATGCAACTACGGCTAAATCAAGTTCTGATTCAACTGTTATAGACCTGGGAGAACAACAGGTCTCTGTTTCAGTCACGATTCGTTGGGCTATTAGCCACTACTAGAGGAGCTATATTCAGAAGAATTTAGGGCTCGTAACAGCGGTTTGGATGCGTGAACAAACACAGGTAAGATTGCGAAGCCTTGGAACGTCCCCATCGTCTAGGGGCCTAGGACATCGCCCTTTCACGGCGGTAACACGGGTTCGAATCCCGTTGGGGGCACGCAGTACCAGTAATACAAAGTTAAAGAAATAAAGGCTTTGAAGGTGACATAAGAGCCACTTATGTTTATTGATTCTCCAAGGCCCGGTAGCGCAGTTGGTTAGCGCGCCGCCCTGTCACGGCGGAGGTCGCGGGTTCAAGTCCCGTCCGGGTCGCAAAGGTTTTGTTGTCCTACTTTTATAGGCCGATATCAGAACCTTGTTTGGCTTGGTAGCTCAGTTGGTACGA
>CAFABG010000054.1_pt1 | contig 7509 bp, 6 predicted proteins | sample 7267821 | NCBI WGS metagenome assembly CAFABG01 (sample SAMEA6814007, study PRJEB35770) | freshwater metagenome | biome: Freshwater; feature: Freshwater reservoir; material: water | place: Czech Republic | collected 2017-08-18 | depth 30m m
CAAGTGCACGAAGTCATGGTTCCGCGCACTGAAGTAGATTTCATGGACGCATCCCTTTCAGTTGGAAAGGCGATTGAGTTAGCCGTTGATAAGGCCCACTCTCGCTATCCAGTTGTACGTGGTTCATCGGATGAGGTCGTTGGCTTTATCCATGTGCGAGATTTGCTCGATACATCACTTGCAAGTAAGTCGACCAAGATTGTCGAACTAGTACGCAGCATTATGTTTTTACCTGGCACTAAAGGTGTCCTACCTGCCTTGACCGAGATGCGTCTGCAGGGCCAACATGTAGCAATCATTCTTGATGAATACGGTGGCACCGATGGCATCGTCACGCTCGAAGATTTAGTCGAATGTTTAATCGGAGATATTCGCGATGAATACGATGAGGTTGAAAGTGATGTAGCGGTGGAGGTGCGTACGGGTGATTTCGAAGTTGATGGTCTGATCTCTATTGAAGAGCTCACAGAGCAGACAGATTTAGAGATCCCTGATGGCCCATATGAAACCGCGAGCGGCTTTGTGATGCATTATTTAGGTCGAATTCCACGCGAGCATGATGTTGTGAACCTAAATGGCCTGCGTATCACTGTGATTTCTATGGAGGGCAAACGCGCTGGGCAGTTGCTAATCTCTCGTAGCTCATGAAGTGTGAAAGAATCACACTATGAGTTTGAAGCGAGTCCTATCGGGTATTCAACCCACCAGTGACTCTTTCCATTTAGGTAACTACTTAGGGGCCGTAAAACAATGGGTTGCCCTCCAAGATGGCCACGATACTTTTTACTGCATCGTTGATTTACATGCTCTAACTATTGAGACTGAGCCAGCCCTCATGCGCAAGCGCACACTGGCATCGGCGGCGCAGTTAATCGCACTCGGAATCTCACCAGAAAAATCAACGCTCTTTGTGCAATCACAAGTGCCACAACATAATCAACTGTGCTGGCTAATGGAGTGTATGGCAGGCTTTGGTGAGGCAAGTCGCATGACGCAGTTCAAAGATAAATCATCCAAACTAGGCGCAGATAGCGCTCGTGTTGCTTTATTTACCTATCCGATGCTGCAGGCCGCCGACATATTGTTGTATCAAGCCGACCTTGTTCCGGTGGGAGAGGATCAACGCCAACACATCGAACTTACTCGTGACTTAGCGGGCCGATTTAATACGCGCTATGGCCAGACTTTTACAGTTCCAGATGGATATATTCTAAAGACGGCGGCAAAGATTAACGACCTGCAAGAGCCAACGGCCAAGATGAGCAAGTCTTCAGGTTCAGCCGCTGGAGTTATCGAGATTATGGATACGCCAGAAGTCAATGCTAAAAAGATTAAGAGCTCTATGACGGATGCCGGTAGTGAAGTTCGATTTGATGAGAAGGAAAAGCCAGGGATCAGTAACTTACTAACAATCCATAGCGCACTCTCCGGTTCGAGCATTGCAGCCCTTGAAAATGAGTTTGCCGGCAAGGGCTATGGTGACTTTAAGAGCGCAGTCGCCGAAGTCGTTGTTGAATATCTGCGTCCAATTCGCGCTAAGGCCCTTGAGCTATTACTGGATGAAAAGCATCTAATAGATCTTCTGCACGAGGGTGGCGCTAAGGCCCGAACGGTGGCTACAGGAACCCTTGAAAAGGCCTATAAAAACCTCGGAACGGTCGCCTAGCACTGTAAATAGTGGGTTGAGGGTTTGCCAAAACGTTACATCAACGACATCAAAATGGCGCCCCGCGTGTTGAGTTTCTATATGCCTAAAGACTAGGCTCACTAGTACACATCAACCTTCTATGTCACCCATGCGGGCCCCATAGAAGACCCCTTGGAGGAAAATTGAAGAAGATATTTCGTCTTGTAGCAGTCGTGGCTGCAACAACACTTGCAGTTACTGCATTTGTTGCACCATCGGCAACAGCAGCAAAATCAAATGTAAAAGTAGGCCTTGCATATGACATCGGCGGCCGCGGAGATAAGTCTTTCAATGACTCAGCAGCAGCTGGTCTAGATGCAGCCAAGAAGAAGTTTGGCGTTAGCGCCAAAGAGGTAACTGTTACTACAGGTTCAGATTCAGAGCGCACAGACAAGCTCCGCTTGCTTGCAGCAGCTGGATACAACCCAATCATCGCTGTTGGATTTCTTTATGCAGGGCCAATTAAGGCCGTTGCATCAGATTATCCAAATACTTCCTTTGGAATTATCGATGATTCATCCGTAGATCTTCTTAACGTTGCAGGACTTGTATTCGCTGAAGAGCAGGGTTCATACCTTGCTGGCGTTGCAGCAGCACTTGCATCAAAGTCAGGAAAGATCGGCTACATCGGTGGAGTTCGTATTCCATTGCTACAGAAGTTTGAAGCAGGATTCGTTGCAGGCGTAAAGGCAACTAAGAAGAGTGCATCAGTAGATGTTAAGTACGTAACTGAGTTCCCTGATTTCTCTGGCTTCAATGACCCAGCTAAGGCAAAGGTTATTGCTAAGGGAATGATCGATAAGGGCACTGATGTTATCTACTCAGCTGCAGGCGGATCAGGTGCGGGTAACTTCGCGGCTGCAACCGATGCAGCAGCAGCTGGCAAGAAGGTTTGGACTATCGGAGTTGACTCTGATCAGTACCTAACAGCATCTGATGCAGAGAAGAAGAACATGCTTACATCAATGATCAAGCGCGTTGACCGTGCTGTCTATGACGTAATTGCAACAGCAGTTGTTGGTTCTTCAGTTAACGATGTTCTAGATGCCAAGGCTGGTATCTATGGCCGTCAATACAACCTAGCCCTTGATGGAGTTGGCGTCTCATACTCTGGTGGTTACATCACCAAGTACAAGGCCCAGATCGACAAGGCAGCGGCTGCAATTAAGTCGGGCAAGATTAAGGTTCCAACAAAGCCATAATCGGCTTTTAGTAGTGGCGTTTGGCCCAACAATGGAGTTAAATCTCCTTGTTGGGCCACATGCTTTTAGTTGAGAATTTTATTCAAAGGAGAGTAAAGACGTGTCTGTAGCTGTAGAACTGCGGCACATCTCCAAGCGCTTCCCAGGGGTCATCGCCAATAAAGATGTCTCCATGAGCGTAGAAACCGGCACTGTACATGCCCTCGTTGGTGAAAATGGTGCAGGCAAATCAACGGTCATGAAGATTTTGTATGGAATGCAGCGCCCAGATAGCGGTGAGATTTTAGTCAATGGCACAGCCGTTCACTTTAAGAATCCAAATGATGCCATCGATGCAAGTATCGGAATGGTGCATCAGCACTTCATGTTGGCCGATAATTTCACGGTCCTTGAAAATATTATTCTTGGCTCGGAGCCAAAAAAAGGTATAACAATTGATTTTGCCGCAGCCCGTGCAAAGGTTGTTGCCATGGCCGCGCAGTACGGGCTCGAGATTGACCCCGACGTGTTGGTAGAAGAGTTGGGCGTTGGTGCGCGCCAGCGTGTAGAGATTTTGAAGGTCCTCTATCGAGGCGCACGTATTCTTATCTTTGACGAACCTACCGCAGTACTTGTTCCACAAGAGGTAGATGATCTATTTAGTGCCCTAGAGGGCCTGCGAGCACAGGGAATGGCAATCATTTTTATTTCGCACAAGTTAGATGAGGTTCTGCGCGTAGCCGATGATGTTACCGTTGTTCGTCAAGGCTCTACCGTTGCAGAAGTAAAATCTAAGGATGTCACTGCAAGGCAGCTGGCAGAGCTCATGGTTGGTAGCGAACTTCCACAACCATCTACACAAGGTGTTACCCGTCGCGATCAAATAACTCTCGCCCTCAAAGATGTCACAATTGCAACTTCAACTGGAAGTCGCGATTTAATTTCTAATATCTCATTTAACTTACATGCCGGAGAAGTTGTTGGAATTGCAGGAGTTGAAGGAAATGGTCAGGCCGAACTCGTTGAGGCGATTCTTGGTCTGCGCGACTACACGGGCTCGATATCATTTAATGGGGCGGCCATTGATAAATTGAGTGTTGCAAATCGTCATGATTTAGGAATTGGTTTCATTCCTGAGGATCGCCAGCGTCAAGCTCTCATGATGAACTCACCGCTGTGGGAAAATCGAATTCTTGGGCATCAACGCTCAAAGCCAGTAATGCGTGGCTTTATAGTAGATAAAAAAGCTACCATCACCGACACTGCCAGAATCATGGAAGAGTTCGATGTTCGTGCACCTGGTCCGCAGACTCTTGCCACCGCATTATCTGGTGGAAACCAACAGAAATTTATTGTGGGTCGCGAAATGAGCAAAGCACCTGCATTACTTGTTGCATCTCATCCAACCCGCGGTGTCGATGTTGGAGCCCAGGGTGCTATATGGGAAGAGCTTCGCAGAGCCCGCGAAAAAGGGATGGCGATTGTTTTGATTTCAGCCGACCTTGAGGAGCTCATTGGTATGTCTGATCGCTTGCTCGTTATGTTGCGTGGTGTTGTAACAGCAGAGCTTGATCCAGCAAAGACAACACCTGAACAACTCGGCTCAGCTATGACCGGTGCAGCATGAAGAAATTTAAACTCTCAACGGTTTTACTAGCAATTGCTGCTCCGCTCACGGCCGCGGTCGTTTCAATTATTATCTCCTCACTAGCCGTTCTTGCTACTAAGAAATCCCCTATGGATGCCTATACAACTATGTGGGAGTTTGGAACAACGTCGGGTTCACTCATGCAGATGCTCAATACGGCGACGCCGTATTACATCGCAGCGATAGCGATAGCTATAACTTTTCGCGCCGGTCTTTTTAACATCGGAGTAGAGGGACAGTTACGTTTAGGTGCAATGTTTGGAGCCTACTTAGGTGCGATGTTTGTTCTGCCACCAGTCATTCATATTCTTGCGATAATGCTTATAGCGATGACTGTTGGTGGCTTGTGGGCAGCAATCGCTGGATACCTCAAGGTTAAACGGGGCGTGAGCGAAGTAATCTCGACGATTATGTTGAACGCCTTGGCGGGTGGATTATCTTCATACTTACTTGCAAATCGCTTTGCCGATCGCACCACGGCTTCAAACAACTTGTCGACCAAAGAGATTCCAGCCTCTGGCCAGTTTCCAAATCTCATGCCCTTATTGAATAAATTGGGCGTAGAAGATCAACCAGGTGGCGGGGTTTATGGAATGCTAATTTTTGCGGTAGCCCTCGGAATAACTTTTTGGTTTGTGGTGAGCCGCACACGCTTTGGTTTTGAGCTTCGCGCAACAGGTGCAAATCCAATTGCCGCGCGCGTGAGCGGTGTGAATTCAAAGCGGATGACCTTTATCGCCCTTGCATTATCTGGCGCAGTTGCTGGATTGGCTGGATTGCCAGCGGTGTTAGGCGATACGCACGCCTTTAATATGGGATTTCGTACTGGAATTGGTTTTACTGCGATCGCTGTTGCACTATTGGGCAGAAATAGCGCAGTTGGAATGGCTATTAGCGCTCTACTCTTTGGCTTCCTTGAGGTTAGCTCCAGATCTCTTGAGCTCATTGACATCGCTCCTGAGACGTATGTGATTATGCAGGGCTCAATTCTTCTCTCTTCTGTTATAGCCTATGAAGTTCTTCGCCGATACAAAATCACCTTGCAGAGTAAAGAGCTTGCAAAGGCGGTTGAAGAATGAAAATTAAAGCCTTGAAATCACTTCGCTATGCAGCGCTATTGATTTTTGTACTCTCAATTATTCGCATACTTACTGGTGCCTCAGATTTAACAAGCATCGGCACGGCTTCGGCCGCGCTATTACTCTCAGTTCCTATCGCTCTTGCAGGTCTTGGCGGCTTATTCTCGGAACGCTCTGGTGTCGTAAATATCGGTCTTGAAGGCATGATGATTATGGGTGCTTGGGCTGGCGGCATGATTGGTGCACAGCACGGACCTTGGATTGGTTTAATGGCTGCAATCATCTTTGGTGCAGTTGGCGCACTTATCCATGCCATCGCAACCATTACGTTTGGTGTAGATCACGTCGTATCTGGGGTTGCAATCAATATTATTGCCGCTGGCCTAGTGCGCTATATCTCAACTATTTTATATAAGAGTGGTGCATGGCTTGGACCATCACAATCTCCTGATGTTGCCTCGATTGGCACTAATGGCCTACCCGTTCTCTCTGGCGGAACCTACTTCGGGTGGAAGAGCCCTGATGTACTAACTGTTTTAGCTGAAAAACGCTGGTTTTTCATCTCTGATCTCGCTGCAGTGCTCCGCGGTTTAACAGGCGACCTCTCTTACGTAACCATGATCGCAGTCGCACTAGTTCCGCTCTCAGTATTTATTCTCTGGAAAACCTCCTTTGGGCTGCGCCTTCGCAGTGCTGGTGAGGCGCCAATCGCGGCTGAATCACTAGGCGTCAATGTCTATGCCATGAAGTATGCCGGAGTATTAATCTCTGGTGGCCTTGCAGGTCTTGGCGGTGGCTTCTTAGCCATCGTTGCTGCAAATCACTACCAAGAAAATCAAGTAGCAGGACGTGGATATATCGGACTAGCTGCACTGCTCTTTGGAAACTATCGCCCAGGTGGAATCTTAATGGGCGCAGGTCTATTTGGTTTTGCCGATGCCCTACAACTGCGAGACTCAGCATCGATTCACGCGCTAATTTTATTAATCGTTCTAATTCTTCTCTTTCTTGTTGTTCGTGATGTGCGAAAAGGTAGAGTGCTTAAGGCTGTTCTTACGTTAGCTTTTGCATCACTCTCGCTATGGTACTTCTTAGCAGTCGATGAGCTTCCAGGTCAGTTAGTGACAATGACGCCTTACATTACGACTCTTCTTGTTTTGGCAGTTGCATCTCAGAGGCTTCGAATGCCTGCCGCCGATGGGATCCCATATCGCCGCGGTGGTATGCAATGAGCGAGATTAATTGGGAGCAGCTACACAGTGCGGCAGTAGCGGCGATGAAAACCGCCTATGCACCGTATTCAAAGTTTCCAGTAGGTGTTGCAGCCCTTGTTAGTGATGGTCGTATCGTCTCGGGCTGTAACGTTGAAAATGCTAGTTATGGTTTAGGGCTATGTGCAGAGTGTGGCCTGGTATCAAATCTGATTGCGACTGGTGGTGGACGCTTAATTGCAATCTCATGTGTTGATGGGCAGGGAAATCACCTGGCACCATGTGGACGCTGTCGCCAATTACTATTTGAGCATGGTGGATCTAGCGCACTTTTAATGACCGATGATGGACCACAGACAATGGCCGCCATGTTGCCATGGGCCTTTGGTCCAGATGATTTAGACCGTAACGAGCGGTAAATGTCGCAGGTAGAGGCATTTTCAGCCGCTGAAGTGATTGCGGCAAAGCGAGATCACCACGCGCTCACTGATCCTCAGATTGATTGGGTGATCGATGCATATACGCGGGGCGCTGTGGCCGATGAACAAATGTCGGCGCTCTTAATGGCCATACTTTTAAATGGTATGGATCTGCGTGAGATTTCTCGCTGGACCGATGCGATGATTAATAGCGGCGAGCGTATGAACTGGTCGGCCCTATCTCGTCCAACGGTAGATAAACATTCAACTGGAGGAGTGGGAGA
>CAFABG010000055.1_pt1 | contig 7502 bp, 8 predicted proteins | sample 7267821 | NCBI WGS metagenome assembly CAFABG01 (sample SAMEA6814007, study PRJEB35770) | freshwater metagenome | biome: Freshwater; feature: Freshwater reservoir; material: water | place: Czech Republic | collected 2017-08-18 | depth 30m m
ATTTTTGCCCACATAAAATTATAAATTTTTGTTAGGTTATGCAGAGAGTTGTAAAAGAAAAGTGACCATCTCCGCACAGGAAATGGTCACTAATCAGTGATTTTAAGAAGAGTCGCCCTATAAGCCGGACAACCTAAGAGTCTTTCGAAATCACGCTCAAATGACAGCGATTTTCGAAGACTGCCCATGTTTCTTCCCATATGAAGTTGTAAATCAACTAAAAACAACTACAAACAACTTCAGCTAAGAGACTAACACCATCTCTTTGTTTTTCTTTGATCGTGCCTTTCGTGCCGCTTCATCCATCTTTTCAGCTAGTGAAGCGGAATTGCTCTCAAATAGATGTCCATAAGTATCCATGGTTTCCATGATTGACTCATGACCGCAGAGCTCTTGAATCTCCTTTTGTTGAGCCCCTTCGCCAATCAATACTGACACGCACGTGTGGCGCAGGACATGCAAGTTGGTTCCTTTGGGAACTCCGTGGGGACGTGCATGCTCTCTAAACAAGTTACAAGGTTCCACCGCCACCACGACCATCTGCAGTTCGATATGTTCCTGCTGCGTGCCATGAGAGGCGAATCATCAGACCGCCGTAATGACCCCAATCTGCTGGCCACCACTTCTGGCTATCTGTCATCAAAGCTGTGAGATCTTTCTTAAGCGCTGCAACATCTAGCTTCTTTAACTCTTCGTTGTAATTGAAATCTTTGCCAAGCGGATTTGTCTTAGTGTCATGTTGGTGGAGGATGTCTAAGTTAAGGGACTTTGGCCACCAATCCATATTTGAATCTTCAACAGTGGTTAGGGCTCCGTGTGCTACTGGGCATTTTCCTGAATCTGACATCTTAAACTCCTCAATTTGTACGACTAAAAGTATGGCTCAATCCTAATCGCAGAAAATTTTTCTGCATCCCAGGGTTGGATCCCCCGTTAAGAAAGCGAACTTAAAACGATTTAATTGATTGGTATTTCTAGCTCTTCAACTATTAGACGTTCCAGTCGGGCAACGTGGGCCATGGTGTCAGCACGAATTTCGGATGAGACTTGTCTGGAATATGCCGCGTTTAGTGCCTCGTCGTTATCGAACCATTGCTCTGCAACGCCATCCCATTCACAATCAAATGTTGGCTTGCCGGCAAGGGAATCTGGGCGACCAAAGTTAACAACATACTTCCGCAAGCCAGGTGCGGTGCGAGCAACAGGAACATGCGATTCGAGCCACCAATTTTTGAATTGTTCATCTGTTAGGTGATCCGCCTTTTTTAGAAGCCAGACAATCTTGACCATTTACTCCACCTCACTAAATATGAAATTGACCTTAATCATTAACTTCAAATTATCAGTTAATAATTGATTTTTTCAGTCAATACACTAACATATGACTCAAGTATATTTAATTCAAAGGGATTTGGGGGGCTTGAAAGTTGTCTAATGCAGGAAATGCCCAGCTAGTTGTCGACAGTGATGAAATTTTAGAAGCTGACTTTGTAGTTATTGGAAGTGGTGCTGCTGGGCTTACTGGTGCGATTACCGCACGCCGCCGAGGTTTATCAGTAATTGTTCTTGAGTCCCAAGATGTTGTTGGTGGCACAACTGCGCGAAGTGGAACCTGGATCTGGTCCCCCAATAATCGTTGGATGCGCGAAGCAGGATTTACCGATGAACGTGATGACGCCATTCGTTACATGGCACGTTTATCTTTTCCAGATCGCTACCAAGCAGAAGCAGAACGTTTCGGACTTAATGCGCATGAATATGAAATGCTAAATACTTTTTATTCGACATCAGGGTTGGCGTTGGAAGAGCTCACAGAAGCTGGCGCATTAGATCCAGTTGTTAAAGCAAATGCACCTGATTATTTTGCTGATCTTCCAGAAGATAAAGCGCCTTATGGCCGAGTCATTGTTTCGCGAGGTCGAGCCCGGCCAGATCAATTAACGGGTGCTGAATGGGTTCTAGATTTGCGCGATTCGGCTTTGCGTTTAGGTATAGATATTCGCTTCGGATATCGAGTATCAGATGTGATTCAGAGTGGCGAACGAGTCACAGGCGTGGTTGGTAAATCTAAAGACCGCACATTTGCTGTTCATGCAAAACGTGGAGTCCTCTTCGCAACTGGTGGATTTACCCATAATCCCGAACTAATGAGCGATCACATGTCTACTCCAGTTCGACTTGGTGGTGCATCCAAAGGTTCACGTGGTGACTTCATGCGCATAGGCGCATCACTTGGTGCGAAGCTGCACAACACAGCAGCTGCTTGGCTTGCTCCTATTCCACTTGAAGCTCTTGTGCGCGATCCCCAGTCTGTCACAACAAATATTTTTGCCTTACGTGGCGATAGCATGATTATGGTTAACAAATACGGCCATCGCACCGTAAACGAAAAGCTTCCGTATCACGAACTAGGACGTTCAATGTTGCGCTGGGATGCGATGGAGGCCGAACATCCTGATTTACGCATGTACATGATTTTTGATAAATCAGCACGTGTTCACTTCTCTGACGGAACAAGTGGAAACCCAATCAAGCCACCGAATGAACATGATCCAAATCTTGTTGAAGGTGAAACTCTGGATGAACTTGCTACTGCAATTCGGCAACGAATTCGCGAATTAGGACCAGTTGTAATGGCAGGCTTAGAAATTTCATCAGATTTTGAATCGGGCCTTATTAAAACTATTGAAGAGTTTAATAAAAATGCTGCCATCGGAGCTGATCCAAAGTTTCACAGAGGCGAATCTGCTATCGAATTATTCCGTAACGGCCCTGCTCGTCCTGGAAACGATAAGAACCCGGCGTTATTCCCATTTGATAAAACTGGTCCTTACTACGCACTAATTCTTGCGCCAGGAACTTTAGATACAAAAGGTGGACCGGCCATTGATAGCGAAGCTCGCGTTCTTCGAGCTGCTGACGGGAAACCAATCCCTGGACTATTTGCGGCAGGAAACTGCGCCGGCTTTCCTTCGGGTCAGGCTTACTGGGCTGGTGGCGCAACAATCGGCCTAGCAGTTACATTCGGATATCTTGCAGCGCTTAATGCCTCATCAAATTAATAAAAACTAATTTTATTTCTTAAAGTGCTAACCAACCGCCATCAACTGGAAGATATGTTCCGGTTATATACGAAGCGTCATCTGACAACAAGAAGGCACATGCACTTGCAACCTCATTTGGTTGCGCAGGTCTTCCCATCGGAGTCCGATCGCGTAACCAAACACTTTTAACTGGATCCTCGAGTGAAGCTTTTGCCATAGGAGTTGCTACTGGACCAGGTCCAATGACATTTACTCTGACTCCGAATTTAGACCAATCAACAGCAAGGGCTTTTCCTAATTGAAGAACTGCACCTTTAGATGTTGTGTAAGCAGTATTGCCTCCGTAACCAACGGTTGAAAGTATTGACCCAATCAAAACTATCGATCCCGATCCTTGCGGAACCATTACTCGACCGGCTGCTCTTGCAACTAAAAATGAACCAGTGACATTGGTCCGCATTGTGTTTTCAAAGACTTCCAGTGTCATGTCGCGAGCATCAACAAAACTTTCTTCAATGCCAGCACAGTTCACTACGCCATCAATTCGACCGTATTTATCTACTGCGCCCTTAATCAGCGCATCAACTTCTGATTCAATTCTTACATCAGCTTCAATGCAAATTCCGCCAGTCAATTCTTGAAGTTCACCAAGTTTTGTTGCCGAAAGATCGGCACAAACAACTTGATGCCCGCGCTTCGCGAGAAAAATGGCAGTGGCTCTTCCAATTCCAGAAGTAGCACCGGTTACTATCGTGACTTTTTTCAAATCCATCTATCCTCCAAATCCTAAGTATGCCATCGACTCTTTAAACCCAACCTAGAGCTGAACCCACGTTGTCTTCATCTCTAAGTATTTTTCTAGTGCATGGATAGATTTATCTCTACCGTTGCCAGAACGCTTCATTCCACCGAATGGGACCGTAAGATCACCTTCTTCGTAGCAATTTATCCAAACAGTTCCTGCCTTCAATTTGCGAGAGACTTTGTGAGCTCTAGATAGATTCGATGTCCAAATTGCTGCTGCTAATCCGTACACCGAATTATTCGCGATTTGGATTGCTTCCTCGTCCGTTTCAAAGGTCATGCATGTGCTTTGTACCCTTCAAGGAGTTATCATCGACAATACTAACCACCAAGAAGTTGTTTGTAGTCAAAATCTGCCCATAAAACTGCCCATATTTGCCCATCGATTCCCCATAAAAACATTCAAATCTGCGACAGGTTATGTAATAACTTGTACAAACATTTTTGGCCAAAGTAAGCGCAAATTGAGTTTACAAACTATAAAAATAAAGAAGAGTCGCCCTATAAGCCGGAGGAGAGTCGCGCCTTCTCGATCGCCTCGGTGGTTAAGACTCTGATTGCATAAACAAAGAGGAGAAAGCCCAAGGCTGCTCCAACAAAGTAGACGGATCGAAAGGCCATTTCACGACCTATGCGTCCCTCCAGAACAAATACAAGCCCGCCACCCAGAAGGGTGCCTATTGGCAAAGTTCCCAAGGCAAACAATCGATAGACACTATTTACTCGTCCTAATAGATTGGCAGGAATCAAGCTTTGTCGAAGTGAGACGGTAACGATATTCCATAGAACACCTGTGAATGTTAAAAAAAATGTAAGAACCCAAACGATGTACCACTTCGAGGCGAATCCAATCAGCAACACTGCTAATGGCTCTACAAAAAGCGCTAGCGCAAGTGAACGCCCCCTCCCAATCTTTTCTGAGATTTTAGGTCCATGTAGTCCGCCCAGAATTCCACCAACGGCAGCAGCAGTGCCAAGAAGTGCAAAGATAAAGACAGTAGTGTTGAGAACTTCCTGTGCGAAGAGAATAAAGACGGCCCCGGTAAGTGCGAAGATTCCGTTAAGTAATCCAAGGATGATCGCCATTGGCCTAAGCAATGGATGCCTCCAGAGCCATGAAAAACCCTCTTTGATTTCGGCTCGAAAATTGATTGGGCCAGATTTTGCATTGGGTGCAAAACTCTTTACCGTCGGTTTCATGCCTGCTATCAGCGCTGCTGCAACGAAGAAACTGGCTGCATCAATGAAAAATGGGAGAAATATTGCAATGGCAATAATGAAGCTTCCAAGTGGTGGGCCAATGAATGAATTAGTAAGAGATTCGGCCGACCACATGCGGCCGTTTGCCTTCTCTAGATCCTTATCCTCGACAACTGATGGCATCAAGGTTTGAGCGCTGTTATCTCGCAAGACTTCGGCGAGGCCAAAAAGGAAGGCTGCAACCAAAATAGCTGAGTAGAGCGTGTAATTGGTCTCTAGGTTTGTGAGAGTAGTCAATTCGTTTAGAGATGGTAGTGAATCCCGTTCGAGATAAACAAAAATTCCCACTGCGATAGTTAATAATCCGCGCACACTGTCCATTGCAACAATGATTCGTTTGCGATTAAAGCGATCGGTAATTACCCCGGCATGCAAGGAGAAAATAAGCCATGGTAAATTCGAGACTACTGCTGTGAGCGCGATGAGAAAAGGTGATCTCGTGATTGCAGATGCCAACCAAGGGTATGCGATAGCGACTATGCCGTCACCTAAGTTTGAGATTGTGGTGGCGCTCCACAACTTCCAATAAGAAGCGCCGAGCTTGGTCTTCACTTTTGATGACTTCACTGTGATCCCCCTGGCTCGATTGCGTACCTAACGATAAATGAATGTATAGGTAATGTCATAAATTGTTTCAGACAAATCAGGAATATGAGCGAAGATTTTGTCTCCACTTGCCTGTATTGAAGAAGAGTCGCCCTATAAGCCGGAAATAGGCTAAGGCAAAATGACTGTGCGGCGAGTCTGCAGTGTAGTATTCATAAAATGTCGTCGTGGCTCTCCAAACTTATTCACGAAGACCCAATTATTCGCAAGGTTTCAGCCGCGGCACTTATAGATCGCTTTGGCAACGGACTCTTAACGTCGATTCTAGTAATTTACTTCTCATTCGTTGAAGGATTAGGCCCAAGTAAGACCGCCCTTGCTCTTTCTATTGGAGCCGCGGCAGGACTAATCATGACGATACCGGCAGGGCACATTGTCGACCGTGTTGGTCAGCGAACCGTTGTGGTCTGGTCCATGACTTCAAATGGGCTAGCAATGTTTGCTCTTATATTCGTCCATTCATTTCTATGGCTTGTTCTCGTATTCGCTGCAGATTCTATATCAAATGTATTTAGCAGAAATGGCCAACTAACGCTGATTGCACGTGTAGGCAACGCTGCCAATGCAGCGCGTAACCGTGCCTACACAAGATCTGTAAATAACCTTGGCATTGGACTAGGTTCTCTGGGTGCTGGTATAGCACTTGCAATTAACTCAGCTAATGGCTACCGAATCGCAATCTTTCTTAATGCTTGTACATTTTTAATTGGTGCACTTATCTATCGCACTGTTCCATACTTCACGCCAACACTTCACGAACGCGAAAAGTTCGACTGGTCTATCTTCAAAGATAGTCGATACCTTTTGGTAACAATAATGGCAGCTTTCACAAACCTTCATTTCATGATCCAGAGCATTGGTATTCCGATCTGGATTGTCAAGTACACAAATGCCCCTCGCTGGTGGGTTTCAACGCTCCTGCTTTTAAATACTGTTTCGGTAGTTCTCTTTCAAATTAAAGTGAGCAAGCGTTCAAAACCACTCAAAGATTCTGCTAATCAATATCTTCTCAGCGGATTCTTACTTGCTGCAGCCTGCGCACTCTATGCCTTTGCCGAGGGACCATCTGCAAAGATTGCATCATCGCTGCTTCTCGGTGGCATGGCACTTCATGTGATGGCAGAGCTCATAATCTCAATGATCCATTGGCAAATCTCGTTTGATCTCGCCGACTCAACTCGGCAAGGCGCATATTACGGAATCTGGACTTTTGGAAATGGGCTCTCCGACATTATCGGCCCTACGCTCATTACATTTGCACTTGTGTCGATGGGACAAATGGGTTGGGCATTATTAGGTCTTATTTTTATTGTAAATGTTTCCTTCTATAGGGCGATAGTGCTTCGACCTAAGTCATAAATTAAAGATCGAATTTATAGAAGAAAAGTCGCCCAATAAGCCTCGGAAGTTAGCTGGCACCTGAACAACTTTGCGAAGTTGTTTGTGGTTAAAAGTTGCCCATAAAACTGCCCATATTTGCCCATGACTTCCCCATAAAAACATCTAAATCTGCGACAGGTTATGCAGCAACTTGTACAAACAAAATGCAGAAAGGTGAGCGCAGTTTTAACCTGCGCCCACCTATGTTGAAGAAGAGTCGCCCTATAAGCCGGAGACGTCATTGGTATGTGTGAAGCCACGCTTAACTTTTAGGATTGCCCACAAAATTGCCCACACAGCATTACAAGGTTTTACAAATATTTATAAGGCTTCGAACTCTGCCTTTCGTGCAGTCATCCATGAATCCATTTCTCCTGATTTCATCAGTTCCATCATTTTGCCCATGGC
>CAFABG010000056.1_pt1 | contig 7486 bp, 7 predicted proteins | sample 7267821 | NCBI WGS metagenome assembly CAFABG01 (sample SAMEA6814007, study PRJEB35770) | freshwater metagenome | biome: Freshwater; feature: Freshwater reservoir; material: water | place: Czech Republic | collected 2017-08-18 | depth 30m m
CATAATCCATAGTGGTGCCGGAGCTATGCTCAAAGCTGCGACTGAGTTGTTATACCAACTTGAACTCCATGCCACTGAAAAAATATTTTACTTCACAACCTGCGGCTGGATGATGTGGAACTGGTTAACAATGGCCCTTGGTCGAGGTGCAACTATTGTCTTATTCGATGGTGCGCCAATGTTCCCAACACCATCTCGCGTTTTTGATATTGCCCAGGAAGAAAAATTGGATTTCCTAGGACTATCTGCAAAGTTCATTGATTCAACACATAAGGAAGGCATAGTGCCAGCCCAAACTCATGACCTATCAAGCATTAAAACAATTGCATCGACTGGATCGGTTCTATCCCCTGAAAGCTTTAGCTATGTGTATGAAAGCATTAAACGTGACGTGCATTTGGCTTCCATGTCAGGTGGTACCGATATCTGTGGCAGTTTTCTATCAGGAGTTCCAACGCAGCCGGTTTATCGCGGCGAACTACAAGGTGCATGCCTTGGAATGGCGACCGATGTATTTAACGCTCAAGGTAAGTCAGCTGCAATCGATGAAAAGGGTGAACTCGTTTGTACCGTTCCATTCCCATCAAAGCCACTTGGTTTTTGGGCAGATACCAATAATGAGAGGTATCTTGCATCCTACTTTGAGGGTTTCAAAGGAGTCTGGACGCACGGTGATTTTGCCGCAAAATCGGTAACGGGTGGATTTACTTTATTCGGGCGAAGTGATGCAACGCTTAACTCAAAAGGTGTGCGAATTGGAACGGCTGAAATCTATCGAGTTGTGGAGACCTTTCCGGAAGTACAAGAGGCTATGGCCGTGTCCCAAGATTGGGAGGGCGACACTCGCGTTATTTTATTTATTGTCCTAAAGCCAGGAATAATTTACACGCAAGATACTGAAAAAGCGATCAAATCAGCGCTTCGAACACAAGCTAGCCCTCGTCACGTACCTGATCTCATTGTGGTCGCCCCTGCTCTACCGCGAACAAAATCAAATAAATTAGTCGAGCTTGCCGTGACGGATATTGTTAATGGACGACAAGTTCGTAATCGAGATGCACTCGCAAATCCAGAGGCCCTAGATTTCTTTAAGGCACTTCATGCTTGAAGTTCACACGCTTTTTATCGCAGGATGTCTTTTTCTTGGTGCGATTTTGTACACATCAGTCGGTCATGCTGGAGCTTCAGCCTACATCGCCATCATGACGCTCTTTAATTTACCACCACTTGTGATTAAGCCAACGGCCTTGACCCTCAATATCTTCGTCTCCTCTTATACAAGTCTTCGATATATACGCAGCAATTTCTTTAATAAAACTTTATTTACTTACTTAATCATTGGTTCGGTACCGGCAGCCTTTATCGGTGGGCGAATCAACCTACCTAGTCATGTTTATAAGCCAATTATTGGAGTCCTCCTTCTTATCTCCGGTGCCCGTTTTCTTATTCAAGCTCTGCAAATAGATCAACCTTCACGTACTGTTAACCGTGTATTAGCTGTGGTTATCGGAGGTTCAGTTGGCCTGCTCTCTGGAATTACCGGCACGGGTGGAGGAATCTTCTTATCTCCACTCATTATTTGGCTGGGCTGGGTGAGTGTTAAACAGGCCAGCGGGACCGTTGCAGCCTTTATCTTCGTTAACTCCATTGCAGGCCTGCTCGGTAACTTCCAATCAACTCAGTCACTTCCGAGTGAGCTACCTGTATTTTTAGTGGCTGTCTTATTAGGTGCCTTTATCGGAACTCGCTTTGGAATCTCTAAGTTCTCAAGCACTGGAATCAAACGTGCTTTAGGCTTTGTTTTACTCATTGCCGGTGCTAAGTTCATTTTAGCTCCATAGAGTTAGGAGATAGACTCACCACATGAACACGCTATTTGATCCCTTAACAATTGGCTCTGTTACATTTCAAAATCGGGTCTGGGTCTCACCTATGTGCCAGTACTCGGCCATAGATGGTCTAATAAGTGACTGGCACCAGGCGCACCTGAATGCCTTTGCAACGGGTGGACCAGGTTTGATTATGGTTGAGGCAACTGGAGTCGTGCCTGAGGGTCGCATTTCGATTGCCTGCACATCTCTTCATACACAAGCACATGCCGATGCATTCAAACCCATGATTGATTTTGCGCACTCGCATAATGTAAAGATGGGAATTCAGTTAGCCCATGCCGGTCGCAAAGCCTCAACGATGCGCCCATGGGATGATCATCGAATGGCCACTACCGAAGAGGGTGGTTGGCAGAGTGTTTCTTCATCGGCTATTGCATTTCACGGCTATACAGAACCCCGGGCATTAACAGTTGATGAGATTCATCAACTCACAGTTGAATTTGTTGCAGCCGCTAAGCGCGCAATAGCCGTTGGCTTTGATGTCATAGAAATCCACGCCGCTCATGGTTACTTGATGCACCAGTTTTATTCACCTCTGGCCAATACTCGCACTGATGAATACGGTGGCAGCTTTGAAAACCGAGTTCGCTTCTTACTTGAAACTGTCGTGGCGGTACGTGCGGCTATTCCTGCGAGCACTCCCCTGTTTGTGCGTATTTCTGCTACCGATTGGGTGGATGGTGGTTGGAACTTAGTTGATTCAATTGAACTGTGTACTCAACTCAAAGCACTTGGCGTTGATTTAATTGATGTTTCAACCGGTGGCAATGTTCACAACGCACCAATTAAAGCTACCCCTGGTTTTCAAGTTCCATTTGCTGCCGCAATTCGCACAGAGGCACACGTTATGACTGCAGCCGTTGGCTTGATAACAGAGGCTGAGCAGGCCCAATACATTATTGAAACTGGTGAGGCCGATGCTGTATTTCTGGCCCGTGCAATGATTCGCAATCCGCGCTGGGCGCTAAATGCCGCCGAAAAACTAGGAGTGAAAATCCCTTGGCCCCACCAATTAGAGCGTGGTCAAACTATTTAGAGTGAAGCTATAAAAGCTCTCGCAATAGAGCTTCGATACGGCCTTTAATCTCATCTCTAATGATACGTACTGATTCAATGCCTTGGCCTGCAGGATCATCTAGTACCCAATCCTCGTATCGCTTGCCCGGGTAAAAGGGACAGACATCACCGCAGCCCATAGTGATTACAACATCAGATGCTTCTACGGCCTCTGGAGTTAAAACCTTTGGGCTGTTATTTGCAATGTCGATTCCGACTTCAGCCATTGCAGCAACGGCTACGGGGTTAATTGACCCCTTGGGAGCACTTCCGGCCGAGAGAACCTCCACGCGATCCTTCCCCAATTCTCGCAAAAATCCAGCGGCCATCTGCGAGCGACCTGCGTTATGAACACAGACAAAAAGGACAGTTGGTTTATTTCTCATTGGTAAGCAGCTTCGTTAAGCCCAGGCCAATTAAGGCGCCAAGAATTTGAGCAGCGATAAATTTAGTGACGCACCCTGGTGCAATTCCAGCAAATGAATCTGAGAATATTCTTCCGATAGTTACCGCTGGATTTGCAAAAGATGTTGAGCTTGTAAAGAAGTAGGCGCTACCAATCCATGAAGCCACAATCACTGGTATCAGATTCATCTTTTCTTGATGGATCATCAAATTAATAATCAGAATCAGCCCGGCAGTAGCAACTATTTCACCTAGATATTGGTTGCCGCCTGATCGAGCTTTTGTGGAGATTTCAATTAATGGGTGGCTAAACATTGCATTTGCCAATATTGCACCTGTTATTGCACCAGCAGTTTGAGCAATTGTATACTGAATAAAAGTTACAACGTTGGTGCGCTTTTGAATCAAATCGATCATGGTCACAACAGGGTTAAAATTAGCACCGCTTATTGGCCCAAGAATCTGAATTAAAACCCCAAGACCAAAGACTGTTGAGATTGTGTTAATCAGCAGCTGAACACCAATATCCTGTGAAAGATTGGTGGCCATAATTCCTGAGCCAACAACTATGGCAACTAAAGTCAGAGTCCCGAGAAACTCACTAAAGAGTCTTTTCATCTCAAAATGCTATCAAGGTAAGGTAAACAGCAGGCAAACTATGAAACAGCGATGATGTCTACGACGAATATCAATGTTTCATTAGGCCCGATTGGGCCCGAACCATTGGGGCCGTATCCAAGATCGGCTGGAATCACGAGCAAACGGCGTCCGCCAACCTTGGCACCAGGCAATCCCTGTTGCCATCCTGCGATCACATTTGCAAGTGGGAAAGTTGCAGGCTGTCCACCAGACCATGAGGATTCAACGATTGCACCCTTTGACCATGTCATCAATGTGTAATGCACTGTCAGAGTTGAAGTTGCAACGACCTCTGTGCCAGTACCAACGATAATGTCTTGTGTCTGCAATGTTGCAGGTGCGCTACCTGTTGGTGGTGTGATTGTTGGAGCTTCACCTGCGTTAGCTGTTACCGCTGGAAGTCCTGCCGCTGCTGTATCTGCCACTGTATCTTTTCCTCCGCATGCAGTTAGGGATGTAATCGACAGCGCAATAACCGCTGCGATCGCTAGCCTCTTATGGATTTTCATTCGTTTCCTTTACTCGAGCTCGCCGATTAATTTAAATTCACCCTCACCGAGCTGACCCTGTGCACGATACATCTCAAGCTTTGCGCGAGTATCAGCGATATCTAAGTTTCGCATGGTTAATTGACCGATGCGATCGACTGGACCAAAGGCAGCGTTTTCTGTGCGCTCCATCGACAACTTATCTGGGTGATAACTCAGAGCTGGCCCTGTTGTGTTAATAATTGAGTAGTCATCACCGCGGCGCATGCGCACAGTCACTGAGCCAGTAACAGCCGATGCCACCCAGCGTTGTAAGGATTCGCGAAGCATAAGTGCTTGGGGATCTAGCCAGCGGCCTTCATAGAGAAGTCGACCAAGCCGGCGCCCCTCTGCATGGTAGTTAGCGATGGTGTCCTCATTATGAATTGCACTTATCAAACGCTCGTAAGCGATAAATAAAAGCGCCATTCCTGGAGCCTCATAAATACCACGGCTCTTTGCTTCAATAATACGATTTTCAATTTGATCGGCCATACCTAATCCGTGGCGACCACCGATTGCATTTGCCTCTTGCATAAGAGCAACAACATCGCTGAATTCTCTCCCGTTGATTGCAACAGGGCGGCCTTGAACAAATTTAATGGTGACATCTTCGCTATCGATTTTTACTGTTGGATCCCAAAAGCGGACACCCATAATTGGTTGCACTAACTCAACGGAGGTATCTAAGTTTTCAAGACTCTTGGCCTCGTGGGTTGCGCCCAAAATATTTGCATCGGTTGAATAGGCCTTTTCGGTGCTATCGCGATACGGCAGGCCATGTGCAACCAACCATTCTGACATTTCTTTACGTCCGCCAAGTTCATTCACGAAATCGGCATCCAGCCATGGCTTATAGATTCTTAAATTTGGATTGGCTAAGAGGCCATAGCGATAAAAACGCTCGATGTCATTGCCCTTATATGTAGAGCCATCACCCCAGATTTCAACTGAGTCTGCATGCATCGCACGCACCAACATTGTCCCGGTTACTGCCCGGCCCAAAGGTGTTGTATTGAAATACTGTTTTAATCCGCTACGAATATGAAATGCCCCACAGGCAATTGCCGCTAGACCCTCTTCAACTAATGCGCTCTTACAATCAACAAGACGTGCGATCTCGGCGCCATACTCTTTTGCCCGATCTGGTACTGAATCGATATCTGGCTCATCGTATTGACCAAGATCTGCCGTATAGGTGCATGGGATAGCACCTTTTGCGCGCATCCAGGCAACGGCTACCGATGTGTCGAGACCACCCGAAAAGGCGATACCGACTTTTTCACCAACGGGCAGTGAAGCAAGGACTTTGGACATGCGTGAAGTCTAACCGATGAAGAGTGTTGGAAGTTTGCCTTCAAGGGCGGGGGTAATCCCCCACTGGCTGCACATCTCTTTATATCGCTGCTTATCAATGGCTTCAGGGATTGCATCACTCTTTACTGCGCGGATCATTAGATTGCGGGGCGTGTGTTCGCCCCCAATAAATTCAATTACTTCAACTCGATATCCAGCCAGACGAAGAATTTGAGCCCGAAGAGAATCGGTCAATAAATCACCGAGGCGCTCTTTCATGAGTCCAAACTTGGTGAGTGCGCCCCAAGGTTCAGGGCTGGCATCCATCTGCGATTGAATATCGTGGTGACAGCATGGGGCTATCAGTAGAAGTTTTGCACCGGCAGTCACGGCCCATGCAATCGCATCATCGGTAGCTGTATCGCAGGCATGCAGAGCGATTGCGACATCGGCCTGCTCGGCAGTTGTTGTTGCTATCTCTTCGGCACGAAAATTAATCGTTGATGTGATGCCAAGGTTTTTGGCAATCGCATTATTACGATCTCTTGAAGTCGTGCGCACATCGATTCCAGTTACATTAACTGGGATACCAATACTGCGCAGATATTGATGCGCGGCAAAAGTTAAATAGGCGTGACCACAGCCAAGATCGACTATTGATAATGGATGAACATCAGTTGGTTTGTGAATCTGACCCGCATCAATTGCAGCTTGTAAGGTAGGTGCCAAAAGACGTAAAAACTCTTCGACCTGCAAGTACTTATCCTGTTTCGATGGCTTAATGACACCTTTGTGATCGGCAATTCCAACCTCTACTAGAAAGGGATCGGTTGGCTCTAAGAGTCGTGCCTTCTTTTTATCGTGGTTCAGATTTTGCTCTAGTGATTTCTTTTCAAAATGCACGTGGGCATCACCATTTTTACTGATTCGAAGCGACATTGATCCACTGGTGTACTCGACCAAGATATTGGCATAGCCACTTGAGAGTAACTCCATAATCTCATCGGCCTTAGGAACTATGTTCTTGACCGTTGTTGCACGAGAATCGTTGTGACTCATTTGCAATTGAATCACGCCTTTAATTTCAACTGGGCGGATATCCAATCGTTCAAACTCAGTCTGCATATTGCGCCGTCGCCCAGATAAAACCACTCGCACGAGAGTGCTGGTATCTAGTATCTGGGTGCATACATCTTTCAACGCAACTTCTAATGAGATTGCCATGGTCTATTTAGGCGAAATTACCGCTGTGCCCTTTTCATGTGGATAGATGGTTAAAACATGGTTGGGAAGTGCTTTGGCAAAGGCTTCGGCAAGTTCGCGCTCTCCCTGGCGATTCACATCATCGATAACGATCACTGCTCGAGCTGAGAGTCGATTAATTAACTCTGAGCGTGCAGGCTTGCGCGCCTCAGGATTCTTAGATCCTGGTGGACCATCAATAATAAGTAGATCAATCTTTTTTAGATCACTTAACTGTGTGGTGTCATACCAATCAACGCCTGATATATGTGGCTTCATGGCTGCGATACGTACCTCAACCCCACGGACTCCATGAGCCTTTAACATTGAACGTGTTTTGCCTGCAAACTCATCAGAGTTATCGATACTAATAACCTTCTTAGCACCAGCCTTTGCAACAATGAGAGTCGATACACCCGAGCCAAGCTC
>CAFABG010000057.1_pt1 | contig 7441 bp, 8 predicted proteins | sample 7267821 | NCBI WGS metagenome assembly CAFABG01 (sample SAMEA6814007, study PRJEB35770) | freshwater metagenome | biome: Freshwater; feature: Freshwater reservoir; material: water | place: Czech Republic | collected 2017-08-18 | depth 30m m
GAGGGAGGAATAATTCCGGCGATAACGCGCATCATTGAGGATTTGCCAGCACCATTTGTTCCAATAACACCTAAAACTTGGCCATATTCGACATCGAGATTTACATTATCGAGAGCTCGAATCACGCGCGTATGTTTTGATCCACGTCCTAAAGATTTAACGCGTGACTTTAACGTGGGTCTGCGATCGATGGCAGTTGTGTATGTAAGACCTAGACCGCGAACTGAAACTGCAATCTCATTGGTCTTGTGCGCATTAGAGACGGACGGCAAATTCACGCTCCCTTGAAAGGAAGAAATAAGTACCAATTAAAAATATTCCACTCGCCCATGCCAAGCCAGCTAGCAAACTAGATGAGTGTGGGGCCTGCCCATGTACTACTGCACGAGACCAACTATCGAGAATTGGAAAGAGTGGATTGAGAACTTCTATCGCCTTTAACTGTGGTTTGAGCGAGGATGCCTCATAAAGAATCGGCGAAAGATAGAGAAGCGTACGAGTTAAGTAAGGCAGGAAGCTGGCGATATCGCGGAAGTAGACATTGATGCACGAGATTGTAATCGCAAGGCCTAGTGCAAGTAACATGGCAATCAATAGGACTGGAAAAGCCCAGAGCATCTGCCAAGAAAAGGGCAGACCTAAAACACTGCGGATGATTACAAAGATCGCAAGTGTTGGAAGAAACTTAAATACAGCGATAACAACTGCAGAGATTGGAAGCATAATTCTTGGAAATGCAGTGTTAAGAATGAGGCGCTGGCCAGCGGTGATTGATTTAACCCCACCTGTCAGTGAGTTTGCAACGAGATAAAAGAGAAATAGTGTCGCCGTTAGATGGGCATAGCGGGTGCTATCTGATGAGCCCCCAATAATGATGATTAAGAGGAAATACACGGCTGAGAGCAGAAGTGGATTTAGTACCAGCCATAGTTGGCCAAAGGCTGAGTCAAAGTGTTGTTCGCGAAGTTCTGAGCGCGAGTACTCAGAGATGAATGTTCGACGCGACCAGAGTGATTTCCAGTATTGAATTAGCGGTGGCAGACCGGCCTTGAATGGCTCATAGACCTGCAACGGTGCGCTCACGGTCGTAAGGCTACCTTACGGTGCAAGCGACTTAGGCGAAGTGAGGAAGCCCGTCCCCCAACACATATGCATAGTCAGAAGAATGAGCGGTAAAGAGATGATTTCGCCCAAAGATTTTCCGATCACAATCGATGCCAGCAGAATAAAGAGTGCATAGACAAGGGCCGGAAGAAGAAAGATTGTCGATATGAAAGTACCAAGAATTATTGATAGCGCAGATACTAAAACTGTAAAAGGTGGAGCTAAATATCTATAGTTAATTGTTCCTTCATGGCAACGTGAAACTACACGTCGCCAACGACCATACTCAAAGTATTGACGTGCAAGTGCGCTCACTGTTGAACGGGGACGATAAGTAGCAACTAAGCGGGGATCAAAGTAAATCAGACCGCCTACAGAACGCAGACGAAAATTTAACTCCCAATCCTGAGCGCGTGTAAAGCGTTCATCAAAACCACCGACTGCAAGTAAAGCCTCTTTTCTAAAGGCTCCTAAGTAAACAGTATCGACGGCACCTGCAGCGCCGCCTGTATGAAAGCGTGAGACCCCGACTCCAAGTGGACTTCGCATCGCACGTGCAACTGCCCGCTCAAATACACTCTTACCTGTCGCAGCCATGACACCGCCAACATTAACTGCCCCGCTCTGTGTGAGAATTTCTAGAACTAAAGACAAGTAGTTCTGCGGAATCTCTGAGTGGCCATCGACGCGCACAATATTTGCATACTGCGAACTCTTAACTGCAAGATTTAATCCCGCTGCAGTGCGGCCTGTAGGATTTTCAACAATTACTACTCGTGAATCTGCCTGTGCCAAAGTGCGCGCAATGGCCTCAGTTCCATCCGAAGATGGTCCAATCGCTAAAACCACTTCGAATAGCCCGTGAAAATCCTGTGACAAAATTGCGTGCACAGAGTCGGCTAAGTGGGCAGCTTCATTGCGCACCGGAAGAATTACTGAGATTTCACGCTTCGGTGAGCCATATAACTCATTTGCTGATGTCGGCATAACCCCACCACCGTATCGCTGAAGTAGTCTTCGCCTGTGAAAGCGACGCGACCTATTCGGATTATTACCTCACTCTCCCTCGCCGTCGTTGCGATCTCAGCCGTTGCATGGCTGGGTCTAGGTCAGGTGAGCGGGGCAATTGACCGCATCGATGTCTTTAGCTCACTTGGTAAGCGCCCAGATAATCCATCGACTGCTCTTAATTATTTACTTGTTGGCTCTGATACTCGCGAAGGTCTAACAAAAGAACAGTCCAAACTCTTGCGTGTTGGAACAACTAAAGCCGCTGCCGGCGCACGCTCTGACACCATGCTCTTAGTACACATCAGTAAATCGCGGGATAAGGCAACGATTATTTCGATTCCGCGTGATTCGCTCGTAACAATTCCAGAGCACAAATCATCTATCTATAAAGATCGAACCGTTGCCGCGGCTAAAGGTAAAATTAACTCTGCTTTTGCATGGGGCGGTGCACCGCTACTTATTCAAACAATTGAAGATGAGACTGGTGTTCGCATCGACCATTATGTTGAAATCGGCTTTGCAGGATTTGCCGGAATGGTTGATTCACTCGGTGGAATCGAAGTCTGTTCCAAAAAAGATATTGATGATCCTAATAGCCATTTAGTGATGAGTGCAGGTGTGCATACCCTTGATGGAATAGAGGCACTTAAATATGTGCGTACTCGTGACTTCGATGGAATGGGTGACTTGGGCCGTATGCAACGTCAGCAGCAGTTCATGAGCGCTGTTCTGCGCAAAGTTACGAGCACTGGCGTACTGCTCAATCCTGTTAAGTTAGTGAGCTTCTTTAATGCTGCAATAGCAACCGTTAAAACCGATTCACAGCTCGATAGCAGTGATTTAATCACTCTTGCTAAACAGCTAAAGAATCTCTCTGCGAGCAAGGTTCGCACTCTCACAATTCCGCTGGGTAATGCCAATGCCCGCGTGCCAGGTCTCGGTTCGGTTGTTATATGGGACAAGGTTTTAGCCCCCGATCTATTTAATCGTCTACGTGAAGATCTAGCTCTGGTTGATGAGCTCACACCTTCGCCATCGGCATCATCTAGCGCCTCTGCCACACCGACAATCGTCGATAAATTCAAGACGCGAACCGCCGATGAAAATCCATGCGGAGCGCTGAAGTAAACTCATGTCCATGAAATCAACGCTCTCGGTTATTGGCTGCGGATATTTAGGTGCAACACATGCAGCCTGTATGTCATCCCTTGGTTTCACCGTCATTGGTGTTGACACAGATCCAGTTAAGGTTGCGATGCTCTCGCGCGGTGAGCTCCCCTTTTATGAGCCCGGCCTAGATACCTTATTAGCCCAAGAGATTAAATCCGGACGCTTAACATTTACAACTGATTTTTCTGCTATCGCCGATGCCGACATTCACTTTGTCTGTGTTGGTACACCCCAGAGCAAAGATGGATTAGCCGCTGATCTGACTTACGTGAAATCGGCAGTTACTGCCATTGCACCTCATTTAAAAGAGGGTGCACTCGTAGTTGGAAAATCAACGGTCCCAGTTGGAACGGCCCAATCTCTACGCGAAGAGCTTGCACAGATAGCGCCACAGGCCGACCTTGCATGGAATCCAGAGTTTTTACGTGAGGGCTTTGCCGTTGAAGATACATTGACACCTAACCGCCTTGTTGTTGGTGTTGCTAATGATCGCGCCGAGCAGATTCTCAAAGATGTCTATGCACCTATCCTGGCCCTTGGTACTCCTTGGATTCGCGCCGATCTTCCAACTGCCGAACTCGTTAAGGTAGCTGCGAACTCATTTCTTGCAACAAAGATCTCATTTATTAATGCAATGGCTGAAGTTTGTGAAGCCGCTGGCGGAGATGTCACTGTTCTTGCAAAGGCAATCGGTTATGACCCACGTATCGGTAGCCGCTTCTTACAAGCAGGAATTGGTTTCGGTGGTGGCTGTCTACCTAAAGATATCCGTGCATTTATGGCGCGCGCCGAAGAGCTTGGTGCCAAGCAGGCACTTGAATTCTTGCGAGAGATTGATGCAATTAATTTACGTGCCCGCCAGCGTGTGATCGATGTTGTGCGCAGTGATTTATCGGAGGATTTAACGCAGTACACAATCGCAGTGCTAGGTGCGACCTTTAAACCAGATAGTGATGATGTGCGCGACTCCCCAGCACTCGATATCGCCGTGCAGTTGCACGCCGCCGGCGCCACTGTTGTTGTGCACGATCCCAAAGGTATTGAGCCCGCCCGCAAACGCTTCCCTACCCTCACCTTTGCCGAATCTGTGAGCGATTGCGTGAAAGGTGCTGATTTAATTCTGCACTTAACTGAGTGGAAAGAGTATCGAGCCCTCGATCCTTTAGTAATCGGAAAATTAGTTAAAAACAAGATGATTATCGATGGACGCAACGCCCTTGATCGCGAACTATGGAGAAGTGCGGGTTGGAAGTTCCACGCATTAGGACGCAGCGATTAACGAGAGCGAAGTAATCGACGCACTCCTTGCAATGAAGGTGTGGGCCGTCGTCGGTCTTGGTAATAATCCAGATCGCGCAGCCTTTGGTGTTGCCAAACTATTACAGGACAAGGGTCACCAGATTATTCCGGTCTATCCACGCGCCGAAGTCGTACATGGGCAGATTGGTTATAAGGCACTAAGTGAGATTCCAGTACAGGTTGATGTCGTTGACTGCTTTGTGAACTCATCCATAGTGGGAAAGGTTGTCGATGAGGCGATTGCAATCGGTGCAAAGGCCGTTTGGCTTCAGTTAGATGTTATCGATGAATCTGCAGTTGCTCGGGCACAGGCCGCGGGATTATTGACGGTCATGAATCGTTGTCCAGCAATTGAATATCGAAGCCGCTAACTAAAATCCAGTTTTTTGATTTCGACGCGATGTTAAGTTGGCAGCCTTTGCCTTTGCTTCGACGTTAATATCTTTCAGAGCTTGAGCTACCTTGGCTGAGATTGCAGCATCTGAGGCTCCTAAAATGCGAGCAGCAAGTAGCGCGGCATTCTTAGCATTTCCTACACCTACCGTTGCAACTGGGATTCCTGCAGGCATCTGCACAATAGAGAGTAATGAGTCCATTCCATCTAAGTTTTTTAGGGCAATTGGAACACCGATGACTGGCAGCGTAGTAAGAGATGCAACCATGCCTGGCAGATGTGCGGCCCCGCCTGCACCAGCGATAATTACTTTGTAGCCTTTAGCGGCAGCGTTCTGTGCAAACTCCACCATTTCAACTGGCATGCGATGAGCCGATACAACATCGGCATCGTAGGAGATTCCGAGTTCATCTAAAGTTTTGGCAGCCTCTTCCATGATGGGCCAGTCAGAGTCTGATCCCATGATTAGTGCAACATCACTCATCGATTTCTCCGCTCATGTAATCAAGGGCGTGCTGGACTTCGTGGCTTAATTCTACGGCGTCATTGCCTAAGAGAGTTACATGACCAATCTTGCGACCTGGGCGCACATCTTTCTTATAGTGATGGAACTTTAAGCCTGGATTTCTTGCCATCAGGTGCAGATATGGTCGATACATATCTGTTTTACTCGAGCCAAGGATATTTCCCATAACGGCAACAGGTGCACTCATCGATGTATCCCCAAGTGGTAAATCTAAAACCGCGCGCAGATGCTGCTCGAACTGTGATGTCACCGAACCTTCGATAGTCCAGTGGCCCGAATTATGGGGGCGCATAGCAAGCTCATTAATAAATAGTTGATCACCTTTAACAAACATCTCAACTGCCATCACTCCAATAAGGCTGATCTCCTGTGCAATATCTAGCGCCAATTTCTGCGCCATTGCGCTCATCTCTGCATTCAACTGTGGTGCTGGCGTAAGAGTCATTGTGCAGATTCCATCAACCTGCACAGTTTGTGTAGGCGCCCATGTGCTTGCCTGGCCGTGAGGTGAGCGGGCAACCATTACAGCGATCTCATAGTCAAATTCGACGAGCTCTTCGATCAAAACCTTTCCTACCTCTGCGATGAGTGCACTTAACTCTTTCTCAGAGTTAATTTTCCATACTCCGCGGCCGTCATACCCACCTGAAATAGCCTTTGCTATCAATGGATATCCGGTAACACCGTGTGCTGTTGTTACAACGCTAGATTTTGGCGATGGAAAGTTGCTCAACCGTTGGCGCATCTGCGCCTTATCTTGTGAGTAAATAAATGCACTAGAGCTCGGTCTTACAACAACTCCTGCCGCTTCAAGGGCCTTAATGACGCTCAGTGGAATTAGCTCATGTTCAAAAGTTACGACATCACATCTCTTGGCAAACTCAAGGACCGTATCGACATCTGCATAATTACCAACAACATGATGGGCAATGTGTGCACCACTGTCTTTAGAACTCTGCGCTAATAAGAGGAGATTAATGCCGAGGTCGATTGCCGGTGCAACGCTCATTCGGGCGAGCTGACCGGCACCTATGATGCCAACTGTAGGGAAGGAATCGCTCACTGGCTTATCGTAGATGAACTATGTCAGCGGCTTGAACGTGGGCTCCAGTATCTAATACCAACTCGCCTCGTCCGCTTATGGATACAGCTATTGCGCTTTCTATCTGGCCATCTGGATACTCCACTCGAACCTTGCGCCCAATCGTGGCGCTCATCTGGCCATAGGTAGCCATTATCTCATCGCTGCCAGAATCCCAATTTATAAAGTTGGTTTCAAAGATTTTTAGTAGATCGGATAGTAATTGGTTTCGATTCAGAGATTGCGCACCTTCGATAAAAATCGATGTAGCCGTTGGCACTGGAAGCTCTGAAGGCTGCATGGCAACATTTATTCCGATACCTATAACCACGCCATTACCAACGAGCTCGGCAATAAGCCCCGATACTTTTTTATCTTTTATTAAAATATCGTTGGGCCACTTTACTTGTGCGTTGTACTGAGAAAGTTTCTGCGCAACACTGACACCAGCAATCAGCGGAATCCATCCCCAATCATCGCGATTTCTTTGTGGCTCGATATAGATAGAAAATAAAAGAGCACTAGACTTTGGCGCATCAAAAGTTCGCGCTAAGCGTCCACGTCCACCACTTTGATATTCGGCGGCAATAACATCACCTGCGCGAGCATCACCGGCTCGCACGCACGCGACTAAATCGCTCTGTGTAGATGCCGTGAGTTCAACCACGCTTACTCGCCAGTACTGCGTCACTGCAGCATTGATTATCGAACTATCGAGGGGCGTGCTTAGCATTTCTCTCTCCACGCCTAGTACCGTAGGGGCATGAGCCGTGATATGCATACAACTGCCGGAAAAATCGAAGATCTACGCGCACGAGTCGAGGAAGCGGTCCACGCTGGTTCGGCACGTGCAGTA
>CAFABG010000059.1_pt1 | contig 6938 bp, 9 predicted proteins | sample 7267821 | NCBI WGS metagenome assembly CAFABG01 (sample SAMEA6814007, study PRJEB35770) | freshwater metagenome | biome: Freshwater; feature: Freshwater reservoir; material: water | place: Czech Republic | collected 2017-08-18 | depth 30m m
TCTACTTCTCGATTACAGCGAGAATGTCGCGAGCTGAAAGCACCAAGAGGTCATCTCCGCCGTGCTTGATTTCAGTTCCGCCGTACTTGCTGTACAAAACAACGTCTCCAACTTTGACATCCATTGGAACGCGGACGCCATCATCAAAGCGACCTGGTCCAACGGCGATGACTACGCCCTCTTGTGGCTTCTCTTTAGCTGTATCTGGGATTACTAGCCCTGATGCCGTTGTTGTCTCAGCCTCGTTTGTCTTAATAACGATGCGATCTTCTAGTGGCTTAATTGCCATGTACATAGCTCCTCTTGTGCGTTGTTTTCCTCGTGCGGGCCCGTTAGCAGTGTGGGCCCGTGAGTGCTAACGCCAAGGGTATTAGGGCGTATTCCTAACGGCAAATCGGCTAGTTCAGGCTCACGGTCTCCACTGGCAGGTTGGAATCGGCGTCAAAGGAGATTGGGCTGGGGCTGCGCCCGGCCGAGACCATAAGGGAGCCAAGGGCTGCGACCATCGCCCCGTTATCGGTACATAGACCTGGGGCAGGAATCCGTAGGCGAATACCTGCTTTCTCGCAGCGCTCCTCGGCCAGGGCGCGAAGACGGGAGTTAGCGGCCACGCCCCCAGCGATGAGTAGCGACTCGATGCCCGTTGCTTTACAGGCTGCCAGTGATTTAAGAAGTAAGACATCAACGATCGCCTCTTGAAAAGATGCTGCAACGTTGGCCTTTGCATAATCAGGGGTGGCCTCCAGATATCTGGCAACTGCCGTCTTTAATCCAGAGAATGAGAAATCAAATGAACGAACCTGCCAATCATTAGATGTTGTTAAGCCGCGCGGAAAATCAATTGCAGTGGCACTGCCATCTTTAGCAAGTGAATCAATGGCAGGTCCACCAGGAAAGCCTAACTTCATGACACGGGCGATTTTATCAAATGCCTCACCGGCTGCATCATCCATCGTTGCACCGAGTTTAATAATTGATCCTGTGATGTCTTCTACTTGCAAAAGAGATGAGTGACCACCGCTAACGAGTAAAGCGATTGTTGGCTCTAATTTTTCAGAGTGTGTTAATACATCAACACTGATGTGGGCCGCTAAGTGATTGAGCGCAAAGATTGGTTTATCTAAGCCAAGAGCTAATCCTGTAGCTGCTCCTACTCCGACTAATAATGCGCCAACTAAACCAGGACCTGCCGTAACTGCAACGGCATCGACATCGGCAAGTGAAATCTTGGCAATTTTTAGCGCCTGTGTGATCGTTGGTTGCATCGCCTCTAAATGCGCACGACTTGCTATCTCTGGAACAACGCCGCCAAAGCGGGCATGTTCTTCGACACTGGATGCGATGACATTGGCCAATAACGTGCGCCCGCGAACAATTCCAACTGCGGTCTCATCACAGGATGTTTCAATACCTAAAACAATTGGCTGGCTCATGAGAGCTCCAATCGCATTACTTGGGCATCAAGGCCAGCACCAAAATAATCCTTACGTACATTGAGTTTTAAATACCCCAATGATTCATACAAACCGATTGCCCTGGCGTTATCCGCCTTCACCTCAAGCATCATTGCCGTTGATCCTTGGCCACAAGCCCAATCGGTAATTAGGGCCATAAGTGCTTTGGCAATGCCTTTTCCGCGGTGGCCCGGAACCACTCCCACCGTCAAGATATCTGCCTCTGTCGCACCTGGTGCAAATACCCCGGCGTATCCGATGATGCTGTGTTGTTCATCAAGGGCCACAACGAAGTGGCGGGTAGGGCTAGAAAACTCCTCTTTGTACTGGCCAGCGGTCCAGGGTGAATACGGAAATAACTCTTTATCGAGGGAAACAAAGATAGGAAGGTCAAAAGCATTGGCAACGCGATAGGCAATCATGGTCTATCCGCTGTTGCAACTGCATCTGGATGACGTAAATAAATCGGCTCTGTGATGTTGCCACTCAAGCCAGCCATTGCTAATAGATTTGGGTAGAGATCTGCATATACCTGCGCCCCTGAAACCTCTGATGGAAAATTAACCGCTGGTTTTCCTACTCGAACTCCCTCTTTATAGCGAGCCCAGTAAACCTCTTTGCGCCGCGCATCTACCGTGACAATAAAATCCTTTTCATCTACTTGTGCTGCAATAGCATCAAGTGAGCAAACACCGCGTACGGAAATATTGCGTGCTAATGCGAAGCTGTGCGCGAATGCAATACCAATACGTAAACCCGTGAAAGGCCCAGGGCCCATACCAACAACGACCTCATCAATACTTTGACCTGTGATTGCCTCTTGGACAAGTGCGGGAAGCGCAGGCCCATGAGCAGTCGCTCCATCTTTAAAACCACTCCAGATCAATGCACCATCTTTGATAATGCCGACAGAAGTACGTGAGGTAGATGTATCAATTACTAATGTGATGCTCATAATGTAAACCCCGCCCAGCGCTTACCTACACATGTGATATCAACTCTTCTAACATCTTCACTTCTATCAATTAAAATTTCCAAACGATCTTCACTAAGGCCCGCAGATTCTGCCCCACCCCATTCGATAACTGTGACCGAGTTTTTAATGTCTAGATCTAAATCATCTAAGTAAAGGCTTGGGTTAGCGGTATCGAGTAAGCGATAGGCATCGACGTGAATAATGGGCAGAGCAGCTTTGTGTACACGAGAGATAACAAAAGTGGGCGATGTGATATCTGAAATCCCTAGGCCTTTGCCGATGCCTTGAGTTAGTACAGTTTTACCTGCGCCAAGTGGGCCATTAATAAGAATGAGATCACCTGCACGTAGATGGGCTGATAGTTGCATGCCAAGTTGATGCATATCTTCGGCCGTTGCAACTGTAATCATTTGCTAAGAGTAAAGGAGGGAGACATTAACTCTCTCGATGTAGGGTGCTGCATTTTTAGTAGAGATGAGGTGCGTAGATTTTAGGGACACGTGAACCTATTCGTGTGACAATTTCATAATTAATAGATTGAGATGCTGCGCCCCAGTCATCGGCTGTGTACTCACCACCAGATCCATCACCAAAGACGATGGTCCAATCCCCTGCTACGGCTGTGGTTGCGGCGCCGAGATCGACTACAAATTGATCCATTGAAACTCGACCAATTATCGGCGCACGTTTGCCATCGAAGAAGACACCGGCACCCTGCGCAATCCGTGGAATTCCATCGGCATATCCCATTGCAACAACTCCAAGATAGGTCTGCTCTGATGTAACGGCCGTTGCACCATATCCAACCTTTGATCCTGCAGGAACTCTCTTTACAAGATATAGCTTTGCCCGAAGTTGCATAGCGGGTTTCAAAGCTAAACTCTTACTATCACCAAGAGTTTTTATATCAGGTGATAATCCATACATCGCAATTCCAGTTCGCACTAAATTAAATGTGGCATCAGGATTTTTAAGAGTTGCTGCAGAGTTAGAGAGATGCTTTATCGGTGGATTGATCCCGACGGCGGCAAGATCTGCAATCATTGTATTAAAGCGATTGAGTTGATCGGCATTCTGCCTCTCGCCAGGTTCATCGGCGCGGGCAAAGTGAGAGAAAACGCCTACGACATCTACCTGTGAAAAATCTAAAGTTAAGAACTCATCCCACTCATCTAAAAATCCGCCCCGTGTCATTCCAGTATCAACTTCAATATGTATACGTACACGTGATTTGAGTGCAGCGACTTCCTTAAAGGCGGCGATAGATGAGACTGCAATATCAATATCATGATTGTGTGCAGCTCTAAAATCTGATCCTGGTGATACAAGCCAGGCAAGAATTGGAATACGAACTCCATGCGTGCGCAGTGCAATCGCCTCTTCTAGTAAGGCAACGCCTAACCAGTCAGCACCGCTTTTTTCCACTGCTAAACCAACTTCGATTAATCCATGACCATAGGCATCGGCTTTTACTACAGCCAATAGATCCACGCCGCTGACTGTTTTTAGGTGTGAAATATTTGCAGCGATCGCCGCAAGATCAATTCTGGCTTCGGCACGGTGCTCCATTATCACCGCTCCACTATGACCATCGCCGATGCGATTCCAGCATCGTGGGAGAGAGATAAGTGAACATCTGCGCCATCTACTAAATCAGCGATTTCACCGCGAAAGATAAATACTGGTTTTCCGCTCTCTAAATTAACAACTTCTGCATCGTGCCACGGCAAACCCTTGCCTGCACTCAAAGCTTTAGCCAGCGCTTCTTTTGCCGCAAAGCGTGCTGCCAGTGATGCAACTGGCTTTGTGCGCTCTGCGGGGGTAAAAAGTTTTTCAAGTAACCCAGGTGTTCGCTCCAGTGAGGATGTGAAGCGCTCGATATCGACGACATCAATGCCGATTCCATCAATCATGGCGTTGAGTCTAGTGCAGTTGGCTCTTAGAGGGAACGTAGCGATCTACTGCGATGACCGCGACCAATAATGCACTGCCGATAAAGAGGCCACCCAGCAAATCGGTAAACCAATGTGTGTGACGAATCAGGGAGACGATGCAAATAGTTAATGAAATTGTTACAACCCCTGCACTAGCTAGGCGGCCCTGATATCTATCAACCTTTGCATATCTATAAATCAAGTAGGCCAAAATTCCCCATGATAGAACTGCATTCGATGCATGACCACTTGGATATGACATTCCCCCAGCATGTATTAAATCGATACCGTCACGGGGTTTGGTACGACCCAAAAAGAGTTTAAAAACCCCGACAACTAAATTGAGAGCTAGCAATGAAAGAACTGCCAAATTAAGTGGACGCCACGTTTTAAATTTATATGCGATGTAGGCAGCGGCAAGGAGTAAAACCGTGGCAGTCAACCAGCGCAAACCTAAATCATCAAGGCGTCTTAAAAGAAAACCAGAAAAGCCATCAAAGCGTGGGCGGTTGGTGCGATTAACATCATTATCGAAATTAACGAGTGGACCATTACTCAAAACCTGTTGGGTAACGAGAAGAAATCCAAGGAACAAGAGTGATGCCCAGCGAAGGGCGCGAAACATCTGGACTTTGCGCATTTATTCAACCGTGACAGATTTAGCCAAATTTCTTGGCTGATCTACATCATTTCCCCGTGCAACCGCCATCTCATAGGCAAAGACTTGCAGTGGAACCGTTGCAAGAACTGGCTGAAAGAGTGCAGGTGCTACCGGGATTCGAATGATGTGTTCGACACCTTCAACGTGTGCACCCTCTTGGGCAATCACGATGACACGGGCACCGCGTGCCTTTACCTCTTGAATATTGCTCTGCATCTTTTCATCGAGGGCGTGTTCGTGGCCGGGCGGAAAAATTGCAATTACTGGTGTGCCTTTATCAATCAAAGCGATGGGACCATGCTTTAACTCACCACCTGCAAAACCTTCAGCGTGAATATATGCAAGCTCCTTTAACTTCAAGGCGCCTTCAAGTGCAACTGGATATCCAATATTTCTACCTAGAAATAGGACAATATTATTATCGGCAAAACTGCGAGTTAATTCACGTAATGGTTCAACGGTTTCAAGAATCTGTTCAATCTTGCCTGGAAGTGCCAGAAGTTCGGCATAGAGCTCTACTACTTCTGTATCTTTAAGTGATCCATTTACTTGAGCTAAGTGCAGGCCAATTAAGTAAACGGCAATCATCTGAGTCAACAGCGCCTTAGTCGATGCTACTGCGATTTCTGGACCGGCATGGGTGTAGAGAACGGCATCTGATTCACGTGGGATCGTTGAGGAGTTTGTATTACAGATCGCTAATACGCGAGCACCTGCCGCTTTAGCATGACGCACAGCCATCAACGTATCCATCGTTTCACCTGATTGGGATATCGCAATGACTAAGGTATCTGAGCCAATAATTGGGTCTCGGTAGCGAAACTCACTTGCAATCTCAACCTCTACGGGAATTTTTGCCCATTTTTCAATGGCGTATTTCGCAACCATTCCTGCGTGATAAGCGGTTCCGCATGCGATAACAGTTATCTTTTTTAATGATCGAATCTCATCGGCACTCATTCGCAACTCATCTAAAACAATCTGCTTATTATCACTCAAGCGACCAATCAAGGTATCTGCTACTGCCTTAGGCTGCTCAAAGATCTCTTTGAGCATAAAGTGCGTGAAGCCACCTTTTTGTGCAGCCGTTGCATCCCATGAGATTTCATACTCTTTGGGTTTTACTAAGAGGCCATTCAGATCAGTGATAACAACCGTTGTCGGCGTAATAGTTACTACTTCATCCTGACCAAGCTCTACAGCGCGCTTGGTGTAGTCGATGAAGGCGGCGACATCAGAGGCCATAAAGTTCTCACCCACGCCAAGACCGACAACGAGCGGAGAGTTGCGGCGAACGCCAACGACAATATCTGGGGCATCGGCGTGAATTGCAACAAGGGTGAATGAGCCACGAAGTGCCTTTACCGCCTCACGCATCGCTGCCGCTAAATCTCCATGATGCTCCTTGCGAAGATCGCTGAGTAAATGTGCAACTGATTCAGTATCTGTTTCAGATGAAAACTTGTGCCCTCGAGTTTCAAGCTCTTTACGCAGCTCTGAGTAGTTCTCAATAATTCCATTATGGATAATTGCGAGCTTGCCCTCGTTATCTACATGCGGATGTGCGTTCTCATCGGTTGGTCCGCCATGAGTTGCCCAGCGTGTATGACCGATTCCAGAGTGAACTATTGGAAGAGATGAATCTAAAGAGTTTTCAAGGTTTGTGAGCTTGCCAGCTTTTTTCTTTATAAATAACTTTTCCGGAGTTCCCAGTGCGATACCTGCTGAGTCATAACCGCGGTATTCAAGTCGGCGTAGACCTTCAATCAGGGGCGTAGCTGCAGATTGTGGCCCACTGTAACCCACAATTCCGCACATAGACTCTTACCCCAGTTCGCTTTTTACAATATCTGCAAGTTGTCGAGCAACTTCTTCGGCAAGGCTATCACTGGCAGCCTCAACCATGACTCTAA
>CAFABG010000061.1_pt1 | contig 6495 bp, 6 predicted proteins | sample 7267821 | NCBI WGS metagenome assembly CAFABG01 (sample SAMEA6814007, study PRJEB35770) | freshwater metagenome | biome: Freshwater; feature: Freshwater reservoir; material: water | place: Czech Republic | collected 2017-08-18 | depth 30m m
AAGACAACATCAATCGTTTCCGGAGGAAATAGTGATACTCACCGAAATTGATCACGTTGCAATTGCAGTGCACGACATTGAGGCTGCAATCAGTTATTACCAGCGTGCATTTGGCGCCACTGTCGATCATCGAGAGGTGGTCGAATCCGACGGCGTGGAAGAAGCATTGCTGAAAGTTGCCGAAAGTTACATTCAGTTGCTCACACCGACACGTCCAGACTCTCCTGTTGCCAAGTCGCTCGAAAAGCGTGGCGAAGGCTTGCACCACATTGGCTACCGTGTTGCCAATTGCGCCGATGCGTTAGCCCAAATGATCGCAGCCGGCGCAACTCCACTTGATAAAGCACCCCGCCCAGGCAGTCGCGGCACCACCGTTGCATTTATCCATCCAAAGGGAAGTTTTGGAACACTGATCGAACTCGTTCAGGAATAGTTGTGTCACCGGCGGGTTCAGAACTCGCAACCATAGTAAGTGCACTTGTCGGGGCAGTTGTCGCGATGCGTCGCAGCAGGCGAGCTCAACGAACCATTACAAAGATTGACGCGCTCGCACTGCGCAAGCCAATGAACAAAGCGCCAGTTGCTGTACTTGGTGGGTTGCTTGGCGCACTCACTTTTAACAAATTTGGTTTCTCTCTCGAGATGGTTGCCTACGGATTGATGATTGCAATGTGCATTGAACAATCAATCATCGACTATGCAACTCATCGACTACCCCGTGGTGTCACTTTTCGTGTGGCAATTGTCGGTGGTCCATTGCTCACTTTGGCTGCGATCAATCATGACGACACCAACCGCATCGGCGTCATGTTTGCAAGTTTCGTCGTCACACTTGCACTCTTTGCATTGCTCGCCGCCTTCAGCAAGGGTGGCATTGGTGGAGGCGATGTGCGTCTTGCCCCTGTGCTCGCCATGTTTCTTGGTTGGCTCGGTGCATCAAACGTATACATAGGTCTTGGCAGCGGGTTTATCCTTGGCGGTATTGCAGCAGGGGGCATGCTCGTTACTCGCCGTGCATCTACGTCTACTCGTATCGCGTTTGGCCCGTTTCTGTGCATCGGCGCCGTCATCGCATTGTTTGTCCAGTAGGTTTTTGCCATGCAAGTACATCTCGTCGACGGCACATATGAGTTGTATCGCCAACATTTTGGTCAAGCCACGCGCCATTCCGACCCGCCACCGTTTGCTGGCACCATCGGCGTACTCACATCAACGATTCAGTTGTTGCAAGACGGCGCGACACACATTGGGGTTGCGACCGACCACGTGATCGAAAGTTTTCGCAACGACTTGTACGACGGCTACAAAACAAGTGAAGGCATGGAGCCAGAGTTGCTCGAACAGATTCCAATTCTTGAAGACGCGCTGCGCACCATCGGCGTCACTGTGTGGGCAATGGAAAAGTATGAGGCCGATGATGCACTCGCATCTGCTGCTGCTGTGGCATGCGAAGACCGCACCGTGCACAAAGTGCTCATTCTTACGCCCGACAAAGACCTGGGTCAGTGCGTGCAGGGTAAGCGCGTTGTGCAGTTTGACCGCCGCAACAACATCATGATCGATGAAGCTGCAGTTGTTGAGAAGTTTGGTGTCGGCCCATCGTCAATCATCGATTACCTCGCACTAGTAGGTGACACCGCTGATGGCTTTCCAGGCTTGCAGGGCTGGGGTGCAAAGAGCGCATCAACTGTGCTGGCGAAGTATCAGTTAATAGACAACATCCCCGATGATCACAACCAGTGGATCGCTGATGGCGTTACGGTTCGCAGTGCGGAAAAACTTGCGGCCACACTGCGCGACAACCGCAAAGACGCCGCGCTCTTCAAACAACTCGCGACCCTCATCACCGATGTGCCGGTGGGCGATGTAGGCGATTGGTTGTGGCGTGGCCCAACTGACAGATTTGAGGAAGTTGCCAGCAAACTTGGCGTACCTCAACTTATTGAGCGCGTGTTACGGCTAAAAAAGTAGTATCTGCATATGAATCAGCAAACAGCGCAAGGCCTCGAAATCGGATTTGTTGCAATCGTTTTTGCAACCTGTGTTTTGTATCTTGCGCGTAAACAAAGAATTTCCTTCAGGTATGCGATCGGATGGCTGGTTCTATTCGGAATTAGTGCGTTAACCGGTTTTTTGATTCCGTTAATTGAGCCGCTTGCAGCACAACTCCAACTCGATGCTTTTGCACTTGTCGGTGCAAGTGCAATTATTGTTTTGCTGGCATTGTGCATACAACTTTCGATCAGTATTTCAGGTTTGCAAAATCAGATGCAACGTCTAAATGAAGATCTTGCATTACAAAAGAAATTGGTTGAAGATTCCCGTGCTGAAAACAAGTGATGTACTTGTAGTAGTTCCGGCATACAACGAGGCAGCATCAATTGGTCAAGTAATCGATGGTATTCGCTCGCATGGTTTTCAAGTTCTTGCAATAGATGATGGCAGTTCTGATGAAACTCCATTGGTTGCTCGTCAGAGAAAGGCACTCGTGCTTTCGCTTCCATTTAATGTCGGTGTCGGCGGCGCGTTGCGTTGTGGTTTTCGGTACGCGGTTGAAAATGGTTTCATTGCAGTTATCCAGTGCGATGCCGACGGGCAACACCTACCCAGTCATCTCATTGATTTGTTAGAGGCCGCAAATCGAACTGATGCTCACATGATTATTGGCAGTCGATTTGGGTCGGAAACCACTACGCATGATCCCACCCTGTTGAGACGATTCGCGATGTTGGCACTTTCAAAAGTTGCACAACATGCAACACAACATCGCATTACTGACTCAACTTCAGGGTTCCGTTTGATTCAGCAACCATTACTTGGCGAACTTGCAGCACATCTACCTGCGTATTATCTCGGTGACACATTCGAGGCGGTAGTTGTTGCTGGGCGAGCGGGATATCACGTTGAAGAAATTGGAGTAGCGATGGCCCCCCGCGAACATGGCTCCTCGTCTTCAGGCAACTTTCGTTCAACAGTGCTCATTGGGAAAGTTTTGACCACCGTTTTGCTAGGAATTCACTTTCGCCTCCGTCAACTGAAGTGACGGCCAGGTGGTCTGCGGCACTCAAACGTTTCCGATGAAGGCTGCTGTCTTCCGACTCTGACCTGATTCTCGGGCGTCCGTTGCACAGGACCCGACCGTCACCTCACTCGACGGAGCGAGTTAACTTGATATCAAGCGTAGATCCGACAGTCCAAAAAACAACGTCCTCTGATCCTGGCTTTCTGGATCAACAAGCATTGGAATGACACCTGCACTCAAGCTACTTAGCTTGACAGAACATGATGTCGTCTCAATCTCGACAAAATTATCCTGATACGGCTTTACCTTAACAACTTGAGTTAAATCCTTTCCAGCGGCCTTGGTGTTTATACGCATGATAATTTGCTTAGCGAATACACCAAATGGTGCATGTAGATTGAAACCAACTGTTTTAATTTCCCCCCTTCGGCAATTGGTGATTCGAATTTTTGTTTCAGGAATATTTAACCAAAGCCCACCTGGTTCCTGGGTGTTGTGACCATCTATTTCTAGAGAGTTTTCACAAGTCCCACCCTTCCGTAGTACCGCGGCAGTAAAAAGCGAATTAGTGTTTTTAATGGTTGTTGCAATAGTCGGGATTGAATAAGTTACACAGAAATAATCCCTAAATGTTCCAATTGTCTCGGTTTCGTCTCCAAATGTGATTGTCAATTTGCCGTCCAAAATAGCTTGATCAATATTTTTAGTTAGCCGAAAGTAACGCATTCGTTCTTCGGTGAGTGGAGAATTAATCATCCAACCCATCGAAATCAGATTGAGAGAAGTCATTTTAAACGAACCAAACGGATTCTCTTTACCAAATGAAATTGGGAAACTTGACCCAAGAGTTGGTGTCGGTACTAAGCTCACAAAGCGATTTGCACTCTCACTGAAATCTCTCTGAGCAGATTTAATTGTCTTATTAGAGGCCGCAAAATTGTTTTGGTATAACCCAATTCCAAATGTCAGTAAGAGAAGAGCAAGTGATGAGGAGATAATTGAATCAAACTTTACTAAACGTGGCACAGGACGATCTTTGTGAATTGTTAATAGTAATACAGTGACTGTTGAAGCGATTAAACCGAAAGTAAGTCCTTGTCGTACGTATGGAGGTAATCGAATATTGCTATCCAGAACCGCAAACATGGCTGCAAGTAAAGCAGTAGAAGCACTTAATGCACCGAAGGCACGGATACCTCGAATCTCAAAAAAATACATGAAGGTAGCCGACAAACTTAAACCGAGAAGGACGATCTGTAAAAACGAACTGAACAACGGTTGATGTAAGCGAGAGTCAAGTACACCGATCTCGCCACCCGTCAGAGCAACCATTGCCTCAACTCCTCTTAGTGGCATTGCCTTCATATTTATAAACCATCCAACAAACAGATCGAGTTGTGATGGTGAAAACCCTGAGACATTGAGCAGGTTTGCATATCCTGATTCCGATTGAAAGATTGAAGTGAAAGTTTTATTGCCGTGGAGCGCCCCACGAGCCTTGTCATAATTGAGATACTCGACCCACCGACTATTTAATCTGTAACTAAAACGATCAACGTAAAAAATTACAGAAACAGCTAATCCCAGCAAGCTAAAAGACTTAAAGTATTTTCGCCAATTGTTTGAAGTTAGTGAGAAAAGCACAACGGGTGTCGTTAATATCACGACACTCAAAAATGCAGTGTCTCTCCAGAGAAACCCAATGATCGCAATGAGCATTGGTTGTGCGATTTTGATTTTGTCATCGTTGTTAATTGAAAGAATCATTCCAAGAATTCCACACACTGAACAGAAAAATGCAGTTGATGAATAGTTAAGAGTCTGGATGTTTGCGTAGGTGTAATAGATGATTGGGCTTAGCAAGCAGGTAGTTAGTATCTTTTGTGAATAGCTAGAACTAAATTCATGGCTTGAAATTCGCCGAAAGATGATGTTGCAAAGAGTTGTACTTGCAAACCCAACAGACATCATGATCAACAGCGCATACCAGGGGATATTTGGAGCAAATGTATAGAGGCCTCTGAGGGTCCAACCAATTACCACGTTTATGACCACTAAGTACTGAGATGGCTTTCCAGTAAAGCCCCCAGATGCCACTTGTGCCATTGCCGTATCGTCGTTGTTCGAAAACTGACTACCAAAGAACTTGATTTGCAGAAAGGCAATGATTATAAAAAAGATTTGAAAATAACGAAGTGAATTTAAACGGAAATACTCAGAGAAAAACCGAGCACTGCGTTGAAATGGCACCCTTATGAAGGTAGTCCATCTATTCGGTAGTAACATGTAAATGGGTTTTGTTTTATAAGGCTTTCATAATTTGGAGGGGTGCGAGAGCGGCCGAATCGGCACGCTTGGAAAGCGTGTGAGGCGCAAGTCTCCGTGGGTTCGAATCCCACCTCCTCCGCCATGAGTATCAGTGACGAACAAGCCATGCATGTCGCCTTGCAACAAGCACGATTAGCGAGCAACTCTGGCGATGTGCCGGTTGGTGCTGTCGTTGTGCACGACGGTCAGATCATTGCGGCTCGTCACAACGAACGAGAAGCAACGGGTGACCCCACTGCGCACGCGGAGATTCTTGCATTGCGTGATGCAGCCACGGCACTTAGTCGCTGGCGACTAAATGATTGCAAGCTAGTTGTGACACTGGAACCCTGCGTGATGTGTGCTGGTGCACTCATGAACGCCCGCATTGACACTTTGGTTTATGCAACTGCCGACCTAAAGGGTGGGGCTACCGCAAGTCTGTATAACGTGTGTACAGATCCAAGGCTTAATCACAACCCAGTTGTGAAGCATGGTGTTTGTCAGCATGAGGCACAAGAATTAATTCGAAATTTCTTTAGTCAGAAGCGTGGCGAGCCTCAATAAAAAGAATTGAATATGGAAATCGAAGCAGATCAAGACGGACAAATGCATTGGAAATTTCCACAAATGGTTGCAGCAAGTTCCGATAACCATCCTCGTATCGAACGTTCTTCCCCCGGTCCATCATTAGCAACAGCCGTGCAATGGGGTTTTGTCTTTTTATGAATACTGGGTCATGCGAAATTATTTTTCCTCCGGGTGCCAACAATTTTATAATTGAAGGAAGCATGTTAGATATTTGCGCATCAGTGAGATGGTGCAAAACGCCCAGAAGTAATATTCGGTCAAATTTGGTACTACTTAATGTGGGGAAGTTGTCAACACTTGCACAATAGAACATGCCCTTGTTCCCAAAAGTCTTTTGAGCGGTTTCGATGTATGTTTCACTGAGATCGATACCGAAATATTGAACATCATTGAGATGTTTCAAGATTGATGCTGGGCCACAGCCAATATCCAAAATTTTGCATCCGGGATCTGCATCAATAATTTTCACCAGATGATCTTTAGCAGAGCCCTTATCTAGAAAGTCCATTAGAAAAGAGTAGATCCGGCTGTTGGCCAACAGCCTTTCGCGAACGAATACAAAGAGCTTCATATAC
>CAFABG010000072.1_pt1 | contig 5829 bp, 6 predicted proteins | sample 7267821 | NCBI WGS metagenome assembly CAFABG01 (sample SAMEA6814007, study PRJEB35770) | freshwater metagenome | biome: Freshwater; feature: Freshwater reservoir; material: water | place: Czech Republic | collected 2017-08-18 | depth 30m m
TAAATTACAGTTAACAACGAAAGTTAAATTATCTAATTTTTCACGTGATGCAAGACCAATAGCACCAAGAGTGTCAACCTCGTCGACTTCACCATCACCTAAAAATGCCCAAACATGTTGATCATTTGTATCTTTAAATCCACGATTGTGTAGATAACGGTTATATCGCGCTTGATAAATAGCATTCAGTGGTCCGATTCCCATTGAGACAGTAGGGAACTGCCAGAAATCTGGCATCAAACGCGGATGAGGGTATGAGGACAAACTTCCCTTTGGATGTGAGAGCTCTTGTCTAAAACCATCTAATTGATCTTGACTCAAACGACCTTCAAGAAATGCACGCGCATACATTCCTGGGCTTGCATGTCCTTGGAAAAATATCTGATCCCCACCACCTGGGTGATCTTGTCCGCGAAAGAAGTGATTAAAACCAACTTCATAGAGGGCAGCAGATGAGGCATACGTTGAGATATGTCCACCCACGCCAACGCCTGGGCGCTGTGCACGGTGAACCAACATTGCCGCGTTCCATCTATTTATTCGGCGGATTCGCCGTTCAATATTCTCATCACCCGGAAAGGCTGGCTCGTGCTCTGGTGAAATTGTGTTGATGTAATCTGTTGTACGAAGACTTGATAGGCCGATATTTTTCTCGTGCGCACGCTTTAACAGACTGAGCATTAAATACCGCGCTCGCACAGGCCCGGCATGGGCAAGGGTGGCATCAAAGGATGCGGCCCATTCAGCGGTTTCAGAAGGGTCGGTATCGACCAACTGGTCAACGAACTGATCTGGCTCTTCGAAGTTTTCCCTCATAGCCCCTATTCTCCCTTGAACTGACCAGTAAGTCGAAATCAAGGCCCTAAAACGCTTGCATATCCCCGTGAGATTCGGTGGACTTAGCCCGTGCCAGCCAGAATGGGGATGAAGAAAGGCGACTTGATTTTAGAGGTCGGCCGTGGCGATGACTGTGATTTCACAGTAAGAGAGTTGATCTCAAAGATCACCGGAACAGAGTTCATAGAAGGGCATACACAAGAGGTCGTCGATGCCGTCATGATCTGGTGGCGCGATGGAGATGGAGATTTAGTCGATGAGTTAATGGACTCTCTGACCTATCTCTCAGCAACTGGAGGAATCTGGGTTCTTACCCCAAAAGTAAATCGCGATGGTCACGTTGAACCAAGTGATATTCAAGATGCCGCACCGATTGCAGGTTTGAGTCAGACCTCGACCATATCGGTTGCGCCAGATTGGACGGCAACACATTTGGTCGCACGCAAAGCAGGCAAGCGGTAGATTTAGCCCTATGACACTAACAATTGGCCAAGCCGCTCCAGAATTTGAAGTTAATAATCAGCATGGTGAGAAAGTTTCACTGGCATCTTTTAAAGGCAAAAAGAATGTTGTTCTCCTCTTTTATCCCTTTGCTTTCTCTGGAACTTGCACAGGTGAACTCTGTGCATTGCGCGATGATCTGAGTGCCTTTCAAAATGATAACGTTCAATTATTAGCAATCTCATGTGACCCAATGTATGCACAGCGCGCATTTGCAGATCAAGAGAAGTACACCTTCCCAGTGCTCGCAGATTTCTGGCCGCATGGGGCTGTCGCTAAGGCATACGGCGTATTCGATGATGCGCATGGATGTTCAACTCGTGGAACCTTTCTCATAGATAAAACCGGCACTGTGCGCTGGCAGGTCATTAATGGTCTAGGCGATGCACGTAATATCGGTGACTATAAGGCGGCAATCGCTTCGCTATAAGGGCGATTTACCTTTTCGTACTCACCTGAAGTAAGATTCCCCAGTACTCGTTGAGAGTGCGCGGGTGCTTAGCTCAGTGGTAGAGCGTCTCGTTTACACCGAGAATGTCGGGGGTTCGAAACCCTCAGCGCCCACACGAAGTATGTGAAGGAGTTGATCATGAAGGCCAGCCCAAGTGATCAACGCCAGATTCTAGATATTGCAGCCTTTGACCAGAGAACGACGGGCCTTAACCACAAAGCCCAGACTCTTGCCGAGCATGCCCTCCTTGCCAGTGTTACAACCAAATCACATAACGCCCGTGATCTGCGCATCGGCGCACAGACCGAACTCAGTGATGTAAAACGTGAACTACTGCGCGCTGAAGCCGATGTTGAACAGATTGTTATGCGCATCACTCGTGACGAGGCTCGTTTAAATGGTGGCTCGGCATCACCGAAAGAGTTAGAGCAGTTACAACATGAAGTTGGAACTTTGGGAGCTCGCCGGGCAGAGCTTGAAGAGGTTGAGCTTGAAGTAATGATGCGAATCGATGAGATTAACTCCCGTATTACTGAATTAACTGCGCAAGAGGCCGCCTTTGCCACTGAAATTGCAGATCTTGAGATTCGTAAAGAGAACGCACTCGCAGCCTTTAATACCGAGCTCGAATCTATCGCTAAAGAGCGTGCTACAACTCTCTCAACGGTTGCACCTGATTTCATCGCACTCTATGAAAAAATTCGAACATCTAATAACGGCACAGGGGCAGCGGCTTTAATTGCAGGAGCATGTAACGGATGCCATCTCTCAATCAATGCCGTTGAGCTTAAGCGAATTATTGACGTGGCCGAAGATGAGGTTATTCGCTGTGAAGAGTGCCGCTGCATTCTGGTGCGTGGGGTTTAAGTAGATGGCCCGTCATTTTTCACTCACCGCCGATGGTGGCTCGCGAGGAAATCCAGGTCCAGCAGGTTATGGATCGGTTATCACTGAAAACGGATCGATTATCGCCGAGCTCTATGACTTTATAGGAGTAGCCACAAATAATGTCGCCGAGTACAGCGGTCTTATCGCAGGTTTAGCCGCGATTAATGCCATCGATCCTGGTGCAACAATTGATGTAAAGATGGACAGTAAGTTAGTAGTCGAACAGATGTCGGGCCGTTGGCAGATCAAACATGCCGACATGCGCTCCCTTGCCCAAGATGCACGCGCTGCTCACACACCAGCACTTGTTACCTATACATGGATACCACGCGATGAAAACTCACATGCCGATCGATTGGCCAACAAAGCCTTAGATCAACAGGCTGGTGGCGCAGAGATAGTCTCAATCCAGAAGAACTATTTAACTGAGCGTTTATTAACACAGGAAGTATCTACGACGGTTTTTCTCATCCGCCATGGAGAAACACCACTGACACCGCTGAAGAAGTTTTCAGGAGATGGCCCGCTCAACCCCCAATTAACTCAAGTGGGTTTAGCTCAAGCCGAGCTCGTTGCAAAAGCTGTGGCGCAGCTCAATCCTGACATCATAATTTCATCCCCCCTCAACCGCACGAGGCAGACCGCCGATGTAGTTTCACGCGCAACTGGTCTACCCGTTAGCTTCGACGATGCCTGGCTTGAATGCTCATTTGGAATATGGGACGGCCTATCGATTGATGAAGTGAAAGAAAAGTATCCAGCCGATTATCACGCATGGCTTTGTTCGACAGGTTTTGCACCACCGCAGGGAGAGTCATATGACGCCCTCGCAGTCCGTATCGATGAGGCACTCGAGCAGATTGTTGCGATGTATCCAGGCCAGCGCGTTGCAGTAGTAAGCCATAATGGCGCGATTAAAACCGCGGCAAAATTAGCCGTTGGCGCACCGGCAGATTCAATCTTTCACATAGATATTTCACCATGCTCGATCACTACAATCTCAATCTGGCCAAGTGATGGTCTGCGCGCACTGCGAGGCCTCAATGAACAGGCACACCTGCGCTAAATTAATTTAGCGAGCTTGCCCTTAACCTCTACGAAGTTCACTCCAGCATTTGAGAGCACTACCGAGACTTCATCGCCAGCTTTTCCTGGACAGGATAATCCCCAGCCAAATTTTATGCTCGCAGCAACTGCAAGTGGATCAGTTGGCGCACCGGCCATTGCATTATCGCCATCAAAAATATCAACACAGTCACCACCAGCAGTGGTTCCTTTCACAATTAATGTTGCTAGATCTAATGCCACGGCCGAGTTATTAGTAATCGAAACCGTGAACTTTTCATTGACATTACCTGGCAGTTGGCCGGCAGCAAATTTTCCAGTCACAAAGCTTGATGGAGAAGAGAGGGTGTAACTGACTTTGTCAGGGGTAACGACTGGAGCATCGAAGCCACCAGTTGCTTGAGGTGCGACTTCTGTGACTTCAGTCAGCGCCTTGCCCTCTTCTGCAGAAGTCGTCACGGAGTCAGATTTACCGCCACAGGCACTGAGTAAAAAGATAAGTGCGCTAGCGATTGTAAGTGACTTAAAAGTAGTAAGGCCTGTTTTCATAGCTAATCTCCTTATAAACGATTCAGGCTCCAGGCTGTGGTGCCAGAATCAATGGGCCAAGTATAGAGTAAGCACTGTGAGTTCAAAATCTGAAACGGTGCACGCCCCTCTGAATTCGGCTGCAATCCAAGGCCGTAGCCCGCGCCAGATTGCCTGGATGCGCTTTAAGCGCAACAAAGTCGGAGTAGGCGCAGGTATTCTCAGTATTACCCTGCTGCTCTTATCGCTTTTTGCCCCGTTGGTCGCAAAAATCGTTGGTGTTGACCCAGATACTCTGAACCTAGATGTATTAGATACCAGCGGAAGTGGAATTCCTACCGTAGGTTTTAGTTGGGAGCATCCACTGGGCTTAATTCCAGGTACTGGTCGCGACTTTTTAGCACAGCTGCTCTATGGCTCACGAATCTCTTTTATGATTGCAATATTAACCACGATTACAAGCCTAACAATTGGTTTATTTGTTGGAATAATTGGTGGATATTTCAGAGGCCGCATAGATAATTATTTAGGCCGCACAACGGATTTCCTTTTGGCCTTTCCCGCATTCTTTATGATCGTTGCCCTTAATCAACCAATGGTTGCTCGAATTGAAGAAGCAGGTATTGCGCAAGGAAATAGCGCTCGCATTATCTTTTTAGTCTTCTTCCTATCATTTTTTGGTTGGCCAGGTTTCTCCAGATTAGTGCGCTCGCAAGTGTTGAGTTTGCGTGAACGTGAGTTTGTTACTGCTGCACAGGCAATGGGTGCTACTCGTTGGAGAGTAATTACAAAAGAGTTAATCCCAAATCTCTGGGCACCTGTCATTGTTGTCACCTCGCTCTCACTGCCAGGTTATTTAGGGGCCGAAGCCGTGTACTCCTTCTTGGGCCTTGGCGTACAACCCCCAGCATCAACGTGGGGAATCCTTCTCTCTAACGCCACCCGATATGTAACGGTTATGCCAAGCTTCTTCCTCATCGCCGCAGGCTCACTCGTCATTGTGGTTTTAGCATTTAACCTTGTTGGAGATGCGCTCCGTGACGCTCTAGATCCTCGAGCCGACCGCTAAAAAACCACAACCAACTCGCTTTGTTATCTGGTTGTTACCTGCCCGTATTCACAAAACGGACATAATCTGATTGAATCCTCCCTACTGGCGTCGACTTTGCGCCCCCAATGAAAGGAAATACGTCAATGAGCAATGCTTCTGCTCTTCGTCGTGCCGTTGTTGTAACAGCTGCAAGTGCACTTGCCGTCAGCGCCATTTTGGTCTCTGGCGCAACGTCTGCCTCTGCCGCAGTTACTCCAAAGACTGGTGGAATTCTCACTTTTCTTGAGCACACACCACGACTAGATCACTACGACCCATCACGTATCTATACGGGCCGCGACTTAGCGTTCATGAACTCGTTCATGACTCGTACCCTTGTTGCATACAACCCAGTTCCAGGTGCAGCAGGTGCAAATCTTGTTGCCGATCTTGCAACCAATACTGGTGTTCCAAGTAATGCAGCAAAGACATGGAAGTTCACACTTCGCCCAGGTACAACTTTTGAAGA
>CAFABG010000074.1_pt1 | contig 5655 bp, 4 predicted proteins | sample 7267821 | NCBI WGS metagenome assembly CAFABG01 (sample SAMEA6814007, study PRJEB35770) | freshwater metagenome | biome: Freshwater; feature: Freshwater reservoir; material: water | place: Czech Republic | collected 2017-08-18 | depth 30m m
ACCCTTGTTGCATACAACCCAGTTCCAGGTGCAGCAGGTGCAAATCTTGTTGCCGATCTTGCAACCAATACTGGTGTTCCAAGTAATGCAGCAAAGACATGGAAGTTCACACTTCGCCCAGGTACAACTTTTGAAGATGGAAAAGCAATTACATGTGCAGATGTTCAGTACGGTGTCTCACGTGTTTTCGCAACTGATGTAATCACTGATGGTCCTGGCTACCTACAAGCTTGGCTTGATATTCCAAAAGATGCAGATGGAAACTCAGTGTTCAAGGGCCCTTACAAGAAGGATGCAGCAGGACTTGCAGCATTTAAAAAGGCAGTTTCTTGTTCAAAGGACAACCGCACAATTACATTTAACCTCAATAAGTCAGTTGCCGACTTTAACTACCTTGGAACTTACGGAGTTATCTCTCCAGTTCAAGCTAAGTTAGACACAGGCGATAAGTACGACTTGTGGCCACAATCAACGGGCCCATACAAGATCGTTGAAAACAGCAAGACTCAAATGAAGCTTGTACGTAACTCAAAGTGGAATAAGGCTTCAGATCCAGTTCGTACTCCATATCCTGATGAAGTTATCATCATGTTTGGTTACGACGAGGAAGTTATCGACCAGATAATCTTGGGAGATACAATTCCAACTGCAGTTAGCTTTGGAGAGCCACTGTCAACAAACAATGACAAGTTCTTCTCAAATCCTGCGCTTAAGAACCGTCGTATGAACAACCCAGATCCATATGCTCGCTACTTTGCCTTCAACGTCAAGGCATTGCCTTGTATCGAAATCCGTCAAGCTATGTACTACTCACGTAACGCTAAGGCGTTGCTTGATTATGCAGGCGGATCAACATATGCAGGTTCCTATGCAACAGGTGTAATTAGCCCTTTGCTAGCAACTGACTATGCTCCAACTAAGGTCGTAGGTCCAGGATCTGCAGACTTCATTCCAGAAGGAAATATTCCTAAGGCTCTAGCTCTTATGGAGACAGCAAAGACAAAGTGTCCAGCTGACTACAAGAAGGCAACTGAGACTGGAATCAAGATTGACGTACGTCAATCAGTAACACTTAATGACACAATTCCAATCGACACTGCAGCATATGCACGTGCCGGAATTAAGGTCACATTTAACCCAATTTCATCGGGTTACTATCCAACAGTTATGAACCCTGCAAAGCAGAGCGATCTGTCAGCATCAGGGTGGGGCGCTGACTGGGCAAATGCATCAACAGTTATTCCAGAGCTCTTCGCTTCATTCGGTGGATTTAATATTTCACAGAACACGAGCGATCCTGCCTATGCTGCATTCGAAAAGGGTGTCAACACAGCGATGTTGACCACAGATCGCAAGAAGCAGGCAGTTATGTGGAAGGCACTCGATGTAGAGGCCATGAAGAACTTCTGGGTATTACCAACAATCTTTGGTAAGGCTCAGTTTGTTTGGGGATCACAAGTAGGCGGTGTGTTCTTCTGGGTGCCTCAGGGCAATCCAGCATTTGGCAAGATGTGGGTTAATAACTAACCTCACTTCTATTCGGGAAAGAAAGTTAGAAAGAACTAAGTAAGATACTCCTGGTGCTGATCTCAATCAGCACCAGGAGTATTTACTTGATGGGGGCTTTATCAATGTACGTGGGTGGGAGTGAGAATGGTTAACTTTTTAAGCCGTCGCATTTTCTACGCAATAGCCACACTGCTAGTTGTATCTGTCGTTGTCTTTGCAATCTTTTCTCTATTGCCCTTTGATCCAGCGGCCCTTACCTGCGGACAACGCTGCAGCGACCAGATAATTGCTGGTAACCGCATTAAATTAGGTTTTGATAAGCCTCTCTACATTCAATATGCGCTCTTCCTTAGTGGAATTTTCTTTGGCCGCTCATACGGAACAGGATCAGCGGCCTTTGAATGCCCAGCACCATCCTTCGGATATTCCTTTAATGAAAACGCATGCGTTACCGATCTATTGCGCGAAGCTCTTCCAGTTACTGTCAGTTTGGCACTCGGAGCTCTCATTCTCTGGCTCATCGTCGGAATTAGTTTAGGAGTAATCGCGGCGCGATTTAAAAATAAGTGGCCCGATAGGCTCAGTTCAATATTTGTTTTGCTAGGAACATCTCTTCCAACTTTCGTTACTGGATTGGCACTCTTGATCTGGGTAACGATTAAATGGAAGCTTGTGCCCTTATCGCTAACGGGCTATACGCCCCTAATCGAAAATCCATTTAAGTTTGTTCAATTCTTTATATTGCCCTGGATCACCCTGGCAATTGCATACGCTGCCTTGTACACCAGATTTACTCGTGCTGCAGTTCTTGAAACTTTAGGTGAGGACTACATCCGCACAGCCCGCGCAAAGGGAGTTAAAGAGCGCGCCGTTCTCTTTAAGCACACGATGCGTGCCGTCTTTGCACCGATCATCACTTTGGCAGGGCTAGATTTTGCTGGCCTTATCGGTGGCGCGATTATTACTGAAACGATCTTTAATCTTCCAGGGCTAGGCCGCCTAACGCTTCGCTCGACATTTGAGTTTGATCTACCCATAGTTCTTGCAACCACTATTTTGGCCGCAACAGTCGTAATTATCATGAACTTAATTATTGACATGTTATATGCCGTCCTTGATCCACGTGTGAGGATCTGATGGCCGAGCTATTGCGGATTGAGAATCTCCACGTCGCATTTCCAACCGATGATGGATCAGTACGTGCCGTTGATGGTGTCTCACTGACCCTTAATGAAGGCGAAACCGTTGCTATCGTCGGCGAGTCCGGCTCGGGTAAGACTGTTACAGGTCTATCGGTAATGGGTCTGCATAAGAGGGGCTCTGCGCAGCTATCTGGTTCTATTCACCTTAAAGATGGTGATCGCTCGCTAGATATCGTGACTGCAAGTGATGAAGAGATCCGTTTGCTTCGTGGACGCGCAGTTGCAATGATCTTTCAAGATCCTATGTCATCTCTTCACCCGTATTACCGAATCGGCAATCAATTAGCTGAGGGATATTTAATTCATAATCCAGGTAAGAAAAAAGAGGGGCTCAAGCGCGCGATAGAGATGCTTGACCTTGTTGGTATTGCAGAGCCAGCTGAGCGCGCCAATGAATATCCTCATCAATTCTCAGGCGGTATGCGCCAGCGTGTAATGATCGCTATGGCGCTCATGAACTCACCACGTGTATTGATTGCAGATGAGCCAACAACTGCCCTTGATGTAACGGTTCAAGCGCAGATTTTAATTTTGCTTGCAAAACTGCAAAAAGAGTTCAATATGGGCATTCTCCTAATCACTCACGATCTTGGCGTTGTTGCACAAGTTGCCGACAAAGTCTCTGTTATGTATGGCGGTCGCATCGTTGAACAGGGCTCAGCAGATGATGTTTTCTATAAGCCAAAAGCGCCATACACATTGGGTCTTCTTAAATCAGTTCCACGAATCACTACGCATGGATCAGAGCGCCTCAAGGCGATTCCTGGACAGCCACCATCACTTATCAACTTGCCAACCGGTTGTGCATTTGCGCCTCGATGCGAATTCGCATCCCATGCCGCTGGCGATATCTGTGAAACGAGCCGACCAGAGCTCCTTGGTACTAGTCCAACTCACCTTTCTCGTTGCCACGTCCCCGAATCCATGCGAGATAGCCTCTTTGTCAAAGAGCTTAAAGAGGTGCGCTCATGAACAGCGATGTTATTTTAAAAGTTGAAAACCTCACTAAGCACTTTCCGATCGGTGGCAAGCGCAAGCACCAAGTTGTAAAGGCCGTCGATGGAATCTCTTTCGAACTGCGAGCCGGTGAGACTCTTGGCTTAGTAGGCGAATCCGGCTGCGGTAAGACAACGGCAGGTCGTACGATTTTAAAGCTTAATGAACCAACATCTGGCAAGTTAATCTTCGAAGGTCAAGACATCACTAGTTTTAAACCTGGCAAAATGCGTCCACTTCGATCCCAGATGCAGATTATTTTCCAAGATCCATATACGGCATTAAATCCACGCCAGACGATTGGCAAGATTATTTCGGCACCATTTGAGATTCAAGATATCCAACCAGTGGAAGGATTAAAGGAGGCCGTGCAATCTCTTATGGAGCGCGTAGGATTAAACCCTGAGCACTACAACCGCTATCCACATGAATTCTCTGGTGGACAGCGCCAGCGCATCGGTATCGCCCGTGCGATTGCCTTAAAGCCGCGTTTTATCATCGCCGATGAGCCTGTGAGTGCACTCGATGTTTCAATTCAAGCTCAAGTAATCAACTTACTTGAAGATCTGCAAGAGCAAGATGGAATCAGCATGGTCTTTATCGCCCACAACTTATCCGTTGTGCAACATATCTCCGATCGCGTTGCCGTTATGTATCTGGGCAAAATCATGGAGATTGGTGAGACTAACGCCCTTTATGCCGCACCGCACCACCCATATACAAAGGCTCTGTTATCGGCTGTGCCTCAACCTGATCCGCGCAAAGAGAAAACTCGTGAACGAATTATTTTATCTGGCGACTTACCGAGCCCAGTTAATCCACCATCGGGCTGTGTTTTCAATACGCGCTGCTGGAAAGCGACTGAGAAGTGTCGCACCGATGTACCTGAGCTACTCCAAATTGGTAGTTCGCAAGTTGCCTGCCACTTCCCAGAGGTTTAATTCATGAGAGTTCTATCGGTCAATATCACCGCGACTATTCTCCAGGGAGAGTGGATTGCCACAGAAGTTCAGACGGGGATAGATAAGCGCCCAATCTCTGGAGCAGTTAGATTTGAAAATGATCACGTTGATGGTGATCTAATCGGTGACAAAAACGCTCATGGCGGCTACGACCAAGCTGTCTATGCATATGCGCGCGAGGATGCTGATTGGTGGGAAAAGGAAATTGCTCTCACAATCGTGAATGGTCGTTTTGGTGAAAACTTAACAACGCAAGGGGTAGATGTCAGCGCAGCTGTAATAGGCGAGCGTTGGAGAATCGGCTCAGTAATACTTGAGGTTTCGCAACCTAGGATTCCATGTCGGACCTTTGCTGGGTTTTGGAAACGGCCAACTTTAATTAAAGAGTTTATGGCAGCAGGTAAACCAGGAACCTATCTACGTATTATTCAAGAGGGTGAAATCACAGCTGGTGATAAAATAGAGATTATCCATTTACCGTCCCACGGCATCACAATCGCTGATGTATATGCAGCAAAAAATGGTGAACGTTCTAAAATTATTGAGATTACTCGTGTGCAAGAGCTTTCAACGAAATACCAAGAATGGGCTAAAAGCGTAACTCTCTAGAGCTTTTCTGATAACACTTGTCTCGATAAACTCGCTCGATTAATACTTGAAAATAAGGCATTTGCGCCTATCCACTTAGGTTTAAGAGGCAAAGCCGCTTCAGACATGGGTTTATCGTGTGGGGATATCTTTCGATAGTATTGGCTCTAAGAAGAGTCGCCCGGATCACCGCGTTACCGCAAGGTACCGAGGAAAGTCCGGACTCCAAAGAGCAAAGTGGTGGGTAATGCCCACCCGGAGCAATCCGCGGGATTAGTGCAACAGAAAGCAAACCGCCAACAGCAATGTTGGTAAGGGTGAAACGGCGGTGTAAGAGACCACCAGTAACTGCAGCAATGCAGTTAGCTATGTAAACCCCACTTGGAGCAAGACCATGC
>CAFABG010000083.1_pt1 | contig 5059 bp, 7 predicted proteins | sample 7267821 | NCBI WGS metagenome assembly CAFABG01 (sample SAMEA6814007, study PRJEB35770) | freshwater metagenome | biome: Freshwater; feature: Freshwater reservoir; material: water | place: Czech Republic | collected 2017-08-18 | depth 30m m
ACGAACATTCCACGGCGAGGATAAACTTCGACTAATTTCTCATTAGCTAGCGAGCGCAGAGCTTCACGGATTGGTGTGCGGCCAAAGCCGAGCGTGGACATTAATTCACTCTCGCTAATTAATGATCCAGGGACCAGCTCTAAAGTAATAATCATCGAGCGAATGCGGCTATAGGCCTCCTCTGACAAGGAGGTGCTTTGGCGACTGAGGATGTGGATGGCCTGGCTCACGGCATTGATGATATATCAGTGATATACCAATTGCTACACCCAAGCTGAGCTTTTATCCCAGGTAGTACTTCTTAAAGAGCCAGGCTGAGGCGGCAAATCCAACGGTGAGAATGAGGCCTCGATAGAGAGCCTTGGGCATCCGCGCCGCCCAGCGCCCTCCAACGGTTCCACCGATGCTGGCACCTAAAAATAGTGCGATCACAACGGGCCAGTCGGCGCGGCCACTAAAGATATAGATGATGTTAGAGATTAAGGAGGTCCACCCAACGATTAAGTTTTTGGCGGTGTTGAGAACCTTAGGGTCACGGCGAATATCGCGTGCCAGTACTGCAATGACCATCACTCCTTGACCTGGGCCAAAGTAACCGCAGTAGAGCCCACTTCCAGCGATCCCAATTTTCTCTAGCAGGTCATGGCGTGCACTGCGGTCGGGCTTTGCCTTTATAAGAAATGAAAGACTGGCAAAGAGAAGTAGAAAAGGCACCATCTTTTCAAATACACCCGGCGGTACCGTTAATAAGGCAACTGCTCCCACGCTCGAACCGATGATAGAGACGGTGATGAGCTTTTTATACTCCTGGAAATAGGCCCGCATCTGGTGGCGCACTGGGATGAGTGCAAAGAAGTTTGCAGGTGTGACACCAAGAGCGTTAGATATCGCCGCATTCACTGGTGACATTCCAGTTGCAAGCAGTACTGGATATGAGATGACCGATGCTCCGCCGGCCATTCCATTTATTGCACCGACGAGGATTCCGACAGCAAAGATCAAGATGTACTCGAGCATGGCTTAACCATACAATGATGATATGAATAAAGGCGTAGAACTCCGATTCTTTGCATCGGCCCGCGCCGCTGCAGGCGTTGATACAGCTACGTTTCTATCTGCGCCTCTTGCCTCGATTATCGCCCAAGCCTGTGAGTCAAATCCAGCGCTGGCCCACGTGGTTTCACAGTGTAGTTTTCTACTCGACTCAGTGGCAGTCCATGATCAGAATATTGTTGTACGTGATGGAAGTGTGGTCGATGTTCTTCCACGTTTTGCCGGCGGTTAATTAAGCCGTATTTACCCATTCATCCGTGCCATCGCTAAATACTTGATGTTTCCAAATAGGTAGTTGGGCCTTAATCTGATCTACTAATGCCGAACAGGTTTGAAAGGCACTCTCTCTGTGTACCGCTGAAACCGCTACAGCAAAGGCCGTCTCCCCTATTGGAATTTCACCATAACGATGGGATACGGCGACTTTAACTACGTCTGCCTTCTTTATAACGGCCTGTGTAATTTCAGTAATTTTATCTCCGGCTGATGGGTGAATCTCATATGTAAGTGATAAGACCTCTTTGCCACCATCGCGATTTCGCACATCACCAGTAAAAGTTACAACTGCCCCACATCGCTCATCACTGACAAGTGCGCTTAATGCAGTGATAGAAATCAGATCGGTCGTAACGTCTGCACGCATCAACTCTGGCATCAGTGATCTACTCCATCTATCTGATCCAGAATGTGTCCAGCTAATCGTTCAATAATAATTAAGCCATCTCGAACGGCGCCCGGGGAGCCTGGAAGATTGATAATTAATGAGTTCGCATGTGTGCCAGCTAAACCGCGAGTCAAATCTGAGGTAGGAGTTTTCTCTCGAGAATAAGCTCGAAAGGCCTCCATGAATCCTGGAATCTGTTTTTCGATAAAGGGTGCGGTGGCTTCAGGTGTTACATCCATCGGTGATACACCCGTACCGCCAGTTGTGATAATTAAACGAACTTTATTAGCAAGGACTTGAATAATCTGAGCTGAGATAGCTTCGACATCATCGGCAACAATTACCGATCCACTCACGTTATAGCCCAGTTGATGCAGACCAACTTTTAACGCCTCACCGCTTAAATCTGCATAGATACCTTGAGATGCACGGTTGCTAGCGGTAATAATGAATGCACTACGTTGATTCACGCGCGCTTCCAATCACCATTCTTGCCGCCGGACTTTGAATCAATACGAATATCGGTAATAGTGGCTGCAGGATCTAAGGCTTTGACCATATCTATAATAGTTAAGCCGGCAACGCTGACAGCAGTGAGCGCCTCCATCTCAACACCTGTGCGATCAGATGTAATAACACGGGCATTTATTGCAACACCTGAATCGGTGATTGCTAAATCAATACTTATTGTATTAATCGCGATGGGATGACATAGCGGAATTAATTCGCTCGTTTTCTTCGCTGCCATGATTCCGGCAATGCGCGCTGTAGATAAGACATCACCCTTTGGCGTTGCACCATCGCGCAAGAGCGCCACAACAGAGTCCGATAGATTCACCTGGGCCGATGTATCGGCGATGCGCACAGTAATCTCGCGCCCAGTAACATCGACCATATGGGCCTGACCCGCGCTGTTCAGGTGTGTTAATCCATCGCTCATAAAGTTGAGTCTAATTCCTTAGGGCAGAGATAGCCAACGTACAGATTCACCTGCGGCCGTGAGCTCTTTAGTAACCACTGCGAAGCCAGTTGAATGCGCCAAGCCCCTGAGCATTGCCGAACCCAAGTATTGGCCTACTTCAAACTCTCCATTAACAATATTTCCGATTATTAATCTCGTGAAATCTGATGGCGCCGTTAGCTCATTACTAGTTATCACAGTTGGCAAATCCTGCTGGATTTGTCCTAACATCGATGCGATGACTGGCGCTCCGAGTGAGACCAGGGCAACAATTGCAGACTGTGGGTTGCCGGGTAAACCAAAAATTGCACATGTATTCGTGCGTGCAAGGAGCATTGGATGTCCTGGACGCACGGCAACGGTATCGACAAGTATCTCGGCATTAATGTGAGTCAGGGCTTCATGAAGAAAATCACGCGGACCTTGAGCAGTACCGCCAGTTGTAATAACGATATCGGCCAGAGCACAGGCCTTACTAAGGGCTTTGACCACATGTGAAATCTCATCGGGAATATATTGGGTCGCCACAATTTCACAGCCCATTTTTTCTAACCAACCCGGTAGCTGTGGGCCCAAGGCGTCTCGGATTAATCCATTGGCTGGAATACCTTTCAATTGAATTTCATCGCCCAATAAAATGAGAGCCACTCGAGGTTTTCTAACAACTTGTATGTGATCTAATCCCGCGGCAGATAGCAGGCCAATTTTCCCAGGATTTAAAAGAGCGCCAGCTTTGACTAATAAATCCCCTGATTGACATTCATGGGCCGCTGGCCTTATGTCTTGATTCTCAACAACGTCACCATTAAGGATGCTTTCATTTACCTTCGCAATCTCCCAGCGAATAATGCCAAATGTTCCAGCAGGAATAACTCCACCAGTTGCAATTGCAACTGCGCTTCCATCTGCTAACGCGCCTTTCATCGGCAGGCCAGTTTTTACTTCACCAATAATTCTCCATGGACCAACCCCTGCAACTGCATAACCATCCATTGCCGAGGTTGCATACGTTGGTAAATCACAGAGTGCATGTGCATCGCTGGCAAGAGTGCGCGCTACTCCATGACTTACGTCGATAATCTCCTTTGGTAAAGTATTAAAAGAGTGAGCGGCAACAGTGCGCGCAGCATCCCAACTGCCCTCTATAAGTGCGCTCATGATGAGGAATTATCCTTTACCTTTGCGGCAAAAGCGATCGCCCGCTCTAGGTCGGCAACTGTATCGATATCCACCAGGGCCAGTGCGACCTCGTCGCTCATTTCGATTTCTTGGATATTTAGGTGAGAGACCAACTCTCGCATCGACTTACCATGTAGCTCACCCATATCTGTAAGAGCTCTTTTAACTGATTTACTTCGATACACCGCAGCCAGTGGTTGATTAAAGCCTTTGGCATCTACATACATAACTGCATCATCGTGCACTCTTATGGAGTTAATAAGATTTAATACCCACCCGCTCGCAAAGGGCATATCCGTTGCTATGAGTGCGACTAATTCACTTTCAGATGCATCAAGGCCGGCTTTGAATCCTGCTAATGGACCACCGCCTGTTGGTTCTTCAAGCACGCATTGGTATTGAGAGCTTTCAATCTTTGGATCTTCTCCAACGATCACTATTTTAAAATCCAATGGAATTGATCCAAGGATTATGGCAATTAAACTTTTGCCCGCAATTAAAGCCTGCGATTTATCTGAGCCAAAACGTCTACTAGTTCCGCCACTTAAGACGATAACGCTCGCACTTTTGGATTGCATCTAGCTAGGATACTGACTATGGCATATGCCCGTGGTGAAGCTAACTCATTAGGCTGGCGCGACTTAGTAGTTAGCCCAGATGAGAGCCACATCGGCCACCAGTTTCCTGCAGTAAGTACTCCGCTATTGCTGATGCATCATTTATCCGACTTACATGTATGCGATGCTCAATCCCCCACGCGTCCTGAGTATTTAGATCGTTGGGCCGATCCCGATAGTCCTATCCGCGAACAAGTTGGAACTATCGGTACCTACCGTCCGCAGTCGATGCTTTCGCCTCATGTTATCGAGGCCATGATTCAATCCCTCAACACAATTACTACTGGCCCACTCTCTGGCCATCCGATCGATGGTGCCATTATTACTGGAGATACAACAGATAACGCTCAACTCAATGAGGTGAGCTGGTACTTGGCACTCTTAGATGGTTTAGATTTTCGCCCCGATTCCGGTGATTACCAGCGATATGAAGGTGTCATCGATGATGGTGCTGAGCACTACGACACACGATATTGGCATCCACACGGAACCCCTGTAGGAAAAGAAGATGATGATGCGCGGGCAAAGTATGGATTTCCCGTTGTGCCCAATCTTTTAAACTCTTGTCGCACTCCATTTAAAGCT
>CAFABG010000084.1_pt1 | contig 4967 bp, 5 predicted proteins | sample 7267821 | NCBI WGS metagenome assembly CAFABG01 (sample SAMEA6814007, study PRJEB35770) | freshwater metagenome | biome: Freshwater; feature: Freshwater reservoir; material: water | place: Czech Republic | collected 2017-08-18 | depth 30m m
GAAAAATAAATCGAGTCGGTGTTTGCTTAAGGAGCGCGCGCACTTTACGTTCGCCCTATCGAAAAACATTGAATTATAAGGCTCAAGTTGAGGTTTATGGTTCACAAGGAGGAGAAACGTGGCTTCACCGCAGAATTATTTAGCAGTCATCAAAGTCGTAGGAATTGGTGGCGGTGGAGTAAATGCAATTAATCGCATGATTGATGTCGGACTCAAAGGCGTTGAGTTCATTGCAATTAATACTGATGCACAACACTTATTAATGAGTGATGCCGATGTTAAGTTAGATATTGGTCGCAAGACAACTCGCGGACTTGGTGCAGGAATGGATCCTGAAAAGGGACGTGCTGCAGCACTCGATCACGCCGATGACATTGAAGAGATTTTGCGTGGAGCCGACATGGTCTTCGTAACTGCAGGAGAGGGTGGCGGTACTGGAACAGGTGCTGCGCCAATCGTTGCAAAGATTGCTCGTGATCTCGGCGCACTCACAATCGGTGTTGTTACACGTCCATTTTCCTTTGAAGCAAAGTTGCGTTCGACCCAGGCAGATGTCGGAATCGAAGCGCTACGAGGTGAAGTTGATACTTTAATTGTTATTCCCAATGATCGATTATTAGCGATCTCAGATCGCACGATTACTCTGGCAGATGCCTTCAAAAGTGCAGATCAAGTTCTGCTCTCGGGTGTTCAAGGCATTACCGAAATCATTACGCAGCCAGGTTTAATTAATCTTGACTTTGCCGATGTGCAAGCAGTCATGTCCGGTGCTGGCTCTGCACTCATGGGCATTGGCTCGGCGCGTGGAGAAAATCGTGCACTGCGCGCGGCCGAACTTGCAATCTCATCGCCACTACTTGAGGCATCAATTGATGGGGCTATGGGAGTTCTGCTCTCAATATCTGGTGGCTCTGACTTGGGCCTCTTTGAAGTTAACGAGGCCTGTGAACTTGTTCAATCGGCAGTTCATCCCAATGCAAAGTTCATCTTTGGAACAACTATCGATGATGCCCTCGGTGATGAGGTTCGCATTACAGTTGTAGCTGCTGGCTTTGAAGGTGGCGAACCTAAGCGGGTTTCCACTCCCGTTATCGATGCATCGACACTAAATGGTCATGCAAATCCCATTGCCTCAAATGACCCTCTCTCTGTGGCTCTCGAGCTCGGTGATGATCCAACTCCAAGGCGCCGTGTGACATTTGAAGAGCTTGTCGCCGAGGATGAGATCGACGTCCCTGACTTCATGAAGTAAGAGCTTTTGCCAGCGATCTTTACCGATAGGCGCGGTGGTTCAAGCCTTGCGCCTTACGAGTCATTAAATCTCGCCCTCCACGTTGGAGATGATCCAGAATCTGTGGCCCGAAACCGTGAATCGCTTTCACATGTGGTGGGACAGGTTCAATTTATGAATCAGATACATGGGGATGCCTTTAGCGTTATAAATGAAGGCAGTGATAGCGATCCAACGTGTGATGCCTTAATCACTACAACAAAAGGTTTGGGCCTTGCTGTTTTAGTTGCAGATTGCATCCCGTTACTTCTATCGTCTACAACAGTTGTAGCTGCAGTGCATGTTGGTCGAAAAGGTTTGGTTAACTCCATAGCTCTCAAAGTTATACACGAGATGCGGCGATTGGGAGCAACTGCAATTCACGCGCAGTTAGGTGCATCCATCTGCGGTCGATGTTATGAGGTTCCAGAGACCATGGCCGATGAAGTAACGCGGACTCATCCTGCCGCCCATGCGCTGACTCGTGGTGGCACATCTGCCCTAGATTTACCCAAGGCGCTCATCGCCGATTTGGTAAGCCAGGCAGTTACGTATGAGGCATCGACGCAATGCACACTCGAAGACAATGAGTATTTTTCATATCGCCGCCATAATATTACGGGCCGAAATGCTGGAGTAATCTGGCTATGACACGTCGCACCGAGATTGCAGAACGTTTGCTCGACGTACAGGAGCGAATCGCTGTAGCAGCTAAAAAAGCTCAGCGGGAGCCGGCAGATCTCACATTGATTGCGGTGACAAAGACTTTTCCAATCAGTGATATCGAAATTCTCAGTGAGCTCGGAGTTCAAGAGTTTGGCGAAAATCGAGATGGTGATGCCGCTCCAAAGGCAGCGGCCGTTCCTGGAAGGTGGCATTTTCAGGGTCAGATTCAGAGCAATAAGTTAAAGTCAATCTGCTCGTGGGCACATGTGATCCACTCACTCGACGAGCTGCGACATTTTGAGGTTATTGAGAAATTTGCAACGCATCCATTGGAGATCTTTCTTCAAGTAAATCTTGATGGACTAGCAGAGCGTGGGGGAGCAGCGATCGAATCTCTCTACCCACTCGCCAGCATTATCCAGGCACATCCCGTTCATAGATTGGCAGGGTTGATGGCAGTTGCACCTCTTGGGATCGACCCAGAGATAGCCTTTGGCAATCTCCATGAAATTCAGAGAGCTTTTCTACGTGATTTTCCATCGGCTAAAAGCCTCTCGGCCGGCATGAGCCAAGACTTTGAAATCGCGATATCCCATGGAGCGACACATCTGCGAATTGGTAGTCAAATCATGGGTTCTCGGTAGTCAGACAGGTATCTTTTAGGCATGGCTAATGCACTAAAGCGCGTCGCAAATTATTTAGGGTTGATGGATGACCCAGAGTTTGATACTCCAGTGAGTTCAAATGTTCCGGCAGTTCCAACTTCAGGCGATGTGCGTATCAAGCCGCGCAGTGCACGCACTGTCACTTCTGTGGTTTCATCAACTTCAGATGCTGCGCCACAGTTAGATCTCCCAGTCTTAGATCGCATCATCACTTTGCACCCACGTTTTTACAACGAGGCACGCACAATCGGTGAGCACTTTCGCCAAGGCAATCCAGTCATTATTAACCTAACCGACATGGATGAATCAGAGCATAAACGTCTCGTTGATTTTGCTAGCGGACTCGCATTTGGTTTGCACGGAACAATCGAACGTGTTACTAAAAAAGTATTTCTAATCTCTCCAGCTAATCTTCAAGTAAGTACAGAAGATAAGTCAGCTGCAGCGCAAGCAAGTTTCTTTAACCAGAGCTGATTTTCGATGCGGGTAGGCTCGGTTCTTGCAGGCATTTTGCAGTTGTTTTTATTTGCACTCTTGGGTCGTTTAATTCTTGATTACATACGAATGTTTGCACGCAACTGGAAACCCAGCGGAATCTCTCTCTATTTTGTCGAAGCGATATATGCCGTAACCGATCGACCAATGAGCTTTGTAGGACGCTTTATCCCCCCACTTCGCTTAGGCGGAGTGAGTTTAGATATGAGTTTTATCGTTCTCTTTTTCGGTATACAACTATTGATGGGCCTTGTTAGAGGGCTTTAGTAAGTACAACTGCCAGACCAAACTCGCTGGAATCAATACTCATAGTTCTCTCTTGCACCATTGATAAGGCCAAGATCTCATCCTGAATATGTGAGGTGTGGCCTTTAATAGCATCAGCGATTTCGGCCGTTGCATTCCATGCCACGTTAATGCGATCAGATATTTCAAAGCCATCACTCTTGCGACGCTCCTGAATGAATCGAATTACTTCGCGGGCATGGCCGGCCAAGATAAGCGTTGGCGTGAGCTCTAAATCAAGTGCCACACTCTCACCATCGTGAGAGGCAACCATCCAACCGCTCTTTGGAACCTCTGTGATCACTAAATCCTCAAGTGCGATCTCCCATGTATCAAGAGTTATTACCCCGGATGCCCGTAGAGTTTTAACTAATGCCGTCGCATCACTAGATGCAATCGCCTTGGCGATATCTTGGACCGCCCCACCAAACTTGGCACCTAGTGTCTTAAAGTTTGCCTTGATGGAGATATCTACTAAATCACCATCGGCGCTAGCAATATCCTCCAGGGTAATGACGTTGAGCTCATCGGCGATCTGCTCGCGCATTTGTGGTGGCAGAGCCGCCCAACCACTTGCTGCAATGAGTGCACGTCCTAATGGTTGACGGATCTTAATTCCTGATTCAGCACGCGATGCACGCCCTAGCTCGACGATGCGACGGGTAAGTGCGACTTGTTGGCTCAACTCATGATGTATCGCAGAACTATCTGCGACCGGGAAATCTGTTAAGTGCACAGATGGCGCTGCCTCAGAGTTAGTTGGACGTACAAGCTCTTGCCAAACCTGCTCAGTAATAAATGGAACCATCGGCGCCATTAATTGAGTGAGAGTTACTAAACACTCGTGAAGTGTTGCCATCGCCGCCAGATCCCCATCCCAGAAACGGCGACGGGAGCGTCGTACATACCAGTTAGATAAATCATCGATGAAGCGGGCAAGGGCTCGACCTGCAATCTGGGAATCAAAGCCAGTGAGGGCATCATCGACTTCGCTAATCAATGTGTTGAGTTCAGAGATAATCCAACGATCCATTAATGGACGCTCTGCCAGTACTGGGCTCTGGCTTAACTCAAAATTCGATGCCTTTGCATAGAGTGCATGGAAGGAGACCGTGTTCCAGTAGGTCAAAAGTGTTTTGCGTACAACTTCATTAATTGCATCATGACCAACACGGCGGGCTGCCCAAGGAGAGCCGGCGGCCAACATGTACCAACGCACCGCATCGGCGCCGTGTTGATCCATTAGTGCCATTGGCTCAAGGACGTTTCCTACATGCTTGCTCATCTTGCGGCCATCTTTATCCAAGATATGGCCCAGACAGAGAACCGTCTTATATGAGGATTTATCAAAGACCAAAGTTCCGATAGTCATTAATGTATAGAACCATCCACGGGTTTGATCGATCGCCTCGCAGATAAAATCGGCAGGGTAGGAGGATTCAAACTTCTCTACAGATCCGGCCTTGTGTGGATAGCCCCACTGTGCAAAGGGCATTGCTCCGGAGTCATACCAACAGTCAATTACTTCAGGTACCCGAACCATTGGCTCCGAACATTGAGTGCATGCAAAGGTAATGTCATCGACA
>CAFABG010000087.1_pt1 | contig 4588 bp, 4 predicted proteins | sample 7267821 | NCBI WGS metagenome assembly CAFABG01 (sample SAMEA6814007, study PRJEB35770) | freshwater metagenome | biome: Freshwater; feature: Freshwater reservoir; material: water | place: Czech Republic | collected 2017-08-18 | depth 30m m
TGCACTCGCGCGTTTGCGCCGTATGGGAACGTCACTACAAGAAGCCTCAATGGATTTGGGAGCCAATGGATTCACTACATTCCGCCTAATAACTCTTCCTAATCTTGCATCAGCTTTATTTGCCGGTGGCTTACTTGCTTTTGGGCTTTCTTTTGATGAGATAGTCGTTACGACATTTACTGCGGGTCCCGGAATTCAAACCTTGCCTATTTGGATTTATAACAACCTCTTTAGACCTAACCAAGCACCAATTGTGAATGTGGTTGCTGCAACTCTTGTTGTTTTATCAGTTGTTCCAATTTATCTATCGCAGCGATTGAGCCAAGACTCAACAACTGGTGGACGTTTTTAAAACCTAGTTAGCCCACGAAGAATGTAGTGGGCGGCCTTCGGCATAACCGGCCGATGATTGAATCCCGACTACAGCACGCTCTGCAAACTCTTCAAGTGTGCGAGCCCCTGCATATGTACATGATGAGCGTAGGCCAGCGATAATTTCATCGAGTAAATCCTCAACGCCTGGACGTTGTGGATTTAAATACATACGCGATGTTGAAATCCCCTCTTCAAATAAGGATTTGCGTGCACGATCAAAGGCATCTTCACCCGTTGTACGCGCTGCAACTGCGCGCGCAGATGCCATTCCAAATGACTCTTTGAATAGTTTGCCATTTACATCACTCTGTAAATCTCCCGGAGACTCATATGTACCGGCAAACCAAGAACCAATCATCACCTGTGAGGCACCGGCTGCAAGGGCAAGTGCAACATCACGCGGATGACGCACTCCGCCATCGGCCCACACGTGCGCGCCATGTTTTTTAGCTTCAGTTGCACATTCAAGCACGGCTGAAAACTGCGGTCTACCAACGCCTGTCTGCATACGTGTTGTACACATCGCGCCAGGGCCCACGCCCACTTTAACAATCGTTGCACCAGCCTCAATCAAATCACGAGTTCCATCGGCGGTAACAACATTTCCAGCAACGATTGGGATAGTTGAGCCTAGAGATCTAATAGCGCGCAAAGCTTCGATCATCTTCTTTTGATGGCCATGTGCGGTATCAACAACTAAGACATCGGCGCCAGATTCGATAAGGGCCGATGCTTTTGCAACAACATCGCCATTAATGCCAACGGCTGCAGCGATACGTAGTTTGTTATTGCTATCAATGGCCGGTGAGTACAAAGTGCCCCGCAAAGCCCCGATTCGGGTCATGATGCCAACTAACTCTCCATTACTAGAGACAACTGGGGCTAGCTTGTGGCGATGCAGATTAAGAAATTCGAACGCGGCCCGTGCATCCAAGTTATCGGCCATCGTAATTAACTCTTTGCTCATAACTTGGTGAAGCTGCGTAAAGCGATCAACGCTTCTGCAATCCTCTTCAGTAACAATTCCAACCGGTTTTCCACCATCAACAATCACGATCGCACCGTGTGCGCGTTTATGCAGCAAGCTCACAGCATCGGCAACGGTTTGGTGAGGATTTAAAGTGATGGCCGTATCAAAAAATGTATGGCGCGTCTTAACCCATTTGATAACACTGTCCACAACTGCATGCGGGATATCTTGTGGGATGACAGTTATTCCACCACGGCGGGCAATTGTTTCAGCCATTCGCCGGCCAGAAATTGCAGTCATGTTTGCTACAACGATTGGAATTGTTGTTCCTGAGCCATCGCTAGATGTTAAATCAACATCCATCCGGCTAGATAGTTCAGAGGCGCTAGGCACCATAAAAACATCGTCGTAGGTTAGATCGTGACTTGGAGTATTTATGAATCGCACGTGGGTAAACAATACTCGGATAGACTACATAAGTGTCTAATCCTCTCATTTGCGTACGTGGGCTCACCAAAAAATTCGGTGATCTCACTGCCGTTGATGGCGTCAGTTTTGAGGTGGCTAAGGGTGAGTCCTTCGGTTTATTAGGGCCCAATGGTGCCGGTAAGTCCACCATCATGCGCATCTTGGCGGCCACATCTACCCGCACATCAGGCAAGGTTGAAATATTAGATAAGGATCCTGAAAAGTTCGGACCTCTCGTCCGCGCACACCTTGGAGTTGTGCCACAACAAGATAATCTCGATGGCGAACTAACGGTGAGTGAAAACCTATTTATTTATGGCCGTTATTTTGGGCTCTCTAAGAAATTTATTAATAATAAGATTGAAGAGCTCCTTGTATTTGGTCAGCTAGAAGAAAAGCGCAATGTAAAGGTTGAGGCTTTAAGTGGTGGAATGAAGCGACGCTTAACTATCGCTCGTGGTCTAGTAAGTGAGCCTGACATCTTGTTACTTGATGAACCTACAACAGGGTTAGATCCACAGGCCCGTCACATTCTGTGGGATCGCTTATTCCGTTTGAAAGAACAGGGTGTCACACTCGTTTTAACAACTCACTTTATGGATGAGGCTGAACAGTTATGCGACCGTATCGTCGTAATGGATAAGGGTTCAATCATGGCGGAGGGCTCACCTGCCGGATTAATTAAAGAGTACTCCAGCAAAGAGGTCTTAGAGGTTCGCTTCGGTAGTGATCGAAACGCTGAGTTTGCACCGGTATTAGCAAAGATGTGCGAGCGCATGGAGACTTTGCCAGATCGTATTTTGATGTATGCCGAAGACGGAGAAAAACTGCTCGAACAAATCACTGCACTAGGACTACATCCAACAACATCCCTTGTACGTCGCAGCTCCTTAGAAGATGTCTTTCTTCGTCTTACTGGAAGAACTTTGATTGAATGAACACCGGCATTGATGTCCCACGGATCGCACGTTTTGGCGCTCTCTATATCGCTGCGGCCCGGCTTCGCTCAATTCTTAAATGGAAGACAATCATCGCCGCAGTCGATATCGGAAATCCGCTCTTCTATTTAATCGCTGTAGGTATCGGAATCGGTGTCTTAGTTCAAAACCACTCTGGAACAAGTGGTACCGGTGGCATTAAATACATCGCCTTTATCGCCCCCGCCCTTCTTGCAAACTCGGCTATTACCGGGGTTATGGATGAGTGTGTCTTTCCTGTCATCGAAGGCTTTAAATGGCGCAAACTCTTCTTTGCCCAAAATGCCACCCCTATCACTGGCAAACAAATAGCAATTGGTGTCTATCTTGCAGCACTTAGTAGAACAGTCTTTAGTGTCCTTGTTTATTACCTTTTATTGCTGGCCTTTAATGTAGTTGATTTCGGTATTAGCGTTTTGATGATTCCAACTGCCATTATGGCCGGTGCTTCATTTGGTGCAGTAATGATGTATTTTGCGGCAAAGATTGAAAAGGAGGATTACTTTTTCAATGTAATTGGGCGCCTGGTCATTATGCCGATGTTCTTATTCTCCGGAACCTTCTTTCCTCTCTCCTTAATGCCCATCTATCTACAACCAATCGGCTGGATCTCACCGCTCTGGCACGCTACCGAACTAGGTCGTGAAGCCGCCTTTGATTATGGAATTTCATCATTGATGATCGCAATTCATTTAATCTTCTTATCTGCAATGGCAGTTACTGGATTAGTTCTATCCATGCGCCAATTTGAAAGAAGGTTGGCCAGGTGAGCACAGCCGTAGAGATCGCCCAAAGCCGTGCATCGAGTGCGATGTATGCCGGTCGCCCACAGGTTCTTCTTGAACGTGGTTGGTTAGCTTTCCGATCATCAACATGGGTTCCAATCTTTACCGGTTTCGTCGAACCAGTTTTATTCTTGCTCGCCTTTGGTTATGGAATGGGAAGTCTCGTCGGAGATATCTCCACGGGCTCTTCCTCAATTAATTACACAATGTTTATTGCACCAGGCTTGCTCGCAACTAGTGCGATGAATGGGGCTATTTATGATTCAACGTGGAACGTATTCTGGAAACTCAACGAATCGAAGTTATACAAAACGATGCTCTCTACACCACTTGGTCCTATGGATATTGCGTTAGGTGAAATTACTTGGGCGCTTCTACGTGGTCTGGTGTATTCAATTGGGTTTTTAACCGTTGTTACAGTACTTGGCCTAACACCTAGCTTCTGGGCAGTTTTAGCCATCCCAGCAGCATCTCTAGTCGCCTTTGGTTTTGCATCTTTTGGAATGGCTATCACTTCGTTTTTCAAAACCTACCAACAAATGGGTTTTGTAAACTTTGTTCTCTTGCCGATGACCCTATTTTCTGGATCGTTATATCCAATCTCGGTCTATCCAGACTGGCTAGAAAAAATAATCATGGCCCTTCCCTTATGGCATGGAATCGAATTAGTCCGCGCTTTTTGGTTTGGAAATATTAGTTCAGGCGTTTTACTCCATATTCTGTATTTTTTAGTCATGATTATTATTGGTTTATTTGTGACTTCCCGTCGTTTACGCGCACTTTTCTTACGATAAAAAATAAATACCCCTGTAAACACGCGGAGTTTTAGGAGTTGCTTTTAAAAAACGGCATGAGATACTTAAACCTTAGTTCGAATGGACTAAAAAATGAACCGGGAGAGTACTTCTCAAACGAGTTTCAAACGCTGAAACCTTTGCCGTACAAGCTTTACAATGCTCACACAAATTAATCACAAGGAAACTTTTAGATTCGTCCCTGCAACATCAGTAGAA
>CAFABG010000090.1_pt1 | contig 4503 bp, 3 predicted proteins | sample 7267821 | NCBI WGS metagenome assembly CAFABG01 (sample SAMEA6814007, study PRJEB35770) | freshwater metagenome | biome: Freshwater; feature: Freshwater reservoir; material: water | place: Czech Republic | collected 2017-08-18 | depth 30m m
AAGTTCCGTTATTCACTTGCTTTCGCTTGTGAACCAAATGTCTGTGGCGAGCAGCTCTCACTTGTTGGTTTTTGCTTAATAAAAATGAGTGCTGTTATGTAGGTTGGTCAGGTTAGCGGGGTGTTTTGTTGATTTACTACCCCAGTCGGCTAATTACCTCATGGGCTATTTGATTACCGATCGCCAAGGAAGCTGTGGCTGCCGGGGATGGGGCGTTACATACATTGATTACTCGGTCGACCGTTCTAATTGAGAAGTCGTCGAGTAATCCCCCCGTCCTGTCACATGCCTGAGCACGAACCCCAGCCTCTGCAGGAACTAGGTCAGCTTCAGAGATTTCTGGAACCAACTTCTGCAGCGCCCTAGTGAAGGCCTTTTTGCTAAAACTTCGGTAATACTCCCCAGCCCCCGTTTTCCAATATTTCTTGGCAATTTTATAAAAACCCGGCCACGTAATTGTCTCCCAAGCATCAACTGCGTTGAAGTCGACCTTTCGGTATCCCTCTCGGGCCAAGGCAAGTACCGCATTCGGACCGCATTCAACACCGCCACCAATCATCCGAGTGAAATGAACACCAAGAAATGGAAAGTTTGCGTTCGGAACTGGATAAACGAGGTTGTTAATAAGTTGTTGAGCCTCTTCTCTCAACGTGAAGTACTCGCCGCGAAATGGAATTATCCGAACATCCAGATCTTCTACTGTCAGTCGAGCAATTCGATCCGACTGAAGCCCTCCGCACGTCACAACGATTTTGGACTCCCACGAGTCCTGTTGAGTCACTACATTCGCGCAGTCAGGGTTATTGCTTATGTCAATAACTCGTTGTCCAACCAACACCTCACCACCAGCTTTTCTAATACGTTGTGCATATTTTTCGCAGACTGCCGTGTAATCGACTATCCCAGTCTCCGGAACTAGGAGTCCTTCAACCCCGGCAACATGCGGCTCGTAATCTTTGATTTCGTTGCCACTAATTCGACGCATTGCCACGAGACCATTTGCAGCTCCGCGGGTCTCAAGATCTCGAAGGGCACCAACTTCGCTTTCATTAGTCGCGACAACAATTTTTCCGCATATGTCGAATGAAACTTCCTCTGTCTGGCAAAACTCGATCAATCTCTTGTAGCCATCTCGACAGAGTTTCGCCTTGAGTGATCCGGGTTTGTAGTACAACCCTGAATGAATCACTCCACTGTTATGTCCCGTTTGATGCGACCCGATTGCTAACTCTTTCTCGAGCACCACAACACGGCTATCTGGACGACTTTCAAGAACCTGCAATGCAGTTGCGAGGCCGACGATGCCGGCACCAATTACAACGACCTCAGATTTCATTATCTCGAAACCCTGTATCGGCAAAAGTACAAATTGAATAGTCCAATTTGCTGACCCTCATCTCTGAATTCACTTGAATTCTCCCATCAGACTTGAGGTGTCACGATCCACACCACCCACGGGCCATGGAATAACTGTCACAGGCGCGCTGAACCCCAAATATGACCAGGCCCGCGATAAGTGGACCATTTGCGGCTGCAACTAGCCAAAGAAGGCCTCGTTTGAAAGCCGGCAATCCTCCTCTACTTTCAATTATTCGATCAATTACTAATCCCACAAAAACAGAAACCGAAATATATGTTGAATAAAACATGTCGACATCACCCGTCGGCCCCAATTTTGCCATTACCGCAACCAGATAAAACAAATTCCAAGCCAAAAATAGTAGTTGTATCCATCCGATCGAGATGGCCGGCAAAACGGAACTTCTGACCCTAGGAATAAAGAGCGCCGGTCCAAAAAGCAGAATGACGGTAAAGATTGCGACAACTAATCCACCACCAAACACAATCATGTACGCAATACCAGACCAATGCTCCAAGGAAAATATGGAAGCCAGATTCAAGAACGCTGACTTTTCCGAAAATGCCTTCCCTTCGAACCCGCCAACGCTCCCCAACAACATGTCGTTGGGGAGATTGTGTAGATAGTCAAGATGTCCCGCAGGCCAACTGAATTCGATCGCCCCAAAAAAAGAAACCAAACAAATTGAAATTGCCGTGAGGAAATCTCTCGAGTTTTTCCGTGGAATCAGAAGCTTCAGTAATACAAAAAATGAAATTGGAGCAAACCCAATGTACAACGCTGGAAGTAGACCCGCAATAATCGATGTCACGAAAACCTTTTCAGGTTGCTTACCGTGAAACATCCACAAAGCAATAAACAAAGACAACGGAGCCATGAACGTGTTGTACTCGTCGTAACCGAAACAGAATCCAATCCACATCGGGCAAATAATTGGAAGGAGAAATGAAAATCTCCCTTTCGAAATATTTATCGTAAATAATGTGGACCCAAGAACGAACAGTGAAGATAGCACTGACAAGAATTTGATAACTGATATCTGGCTTACAAAGCTATTAACAAGTAAATAGATAGAACTTATTATCGATGAACCAAGAGCCCATACCGTGCGCGGATTAATGCCTTTAACGACACCAATGAGGGTTTCAAAGTCTCCATAGCTAACAAAAATAGGCCGTTGAACCGGTTCAAGGAATACTGTCGCGCCTATTACTGCGAGCACAATTACCGTGATTACGCTTGTCAGATTTTTTGACTGAGAATTGAAAACAAACTGACTAAATGTGAGACATACAAACATAAAAATAAGGGCGACCACAATCATCACTGTCAATGAATATTCCACTTGTGATGGTGACTGAGCGCTCGGGATTCTAAAGTGCTCCGATAGAGCTATTGCAACAAGGAACAGCGCGGCTGATAGCACCGCTGCTACAAAAGTAGACTTTCTTTGTCGAATAGGCATCCCTAAACCCTAGATCGTAAAACGATTTCAAGACATGATGGAATTTACAAGTCGTAAATGTGCAGTTCCCCGTTGCCAGACAATTGTGTTAGTTAGTTGGAGAAAGCCGACGGAAAATGAACCTCGGTAGGTGACGAAGCACCACCATCACGTACTTCAGTTTTCCCGGAACCCAAATAACTACGGGGCCGCGGTTAAGTCGACGAAGTACTGCTTTGGCTACGTCCTTTGGGTCACAAGTGAATGGAGCTTCAGGAAGCCCTGCGGACATTTTCGTTCGAACCATTCCTGGTCTCACCACCAATGTTCTAATTGGCAATCCATGCAACGAGTCTGCGAGCCCGTTTGCCCATGCGTCCAACCCTGCCTTCGCCGCACCATAGACATAATTATCTTTTCGAGGCCGCTCACCAGCGACAGAAGAAATAATCACGAGTCTGCCATGACCCTGGTTTTTGTACTGCCGAATTACTTCGGTGCCGACTTCAATAGGCCCCAGATAATTAATCTTTGATGACTCAACAGCTGTTTTCGGGTCTGTAAATGAGAGCTCGGCATTTGGCAAAACACCCGCCGCGATCACAGTTACATCAATTTCAGAATCAGAGAAAATATCTCTGATTGGCTCAGCGAGTAAACCGCTATCAAGCAAGTTCATTACTACCACTTCAACTTTGATGCCTGCGAACCGTTCGACAAGTTTCTCTCTCACTTGCTCTAGTTCTACGTTCGTTTTTACGGTTACCACGAGACGAACTCCACGCCTCTGACCAAAAATTGAGTCAACGATACTGAGCCCAATTTCCGATCTCCCACCAATAAGAAGAACATTCTGTATTGCCCCTAAACCATCAATCACAATCCCAACCTTCTTGACAGATTTGACTCAAAAACCCTATGAGGATCGACTTCAAATTTAACTTCTCTAAATTCTTGAAGTCTTGGATACATCCGTTCAAGATGTTTCTTATTCATTCTTGCATCCTTTGCAAGGTAGATGCGTCCGCTGGATTCGACTATCTTTTCGTCCAATTCATCTAAAACTTTTCCAAGATTTTCACTTCCAGCGGGAATATCAACGGCGAGTGTCCACCCTTTGGTTGGAAATGAAAGCATTCCTGGATTCCCCGACCCAAATCTTTTCAATACGGACAAGAAACTTGGAATTCTCTCTTTGGACAATCTTCCCAATACATATGGAATGAGATCCGATGCACTGTCAGGAACACAAAACTGATGTTGAATAAAACCGTTCTTTCCATATATGTAATTCCAACTGCGAACTCCATCTAAAGGGTAGAAAAAACTGTTTATTTTTACGAAATCGTTCTTACGCGATAACCGAGCTTTTTGATACCAAGATTCATTAAAACTTCGGATTGTCAATTTATTGAGAAGTCCAACCGTCATTTTTTTAGGGAACGACAGCCTCTGCGTCGAAGCGTAATCAAGATTATTTGAGCGCTTCACCCCACCTAATTCAAACGCTTTGGCATGGTCTCCGTGAGTGAGTACCGACCTGCCCAATTTTTTCCCAGCAGCCAGCGTGTCCAACCAAGCAACCGAATACCGAGATACTCCGTCAACACGAATCATTTCCTCCATGAGATCATCAATATTTTTGCAAATACTGGTGGTATTCGAGATCAATGACGTTTCTATTGGGATAAGACGTATT
>CAFABG010000098.1_pt1 | contig 4327 bp, 4 predicted proteins | sample 7267821 | NCBI WGS metagenome assembly CAFABG01 (sample SAMEA6814007, study PRJEB35770) | freshwater metagenome | biome: Freshwater; feature: Freshwater reservoir; material: water | place: Czech Republic | collected 2017-08-18 | depth 30m m
ACTGAGTGCTGGGTTGGCTTAGTTTTTAACTCACCCGATGGTCCGATATACGGCACTAATGAGACATGAAGATAGAAGACATTATCCCGGCCAACCTCTTGGCGAATCTGTCTAGCCGCCTCTAAGAATGGTTGGGATTCAATATCTCCTACAGTGCCACCGATTTCAGTAATAACGATATCGATCTCGGGTGCTGCCATCGCGCGGATACGCTCTTTAATCTCATTTGTAATATGAGGAATTACCTGAACGGTCTCCCCTAGATACTCACCACGACGCTCACGTGCAATCACACGCGAGTAGACCTGGCCCGTAGTGACGTTTGCAGAGCCATGCAGATTTGTATCTAAGAAGCGCTCATAATGTCCAATATCTAAATCAGTTTCAGCGCCATCATCGGTAACAAAGACTTCACCATGTTGAAATGGATTCATAGTGCCAGGATCAACGTTTAGATAGGGGTCGAGTTTTTGCATAGTCACTCGAAGTCCCCGGGCTACTAATAATCTGCCAAGAGATGAGGCGGTGAGTCCTTTACCAAGAGATGAGGCGACTCCGCCTGTTACAAAGAGATGTTTCGTCACATGTTGCTGGCCCATGGAAGACAAACCTATCACTTTTTATGGCAGCCCTCTTACACCCTCAAAGAGAGTAGCTCTGCGGCGTGTTCGCGCGCACTTGTAGAGTTCTCAAATCCTGCCAACATACGTGCAATCTCTTCGATTCGATCGTCACCCTCAACTTTTTGAACATCGCTTTGAGTAACCGATCCGTTGCTGTCCTTTGTTACTACAAAATGAGAGTCGGCCCATGCTGCCACCTGTGGCAGATGCGTGACAACGATAACCTGTGCATGGCGTGAGAGCGCGTGAAGTCTGCGACCAACTTCGATCGCCGCCTTTCCCCCTACCCCAGCATCAACCTCGTCAAAGACATACGTACCAACTGGATTCGATGCCGCAATCACAACCTCTAATGCCAACATCACACGCGACATTTCGCCTCCACTGGCACCTTTTGCAAGGGCAACAAGCGGTGCATCTTTATGAGATGAGATGTACATCGCTACATCATCGCAACCAAGTGCGCTGAAATCAGACTCTTTCAGCGCCGAGTAATCAGCACTTTCAACGTGGAGATTAAATTCTGTGTGCGGCATCGATAGTTGTTGAATCTCGGCAGTAACTTCTGTGCTCAATCTCTTACCTGCTTGAGTGCGCACACGTGTGAGCTCCTTTGCAGATACGACCAATGACTTCTTTATGACAAGAAGATCTGACTCCATCTCTTTGAGGCGATCATCGCCCCCCTCTAAATCTGAGATCGAGTGCGCCGAAGTTGCTAAACGTGCAACTAGAAGATCTGCTTCGATATCTGGCGCAGATGAACCACCGTATCTTTTTATCAAGGAGATAATCTCGGCTTTTCGTGCGTTCAGATAATCAAGTCGCACAGGATCTGCCTCTAAGGAGTGCATATATCCTGCCAATGCGCTACGAGCTTCATCGATGAGAAAAAAACCTTCGCTCAACTGTGCGTAGATAGCATCCAGAGCTATGTCCTTTGAACGCGCGATCTCCAGAGATCTTCGAGCGATACCGATTGAGGTAAGGAATCCGCTCTCTTCATCCTCGATTGCGCCAGTGGCCTTTGCACCAGCGATTCGAAGCTCTTCAACATTGGATAAACGCTCAATATCGGCGTTGATTTGGATGTATTCGCCAGATTCCAATTTAAGCTTTGTTAAAGCCGATACAAACTCTCGTATTTCACCTAACTCTTGATCAAGCTTGTCGATGCTCTTTTTTAGCGCCGTGATTCGTGATTTTAATCCATGATATTGAGCTAGAAGATCCGAATACGAGGCCATGGCTGTGATGAAATCAATTCCTGCATATCTATCTAATAACTCTCGCTGCCTTGTTGATTTACTAATATGTATATTTGCCGCTTGTGCATGTACTTCAACTAATAGTTGGCTAACGGCGGCCAAGGTGCTTGCCGTTACAGATACTCCGTTACTGGTGGCCTTGCTCTTGCCATCACTTGTTACTGAACGAGTAATGATTAACTCGCCATCTTCGACTATGACGCCACACTCATCAAATACTTTGGTGCTAGATAATGGCACAGTAAAACGGCCGCTGGCAATCAATCTTTCGCTGCCCTTTCGAACCAAGGCACTATCGCTCTTGCCCCCCAAAATTAAATTGAGAGCAGTTAAAATCATGGTCTTTCCCGCTCCAGTTTCACCTGAGAGAACGGTTAGTCCCTTTGAAATCTCTAGCGTGGCCTGATCAATGACACCGATAGATCGAATCGTTATCTCATCGAGAAAAGTGCGCTCACTCACCGCGCCAGCCTTGGATTGGAAGTTTGAACTTTGCTACCAATCGATCGCTAAAAAGAGTTTTACTTAAGTGGGCAAGACGGACAATGCCAGAATCCTTAGTGATATGCACCCGATCGCCCTCGATGAGTTCGAAATTACGGAGTGAATCGGCAGATAACAAGGCGTGTTTTGATTCGATTCGGACCACTATTTGCGACTGGGTTGAGATTACGAGCGGACGTGAGAAAAGTGCATGCGCCGAAATTGGTAAAACGACTAAGGCATCAACCTCTGGCCATACAACAGGGCCCCCGGCAGAGAAGGCGTAAGCCGTTGAACCCGTTGGCGTAGAACAGATAAGTCCATCGCAACCCCAACGAGAGATCGGGCGCTCATCAATCTCTAAGAATATTTCGACCATTGTCGCCTTTTCTCGTTCAACAGTAACTTCGTTAAGTGCCCATCCATGTGCAACTTCGACACCCTTGCGAACAACTGAATACTTCAAAGTCATACGCGGATCGATTACATATTTCTTATGCACAATCGAATCAACGACGGTTTCTAAACTAACTTTATCGACTTCTGCTAAGAAGCCCACGTGGCCAAGATTCACGCCCAACAATGGAATTTGATGCACTCGCGTCACTTCAGCTGCTCGCAACATTGTGCCGTCTCCACCGAGTACAAGTGCTACCTCTAACTCAGGTAGATCGGCAATCGTGCGCCTTGTTATACCATCAACATCGATCTCTGAAATAGTGAAGAGTTCAAATCCAGCTGCTCGTAAATCGGCAGAGAGTTTGATGGTCGCCTCAACTGCCTCAACCCGTGTTGGATTACATACAATCAAAAGATTGCGCATTATGCAGGCCCCTCTGCAATCGCTTGATCTAAGGCATCAATATCTATCGCAGGTGCTCCGCGACGGAGCCATAAAAAGTATTCAACATTTCCGGCCGGTCCTGGTAGAGGACTTGCGGCGATCAACATTGTTCCAAGACCTACGTCATATGCAGAATCAGCAACATCTATGACGGCAGATTTGCGAAGGGCGGGATCGCGCACGACTCCCCCAGCACCTAATTTCTCCCGGCCCACCTCAAACTGAGGCTTGACCATCACCACATAGTCGGCCTCTGGCTTTGAAACTGCGGCAAGGGCGGGAAGAACTAAGGTCAGTGAGATAAAGGATAAATCTGCTACAACTAAATCGATGGGCTCTCCAACAACTTCACCTGTTAAATGCCTAATATTGGTGCGATCGAAAATACTAACGCGCTCATCTTGTCGCAGCGCCCATGCAAGCTGTCCGTAACCCACATCAACTGCAACCACATGAGCGGCGCCTCTGCGAAGGAGAACATCTGTAAACCCACCTGTAGATGCCCCTGCATCTAAGCAGCGCTTGCCCTCAACAATCACGCCGGCGAAGGAATCTAAGGCGCCGGCTAACTTATGCCCGCCTCGAGAGACAAAGTCATCGCGCTTTCCAGCCAGTTTTATCGAAGTTTCGGCATCTACCATCGTTGCCGGTTTAGTCGCTGGGATGCCATTGACCAGAACTGAACGCGACTCAATGAGATCGGACGCATTCTCACGTGAGCGCGCAAGTTCTCGTCGAACAAGTTCGGCATCTAGTCGTATTTTCATATCGTTAAGACCTATTACAGCCCATCGATAGATGAGAGAGCTGTAGCGAGCTTGGTATGTAACTCCTCAAAGCGTTGGGCGTGGTCGTTGATCTGCAGTGAATCGATCTCGACTAGCTCATTACGAATCTCTTCGACCAGGCTCTCACCATTGACTGCATCTTCCTGGTTCATTTACTGGCCGCCTTTTTGCGCGTAGTTTTCTTTGCAGTAGTTTTCTTTGCAGTAGTTTTTTTAGCGCTCTTCTTTTTAACAGTTGAGTCTTTGGAAGTGGCTCTCACTGAAGTCGATTTTAACCGAGCAACCTCTTCTTTGAGCGCTTCGAACTCGCCACGCTTAACAA
>CAFABG010000119.1_pt1 | contig 3046 bp, 3 predicted proteins | sample 7267821 | NCBI WGS metagenome assembly CAFABG01 (sample SAMEA6814007, study PRJEB35770) | freshwater metagenome | biome: Freshwater; feature: Freshwater reservoir; material: water | place: Czech Republic | collected 2017-08-18 | depth 30m m
CTCTGAGCGCATCTTGTTCGGAGAACTCAAAGCCGGCGAAATCATTGTTGTAGATGCAGAGGGTGAAGGCGCCGATGCGATCTTTACTTTCAAGGGCTCACCAAAGGTTGAAACTCCTGATAGCCCTGGGAACTTATCTGAAGAGGCACCAACTGCTTAATATTTAAAGGCAATTACCCCTTTGGAGTATTCACTCTGAGGGGGTTTTGCTTTATCTTTACTAAATGCGCAAAGCACCGGTATGGGTAGTAGCGGTAGCTTTCATTTCTATTTTCTCGACACAGATTTCATATGCAGCCATTGCGCCAGGCACAAAGTGTTCTAAAGTTGGATCAACGGCAATATCTGCTGGAAAGAAGTACACCTGTATTAAGAGTGGAAAGAAGTTGGTGTGGAATAAAGGCGTAGTAATTGTTACTCCAACGCCTACTCCAACGCCTACTCCAACGCCTACGCCAACGCCAACGCCAACACCAACACCAACACCAACACCAACACCAACGGTTGATTCCTTAGCCGAATGCAAGTTGCCGGTGGCGGATGGACGTGGAGATGTCTCCATCGGAGGATGGCCACGGATCAATGAACGTTCAAAAGTATTGGGCGATGTGACGGCAACAGTAATTATGGTTGATTTTGCGGATGCTCCTGCAACCATGACACCATCCGAGGCCTTGGCGCGTATTTCACCAGCACAAGATGTATTCAAAGAAATGTCATATGGGAAGCTGAGCTATAACCTGAAGCCACAGTTGAAGTGGTACCGAATGAGTAAGACTTCAAGTGAATATGTTGCTGGTGGATGGACATTTATTAAGCACAGAGATTACATAACTGAAGCCGCAAAGCTTGCAGATTCAGATGTTGATTTCAGCGGAACAGACAGCTTGATTATTCTAGCGAATCCTGATGCGAAGGGAATGGGATATTCAGGACCTGCTTTTGCAGCCATTAGGAATAATGGAATTACTTTGGATGGAAAATACATTTCTAATGGGGCGACTTCTGCTTACGATTTAAACAACTGGAAATCTATTTGGTTAAATCATGAGATCTCCCATAGCATGGGCCTGGTCGATTTATATGCCTCTACATCAAGTAATTCAGCCAACAGATATGACGGCTTCCGATACACAGGTGAGTTTAGTTATATGGGTTTGAGTAGCTATGAAAGCAATTCACCAAGCTTGTTGGCATTTGAGAGATGGAATCTTGGTTGGATAGAAGATTCACAGATTGAATGCATGAAGAGTTCCCAATTAACTAAGTTGATTTCACCAGTTCAAGTTAGTGGTGGAACTAAGGCCGTAATCATTCCTTTATCCCGGACAAAAGCTTTGGTAATCGAAAGCCGAAGAGCTCTTGGAATTGATAAGGCGATGAGTAAATCTGGCGCACTTGTCTATATTGTCGATTCATCTATTCAATCTGGCTTAGGTCCCGTTAAGGTATTTCCTTCAGATTTAATAAGTGATCCTCGCTATTTGAAGGCTCCAAGAACAATTGGTGAATCGGTAACTGTAGAAGGAATAACAGTCAAAGTCATTCAATCCGACGCTTCAGGGGATACGGTGGAGATTCGTCGGTAGCTGCTAACTTCTTTAGCGCATCTCCGCTAACACGGTAAACCGTCCACTCATCCATAGGCACTGCGCCTAGGGATTTGTAGAACTCGATTGATGGTTCGTTCCAATCTAGAACCCACCATTGCAATCGCTCGTAATCGCGTTCGATACAAATCTTTGCGAGCTCTTTTAGAAAAGCTAATCCGAAACCTTTGCCGCGATGGGCAGGATCTATATAGAGATCTTCCAGATATATGCCGGGCTTTCCAACCCATGTTGAGTAGTTTAGAAACCAGATAGAGATTCCAACTACAAGGCCGTCATCTTCGGCAACGTGGCAGTAGGCGACTGGGTGCTGGCTAAAAAATGATTCTTCTATCTGTTCCAACGTGGCTTTTGCCTCTAGCGGGGCTTTCTCATACTCCGCTAAATCTTTTATTAGCTGATGAATGCGTGGAACATCGTCTTTGGTTGCATAGCGAATCATGCGGGGAGTCTATAACGCTTACGGGATATGGCCTCTATGAGTAAATCCTCCTGCAGTGTTTTAAGGGCTTTTTCAACCTGAGATTCCTCTGGCCATAACTTCTTAATTGCATTCTCAGTTAGTGATTCATTTTCGCGCAGGGCTTGGACGATTGTGCCGCGGCACTTTCTATCGGTGCCATGCCAGTCCTGTGATTTTCTAATGAGATCACTCTTCGGGTAGCCATTTTTGCGCCAGTTACAGGCAGAGATAACTGGGCAAAGTTCACACTTTGGATTCTTGGATGTGCAGACAATTGCGCCAAGTTCCATAGTTGCAGCGGCCCAGATATGTGCATTCTTTTCTGGAAGCAATGTAAGACGCCTAGCTTTCTCACGGCTTGTTGGCGCAGGTTTTGGATGCTCGTTGCCATCTATAACACGTGTTAGAACTCTACGGATATTTACATCCATCACTAATGTGCGTTGATCAAAGGCAAAGGCGGCGATAGCAGCTGCGGTGTATTCGCCAATACCAGGTAGTTGTTGCAGCGTGAGTTCATCCTCTGGAACTTCATTGTTGAAATCCTCGGCGATGATTTGAGCTGCAGCATGTAGGCGAAGTGCACGGCGTGGGTAGCCAAGTCGGCCCCAGGCGGTAATAACTTGTGCGGGAGTTGCCGCTGCTAAATCTTTTGGGGTAGGCCAGCGCTCCATCCACTCAATCCATTTCGGCAACACTCGATTAACTGGTGTCTGCTGCAACATATATTCACTGACCATCACACCCCATGGCGTTGTAGTGCGCCAGGGTAAATCACGTTTGTTTCTCTTAAACCAATTAACTATCGGCTTTTCCAGCGGGTTCATTCGCCAGTTATTTTTACCCGTGAGAGTGCTTGATCAAGACGTGATACTTCAACTATCTCCATGCCATCAATCTTTGTCTCAGAGCCAGTTGGAACAAGGGCACGCTTAAAACCTAAGCGATAAGCCTCTTGAAGTCTGCGATTTAC